>VFQT010003402.1_pt1 | contig 14522 bp, 17 predicted proteins | sample 3512381 | NCBI WGS metagenome assembly VFQT01 (sample SAMN10412376, study PRJNA504923) | tailings metagenome | isolation source: Relicate 2 Philex TSF3 active mining site | place: Philippines: Tuba, Benguet | collected 2017-08-29 | reverse complement strand
GGATTTGGTAGGTTAGAAAAATGATTAATCGTGAACATTTGAAAGCATTGCATGCTCGGGAAGAGGAGCGCTTTTTGGCGCGCACCCCGAAGAGCCGCGAGATGTTTGGTGCGGCAAAGCAGGTAATGCCAGGTGGTGTTCCGATGTCTTGGATGACCAAATGGCCCGGAAAATACCCATTATTTGTCAGTACTGCGCAGGGTGCCCACTTTGTTGATGTTGATGGAAATGAATATATAGATCTTTGTTTGGGTGATACCGGATCGATGACAGGGCACTCCCCAGAGGCCACCACCGCTGCGATCTCTGCCCAATTAAAGAAGGGTATGACCGCGATGTTGCCGACCGATGATGCGGTTGCGGTCTCAACTGAGTTGGCACGACGTTTTGGATTGCCATTGTGGCAGTTCACTGTTTCGGCCACAGATGCAAATCGCCATGCAATCCGTTACTCCAGATTGATTACCGGTAAATCAAAGATCGTTGTTATTGATCGTTGTTACCACGGTTCGGTTGATGAAACCTTTGCGACTTTGGATGCTGCTGGCAACACCGTAATGCGAGAAGGAAATATTGGTGCACCGGTGCCATTAGATGTGACCACTCGGGTTGTAGAGTTCAATGATTTAGAGGCGATGGAAGCTGCTCTCAAGCATGATGATGTTGCAGCTATCTTGATGGAACCTGCGATGACAAATGTAGGAATTGTTTTACCTGAAGCTGGATATCTAACTGGTGTTGCAGAGCTCGCTAAGAAATATGGTGTGGTTTGGATTATTGATGAGACTCACACTATTTCTGTTGGACCTGGTGGCATGACCGCAGATTTAGGATTGAAACCTGATTTCTTAACTATAGGAAAAGCAATCGGTGGCGGACTTCCAGTAGGAACTTTTGGTATGACCCATGAGATTGCAAATCAAATCGCAAAGAAAACCGAGCGAGAAGTTATTGATACTGGTGGAATCGGTGGAACATTGGCGGGTAATGCATTGTCATTGGCCGCTATGCGTGCGACGTTGACACAGGTTCTCACTGAAACGAATTTTGTGAAGATGATTGAACTAGGTAATCGCTGGTGCGATGGTGTGGAAGCGGCAATAAAGGAGTTTGGCTTGCCGTGGCATGTAAATCGCCTTGGTGCTCGCGGCGAATACCTATTCCAGGGTCATGCCGCGCTTACTGGTGGAGAAGCTGCCAGAGCCGGGGATTTTGAGCTAGAGCAGTACATTCATCTGCGATTGCTTAATGATGGCTTCTTACTGACGCCATTCCACAACATGGCCTTGATGTCGCCATACACAACCGCCGCAGATGTTGATGCGCACACCCAAGCTTTCCGGGCGATGTGTCAGGAGTTAGTTAATAACTGAAGCTCTTGATTGGTTAATTCAATAACCGGCATTAGCTCTTTGATTTGCTCCAGCTTGGTAGCTGAGGCAATTGGTGCAGATACTGTGGGCTGAGCACGAAGCCAGGCCAGTGCGATTGATGCAATTGATGTGTTTTTATCTTTAGCAATCTGATCTAGTTTCTCCAACATCGCCCAACCGCGGTCATTTGCATATGAGTTCGTAACGCCGATGGCGCGTACTGATTCAACGGTCACTCCAGGGCGATACTTTCCAGTTAGGAAGCCGCGCGCCAATCCATAAAACGGAATCTGTGACAAACCATTTGCTTTAAGGGTTGGCATCAAAGTTTTTTCGTATTCGCGATCCATCAAGTTGTATTGATCTTGGCAAGCAACATAAGAACTCAAATTTAGTTTTTCTGCAATATCTAGAGATTCCTGCAATCTTTCTGCGGTGAAGTTAGAGGCCGCGATATATCGAACTTTGCCGGATTTGATTAACTCATCAAAGGCGCCAAGGGTTTCTTCGATTGGAGTATCGGGATCATCTTGGTGAGCGTAATAAAGATCGATGTAATCGGCTTGCAATCTCTTTAGTGATTCATCGCATGCGACTTTTATATTGGCCGGCTTTAGTCCGGGGCGGGTGTCCAGCTTTGCAACTTTGGTAGCGATCACCATTTCGCTGCGATTACCGCGCTTTTTCATCCAATTTCCGATGATGGTTTCTGACTCTCCACCAACATGACCTGGTGCCCACTGGGAGTACATATCTGCGGTGTCGATGAAGTTGCCACCATTATCAAAGTAGTAATTCAAAACGATTTCCGAGTTTTCTACGTCGGCACTAAATCCAAATACATTGCCGCCGAGGCAGAGTGGGTGAACCTGTAGCTCTGTTTTAGGAAGATTGATCATTGAATAAGGCTATAGCAGACATCTACTCTTATCGCGTGAGAAAAGTTGTGATGGGTCTCGTACTCTCATTAGTACTAACACTCACGCCATCCTTTGCGGCAATAAAAGCAGGTTCGACGTGCACAAAAGCGGGGAAGATCTCCGTTTCAGCAGGTATTCAGTTCAAGTGCGTCAAAAAGAACAAGAAGTTGGTGTGGCAAAGGATTGCTGTAGTAAATCCCGCTGCTTCTACTCCAACTTCATCACCGACACCCACACCATCACCATCACCGACACCGACGCAAGATGTACAACCAATTCCGACAATTCCTCCAATCCCACTTCCGATCGTGGAGAAAGTTCCAACCGGTTTCAGGGATCTAATTGAAAATTATCAAGGTATTCCGACCGCAGTGTGGAATGAAGCTCAGATGCTTGCCAACTTAGGAACCGAGAAAACGAATTTCGACATTGCAATTGGACCAAAAACAAAGTTACAGGCTGAGATTGGCTCACCTCTCTTCTACTTGAAAAGAGCTTCACGGCTTTGGAGTAATTACTCTCAGCCGACAAGCACCAAGGCGTTTTTCTATAACTACACAGATCTTTCCTGGGTTCAAGACAAGAATCGAAGTTTGGGTGGTTCCTGGCATAAGCCAGAGGATCTTGCGAGCAACTGCAAAGGCGCGACTGATTGCAATTCTTTCGGCGGGGCGTTCAATGGAATGGGGCAGTTGTTTATTGGCGTGAGTGACGAGGAGAAGGCCTCATGGAATCTTGGCTGGGTACGTGGAAATTTCTCTCATGAGTACACGCATACTGTTCAGTACACTCAATTGAATGCTCCGGCCAATATAAAACTTCCATGTTGGTTTGCAGAAGGGCAGCCTCAGGTGATCGGACAATCTCTCGGCTTTGAAACCTTAATTGATTACAAAAAGTCGAGAGTAAGTTGGATTAAGCAATCTGCGGGAGTTCTTGGTGACTACGGCCCAGAGTCAATCCTTAGATTTTATGAACTAACTGGAGCTGCAGGCAATGGTATTTGCAATCAAAATGTTCGATCTCGAGTTTACGATATTGGATTCTTTACTGTGGAAGCACTCTCTTCTATTAAGGGAATCCAAGCGTCAATGGATCTCGTAATTCGTGTTGGAAAAGGAAATAGTTTTGAAAGTAGTTTTTCGGAAATCTACGGCGTTACATGGAAAGAAGCAGCACCAATTCTTGCCAAGGTGGTTTCAAAGATCTATTTGGAGTCTTAGTTAAATCCTAAAGGCTCATGCAGCTAACGTGATTATTGCGAAATCGTATAGCGATAAAGCACATCGCGCCCCCACTCGGTAAAGCCGAGTGATTGATAGAGCTTTATGGCTGCAGAGTTGTCGGCATCAACATAAAGCATGGCGCTAAAAATTCCTTGATAGCGCAGGTGACGAAGCCCTGCGATAGTTACCGCTTTGCCAATTCCTTTTCCGGAATTTGCGGGATCAACGCCCATTATGTAAATCTCGCCAATTGGATCGTGGTCATGATGCGATTCATGTTCTGAGTCTTTATGAGAATGACCACCATGAACTTTGGTCCAACAAAAACCAATCATTTTTTGATTTTCTTCTGCGATTAAAAATCCTTGCGGGTCAAACCAATCTTCTCTCGCTCTGATTTCAAGATCTCTTGCACTCCAGTTGCCTTGATCCGGGTGATCGGCAAAGGATTTATTATTTAGCGCGATCCATTCCTCGTTATCGATTCCCGGTAGAAAGTTTCTGATTGGAACATCTTTGGTGATTTCAGGGATTGGATCATTAAGTGAGCGGCGCATCTGAATAACAGTGCGCACTTTTCTAAAGCCATTGTGTTCGGCGATGTTTTTGGCACCGGGTAGATCTCCATGTGACCAAAGCCTTAAGTTGTTGCCCGATGCTTCGTGAAGTGCTTTCAGGAGCTCTTGGCCGTAACCTTTTTTTCGGTGCTGGGGATGAATAACTAGCTCAGCGCTTGGGCCCTCAACTTCATCAGTTAAATCAAGGTGGGCGTAGCCAACTACATGGTTCTCATTGGTTGTAATGAAGTGGGTATCCGCCTTATCTCCGCCGTGCCTTAGATGCAGCAAAACATGTTCGCTAACTGGGGGAACGCCATCATGATCTGTGGCATTTGAAATCAAAGCTAGAACTTCACCTTGAGTTTTCTCATCAAGATGTGAGAGCTGGGCGATCAAGACAGTTGGTCAGATAGAACTTGTTCTTTGGGGCTGGTGTTAAAGCGATATCCAACGTTACGAACAGTGCCGATAATGGCTTCGAACTCTGGACCGAGCTTGGAGCGCAGACGGCGGATGTGAACATCAACGGTGCGGGTTCCGCCGAAGTAGTCATAGCCCCATATCTCTTGAAGCAATTGAGATCTCGTGAAAACTCTTCCTGGATGTTGCGCCATGTACTTCAATAATTCAAACTCTTTGAAAGTCAGATCTAGGGCGCTGCCTTTAATTTTTGCAGTGTAAGTTTTTTCATCGATTACGACATCGCCGCTTTTGATTTCTCCAGAAGTAGGATCTGCGGCCACGCGCATCGCTTGAAGTTTTGCAATTGCAATTCGGATACGGGCATCAACCTCTGCAGGCCCCGCGGTATCAAGGATTACATCATCAAATCCCCAATCCGCATTTGTGGCAGATAATCCACCTTCAGTAGTGATCAAAATTAATGGGCAACCAATTCCAGTTGTGGTTACTAGTTTGGTTAGGGATTTTGCAGCGGTAAGGTCACGACGGGCGTCAATAAATAAGCAATCAACTTCCGGGATATCAACTAAAACCGAACCGATGGCAGGCAAGATGCGAACCTGATGCTGAAGCAAGCCAAGTGCAGGAAGCACTTCGGCGCTCGCACCGGTGGTGTTCGTCAAAAGTAGAATGCGTGCCATAAGAGTGAAAGAATAGCCGCGTGGAGAATTACCTACCAATTCTTATTGTTTTTGCGCTCGCTACTGCCTCCGGGCTTTGGTATCAACGCACCCGCGGCGCGTTAAAGACAAAGACATCAAGGGTGGGAAAACCAGCTTTAACTTCAGCGGACATCGGTCATGATCTTGGCGATCGTGTGACATTGGTTCAGTTCTCGACCGCGTTTTGTACTCCATGTCGTGCTACTCGTGCATTGCTAACCGATATCACCGCAGATCTTGATGATGTGGTTCATGTTGATATCGATGCCGAAAAACATCTGGATTTGGTGCGACGTTTAGAGATTCTCTCCACCCCGACCACATTAGTTTTGGATCGATCAGGTGTTGAGGTAGGTAGGGCTGTGGGAGCCCCGAAACGGGCTGATGTATTGGCCACTTTGAACGGGATTAAGTAGCTTTTTTCTGCAAGTAGTTTGCAACTCGCATAGCGGGGCAGGCTTCTTTATCCTTCTCGCATGTTTGGCATCGAGCCCCAGTACTTCACAAGACGGCGTGTGATTGATTTCTGCCGTTTTACTGGCCAGCTCTGTCTTGCTTAGTTGTTAAGTTTCAAATTCAAAACCAATTCCACCCAAACAACAACGCAAGAATTAGGAAAAATAAATGTCACAAGAAAAAGATGTAAAACTAATTGATGCCCGTGGTCCAAGATTTGGTGCGGTTCTCACCACCGTTGTACTTGCAGCAGCACTGACAACACAATCCTTGCCTTTAATTCTCTGGCAGCTCGCTGTCTTTGCAATTGGCGCTTTTGCTGGTCCGCAAAAAACTCCATATGCATTCATCTATCGTAAACTTGTAAAGCCAAGACTTTCTGGTGATATGCCAACTGAAGATATTCGCCAACCACAATTCGCTCAAGCAATTGGATTTTTATTTGCATTGACGGCATCGGTCGCATTAATCCTTGATCTAAATGTGGTCTTCTCTGTTGCAGTTGGATTTGCGCTTGGTGCAGCATTCCTAAATGCCGCCTTTAATTTCTGCCTAGGCTGCGAGATGTATGTACTCATTGCCCGCGCACGTGCCCGCTTTTCTAAGCGTGAATTACGCGAAGAGGCTTATAACCTGCCAAACCTTTAGACTTCGCAGGTGGTAGATAAGAATCAAGAGCTGCGGGATAAAGGTCTTCGCCTAACCCCACAACGCCAGCTAGTACTTCAAGCTGTGCGCGAGCTTGGTCATGCCACTCCGGAAGAGGTTGCAGAGAAGGTGCGCTCAACCCATCCAGGAATCAATTTGTCTACGGTTTATCGCAACTTAGAAACCCTAGAAAATGTTGGTTTAGTGCAGCACACCCATTTGGGTCATGGTGGTGCGACTTATCACGCAGCTGAAGAGCTAACTCATCTGCATTTAGTTTGTGGCAAATGTGGCTCGGTTGGAGATGCGCCAATTGAGACCGCGGCCTCATTTGTTAATACTTTAATTGATGAATACGGCTTCAAAACCGATGTAACACATTTTGCGATCTACGGAACCTGTGAAAACTGCACCGCTAAATCATGACCGCGGTATATGTGGAAGAGGGTTTAGATAAAGGCGCCATCTGGCACTTTGGAGAAGTAGCAAAAGAACAACGCGCTCTCGCAGCAGGAAAAGCTTGGGCTGATCTCTCACATCGTGCAGTCGTTTCAATCTCTGGCGAAGATCGATTGATGTGGTTGCACTCCTTAACTACTCAGCATTTAGAAAAACTTACACCGGGAGAATGGAAAGAAGCTTTAATTCTTGATCCACAGGGTCATGTCGAACAGCAACTGTTTTTAGTTGATGATGGCGCAACAACCTTTATTCATTTGGATACCGAAAAAGCTCCGGCGCTTTTGGATTACCTAAACAAAATGAAATTTATGTTGCGGGTAGATGTGAAAGATGTCAGTAATGAGTACGCAATTTTGCGGGCACCCGGTAAAACTGATTCTGTTGGCGGGCCTTTTGCCCTTGTGCCACGCAGTGAATTAGCGGCCACTATCGAGGCATTTAGTTCAGCAAATCTGCAAGTTGGCATGTGGGCGCTAGAGGCAGAACGCATCGCATCAGGCCGGGCTCGAATTGGTTTGGATAGTGATTACAAATCAATCCCTAATGAACTAGGGCTTTTGAATAAAGCGGTTCATATGAATAAAGGCTGCTATCGCGGCCAAGAAACCGTAGCTAAAGTATTTAATCTGGGACATCCACCCCGTCGTTTGGTTTTGTTACATCTAGATGGATCCGCCGTTGATATTCCAAGTCATGGAGATCCAGTCGTTTATGAGGGCAAAGAGATTGGCTTTGTGGGTTCAGTTGCCAGACATTATGAGTTAGGGCCGATTGCTCTTGCGGTTATCAAAAGAATGACGCCAGCTGAAGCGGTTTTAGAAGTAAAAGGCATACCTGCAAATCAAGAGATTCTCGTACCGCTAGATTAGCGCCGTGGAGATAATCACAACCGTGGTTTTGATTGCGGCATCATTAATTATGTCGCTCGCAATTTTGGGATACTCCGCTAAACAATGGCGTAAGTTGAAAAGAGGTCGGTAATGGCGTTTCAAATCCCTGAAGGTTTGCATCCAGATTTAAACCCATTAGCTTGGCTGGTTGGTACTTGGCGCGGTAAAGGTCATGGCGAGTATCCAGGGATTGAAAACTTTCAATTCGCCCAAGAGATTACTTTTTCTCATGATGGCAGACCATTCTTAACTTACTTCTCACGATCTTGGATTATTGATGACAACAATGAGATTGTGAAAACCGCAGCCTCCGAAACCGGTTTCTGGCGCGTTAAACCAAATAACACACTTGAAGTTTTGATTGCACACAGCACGGGAATTGCTGAAGGTTGGGTAGGTCGCTTTGATGGACCGAAGATTCAATTAGCCATGGATCACGCTTATTCTGCGCCTTCTGCGAAATCTATGGAGGGCGGACAGCGACTTTATGGATTAGTTGAAGGTGAACTTTTCTACGCTTATGACATGGCCTATAACGGCAATAAATTACAAGCTCACATCTGGTCAACATTGCCGCGGGTGCAGTCTTAATTCATGAAAACCGGTGAGGTTTTAATTGAGGTAGTTCGTAATGAAATGGTGGAGTCGGTACATGCCGGCCACCTGGTCATTCTCGATGCCTTGGGAAATACTTTGCTCGAGTTAGGCGATACCGATTCGTTAATTTATCCGCGTTCAGCGGTGAAATCTTTGCAGGCTGCTGCGATGGTGCGTGCTGGTGCAAAATTGAATGATCAACAGTTGGCTCTTGCCTGCGCCAGTCACGCTGGTAGCGCGGCGCATTTAGCGGTTGCCCAATCAACCTTAGCCAGCGTTGGCCTTGATGCATCAGCTTTGCGTAATACGCCAGATAAACCGCTAGATCCAATCGAGCGTGCGGCTTGGAGCGATAAAGCACCAACATCTCTTGCGGCAAACTGCAGTGGTAAACATGCGGCGATGTTGGCCACCTGCGTTGCAAATGGTTGGGATTTAGTTGATTACAAAAAACCAGAACACCCGTTACAGATTGCTATCCGTGCTGAGTTTGAAAGCTTGAGTGGTGAAAAAGTCACACATGTCGGAGTAGATGGTTGTGGTGCGGCGTTATTTGCCATGTCTTTAAAAGGCTTAGCTACTGCAATTCGCAATTTAACTTTGTCACAAGATCCAGTACATAAATCGGTGCTAAATGCTTGTCGCACAAATCCATTTTTGGTTTCTGGCGTTGGAAGATTACCTACATTGTTGATGGAAAAAGTTTCCGGATTATTTGTTAAAGATGGCGCGGAAGGCGTGATGATTATTTCGACCGCATCTGGTGAGGTAATTGTTTGGAAGATGAGTGATGGATCCCAACGTGGCGCCTCAGCTCTTGCTGTTGCAACTCTTTCGCAACTAGGAATTTCCGTTGATATTGAGCGTGAAAATGTGTTCGGCGATGGCCAGGTTGTAGGAGAAATCAGGGCGAGTAAACTCGCCAATCATGGCTAAACACATTCGTCGCATCGCATCCTTGATGCTGCATACCTCACCGCTAGAGCAAGCGGGTACTGGGGATGCCGGCGGCATGAATGTTTATGTTGTTGAAAGCGCCAAGCGCATCGCAGCTGCAGGTGTAGCGGTAGATATTTTTACCCGCGCTAATAAATCAGGCTTGCCGGAAAAATTAGAGATTGCTGATGGTGTAACAGTTCGCCATTTAGAGGCCGGTCCTTACGATGGAATTTCTAAAGATGAGTTGCCATCGCAAATCTGCGCCTTGATGTCCTCCTTTATGCATGTTGAAGCCAGATTGCCGGTTGGTTATTACGATTTATTGCATTCGCATTATTGGATTTCTGGCCAACTGGGTTGGTTGATTTCTGAGCGTCACAAGTTGCCATTGATTCACACCATGCACACGATGGCGAAGGTAAAGAATTTAGCTTTAGCCGAAGGTGAAAAGCCAGAGCCACAAACCCGTGCCATTGGTGAAGAGCAGGTCGTATCTGCTTCCGCTGCTTTGATTGCAAATACCGCAGCTGAGGCGGCTAGTTTGGTTTCACTTTACAACGCCTGTCCAGATCGAGTTTTTGTGGTTCCACCAGGGGTTGATTTAACAACTTACAAAGTTAACGGTGGAAAGAAAATGTCGCGCAAGAAACTGGGCATCAAAGAAGATTCGTTGATGTTGGCATTTGTTGGTCGTATTCAGCCACATAAAGGGCCAGAAGTTTTAATTCGTGCTGTTGCCGAAATGGTTTCGCATAATCCTCAGCTTCGCTCTCGATTAAAAACCGTAATTATCGGTGGCGCTTCTGGAAATGGTTCACAAGAACCAGAACGACTAAAGGCTTTAACAGTTTTCCTTGGCATCAACGATGTAATTGAATTTATTCCGCCTCAACCTCACGAAGATTTATCTGATTGGTATCGCGCCAGTGATTTGGTTTGCGTTCCTTCCTATTCAGAGTCCTTTGGATTAGTGGCGCTTGAAGCTCAAGCCTGTGGCACTCCCGTGGTTGCAACCGCAGTTGGTGGTTTGCGTACCGCTGTAGCGGATGGAATTTCTGGTTCATTAGTCGATGGTCATGATCCCCGTGCTTGGTCCGCTGTTATTTCCCGGCTACTTATGGAGCCAGAGCGCCGCTTGTTGTTATCCATGGGTGCGGTTGAGCATGCCTCTCACTTCGGTTGGGACACGACCGCTCGCGGAATGTTGGATGTTTACGATCGCGTGCTTTCCCAAAAATCAAACAATCTACGCAGCCTGGCTTAAAGATGTCTAGTCGTGCGATGGCCTTGGCCACAATTGATGAATTCCTGGCCTCTCACGATATTGATTTTGATAAGAGCAATGACTCCACATATTTGTTAACTCTGCCTGGTGAGAAGAAATTACAAACTCATTGCGCTCTGGTACTTGGCGATAACTCACTTTCGATAAATGCTTTTGTGATCAGAAAACCAGACGAGAATGCAGAAGCGGTTCATGAATGGTTGCTAAAGAAAAATGCCACCATGTATTGCGTTGCTTTTGCGATTAATGAATTGGGTGATATTTATTTAGTCGGACGTTTGCCGTTTAGTGCAGTCACCGAACAGGAGTTAGATCGCGTGATTGGTGCGGTACTGCAGTATTCGGATTCATCATTTAATCCATTGCTGGAATTAGGCTTTAGCAGCGCAATCAGACGTGAATGGGCTTGGCGGGTTTCACGCGGTGAATCACTTGCCAATCTCGAGGCGTTTGCACACCTGATTTAGTTTTCAATAAGATTGCGGCATGACAATCGGAAAGTTAATCCTGCTTCGCCATGGCGAGAGCGAATGGAATGCTAAAAATCTTTTTACTGGATGGGTTGATGTAAGACTCTCAGCCACTGGTGAAAAAGAGGCCAAGCGTGGCGGCGAATTACTCAAAGAGCACAACTTATTGCCCGATGTCCTTTATACATCTTTATTGCGCCGCGCGATTCACACCGCACAAATCGCATTAGATGCCTGCGATCGTCATTGGATTCCAGTTACCCGCACCTGGCGTTTGAATGAACGTCACTATGGTGCGCTGCAAGGCAAAGATAAGAAGCAAACCCTTGAGACTTACGGGGAAGAGCAGTTCAAGTTGTGGCGCCGCTCATTTGATGTTCCACCCCCACCAATTGAAGACAATGATGAATACTCTCAAGCTGGAGATCCGCGTTATGCCGAGCTAGGCGCGCAAATGCCAAAAACTGAGTGTTTGAAGGATGTTGTAGAGCGTCTGGTTCCTTACCTAACTTCAGGAGACCTGCCACGGGATTTAAATCAAGGCAAGACAGTTTTAATTGCCGCGCATGGCAACTCAATCCGCGCGATTGTTAAGCACATTGCTTGTATTTCAGATGAGGAAATTGCAGAGGTAAATATCCCAACCGGAATACCACTGCTGTTTAAGTTTGATGATGATTTTGAGCCAATCGTTAAGAGAGGCGAATACTTAGATCCAGAGGCTGCGGCCGCCGCAATCGAAGCGGTCGCGAATCAGGGCAAAAAGTAACGCTTACTTACTGTTGTATTTTCCAGTTACCTGGAAATAAACACGACGTGATACTGACACTGCGTGGTCTGCGTATCGCTCGTAGTAACGACCAATCAAAGTAATATCAATTGCGGTTTCAATACCGTGTTGCCAATTTGGATCTAACAAAGTTGTAAACAGTTTGCGGTGCAATTTATCCATCTCATCATCATCGCGCTCTACTTCAAGAGCTTTATCGATATCTCTGGAGTTTATGATTCCGCCAACTTTGTCGGAGATTAATCGTGCAACTTTGCCCATCTCTTCGATGGTGGATAGCAACTCTTGCGGAACCGCGGATGCTGGGTGGCGCAGACGAGCAATCTTTGCCACGTGATGAGCCATATCTCCCATGCGCTCGAGGTCAGCGCTCATACGCAATGCGGTAACCAAAGCACGAAGATCTGAAGCAACTGGCTGTTGGCGCGCAATGATGTCGATAATGCGGGCATCAAGTTCATGCTGGATGTCATCAACTCGGTCATCGGCGGCGATTACCGCTTCGGCTTCCTTCAAATCTGAGGTAACCAATGCATGGGTTGCACTTGAGATTGCCTCGGAAACTAATTGTGAAAGATCGACCAGGGTTTGAGTAACACCATCTAGCTCTTCTTGAAATGCACTACGCAGCCAATTCATGGGCTAAAGGTAATAGTTTTTTTACGCCTTTGTGAACTTTTGCGGTGAACAAAGCCTGTCAACGGGGTGAACGTGGGGTAAATCAACTTTAGATGACTATAAACCGCTACTTTCGTAGTATTACGGCATGAAGTTCCGCAAATATGCAGGGGAGCAGGAACTCGCCAATCAGTTACCAGATTTATTAATTAAAACTTTGAATTCATTAGAGGTTGAATCACTTGTTGTGATTCCGGCCGATCAAGTTATTTTTCAATCACAAGCGGCCGGCACTTTTGGAATATTAAAAGATGAACGAGTTAGCAGTGAAGAGCTAATGGCTTTAGTGCGAGTTGTGCGAAGGACAAAGCAAGCACAACGCGGAACTCTTGAACTAGCTCGTGGCCCAATCGGTGCCGGAAAGAGAGAGCTAAAGGTTTCAGTTACACCGCTAGATGATGAGGGAATGGTTTTAGTTTTGTTGTCTGATGAAAGTGAAGTACGAAGAATTGATGCGGTCAGACGTGACTTTGTGGCCAACGTATCTCATGAGCTGAAGACACCGATTGGTGCACTTGGTCTTTTGAGTGAGGCGATATTAGGAGCCAAAGATCAACCTGATGCGGTAGTTCGTTTTGCGACCAGAATGCAAAATGAAGCTAAGCGCTTAACTGATTTAGTGCAAGAGATTATTGATCTCTCTCGACTCCAAAGTAGTGACCCATTGCAAAAGGCGTTAGAGGTTGAAATCGGCGATGTGGTTAGAGAAGCCGTTGACCAAGCCCAGTTCTCTTCCGAGCAAAGAGGCATCTCGCTAGAAATCGGTGAGATTGAGAATGCGACAGTAATCGGTGATCGAGAGCAATTGATTACCGCAGTTCATAATTTGGTAGAAAACGCGGTCAACTACAGTCCAGAGAACACCCATGTCTCTATCGTTACAAAAAAACATGGAAATTTAATTGAAGTATCTGTAGCTGATCAAGGTATAGGCATTGCTGAAGGTGAACTAAATCGAATTTTCGAACGCTTCTACCGTGTAGATCCTGCACGCTCTCGGCTAACTGGGGGAACTGGTTTGGGACTTTCGATTGTGAAACACGTGGCGCTAAATCATGGTGGCGATGTAAAGGTATGGAGCAAGCTTGGAGTTGGAAGTACATTTACCCTGCAACTACCACTTGCTCAGGAAGGTTCAGAGAACAAATCATGACCAAGATTCTGATTGTGGAGGATGAGGCCTCATTCTCTGAAGCACTTGAGTTTCTGCTTGGTAAAGAGGGCTTTAGCATCGTTACCGCCGCCACCGGAGCTGAGGCGCTGCGTAAATTTGAGCAAGGCGGGATTGATTTAGTCCTGCTGGATTTGATGATCCCTGAAGTGTCAGGCATTGAGGTTTGCCGCCAAATTCGAGCTAAATCCAAGATTCCAATCATCATGCTTACCGCCAAAGACTCAGAGGTCGACAAAGTTGTGGGGCTAGAAATCGGCGCCGATGATTACGTTACAAAACCATACTCATCTCGCGAGTTAGTTGCTCGCATCCGTGCGGTGTTACGCCGCAACGGCAATGACGAAGTTGAAAGCAGCTCGGGAATCTTGACGGTAAGTGGTGTGCGTATGGATATTGATCGCCACCAGGTTTCTGTTAGTGGAACCCCAGTTTCATTACCTCTTAAAGAGTTCGAATTACTGGAATTCTTGATGCGTAATGCGGGAAGAGTTTTAACCCGCATGCAGTTAATTGATCGCGTGTGGGGCAGTGATTATGTTGGTGATACAAAAACTCTGGATGTTCACATAAAGAGATTGCGCGCTAAGATTGAAACTGATCCCGCTAATCCAACTTTGATTCAAACCGTGCGCGGTTTGGGTTACAAGATGGAGCTGTAAATTCCAGTATTTGCAACAACTAGAGCATCAAGTTCGACTTTGCCACCTTTAGCGAAGTACATAACGACTGGAACACGATAACCTGGCTTAACGCCAAGCACCGCAATCTTTGCTTTCGCATTAGCTGCATCGCCTTCAAAAATCATTGGCTTGTTTTGATTTAGCACCACATCAGAAACTAACTCTGCGCGCTGACCATTAATTGTGATAGCAGCTAGTCCATCTGCTTCTGGTGAGTGGTTAACAATGAATCCAACAAGAGTTCCAGAAC
>VFQT010003401.1_pt1 | contig 14525 bp, 14 predicted proteins | sample 3512381 | NCBI WGS metagenome assembly VFQT01 (sample SAMN10412376, study PRJNA504923) | tailings metagenome | isolation source: Relicate 2 Philex TSF3 active mining site | place: Philippines: Tuba, Benguet | collected 2017-08-29 | reverse complement strand
CGTCCTGTCGAACCGAAACCGCCACTTCCTCTGTCACTTTCACTTAGAGACTCCACAAATTCAAACTGGTCGGTACTAATCTTTTCTGGAATCGCTTGAGCAATTCTATCACCAACACTCCAATCAAAATAAAGAGTTGATGTATTGTGAATAATTACCTTCCATTCTCCTCTGTAACTAGAATCAATAACACCAGCAAGAACATTGATACCATTCTTTGCAGCAAGTCCAGAACGAGGGGCAACACGCATGTAATACTCTGGATTAAAAGATGTAGAGATTCCTACAGGAATTGCTACTCTTTCGCCTGGAGCTAATACACCTTCTTCTGTAGCATAAAGATCAAAACCAGCATTTCCTTCTGCTCTCTGATAAAGATTAATAAATCCTGGCATTTTTACAACTTTTAGATTTAGACTCATTTTTGCTCCCTTTGTTTTGTTATTAAACTTCTTGTTTTTTCAATAATTTCAAGATTGTTTGACAATTTATTGATTTCTTTCATGTGTAAATGCATTTGTTCTGATAACTGTAATACTCTTTCTCGTAGTTCTGTTCTGTTGTATAATAACATTTTGGTACAAACTTTATCATATTCGTTTTCTAACGAGATCCATTTATTTATTAAATCGTTTTCACACATTATACCTCTATGACCAATGGTACATTTGTTGGCTTATACTTTCTATCACAAGCAGATGCATTAATGTAAGTCGTATCACCGACTTTTTCAATACCATAACCTTCATGAATGTGACCAAAAGCATGGTATTTTGGTTTTATTCTGTGTACAATCTCGTTTAAAAGAATTGGACAACCAGCATTAATGTTTTGATACGTTACATCACGAATCATGTTTGGTGGTCCATGTGTAATAAGAATGTCAATGTTTTCTGGTATCTTTTCCCAATGTTCTCTTAATTCATCTTCATCGGCATTAAAAGCCCAATTATAAAAACGAGGTTGCCAAGGAGAACCATAAATTCTAAGTCCTTTTGTAACAACCATACTGTCTTGCAAATACCAAATTTTAGGGTATTGTCCAAGAAGCATCTGTGCCTCTTCTGGCTTAGCATAAAATAACCAATCATGATTACCAGCAACTAAGATTTTAGTATCTGCTGGTTGATTGCTAAACCAATGTAGAAATCTTGTGACTTCCAAATAAGAGCCATGAGAAGTCATATCACCAGAATGGATTAGAATGTCTGTAGGTTCAATTTTTACAAGATCGTGTCTATTATGTGTATCAGAAATAAAAGTAATTTTCATTTTAATCCTTATGAAGTTCGCGGTACTTAATTAGAGCAAGCTCCTTCATCTTTGCTTCAATCATAATGTCTACATCATAACCATAAGTATCAATCTTCCTATAAACGAAATCAGAATGTGCTTGTGCTGGACACTTGATGTTTTGCTCTTCTGCCCGCGATTCAGAATAGTGTACCACAGGCTTGATTCCGTTCCAAGTGCTGATTGCAATTTCAAGTGCATCCTTTTCGGACATACCACCATTGTTTAGCTTGTGATGATGATAATCAAAAACAATAGGAATGTTGGTATGCTTGTAAATTAGATTGTAAAGCTCCTCAGTAGTGTAAAGAGACTCCTTATCATCATTTTCAAGCGTAAAGCGAGAACGGATCTTTTCGTCAAGAAGCTCAAAATTACGAAGAAACTGATTTACTGCTCCCTGCTTATCCTTATAAGTCGCACCAACATGAATGTTAATCTTGTTGTAATGAGTGCGAGAAAGACCCATCAAATCAAGAATGTCTGCGTGAACAGTCAAATCCTTGATAGTGTTTTGGGTTACAGAAGGATTAGAAGATGTGAGCTTATTGAATGGACCTGGGTGAAAAGTGAGTCGCTGATTGGTACTGGTAGCGTATTCACCACACTTACGAAGCAAATCTGCAACACGCTCAATGTTCGGGAGATTAGCGATACCGTATTCGGATGCCCAAGGAAACATATCGGAGGACATACGGTAGAACCTAATTTGGTTTGCTGTATTCCATTGTAGGATTGTATAGAGATCATTGAGATTTTGCTCGATAAGCTCACCAGCATAATTAATACCCTTTGCGTCAAAAGTCTTACGAATCATAGTTCGATTTGTAGTAATACGGGACTTGGCTGGACGCTCAGAAAATCCCATATTGATGCACGCATACCCAAGGTTAGTAGACAAGAGAAACCCTCCAGAGACATACTATCTAAGGAGGGCTAAGGTGTCAACGACTTCTTTTTTTGTTTTCTCTTACACCCTTATCAAGACCGCCGTAAGGTTCACCCCTAAGCTCAGCGTCTAATTGATCTTTGAAACTACCAATCTCGCTTTTACCATCTGCGTTTTTTGCTTGAGTTGGTCTAATTACATCAACCACACCACCTACTGGGTTTGGTACTGTTATGCCAAGAAGTTGTTCATATCTTTTAACGTCTTTTCTATCTCTTTCTAAAGATACTTTTCTCATTTGTCCAAATTCAAATGCAGCTAATTTTTTACCTTCTTCGCCTGCTTTAATTTTAGCATCTGATAATGAGAAAAGTTCTATTTTATAACCTCTATTAAATAATTTTGCATGATTATAACTAAATCGTAATACAACTGTCTTATTTATTTCTTCAATTAATTCTGTTAATGTTTCAATTGATTCTTTTAATTTTTCATTTTTTGTTTTTTTAAAAGCTTTCTCGGCATTGAAAATTTGATTAATTGTGGCATTATAAATTTTAAGAAAATTTAATAGTTCTGGGGGTAGCTTACTTTCATCAATTATTTTAAGTTTTTCAATAAGCTCTAATCCTTTCATTTCAAACAAAATGTCAATTTTATTTTTAGATCCAAGTCCAAAAAAATTACCATCTAATTTTATTTCATTTAATAAGCCAGTTATTTCTTCTCTAATTACTTGTCTTATTTGTGATTCTGTTAATCTTTTCATAAAAATGAGTTCCTTACCAAGTAAATAGTAAGGAACCCTTAATTATGCCAACAATCTAAGTTGTTTTGCTACATTATTGATACTAAATCCCCAATCGTCATGATTTGGTTTTACCATGTAAGGACGATTTGTAAATACAACATCTTTCTCTTTTATACCCCAACATTTCACTTTTACTTCGGTATTAGTGCTATCGATTGTATTTAATACCCAATAATCTTTGCCCGTTGCAGTTTTCTTTTTTTCAATCTCACGAACAACAAACCAAGCAAGTCCAAGTTCTTCATCGTATTCAGAAATTGGTGGAATCATTTTCTCTTGAAGTCTAATCATGATTTCTGGAGATACAACAAGATTCATTGGGTATACACCTGTAAGTTGTGTAAGATACTCAATTTTTTCTTCATTTGAAAACTCACCCTCTGGTTTATAAGTCTCGATGTTTTCCAGCAAGTTCTTAAGCTTACGAGGTCTATCTACTGCTACCGCTGACCAGAAGTGTTTGGCTCCTGTAAATCTATTATCAATAAGACAATTACAAGCACCAGAACGAATCAATACATCAAGGGCTTTTTTATTAAGTTTGCTGTATACGATGTTTTCATTGAATAAGAATTCCTCAACTGTTTTGAATGGACGATTGTTGAAGATTTGCTGAATTGCTACTTCTCCAAGACCTTTAATCGAAGAAAGAGGTTGAATTAGTGTTTCACCATCTTCGGAAATCTCCCACACCATACCAGAAGTATTGATGTTTAGAGGTTCAATTTTGAAACCCATAGATTTTGCAAGATTAATTGCATACTCTTTATTTTTTGCATCTTCTTTATCCAAAAATGCTGCCATCCATTCTGCTTTATAGAAAGTCAAGAGCCAAGCACATTGATATGAAAGGATCGAATAACAAACGGCATGAGACTTATTGAAGCCGTAACCCGAAAAATACTCAAATGTTTCCCAAAGTTTCTGCGCTTCTTTTTGTTCAATACCTTTTTCAACACAACCCATGACAAATTTGTGATGGATTTTGTCTTTTTCTTCATGACCCTTTCCAGTTCCTTTCTTTGTTAGAAGTTTACGAAGTTTATTACCCTCATCAAGATCAACATCTTTACCAAGTTTATGAGCAAGAAGTGCAATTTGTTCTTGAAAGATCAAAAAGCCATGAGTTTGCTTTGTAATTTCCTTAATAATTGGATGAACGTACTTGATGCTGTCTGGGTCTTCTACCGCTGCAATATAAAGTTTATCTACATCTGCACCAAGAGGGCCAGGACGATAAATAGAAGTAATTGCAGATACATCGATGATGTTCTTAGGTTTTACTTTCTTACAAAACTCTTGAACGGGTGCTTCTGTAAACTGAAAGACACCAGCAAAATTACCTTTATCAAAGACATTCTTATAAACTTTCCTATCATTTAGATTCATTTTATCTGGATGTAGATTTTCGTTATAGAAAGCCTTTACATCTTCAAAAGATGGATTTGCAATACCTTTGTGACGCTTCAAAATGTGTCTAATGGCACCTTCAATCATTCTCAAAGAAGCAATACCAAGAATGTCAAACTTAATGAATCCCATTGGCTCCAAATGACGAACGTTTTGACCCTCTGACCAAGGAGTTTGACGTACACCATCGGAATTAATCAGAGGCATGTATTGATCAAGGTTCTCTCCAACTACAACACCACCAGCATGACGGGAACAACTACGAACCTGTCCATAAAGTGCATTAATGTGTTCTGCGATGTGTGGATACTTTTTCAAAAATCCTTGAAGAGTTGAAGAATACTCTTTTACCTCTTCAAATGTTGGAGTATAAACACCAGATTTAATACCATGCTTCTGTTTTGCGAGAGGAGTTGCCTCAAGCATCATTTTACTAGTTACTTCATTTACCTCTTTAAATTCAATGTTATAGAACTTACTAATGTCTTTGACAAGAGACTTTAGTTGTAGAGTATTCCAGTTGGAAATTGGAACAACCGTTGTATCGCCCCATTCTTTAATTAATACGTCTTTCAAAACCATTGGGTCCGCAACATCATAGTCAATGTCTGGGAACCCATCTTGGTTCTTAGTCATAAATCGCTCAAACAGAAGACCATGTTTAATTGGGTCTACTTGAGTAATTCCAAGTACATAAGATACAAGAGAACCAGCCGCAGAACCACGACCTGGACCTACTAGCTGCATTGTCTGTGCCTTGTCGGAAATAGCCTTCATTGTAAGGAAGTACTTACTAAAACCTCTATCTTCAATAACTTCAAGTTCTTGATCAAGTTGTTTTACATAATTTGGCTTATCAAGAAGCCCAAGATTACGCATACCCTCCATAGAATAATGACGAAGAGCCTCACCAGCAGTAAAACCAGCAGGTACTACAAAGTTTGGAAGTCTAACTGTTGTATCTGGCATAAAGTTTTCAATACGCTTATGAGCAATTTCATAAGTGTTTGTAATACTTTTCATAACCAAACTGTCTTGGTAATGTGTATTACACTCTTTGGAATACTTTTTGTAAGCATCCCACATTTGTTCACCATTTTTTGGATAAAGTTCATATCCAATTTCATCTACACCAGCAGGAAGTTCAGAATTTCCTTCTGCCCATTCTGGTCTGCCTTTTCCAAGCCAACCAAGACGCTTATAAAGCTCACGGTCTTTCCAAGCATTAGGATTTGGATAATGACTATCACAAGTAGATACAAGTTGAATGTCAAATTCTTCCTGCATCTTAATAATGTATTTGTTTAGCATATGTTGTTCTGGTACATTATTCCATTGTAGTTCGCCATACCAACGGTCACCAAAAATAGAAACCATTCGCTTGGTTACGGTACGGAAAGAATCTAGAATTGCTTCCTCGCCTTTGTCCTTATTCTCCCAATAACAACCAGCATAAACACCGCCAAGACAAGCAGAGAGAGCAATTACACCCTCACTATACTTCTCAAGCATCGCATAATCCATACGGGGATAACGATAGTAATTCTCAGTCTTGTAACTTTCAGAAACAAGCTTGAAAATGTTATTTAGACCTTGCTGATTTTGTGCAAGAAGAACAAGATGACGACGGCGATTAAGAATAGACTTAATCTCCTTCTTAGAAGCATTTTCATCTTCTACAATTGCACCAGTAACAGATTCATCATCTGCTGCTTTGTTCTTCTTATCATCTTTGTGCTTTTCGTATTCTGCACGCCAATCATCAATAGAAGGAATAAAGTAAGCTTCAACTCCAAAAATTGGTTTGAACTCCTTACCGTCTTTCTTCATCTTTTTTGCATGGAGGATTTGAAAAGCAAGAGAATTCATATGTCCGTGGTTTGTTATTGCCAAAGCATCCATACCATTAGAGTAGGCAAATTCCATATGTTCACTTGGTAATGACATACCATCAAATATGGAAAATCCATCATGTGCGTGTAAACCAACAAACGGAATCGTGTTCATTTAACCCTCGTAGTCATCATAATCTGGTTCTGGAGTGTAACTGTCTCCATTCCAGTATGCAACTACTTCTTCTACATCACCTTGCGAATCTTCTGATGGGCCTACACTAGTAACAGGAACATCAGCATCATGAATTACAAAAACACTTTTCATAAGTTCTCCATCTGTAAATTTAAGTTTCCATGTAGAATACGGACCATACATTTCAATCCATCCATGATAATTGGTATCTATTACACCTTCTTCAACAGCACGATACATACCAAAAACAGGATGTTTTCTTTCATTTTCTGGTACAACTTCAATCCTACGCTTAATAAGCCAAAGCCTATTATCTTTAATAAAATAATGGTCAAGACAAGATTCAAGATCTTTAGTCTGATACTCTCCAGAACTTGGACCGTTTTCTACATCTTCTACCACTTCTATAGTATCAAACATGCCCATCTTCGTCAATCTCCTTTGGTTCATCTAACACGCCATACAAAGTATAAGCTTTATCGATAAAGTATTTTTTAATTGTATTACTTGTATAGTACTTAGTTTGTTTAGAACCTAAAAAGTCACAATAACCTTTCCAAGTAGAAATGTTGTGATAATTGCCTACTTTTATAGGTTTATGTTCTGTTATTATGTCTTTGGTAAAAACATCTGACAGTTCATAGTCAATCCAATCTTTTTTTACTTTCTTTTTAGTTATAACATTTCTAAATTGTTTATACTGTTTACGAGAGAAAGTGAATCCAAGGTACTCTCCATCTAGTACAGTTTTACCTTCTTTTGATGTAATCAAATGATTTTCGTAAGTTGAAAACTTTTCTCTATCTCTGACACCTATGAGTTTTGGGTGATAAATGCCATACGGAAAAGCAACATAATACATTGCTGGTAGCATCCACTTAGAAATCATCCAACTTGCGAGGTAAGCCGAATAAGCACCTTGAATTATTGAATAAGATAGACTTAATTTTGCTCTATTTTTAGTAAATACAGGAACATAATAAATAGGTATTTTCTTAAACATAATAGTTGGATGACCATCTGGTGTCATGTGTTTGAAATAACTTCTTACTGGATCGTAAACAAAATCACCTATCTTTTTCTTTAATACTCTAGAAATGTCTTGATTACAAACAACCCAAATGGTTTCACAACCAGCCCATGCACATTCTAGTATAGCACGTTCCGCAGCTATGTAGTTTGGTGCAATAGGCATCATTGCATCGGGCCAAGGCATTTGAAAATCTAATTCTTTTCCTGCAATCGGTACGATGCCCGCGAGATGCGAGATTTTCGGCGTTGTAAACTGATCCTCAATAATTTCCTGCATAACATGTACTCTCTGTAAGGTATTTTTTCAAACATCATCATAATTTCTTGCGAACTATAATTTATGAATTTAACATACTTTGTATCTTCGTAGACACTACAATTTTCCTTTTCTATTATTCTACTTGTGAAAGTATAGGCAACAGGTCTATACTTTTTCTTACCGTTTGGATTATACCCGTTTTCTTTTCCTTTTAAATTGTATTTTTTAAATTGTTCTTTTAAAATAAATTTAATGTTATAATCAGTTAAATTCTCTTCTAGTTCTTTTACGTTTGAACAATAAGAGATAATACATCCATCATAATCACGTATTAAAGTTTTCGATTCAAGAAACCAAATCTGGTTAGCAATTGTATAGTCAGTATAAATAACATTGTAACTTTTATCTAAAAATTTAAGATTATTAAATTCTACATAATCTTTAATAATGTATTTAGTTTTCTCAACAATTGGAGGATCTAATCCCTCTATACCTTCATCATCAAATAAAAGAATCTCATTTGTTTCTAATGTAATTAATCTTGAATTTTGAGTTGTTAATTTTACTAAATTCTCTTCTATTCTTATAGACTGTAAATTTGTGGATGGCATAAGGCCAAGCATGGATAACAAAAACACTAATCGACCCCAAATTATGTTCTTTTGAGGTCTGATTAGTGTTTCGTCGTAGTTTGATACCAAATCTTTTAATTCTGGTAGTAAACTTACAATTTTATAGTTTGAGCCTATAGTGACGCTATCAAATTCTGTGGGTATTTTTGGTACTACATAGAATACTGGTGTTTTTGTGTATAGGGCGTATAATAGGGACTCAAATGTGGCCCCTATTATAACTTTATCGTATTTATGAACTAGACCTTTCATCCGACTTCTGCATAATTATGTTCTGTTTTTTCTAATTCTATTATACGCTTCCATTGTTTTTGGATAAAGCTCTGTAAGAATTTCGTTCATTGCTTTTGCAACAACTTGTATTTCGTATTGTGCGCCTTCGTGATCTCTTAAATCAATAAACTTTAGAGCGTTTAATAACGAAACTGTTCCATAATACTCAGTATACATTGCTTGTGGAAGAACCATTCTTGCTTGTTCTCTACAAACACCATTATCGATTAATTTGTTAAAAAGAGTAAGACTGTGCTTGAAGTGTCCAGCCACAATTGATGATGCAGGGTGTTCGATTCCAAAACCTTCATTATGAAACATTGGATTGAATGTTTCGTTTGTTGAAGCTTGACGATTTGAAGCATGTTGTTTCCTGTATTCTTTTGGTTCATAAAACTCAATGTTAAAATCAGTATAGCGTCTTGAAATCTCATTATAAGACCAAGTACGGTGTCTGTGGTGTTGAGAGCGTACAAATAGAGGAACCTTAAATCTAAATGTTAGAACACAATGCTCCAATACAGAAGTATGCTTATGACGAATAAGATAATCGATAAGTTTCTCATCTTTATCATCTAACTCCTCTTTATGTTTACCGAAAGATACACGGGCTGAATTTACCACAGTTAAGTCAGAACCCATACTTTCTACAAGCTCTACCTTGCCAATACCATCACCGTAAAGTTCAATAGATTTCATTCTATTCCTCGCTAATAACAAATTTACTTACAAGAGTGTTGTGGCTTTCTACAAGTTCATCCATGTTGATTTTAGACTTTGAAAGACGATAAGCTTTTACGGCAGTTTTAATGTCTTCTTTTGTCAACCAAGTATTTTCAACATACTCTTTACGAAGATCCTTCATTTGCTCTTTGAATGGTGCAATTGCTTCTTCAATAGCTGCAAGATTACGGACATAATTTGCGATGTGCTCTTCACGGCTTAGTGCGTTGGACATTAACCCTCCTTGGTTACGGTTGCTAAAACATGATTTTCTTGAATTAGATAGTGTGTTTGATTATCTAATTCTATTTCTTCTAACATGTGTGTAGGAACCAAAATCAAACTTTCTGGTTCATACTTCTCTGTCGAATCTTCTATAACACGAACCACCTTGTATGGCTTCTCTTTTTCTTTGTAATCTGTTGGAAGAATGAAAGCGTGTTGTGATTGTACTTCTACTTTAACTGCTAGTTGTTCAACAAGCAAGTACTTGTTTCGTGGGGATAAATAATACATTATGCACCTAATGCCTTTTTGTGGGTATTGTATTCTTCTACGGATAAGAAGTTAGTCACTCTTCTTTCACAATGTTTGCACACAAAATCAACTTGTATTGAGCCGTTAAACATTGCTTCTATGTGACCAGTAAAAATAAAAAAATGTGTTCGACTATTAGGATCTTGCGGATCACATTTTTTATTTTGATCTTGTCTTGGTACTAAATGATTTAATTTTACAGACATAAAAAACCTCCTAATCAATTATTCATAAAATAATCAATTAGGAGGTTTATGTCAAGTTATTAATAAGTGTAAATTATTTTTTACTTCTTCTAAGTTATCGCTTTCCCAAACAATTAAAACTTTGTAACCCATTTCTTTTAATTTATCAATTTTTATTTGATCAGTAAACCATTTTTCTTCAGCATAATAACTATTACCTGGTAACTTAATAAGAGTATCTGCCGAGTATTTAATTGGGTTAGCGTGTACATAATCCCCATTAATTTCTATTACTATTTTCTTATCTTCGTTTAATTCATCTACAAGAAATCTATCTATTCTTTGTTCACCAACAAACCCTAATTGCTCTAAACTTAATTCTTTTTTTATTTTTAGATGAAGTTTAGAGAATCTATTTCTTATTTTTAATAAGTTTTTCCCTGTTAAATTATTTTTAGCCCAAATTGAACGTCTTTTTAACTCTTTAGCATTGTTATTTATAGAGTTTTTAATTGCTAAACTAATTAATACTTTTTTGGTAGACCATAGTTTTTTTGAATTTATTGAATGTTTCAGCTTTGTTTGATCACTAATTTTATGATTTCTTGGATTTGTAATGTGACTTACAGAAATTTTGTGCTTTACTTCATCAAGTTTAGAAACATTATCAACTCCATACTTTTCTAATACGGTTTGTTTTATTTTATTTTGTGTCTCTGTTAATGAGAAGCCAGTTTGTTTTCCACTACATTCAAAACTACAAAATTGGTTTGGTTTTCCTCTGTAAAATACTACATCATTATTACAAGTTTTGCATTTTGGAATACCATTTTTTATTTTGTACTGTTCTTCCTTAAATAAGAAAGTATTGTGCCCTTTTGTGTACTTTCTAAACTTTCCTCTGTAAAATTCTGGCTCTTGACCACAACCACATTCACAAGCTGGTGGGCAACCTTCCAATTCAGAAAAAACATAATAATCTTTAAAAGAAAGATTATGAACTTTCAACAAATGATTGGTTAGTTGCCCACCTTTGTTATTTGAATAAACACAACCACAGATACTACATTTTGTTTCCATACAGTAATTAGTCTATGGTTGTGCTAAATGCCTAAATAGTGCCTACCCGCAGCGTGAATTTCCACAGTCTGAGCAAGTAACACAACCATCTTGGTAAATCAAGTTAGTTGAAGAACATTCTGGACAAGTCTTTTGTGTGGCCTTTGTCCCATCTGGCACGTATTGTTTTAGTACTCTTGAAATAGAACGAGCAAAGGAGAACATATCAGAATCTTCTTCTTTTTGCATTTGTTCTACAACATAATTAATTGGAGCACCATGACGAAGTGAAAGAGAAAGAAGTCTAGTAAATGCTGAATGGTTTGGGTTATCAAATACTTTTGATACGTCTTTTACGGTCAAATCTTCAACAACCAAATCATAGCGAGCTTTATTCTTACCAGTAGAAACTTTTACAAGCTGTCCTTTCTTTGCATTTTTTGGAAGGTCTACAATTTTATTTGCTCCTCCAATAACTTCGTAAGGTTTGCCATCCATTACACCAACAAGAATAGTCCATTTTTCACCTTTGATGGTAACATTGTGAATGTCAGTCTCAAGTGTAGTTGGGCGTTTTGGAGCATTATGTTGTGGGAAGGACTCTTTTTTGGTTTCTGTAATTAAAACACCATCGCGAGAACCATCAACATAAACAGTAATACCCTTAAGACCTAGTTTCCAACCAAGACGATAAAGCTCAGAAACTACATCTGGACTTGTGCCTTTTGGAAGATTGATTGTAGAAGAAATAGAATGATCAATGTGTTTTTGAATTACACCTTGGATTTCTACACGACGTTTCCAATCAATCTTATCTGACTCGGTAAAGAAAGCAGGAACCTCCTCAGTCTCAAATTTCTTCAAATAATCTTGAACATTTTGATGATAAACTTTGTATTCAGTCCATTTATCACCCATAGCATCTACGAAAGCTGCCATTTGATCTTGCTCGTTGTGAGAAAGTTTACGGCGACGAATGTAGAAGTTACGGAATACAGGCTCAAGTCCAGAAGAAGTCTGTGACATAATTGAAACAGAACCAGTTGGAGCATTTGTTAGAATACTAATGTTTCTACGACCATGTGTTTTAATAGCATTTTGAATGTGAGATGGTAGTGATTTAATAAATTCATTATCTTTTTCAAGTTCCCAATCAAATACCGCAAAGGAACCACGTTCTCTTGCAAGCCATACTGATTCTGTGTATGCAGATTCTTTTAGTGTACGGTAGATTTTATCAATCATTACAAGACCATCTGCTGAATCGTATGGAATACTCAAACAAGCAAGTGCATCAGCAAGACCGTGAGTACCAAGACCAGTTCTGCGACCATCAACACAAGCTCTTAGGAGGTTAGTCCAAAGTTCTTTTTCATCTGGTGTATCACAAGCATTTACAATTTTTGTAAGTTTCTCAATTTCAAGTTCAACAAGGTCATCTGAAAGTCTCATTGCACGTTTTGCTACAGCTTCAAATTTTTCAAAATGAAAATAAGCATTAGGTTCAAATGGATTAACTACAAATGATTTGAGATTTACTGAGATAAGTCTACAAGAGTCAAAAGCTGATAGAGGAATTTCTCCACATGGATTTGTTGTAAGAGTCTTGAATCCATGATCTTTATAGCTTTCTGCTGGTAGGAATTTCTCAATGTTTCCCCACATCAAAAGTCCTGGTTCTGCCGTTTTTGTCGCAGAATCAACGACACTTTTCCAAACCTCTCTGGCTCTAACAGTTTTAGAGTAAGTAGGATTATCGGAATCAACAGGAAATCTAAGAGTAAATTCTTGGTCTTGTTCCACAGCTTCCATAAAATCATCTGTAATTTTGATTGAGACATTTGCACCTGTAACTTTTGTTAAGTCATGTTTCATTGTAACAAACTTTTCAACATCTGGGTGTCTTACGTCCAAAGAAATCATGAGAGCACCACGACGACCGTTTTGCCCAATCATTCTACATACATAAGAATAAAAATCAGCAAACGACCAAGCACCTGTTGTAGTACCTGCTGAATTATTTACTGTCATACCCTCTGGTCTTAGATTGGAAATGTCTATACCTACTCCGCAACGACGCTTAAACAAATTAGCAAGATACTTACCAGAATCCATAATTGAGGAAACTGAATCGTCTGGTGAAGCAACTACAACACAATTTGATAGTGACGCAAGAGTTTCATTATTACCGATTCCATACATAGGAGAACCTTGTGGAACGATGTATTTGAAATCTTTTATGTCATTATAAATTGTATCATAATTTAACGCAGACTCACCACCAAACTTTGTTTCAATACGAGCAAATTCAGCAGCAATTCGTTGGTGCATTTGCTCTGGTGTTGTCTCCAGATAATCACCATCTTTAGTCTTTAGTGCGTATTTTGTAGTAAATACGTTTGCAGCAAGCTCATCACCACCAAAATACTCCAAACTTGCTTTATTAACATCTTGTTTATTATGCATTTGTTTCATCCTTTGTTTTCTTCTTATAATTCTTGTATTTCTTTTTCAGATTATCTTCCTGCTCTTTAGAGGAACGTACCATTATGTCTGATGGAGTCTCACCTGTCGATGGTAAAACTTTAATCTTCACATTAGATGTATCCATAAAAATTGGAAAGACAAGACCATCTGGTCCATTTCTATTTTTTGCTACGAAGATACGACCAGAATTAGAAGCTTTATCCTCAACAGTTCGTGAAACAGAACAAATAAAATCTGCTACGAAACACTTATTGAATGCTTCACTAATACTTTCCATAGTAATAACTTCGGCATTTAGACCAGAACGATTTGTCTGTGATGCTGTCCAAACAGGACAAGTATTTTCTTGAGACAAACCTCGTAGTTCTTCATAAATAGTTTCAAGCTCTTGCCTTTTCTCTTTCTGATTTGAAATAGGTTTAAGCAAATCACCGTAATCAACAATAATCATATCTGGCTTAATGCCTTTTACTTTTAGTTTTTCAAGATGAAGTTTGAGTGTATTTGTAGAAGCTGATTTTGTTGGGTACTCTTTTACAATTAATTTACCAGGAAGATTTTGAACAGATTCATAAATTTGCTCTTTATAGGAATACAAATCTTTCAATTCAATACCTGTGAGGCAACTATCATAACGTGAAGCAACGACAGAATCTGCAAGTTCCAAAGTATAGTGTACTACAGTTTTGCCAGCCTTTAGGGCTTCTGTGCCAAGATGTACAAGCACCATTGACTTACCAGCACCAGTAGGAGCAATTACAACTCCAAGCTCACCAGTTCCAAGACCACCTTTGCAAATACTGTCAATTTCAGCCCAACCCATAGAAATAGGATTACGAGCTTTAATTTGAAAACGACGTTCAAAGTCTACAAGATAATCATAACCAAAATCAGATGTAGTTCCAAG
>VFQT010003398.1_pt1 | contig 14531 bp, 12 predicted proteins | sample 3512381 | NCBI WGS metagenome assembly VFQT01 (sample SAMN10412376, study PRJNA504923) | tailings metagenome | isolation source: Relicate 2 Philex TSF3 active mining site | place: Philippines: Tuba, Benguet | collected 2017-08-29 | reverse complement strand
GACGGCTGGCGATTGGGGAGCGATTCCGAGGGCGATCGCCGTTCTGACGTCGATCCGACCCGTCGGGGCGAGTCCTCGACCGGTCTGGAACGTGGCGATCGCCCGTTCCGTCGCGCCGCCGAACACGCCGTCGGCTCCGCCACGCACGTTCGTCCCCGATGAGATCACCGCCTGCTGGACGGCGACGACCGACTCGCCACGGTCGCCGCGACGGGGGAATTCGGGGGCCGGTCCGAGTTCGAGGAGGTGTGCGGTCGTGATGTCGAGTGAGCCCGTGGCGCGCAATCCTTGCGACGACTGAAAGCTCGAGAGTGCTCGTTGGGTGGCGTCACCGAAGATTCCGTCGGCTCCGCCGCGCACCGTGACACCGGCGGCGAGCAATGCCTGTTGGAGTTCGACGACGCGCTGTCCGCGGTCGCCGCGGGTGAGAGGAGTCGAAGCGGCGGCGTTCTCGGCGGTGGTCGCCGACCGGGGAACCACCGACGATTCCGCGATCGTGCTCGGGCCGACACCGGTCGTCGCCACGACCGACGCGGGAGCGACGAGGGACAGCGACGTTCCCAACACGGCGACCACGACTCCCGACAGCACGTCCGGGTATCGGCCGACGACGGGCCGATCTTGAGCGGTCGTCGGGATCGGCGGGCCACTGGTGGGGGATCCGACCACTCCTGAGGGGGCGGTGGGGGCAGAAGTGGAGAGAAATGGTGGAAAGTGGTTGACAGAGGGGGGAAGTGGGGACAAGGATGTCCTCAGCAGTTCTCGGGCAGAGGGGCAGTCAGTGCAGGTATTCGTCGGAAAACACGAGCGGCAGCTCGATCCCAAGGGTCGACTCGCGCTTCCGGCGTCCTTCCGGAGCCGCTTGGAACCGCGCTGCTACCTGCTCCTCGGCCAGGACAAGTGCATCGCCGTCGTGACCGCCGACGATTCGGCCACCCTCGCCGCCGAGATCACCCAGGCCGTCAAGAGTGGGGAGAAGACCGAACAGGAGCGCCGAGCCTTGGCCGCGAGCATGGTCGAGGTCGTCATCGACGCCCAGGGCCGCGTGACCCTCGACGAGTCGCTGCGCACGTACGCCGGCCTGACCCCGGGAAGCAAGGTCGTGGTTTCGGGCAATTTCGAGCGAGTCGAGATCTGGGAACCGTCCCGCTTCGAGCGTCAGTTGGCTCTCGGAACCGAGGTCATCGCCGGAGACGAATCGTGACCGGGTTCGCGCACGACCCCGTGATGGTCGACGAGATCGTCGACGTCTTTCGATCGGTTCCCGCTGGGGTGGTCCTCGACGGGACCGTCGGAGGCGGTGGGCACTCGGCGGCGATTCTCGCCTCACGAGACGACCTGTCGATTCTCGGTCTCGATCGTGATCCGGCGGCCCTCGACGCCGCTGGCCGTCGCCTGGCCGTCTTCGGACATCGCGTCGTCCTGCAGCACCGCCGATTCGACGACATCGACGGCGCTCTCGCCGATGCCGGACTCGGCGAATTGTCGGGAGCCCTCTTCGATCTCGGTGTGTCGTCCCATCAACTCGACATGGCGGACCGCGGCTTTTCCTACCGACACGACGCACCACTCGACATGCGGATGGATCCGACCGAACCCCGTTCGGCCGCCGATGTCGTGAACGAAGCATCGGTCGATGAGTTGACCGACATCTTGCGGTCATACGCCGATGAACGGTTCGCACGTCGCATCGCGGAAGCAATCGTGGCGAATCGCCCAGTGCGAACGACCGGTGAACTCGCCGACATCGTCGTCTCGGCCATTCCGGCTCCGGCTCGCCGACGAGGTGGCCATCCGGCCAAGCGCACGTTCCAGGCCCTGCGCATCGAAGTCAACCGGGAGCTCGATGTGTTGCCGTTGGCTCTCGATCGGGTCGTCGCTCGCCTCGTTCGTGGTGGTCGAGTCGCGGTCCTGTCGTACCACTCTGGCGAGGATCGAATCGTCAAGGAACGTTTCCGGCAGCACGAGACGGGTGGATGCACCTGCCCGTCCGATCTGCCGTGTGGATGTGGTGCAGTCGCTCGGGTCCGTCGAGTTCGGGTGGCGGCCCGCCCCGGTGCCGGCGAACAGCACACCAATCCGCGCAGTTCTTCGGCACGGCTCCGCGTCGTGGAGGCCGTCTGATGGCCCGCGCCGCTGCTCGCGCCACCCGTCCGGTGGAGAACCCGCGTCGGGCGACTCCTCGGCGATCGGGACGTACCGTCGCGACGCGTACCGCATCGGATCGTCGCGCTCAGTCGGCGCGCGCAACCAGAACCGCGGTCAAGCCGGCGGGCAAGCCGACCGGCACGACCAACCCGAAGCGGGTTCAGCCTCGTCGGTCTCGGTCTCCGATCGCTCGCGCGGTGACCCATCGTGACGCGTCCTCGTCCAGTCGTCGCATGGTCAAGATCGGTTCGGGAGTTCTCTTCGTCATCGTCGCGATCATGATGATCGTCGTCGTCGCACAGACTCGGATCGCCGAGAACCAGATGAACATCGATCGCATCGAAGACGACATCTCGGCCGAGCGCGATCGCTACAACACTTTGCGCCTCGAGCGTTCGACGTTGCGCGAGCCGGCTCGGTTGGTGATCGAAGCTCGCGCCCTCGGAATGCAGCCCGGAGTCGGGATCGACTTCACCTCGGTCGAACCGATGACGGTCGCCGCTGTGCTGGTCGCCACCGGAGGCGTCGATCCGGAACTTCTCGCCGAGTCGGACGATCCGTTGCGTGAATACGGCGAGTTCAAATCGATCCTTGGAGGCCGTCCGTGACGAGTCGTTCCCGTTCTTCCCGTTCGGCATCGTCCCGTTCGGCATCGTCCCGTTCGGCATCATCTCGTGCGACGACATCACGTTCTCGGGTGGCCTCGCGGAGCTCGGCTCCCGCCGCCAGTCGCCGTCGCTCCTCGCGCCAGGTGCGAACGGTCAGCCGTTGGAAGGTGGGTCCCTCGCGACGTCGGGCCCAGATCGCCTTCAGCCTGGCCGGTTTCGTTCTGTTGCTCTTCGTGGCGCAGATCGTGAACGTGCAGATGTTGAGCGGATCCTCGTACCGCGCCGACGGCGTGGCCCAACGGGCCTCGTACGTCAACGTGGCCGCCGAACGGGGCACGATCTTCGACCGGGACGGTAACGAGATGTCGATCACCGTTCCGGCCACGTCGCTCTACGCCAACCCGCAAGCGGTCGGCGACCCCATCGCGACCGCGCATCTTCTGGCTCAGATGCTCGGCATCGATGCGGTGGGAGAAGCCGAGTTGGTCGAGAAGCTCGGCGATCGGTCCAAGACGTTCGTGTACGTGCAGCGTTTCGTCGACGACGAGGCGGCCGACGCGATTCTGTCGCTCGGTCTCGCCGGAGTGAACGGTGTGACCGAACCGAAGAGGGTTCAGGTGTCCGGTGGACTCGCCCGCAACGTGGTCGGTCGAACCGATCCCTTCGGTGAGGGCTCGACGGGGCTCGAATTCCAGTACGACAAGATCCTGCGCGGGGTCGACGGCGTGATGTTGCGCGAAACGAACAACTCGGGTCGCACGCTTCCTGGCGGGAGCGAGATGATCGAGGCCGCCCGTCCCGGGACCGATTTGGTGCTCACGATCGATCGGTCGATGCAGTACCAGGTCGAGCAAGCACTTCTGCAGCGAGTGGAAGAGCTCGTTGCCAAGGGTGGTAACGCGATCGTGCTCGACACGGCGACCGGTGAAGTTCTGGCGATCGCCAGCATCTCGCGCAACGAGGCCGGAGTGGCCGAGGTGACCACCGGAAACTTGGCCGCGGTGGAGGCGCACGAGCCCGGCTCGGTCGCGAAGATCTTCAGCATCGCGTCGGCGATCGATGCCGGTGCCGTCTCGCCGTCGAGCATGTTCCTCGTTCCGGGAGTCTTCGTGTTCGACGAGGGATCGACCTTCGAGTACACGATCAAGGACGCGTACCCACACGACACCGAGCCGATGAGCGTGCAGCAGATCCTGACCAAATCGTCGAACATCGGCACGATGATGGCGGCCGAGACGATCGGGGTCGAGCGCCTGCACGATTACCTCGTCGGTTTCGGTTTCGGTTCGACGACCGGTCTGCAGTACCCGGGTGAGAGCGCCGGATCGTTGCGCGACGCCGATGAATTGCGCGGTTCGGAGAAAGCGACGATCACGTATGGCTACGGTTTCTCCGCAACGTCGCTGCAGATCGTGTCGGCCGTCAATGCGGTCGCCAATGGCGGGCTCTACGTTCCGCCGCGCCTGGTGCGATCCACGATCGACGAACGGGGAACGGTGTGGGACACGCCGATGGGCGAGTCTCGTCGGGTGATCTCGGAAGAGACCGCCGACACCATGGCACGTTTGCTCAGCGACGTCGTGTGCACCGGAACCGGAACACGTGCTCAGGTTCCCGGTATCACCGTCGCTGGCAAGACCGGAACCGGCTACAAGGTGCAGGACAACGGCACCTACGTGACCGAGGACGGTTCTCGCGCCTACTTCGCCACGTTCGTGGGCTACCTTCCCGCCGATCAGCCTCGCGTCACCATTCTCGTGTCGATCGACGAACCGAATCCGTCGAGCCGAGACCGTTTCGGCGGAACGGCCGCCGCACCGGTCTTCTCGGCGCTGGCTCAGGTCGCCATTCAGGAACTCTCGATCGAGCCGAGTCCCGGTGACGTCGGGTGCGCGGCGGCGGGCTGAACCATGAGAGTGCGATCCCTCGGACACCTCCTCGCCGAAGCGGCTCTCGGTTCACCGTCGAACGTCCCTGACCGCGAAGTCACGGCGATCTCTCACGACTCGCGAGCCGTGGTCAGTGGTTCGGTGTTCTGCGCGATTCGTGGTGCTCGATTCGATGGACACGATTACGCGGAGTCGGCAGTACGCGATGGAGCGGTGGCCGTCGTCGTCGATCACCACCTCGCCCACCTCGATGCGTCGGTCCCCCAGATCGTCGTCGGCGACGTGCGGTCGGCCATGGGCCGCCTGTCGACGGCTTTCTGGGGAGACCCGTCCCGATCCCTCGAAGTCGTCGGCATCACCGGAACGAACGGCAAGACGACGACGGCTCACGTGATCGCATCCATCTGTCGCGCCCGCGGGCGAGCCACCGAGGTGATCGGAACCTTGACCGGTGGCTTCACGACGCCGGAGGCTCCGGCCCTGCAAGCATCGCTCGCGTCGATGCGCGATCGAGGAATCCAGTCGGTCGCCATGGAGGTGTCGTCGCACTCCCTCGTCATGCAACGAGTGGTCGGCACGCGATTCGCAGCCGCGGTCTTCACCAATCTGAGTCGGGATCACCTCGATCTGCACGGCGACATGGAGAGCTACTTCGCGGCCAAGGCGCGGCTCTTCGAGCGCTCGTTCACCGACATCGGAGTGGTCAACGCCGATGATGATCACGGTCGACGACTCGTCGATCGTGCCACGATCGACATCGTGCCTTTTCGTCGATCCGATGCTCACGACCTGCGGGTCACCACGTCCGAGCACTCGTTCACGTGGCAGGGTCGTTCGATCCGCGTACCTCTCGGCGGTGCCGTGAACGTGATGAACTCACTCGCGGCGGCGACGACGATGCGCGCCCTCGGCGTCGACGTGGACGTGATCGCCGCCGGATTGGCGACGGTTCCGGCAGTACCCGGACGAATGGAGCGGATCGACGCCGGCCAGGATTTCGACGTCTTCGTCGACTACGCGCACACTCCGGATGGGTTGTCGGCCGTTCTGCGATCCTTGCGCGACTCGGCCGTCGAGGGTCGCATCATCGTCGTCTTCGGATGTGGGGGCGATCGCGACAAGGCCAAGCGGCCGATGATGGGAGAGGTCGCCGTGAATCTCGCCGACGAGGTGGTGGTCACATCCGACAATCCACGTAGTGAGGATCCCGAGGCGATCATCGCATCGATCGTGGCCGGAATCCCTGATCACCTGCGACACCGTTTGGTCGAGGTGGTCGAGGATCGACGTTCGGCCATCGACGTCGCGATCGGTCGGGCACGATCTGGTGACGTCGTGCTCGTGGCGGGCAAGGGTCACGAGACCACACAAACCGTGGGTGACGTCGTGCTTCCCTTCGACGATCGGGAAACCGCCCGAGAACTGCTGGGAGTTCGCGCATGATCGCCGTGATGATCGCTGGCGCGACATCCATGCTGTTCTCGCTCTTCGGAACGCGCTTCCTGATCGGATTCTTCCGCGACCGCGGCAAGGGTCAGCCGATTCTCGGCAAGGAGGATCACGGACCGGAGCATCACAAGAAGAAGTCGGGGACTCCGACCATGGGTGGGCTCGCCATCGTGACGGCGGCCTTCGTGGGTTGGACCGTGGCCCACGTGCGCGATGGTCTGGCTTTCTCGAATCAGGCCCTGATCATCTGGGTGGGCATCCTGATCATGGCGGGGATGGGTCTCCTCGACGACGTCATCAAGGTCAACAAGGGACACAATCGCGGCATCTTCTGGAAGAAGAAGGGGCTCATCACTCTCGGCCTCGCGTGCGGGGTCACGTGGTGGTTGACCGCGGCGACCGACATTTCGGAAACCATGTCGTTCACGCGATTCGACTTTCCGGGTTGGGAGATTCCGTGGTGGGCGTGGGTCGCCTGGACGGGACTCATGATGTGGGCGACCACCAATGCGGTCAACGTCACCGATGGTCTCGACGGTCTGGCCGGCGGATCGGCTCTCTTCGGTTTCCTCGCCTTCACGATCATCGGCTACTGGTCGTTCCGCAACCCGGAGGTCTACGGAGTCCTGGCGGGTGGAACGGTCAACCCGCTCGATCTCGCCGTGCTCTCGGCTGGGTTCGCCGGCGCCTGCGGAGGATTCCTGTGGTGGAACGCCGCGCCAGCGCGAATTTTCATGGGTGACGTCGGAGCCCTCGGGATCGGGGCGGCACTCGGCCTGCTCGCCGTGTCGACCAACACCCACTTCCTTCTCCCGCTGATCTGCGGCATCAACGTGCTCGAAGCGGGTTCGGTGGCCGTTCAGATGACCATCTTCCGCGCGAGTGGACGGACTCGTCGTTTCTTCCGAATGACTCCGATCCACCATCACTTCGAGCTGATCGGCTGGCCGGAGACCACGGTCATCATCCGCTTCTGGATCATCGGTGGCATCTGCGTGGCGGCAGCGCTCGCCATGTTCATCGGAGACTTCACTCGCATCTCCGACCAGGTGGGAGGAATGCTCCCGTGACGGAACGAGTGCTGGTGTACGGCGTCGGCGTGGCCGGTCTTGCGACCGTGAGAGCGTTGACTCGGCGCGACATCGACGTCGTCGCCGTCGATGATTCGGTGAGCGCGAATGCGCGTGCGGAATTGTCGACTCTCGGTGTCGAATTGATCGAGAAGCCCGAGTCCGCAGTGTTGGACGACCTCGTGCGGGGAGCGACGAAAGTGGCTCCGGCTCCCGGAGTGCCGGAGACCCATCCGGTGATCGCATCAGCCACTCGATTCGGTCGACGGATCCTCACCGAACTCGATCTGGCCTACGAGTGGGAGAACGCTCGAGCCGGTGGCCCGCGTCCCATCGTCGCCGTGACCGGAACCGACGGCAAGACGACCACGACCCTTCTCGCGGCAGCGATCCTCGAGTCGTCCGGACGGGCGACGGTCGCCTGTGGCAACACCGACGTCCCGCTCGTGGAGGCGCTCGACCTCGATGTCGATTGCTTCGTGGTCGAGGCCACCAGTTTTCGCTTGGCGTTCTGCGAATCGTTTCGAGCCGAGGCGTCGGCATGGCTCAACCTCGCCGAAGATCATCTCGACTGGCACGAGTCCATGAAGACGTACGAGAACGCCAAGGCACGGCTGTGGGCCAATGTCCGTGAGAACGATGCGGCCATCGGATGGATCGACGATCCGATCGTCATGCGCCATCTGGCCCGTGCTCGCTGTCGTCGGGTGACATTCGGACGCGAGCGGGCCGATTACCGGGTCGAGGACGGGCTTCTGGTCGGACCGGCCGGGGAGATCGCTGCGGTCGAGTCGTTGGCGCGCACCTTGCCTCACGACGTGACGAACGCTCTCTGCGCAGCAGCTCTGGTCCTCGAGAGTGGTCTCGCGGATCGACGGGCGATCGCCACGGCACTCCCTGATTTTCGCGCCCCGCATCATCGCATCGAATTCGTCGGTGAAGCGGAAGGGATTCGCTGGTACGACGATTCGAAGGCGACCACTCCTCACGCGGTCCGCACGGCACTTCGTGGTTTCGACAACGTGGTACTCGTCGCCGGAGGTCGCAACAAAGGACTCGACCTCGCCGAGATCGCCGAAGAACGGGGTCGAATTCGCGCCGTCGTCGCGATCGGTGAAGCAGCCCCCGAAATCGCTCGGGCCTTCGCTGGTGTCCGGCCCGTGGAAACGGCGAGCGACATGGGTGAGGCCGTGGCCAAGGCTCGTTCGTTGGCGACGTCGGGTGACGTCGTCCTGCTCTCGCCGGGTTGCACGAGTTACGACTGGTACGACGGATACGCCCGTCGCGGCGAGGACTTCAGCCGCCGAGTTCGTGAAGTGATCGGAGGACGTTCATGACGGTTGCCCTACCCAGTCGCTCGCGACGAACATCTCAGCTCGCCGAACGTCGACGAGCCGCACTCGAATCCGCTCAGAAGGCCCGCGCGACCGGCCGCAGCCGTCGTCGCTACCAAGAGGACGTCAGTCGCGACCCGAAGCCACTCGGCTTCTACGTGATCTCGGCCGTCACCCTCGCCCTCGTCGCGTTCGGTCTGGTGATGGTGCTGTCGTCGTCGTCGATCGTGTCGTTCCATCGCGGGCGTTCACCATGGTTCTATTTCCAGAAGCAGCTCACCTGGGCGATCCTCGGCGGAGCGATTCTCTACTTGACCTATCGAATGCCGCTCAAGTTCCTGCACACCATGGCTCGCGTCTTGCCCCCGTTCGCGATCGTGATGATGCTCGCCGCCTTCACACCCGGTCTCGGTCGTCCGGTCAATGGTGCGCGGGCGTGGATCTACATCGGTGACTATTCCATCCAGCCCTCGGAGTTCATGAAGCTGGCCCTCGTCGTCTACGGAGCCGATTGGCTCACTCGCCGCGAGAAGCAGTTGGGAGACTTCAAGGAGGGCATTCGTCCGTATCTCACCATGGTGGGTGTCGGCGCAGCGATTTCACTGGCGCAGAGCGACCTCGGATCGTGCATCGTGATCTCGGCGATCGGCCTGTCGATGCTCTTTCTCGCCGGAGCTCCGTGGCGGCCGCTCATGCTCATGGTGGTCGGCGGTCTCGGTCTCTTTCTCGTCTACGCCCGACTCGACGGTGACAAGTGGGCTCGAATGACGGCCTTTCTCGACGTGCACGGCACGCGAGAAGCCGATGGATACCAGGTGTACCAAGGGTTGATCAGCCTCGCCAACGGCGGTCTCACCGGAACCGGGATCGGCGCCGGAACCGGCAAGTGGGGCTACGTGCCGCTGGCGCACAGTGACTTCATCTTCACGGTCGTGGGTGAAGAGATGGGCCTCCTCGGAGTGTTGGGTCTCCTGTCGTTGTTCGTCACCTTCGTGTATTTCGCTTTCCAGGTGGCTTTGTCCTGCCGGCATCGCTTCGGATTCCTCCTCGCGGCTGGTATCGGCTGCTGGTTCATCGTGCAGATCGCCGTCAACATCGGGGGTGTGATTCGAGTGATGCCGGTGACCGGGCTCACGTTGCCCTTCATCTCCTTCGGTGGAAGTTCGCTGTTGGTGTCGATGGCTGCTGCTGGATTGCTCATGAACGTGGCTCGCCGACCCCGATGACCGTCTTCGCCGTGATCGCAGGAGGAGGGACCTCCGGTCACGTGCTTCCGGCGCTCGCCATCGCCGACGCGCTCGTGGAACGTGGACACCCTCGTTCGAATCTTCTGTACATGGGAACGCAACGAGGCATCGAGACGTCGATCGTTCCGCCCACCGGAACACCGGCCGTCTTCGACGACGTGATCGGGTTGCAGCGTTCGTTGCGATCGTGGCGAGCCAATCTCGGGTTCTTTCCCCGGTTGTGGCGAGCTCGTCGGCGCACGATCGCTCGCTTTCGCGCCGATCGCCCCGCGGTCGTCGTCAGCGTGGGTGGTTACGCGAGCCTTCCCGCGGTGCTCGCGGCTCGTCGTCTCGGGGTCCCGATCGTCGTCGTGTCGTACGACCGCCGACCAGGGCGATCGAGTCGAATGACCGCACGTTTCGCATCGGTGTCGGCGACGGCCTTCCCCGATTCCGTCCTGCCGCGCGCCGTCCACTGCGGTGCGCCCGTCAGGGCCGAGTTGCGTCGCCTCGACCGGGATGCGGACAAGGTCGCGGCGCGCCACCGTCTCGACATTCCACCGAATCGTTTCCTCGTCGCCGTCGTCGGCGGATCGTTGGGTTCGGGGGCATTGAACGCCGCGGTCGAGTCGCTCGTGCGACAATGTCGGGACGACGCGAATCTTGCCGTCTTCCATGTGGCAGGAGAACGATTCGTAACCGACGTACGACTCCGCATGAACGAACTTCTCGACGCCACGACGAACGACTCCGATCGCGACGCACATTCGCTGGCGTATCGACTCGTCGGGTACCACGAGCGAATGGCCGACGTCTATGCGGCAGCCGATGTGATCGTCGCACGGGGTGGCGCGGGCACGGTGGCCGAGATCGCCACGGTCGGCGTTCCCTCGATTCTCGTCCCGTGGTCCGGGGCCGCCGACGATCATCAGACCGAGAACGTGCGGTGGCTGAGCGATGCCGGAGCCGCCGTGTTGTCGACCGACGACCGTGTGATCGACGACCTTCCCGGCCTCGTGGCATCGTTGCGATCTGATCCCGAGCGTCTGGCCGGGATGGGCCGTTGTGCTTTCGAACTCGGTGAGGCGAATCGACGGGCGCTGGTCGCCGACGTGGTGATCGACGCGGCACGTGGACGGTCGCCCGAGTGACGACGACGCTCGTCGATCTGTCGTCGCTCCGTCGCATTCATGTGATCGGAGTCGGCGGACCAGGGATGAGCGCCATTGCCATCGTGTTGGCACAAATGGGGCACGACGTGACCGGATCCGACGTCCGGGAGGTGGCGACGCTCGACAGCGTCCGGTCCGCAGGGGTGCGCGTTTCGATCGGACATGATGCCGACCACGTCCGTGACCGCGACGTGGTCACTGCCTCGACGGCGATCCCGCGGAACAACATCGAGATTCGCGCCGCGATCGAGGCCGGTATCCCGTTTCTCTCCCGGGCCGACATTCTCGCGGCGATGTGCGCGATGACGAGCACTGTCGCCGTCGCCGGGACGCACGGGAAGACGACGTCGTCGTCGCTCCTGCGGGCGATGCTGGCACCCCGATTCGACCCGAGTTTCCTCATCGGAGGCGAAGTTCGGGATCTCGGAGTCGGAGCGAAATGGACCGGCTCGCCGCTCTTCGTCGTCGAGGCCGATGAGAGCGACGGAACGCATCTTCGGTTGCCGGTCCGTGCAGCGTTGGTCACGAACGTCGATGTCGATCATCTCGACCATTTCGGAACCTTCGATGACGTCGTGAGAAGTTTCGCCGAATTCGTGTCTGCGGTCGACGGTCCGGTCGTGCTCTGTGTCGACGATCCGAATCTCGCAGCGATGTCGGCTGAGCACTTGGTGACGTACGGAAGCGATCCGGGCCGAGCCGATGTGGTCTGGAGCGACGTCGAGTTCGTCGATGGTCGCACCGAGTTCGACGTGTCCGGTCGGGTGGGAGAGACGGTCATCGATCGGGTCCGGGTCTCGGTTCCTCTGCGTGGTGTGCACAACGTGGCCAACGCGACCGGTTGTCTGGCGTTGTCGGTCGCCCTCGGTGTCGAGCCATCCGAAGCAGCGGCGGCGATCGCCGAGTTCGGAGGAGTGGGCCGACGTTTCGACGTTCGAGCCGTGGTCGATGGCATCACTCTGGTCGACGACTACGCGCATCTTCCCCGAGAGATCGAGGCGGTCCTCGGTGCCGCACGACAGACGTCGGAATGGCGACGGATCGTCGCCGTCTTCCAGCCCAATCGGTACAACCGTATGGCGATCATGTGGCCCGAATACGCCTCGTGTTTCACCGACGCCGATCTCGTCGTGGTGGCCGACATCTATTCGTCGGGAACGACACCGATCGACGGTGTGACCGGACGTCTGGTCGCCGATGCGGTGGTCGGAGCTCACCCCGAGTCGAACGTCCACTACGTGGCCGACCGACACGATCTTGCGTCGGTCGTCTCCGGTCTGCTCGACGACGGTGACGTGTGCATCTCGATGGGGTGTGGTGACATCGAGTTCCTCCCCGACGAAATCGTGGCGGTTCGACGTGGGCGGTGACGGTCGGCACGATTTCGACCAGTTGGCTCACGACCTCGGGGGAGTCCGGGAGCGGCCGCTCGGTGAGCTCACGACGTACCGCGTCGGTGGTTCCGCCGCAGTGTTCGTCATCGTCGAATCGCTCGAACGATTGGAGTCGGTCGCCCGGGTGCTGGCGGCGAGCGACGTCCCCGTTCTCGTGATCGGACGTGGGAGCAACCTGCTGGTGTCGGATCGCGGTTTCGCCGGGGTCGTTCTGCAGTTGGGCGACTTCGCCACGCACTGTGACATCGCCGAACACGGCGCACGGGCCGAGGTCGTGGTCGGCGGGTCGGCGCTGCTCCCGGTGGTGGCCCGTCGCACCGTCGCGGCCGGTTGGAGCGGATTCGAATGGGCGGTCGGTGTCCCCGGAACCATTGGGGGAGCGGTGCGGATGAACGCCGGCGGGCACGGCTCCGACATCGCGAGCAGTCTCATCGACGTCGACGTGGTGGATCTGCGTCGAGGTTCACGAGAGTCCCGTTCGGCGGAGAGCCTTGGTCTGCGATTCCGCGGTTCGGATCTCACGGACCACGACGTGATCGTCGCGGCGCGTCTGTCGCTCGTGCGCGGTGATGCCGACGCGTCGCGGCGTGAGTTGGAAGAGATCGTCCGGTGGCGGCGTGAACACCAACCGGGAGGCCAGAATGCCGGCTCGGTGTTCGTGAATCCGATTCCAGGTGAGGTGGCGGCGGGCGAGCTGATCGATCGCGCGGGTCTGCGAGGTCTTCGTATCGGATCGGCCGAGGTCTCGACCAAACACGCCAATTTCATCCAGGCCGACGACGGCGGTCGAGCCGATGACGTGAAGGCACTCATCGATCGGGTGCGCGACGAAATTCTTCGGCGCGACGGAGTGTCGTTGCGCAGTGAGATCCGCCTGATCGGGTTCGACGACTCGACGTCGGCGGAGGGTGCGTCGTGAGCCGGCGCGACTCGTCCGATCTCTTTCCCGACGACGGACTCGATCCCGAGGTCGAAGCCGAATTGGCCCAAGCCTTCGGTGCCGATGTCGACTCGGGTGGGGAACCAACCGGCAATGACGAGTTCGACGACATCGACGACGACGTCGACGATGCGTGGGGTTTCTTCCGTCGACATCTGCCGCGGGTGCCTCGTATCTCTGTGCCGCGTATCTCTGTGCCGCGTATCTCTGTGCCACGGATCTCCGGACGCGGTGTGTTGGGGCGCCGATCCGAGCCGAACGCCCCGGCCACCGTCGCTGTCAAGCGAACGACGGCGACCAAGAACGTGGATGGTCGAACCCGAGTCGTGATCACTGACGACACCGCGGCACCGGCCAAGGTGTCCGGGCAGGCTCGTTTCCGCGAGCGACGAATCGCGGCCCGTCGGGCCGAGGGGCGCCGGCGTCTGCGCATCGCCGTGATCGTCGGATCCGTCGTTGGCGTCATCGTCGTCGCCCTGATCCTGCTGGCCAGTCCGATCCTGTCGATTCGCACCATCGACGTGGAGGGCGTCGTCTACGCCGATCCGGAGCGAGTGGGGGAGGTCGTCGCATCACTGCGCGGAGATGCCATTCTCACGGCCGATCTCCGCGGAGCCGAACGGGCCTTGGAGGAGATCCCGTGGGTGCGCGAAGCGCGAGTGTCGATGCACCTTCCGCGACGGGTGTCGGTGCAGATCGACGAACGCCAGCCGATCGCCTTCTACCGAGCGGTCGACGGCTTCAACCGAGTCATCGACCTCGAAGGACGGGTGCTCGATGTCATCGAGGGAGATCTGGTCGACTTCCCGCCGATTCAGGGCACCGGTCCCAATCTGTCGGCGGGAGACGTCGTGGAGCAGCCCTTTCTCGGAGCCGCGCAGCTGATCAACGCTCTCCCTCGCGAGTTGCGTCAACGACTCGTGTCGATGGCGATCTCGCCGGACGGTGAGGTCTCGTTCCTGTTGACCGACGACGTCACGGTGCTGTTCGGTCGGCCCGATCGGTTCCAGGACAAGTTGGTGGCCTTGCTCAACGAGATCAAGCGGCAGGGAAGTCGCTCGTATTCGGTGATCGATGTCTCGACCGGAGAGGCGAGTGTGCGCTGAGCAGGGATGATGGTCTCGTCGGGTCGGGGGTATCCCCCCATTTCCTGGCCTGACCTGTGAGAATGTGCGACACGTCGGGCAGGACGGAGCCGGTTCTGGCCGATCCCGAGAGTGGAGGAGCCGGATGTCCGGTAGTCACAACAACTACATCTGTCAGATCAAGGTGATCGGTGTCGGCGGTGGCGGTGTCAACGC
>VFQT010003397.1_pt1 | contig 14533 bp, 13 predicted proteins | sample 3512381 | NCBI WGS metagenome assembly VFQT01 (sample SAMN10412376, study PRJNA504923) | tailings metagenome | isolation source: Relicate 2 Philex TSF3 active mining site | place: Philippines: Tuba, Benguet | collected 2017-08-29 | reverse complement strand
TCGCCGACAAGCACATCGAGGTCATCCTCCGCCAGATGCTTTCGAAGGTGCGTGTGGCCGATCCGGGCGACAGCGACCTCTTGCCCAACGACGTCATCGAGCGCTACCGGCACGCGCAGGTCAACAACGACCTCGCGGGTTCGCTCAAGGTCGTCGATGCAGGCGGCACGCTGCTGGTCAATGGCAAGGTCTATCCCAAGGACGAAGTCAAGGAAGCCAACGCGACCGCCGAAGAGGCCGGTCGTGAGCCTGCCAAGACCGTCAAGACCAAGCCGGCCCGCGTGCGCACGCTGCTCCTGGGCATCACCAAGGCCAGCCTCCAGAGCGAGTCGTTCCTCTCGGGTGCGAGCTTCCAGGAAACGACCAAGGTGCTCACCGAGGCCGCGCTCAAGGGCGCCGTCGACACGCTCCAGGGCCTGAAGGAAAACGTGCTGCTGGGTCACCTGATCCCGGCGGGCACGGGTTTCGAGCCCTACGCCACGCTGCGCATCCGCAAGCTCGTCGATGAGCCGGCGGGCAGCGAGTCGAGTGACTACGGCTACCTGGCAGGCGCCACCGACGAGGCGGAACTGCACGGCGCCGAGCGCCCCGGCGAAAGCCCCACGATCAGCGACCTCTCGGCCTTCGCGCCGCAGGAGCAGTATGTGGCCGACGGTGGCGAGTCCACCGAATCGGCGAGCGACGACGGCGAGTGAGCCGATCGCCACGGTCGCCACAGGCGATCGAACGAAGCATCACCTTGGGCCCCGGCACGCGCCGGGGCCTTTTTCATCACCGGAGTCGTGCCACAGGCCTTCGCTGCGGAGTGGCATCGCATCTCATCGCGCTGGCTGCTCCGGGTGGCTCGGCGGCCTCTGGCCACGCCAACCTTGCCCCGGCCGGCGCGGGGCTAGACTCGCCGCATGGCCGAGGAGTGGTACAAGGACGGGCTTCGCTTCGAATGCACCATGTGCGGCAACTGCTGCACCGGCGGCGAGGGCGCCGTGTGGTTCACTGACGAGGAAGGCAAGGCGATGGCCACCGAACTCGGCATTCCCCATGAGGACTTCCTCGCGCGCTTCACGCGGGTCGTGCGGGACCGCCACAGCCTGACCGAACATTCGACTCCACACGGCATGGACTGCACGTTTCTTGACCGGGAGACCATGCCCGGCAAGGCCTTGTGCAAGGTCTATCGCTCGCGCCCAAGCCAATGCCGAACGTGGCCGTTCTGGCCCGACAATCTCGAGAGCCGCCGGGCTTGGGTGATGGCCAAGAAGCACGCTCCGTGCCCGGGCATGGACCAGGGCAAGCTCGTGCCGATCGAGCAGATCCGGATCCAGCGGGATCTTGACCTGCGCGACAACGGCGATGCACCATGGTGATCGAGCCCGCCGTGATCGCCCAGTGGCGCACTGCGGCGGCATCCAGCGATGCGCAGTCCACGATCGCGCGGCTCCAAGACAGCATTGCGGCCGAGGTCCGTACGCAGCGGCCCCTCTGCGTGAGCAGCGGGCGTTGCTGCGGCTTCGAGGCGCACGGGCATCGGCTGTACCTCACGGGCCTCGAAACCGCCTGGACCTGGTCCAGGCTTCCGACCCGACCCAGCGTGCCCGACGTCGAGGCGGCCCGCACGGCCGGCACGTGCCCGTTCCTTGCGGGCGGCTGCAGCGTGCACGGTGTCCGCCCCCCCGGCTGCCGCATCTATTTCTGCGACCGCGATCCAGCGGGCTGGCAGTCGGCGCTGGCCGAGCGCTGCCACCACGAGATCCGCTCGCTCCACGATCGGCTGGCGGTGCCCTATCGCTACGCGGAATGGCGCTCGTTGCTGTCCGCCTTTGCGGCCGCCGAAGCGGCTTCGTGATTCCCTCGCGCGCCCCTACCATCGCGCCATGGACACCTACCGGATCCGGACCGATCTCGAGCGCGCGAAGGTGGGTACGTACGCGCTGCCGTTGGGCCTGGAGCCGGTCGACCTCCCGGAGCCCACGCAGGGCTACGTGGTGAACATGAACATCGCCGAGGGCGAGGAACCCGACACCTACGCGTTCCATGTGGTGGTGAGCCACGATCGCCTGAAGCCACTGATCCAGGATGCCTTCGACCTGATGCCGGAGATGGTGATGCCCATCGTCGAGGTCGGCTCGCGCGATGCATACCGGAACCTCGACGTCTACCTCGGGCGCAAGGAACTGCCCTTCGACGAGTTCGAAGCGGTGTGGAAGGAGTACGAGCCCATCATCTACGAGGACGCCTCGATCGGTGTCGGCTGCAACGCCGAGGAACCGTTCGTCGAGGTCTTCATGGATTCATGGAAGGGCTTGTGCATCACGGTGCCCGTGTCGATGCGTCGCCAAGTGCAGCGCTTGCTGCACCGCCACGGACTGCGCGAGGTGCAGGAGACCTGGCCCGAGTCGCTCGAGCGGGCCACCGAGCCGCCGACCAAGCCCCGCGAGGTGCTGGCGCTCGATGACCTCAAGTGCCCTGACCTTGATGACATCCTGATGCAGCTGCGCGATGCGCTCGATCTCGAGCTCAACATCGATCCCGGCGCCAACCTCGATGAAGGCGGGCGGGAACTCGGGATGACGCTGTGGTTCGCCACCGTGCTCGCCGGCCGCATCGGTCATCGTGACAAGGGGGCCTACGTCTCGCTGTGGGCGACCGCCGGCTCGATGACCGAGCTCGAGGACCTGGCCGTGCGTGAGGTCGAGAAGCTCCAGGGCTACACGTTCGATGGCTTCTACACGTGCGACCGAGTGGCGTACGACGACCGGCCCGATGAACTCGGCGACCTGCCGCCGCGTCGGCTGATCGCCCAGGTCCACCAGGTCAGCGTCGACGAGTGGTGAGCCGTGCCGCGCGGCCCATGCGCGCACAGACCATCCCGCAGCAGCCGGGTCGGCACCCGGGGCCCGGCGTTCGACCAACCATCCGAAGCGAGCCGGCTCATCCCTCGCCGAGGTAGGCGCGGCGGATGCGGTCGTCGCCGAGCAGTTCCGCACCCGATCCCGTGAAGGTCGTGCGGCCGGTCTCGAGCACGTACGCCCGGTGCGAGAGCTTCAGCGCGGCCCGGGCATTCTGCTCAACCAGCAGCACGGTCAGGCCGTTGCGATTCAGTTCCTTCACCGCCTCGAAGATGCGCGCCACGAGCAGCGGCGCGATCCCCATGCTGGGCTCGTCCATCATCAGGAGGCGCGGACGGCTCATCAGCGCACGGCCGATGGCGAGCATCTGCTGCTCGCCGCCCGACAGCGTGCCCGCCAACTGGCTCGCGCGGTCGGCCAAGACCGGGAACAGCTCATGCACCCGGGCCAAGTCTGGACCGAGGTCGTCGCTGCGCAGATAGCCCCCCATCTCGAGATTCTCACGCACAGTCAACCGCGGAAAGACGCGACGCCCTTCAGGGACCTGCGCCAATCCATCAGCGACGATGCGGTCGGCGCGCTCACCATCGATGCGTCGCCCCTCGAACTCGACCGTGCCGGCGGTCGCGCGCACGATGCCTGAGATGGCCATGAGCGTGGTGCTCTTGCCGGCACCGTTCGCGCCGATGAGCGAGACGATCTCGCCCACGCGGACCTCCAGGCTGACCTCGCGCAGTGCGTCGATGGCGCCGTACCGGGCAGCGAGTCCGCGCACGCGCAGCATCACCGGCGCCGAATGGTGCGATCCCGTTGGGCCAGCGCTCATCCTTCGCCCTCCGATCCCAGATAGGCCTCGACGCATCGTCGATCGGCGCGGATCTCGGCCGGCGTGCCCTGGCCGATCAGCTTGCCGTACTGCAGCACGACGATGCGGTCGCTGATGCCCATGACGAGCTTCATATGGTGCTCGATGAGGATGACCGTCACGCCGCGGTCGCGCACGCGGCGGATGAGCTCCATGAGCTCGACCACCTCGGATGGATTCATGCCCGCAGCCGGCTCGTCAAGCAGCAGCACGGCGGGCTTGCTCGCCAGCGCACGCGCAATCTCCAGGCGACGCCGATGGCCGTAGGGAAGGCTTCCCGCGGCCTCGTGCGCGCGCTCGGCAAGCCCGACGAACGCCAGCAGCTCGAGCGCCTCGCGCTCGGTCCACGATCGCTCGCGCGAGAAGGCCGGCAGCCGCAAAAGGTTCGTCCAGAAGCCGCTGCGCATGCGGCTGTCCATCCCCACCAGCACATTCTCGACGAGGCTCAGGTCCGTGAACAGTCGAATGTTCTGGAAGGTGCGCGCCAGGCCCGCGCGAGCGATCAGGTCAGGCGTTCGCCGCGAGCGCTGCCACAGCGCGACCACCGTGCCCGCACCGACACCCGCACCGAGGATCGCCGGCAGGACACCCCACGCGAAGGGAACCCCACGCGCGGCATCGAGCGCATCGCTGGCGGCCTTCGCCCACGGGAACGGCTGGTTGAGCACATAGTTCGCGGCGATGCCGACCGTCCAGAGTTCCTGGATGTTGATGGCGAGGAAGGCGCTCAGTCCGGCGAAGATCGCCACGACTGCCGCACGCAGGCCGAGCCGTGCATCGGGTTCCAGGCGCACCGGCGAGCCCCGGAAGCGGACGGAGCCCTCGGTCGGCTCATAGACGCCCGTGATCGCGTTGAAGAGCGTGGTCTTGCCTGCACCGTTGGGACCGATCACCGCGAAGATCTGTCCCTGTTCGACCTTGAACGAGACATCATCGACGGCCGTCAGGCCACCGAATCGCATCGTGATGCCGCGCACGTCAAGCAGGCTCATGAGGCGCCCCCCTCGAGCCGAGGCGGAAGCAAGCCATCGGGCTTCAGGCGCACCACCAGGATCAGCGCAAGGCCGAAGATCAAGTACTTCCAGTTGTTGGGGCTTGCGAGCACGTTCGAGGCGTTGCCCGCCCCTGCTGCACCCGCCCAGTCGGCGAGCTTGACCAGGACCAGCGAGTTCATGCCGACCATCACGACGGCGCCCACGAGGGTGCCCGCCACGCTCCCCATGCCACCGACGATCACGATGCACAGGGCAAGGATCGAGACCTGGAAGTCGTAGCTGGCAGGCTCACCGGTCGAACTGAGCAGCGCAGCGAACAGCGCGCCGCCCAGAGCAGCCAGGGCGCTGCCGGTCGCGAAGGCGATCATCTTCGTTCGCTTGGGTGGAATGCCCATGCACTGGCTCGCCAGCGCATCCTCGCGGATGGAGAGCCAGGCACGCCCGGATCGGCTGCGCTCAAGCCGGCGCACGGCCAGCACCGCCAGCAGCACGAACCCCAGGAGCAACCAGTACCAGCCTCGTTCCTCCTGCAGCTCGAGCGTCCAGGAGCCAAAGGTGGGCCGCGGCAACGGATTGATCCCCTGCGTGCCCTTCGTGACGGCCTCGAGGTTCTTGAGCACGTCGAGCGTGATCTCGCCAAAGCCCATGGTCACGATGGCGAGATAGTCGCCGCTCAAGCCAAGCGTCGGAGCACCAAGCAGGAACCCCGCCGCCGCACCGATCGCCACGGTGGCCAGGATGCCCCACCAGAAGCCGATCTGGAACGGATAGATGTCGCTCGTGAGGATCGCGAACGCGTAGGCACCGATCGCCATGAACGCCGCCATGCCCAGGTTGAGGAGCCCCGTGAATCCCGTGACCACGTTGAGTCCGAGCCCCACGAGCGAGAAGACGAAGATCGCCTGGAAGGCGTCGTAGAACAGCCCGCTTGCCCCCATGAAGAGCGGCAGCGCCGCCATGATCGCGAAGTACGCGAGGATCGGCACGGGCAGGCGACGCATCAGACCTTCTCCTTCGCACGCGAGCCGAGCAGCCCGCTGGGACGGAAGATGAGGATCAGCACGAGGATGCCGAAGACGATGGTGTTCGTCCAGCGCGTCTCGAGGTAGGCGTCGCTCATGGACCGCACCAGGCCGATCACAAGCGCTCCCGTCACGGCGCCGGGCATGCTGCCGATCCCGCCGAGCACGGCCGCCGTGAAGGCGTCCATCCCGGCGCGATAGCCCATCTGGAACGAGATCGTGTTGTTGTAGAGCGAGTAGATCACGCTGGCAAAGCCACCAAGCGCGCCGCCGATCAGGAAGGTGGCGCCGATCACGCGATCGGTATCGATGCCCATCAAGCGCGCCGCGACCGGATTCTGCGCCGTGGCACGCATGGCCTTGCCCAGGCGGGTGCGCGTGACGATCCAGGTGAGCCCGATCATGAGCGGCACCGTCACCGCCCACACCAGCACATCCTTGGGCGTGAACTGCACCAGCGACTCCTCGCCGAGCAGGTTGGTGTTGGGCACGAGCGCGGGGAAATCCTTGGGGGCCGCCGCCGCAACGCCACCCGCGAACACGTCCATGGGCAGTCCGCCCCAGAAGAGCCCGAGGTTCACCAGGATGAAGCTCGCGCCGATCGCACTCACGAGCAGCGAGAGCTTGCTTGCGTTGCGCAGCGGCTTGTACGCGAGCCGATCGACGCCCCAGTTCAGCAGGCCGCAGAACCCAGCGGACGCCATGAGCATGATCACGACGGCTGCCCATGCTGAGGCGCCGGACCAATCGCCAAGGCCGAACGCTCCCAGCACCGTCAGCGCCAGGAAGGCCCCGAGCATGAACAGGTCACCATGGGCGAAGTTGATCAGCTCGATGATGCCGTACACCATCGTGTACCCGATGGCGATCAGGGCGATGATCATGCCGTTGGACAGGCCGGTGATGAGTTGCTGCAGGAAGAAGTCAACCCATTCCATCGGTCAGCCTCGGTGGCGGTCATGCTCCATGGCGCGCGTGCGCACCGTCGTACCCGGCGCCCGCGGCGCCACGCCTCGCGTCAGCGGATCACTGGGGCTTGGCGCCCCCGGCGGGCGCATCGCCCGCACGGCGAACGAAGACGAACTTCCCGTCCTTGACGCTGTTGATGCTCATGACGCGGTTGGTCGTGTCGCCGTTGGCATCGAAGCTCCACGTGCCGAGCGCACCGTCGAAGTCCTTCGTGGCGGAGACGGCCTTGAGGATCGCGGCGCGATCCTTGGTTGGCGCGCGCTTGATCGCATCGAGCAGTACGCGGGCAGCCTCGTAGCCGTAGACCGCATAGGCCTCGGGATCGGTGCCGAACATCTTGCGGTAGCCCTCGCGGAACTCGGCGCCGCGACCGGTCAGTTCCGCCGGCGGCAGCCCGCCAAAGGTCACGAAGGTGTTGCCTTCAAGGTTTGAGGCGCCAGCCGCCTGGATGAAGGCTTCCTCGCAGCAGCCATCGGGCACGACCAGCATGCCGGCGAAACCCACCGAACGCAGGTCCTTGGCCACCTGGCCGCCGTTGCTCTGGGTGGTGCCCCCGAAGAAGACGGCATCGGCCTTGGAGAACTTCACCTTCTGGCAGAGCGACTTGTAGTTGCTGGCCTTGGTGTCGATGCCCTCGAAGCCGGCGACCTCGACGCCAAGTTCCTTGGCGCGCTTCTGGAAGACATCGGCGATGCCCTTGCCGTAGAGCTCGCGGTCATGCAGGATGAAGACCTTCTTCGCACCTGAGCCCGCCACGTGCTCGGCCGCCACCGCACCCTGCAGGTCATCGGTCGGCACGACGCGGAAGTAGTTGATCGCGCCGCTGGGTCGGTAGATGGTGGGTTCGTTCGCCTCGCCCATGCCCGGCTTGGTCAGGCCTGAGTACGTGTTGGCGGGGCTGATCATGACGAGGCCGGCCTTGTTCAGCTCGGGCATCGCGATCTTGGCCGCACCGCTGTTGAAGGTGCCGATGTAGCCGACGATCGTGGGATCCGTGACGGCCTTGTTCGCGTTCTGCGCCTCGACCGTCGGGTCCCAGTTCCCGCGCTGCGGGCTGGCGTCATCCCAATCCTCGTAGACGATCTCGTAGCCGTCGATCTTGCCGCCGACCTCGGCGATGGCCATCTTGATGCCGTTCACGATCGTGCCCGTCTGGGCGTTCGCACTGCCGGTTCGTGGCAGGCTGCTGACGATCTTGAGGGTTCCGGACTGGGCCAGCGCGCTGGCGCTGGAGGCCAGGGCGAGCACGGCGGCAAGCATCGAGGTCTTCAGGGGCATCGAGGGTCTCCGGTTGAGTGCCGGATGGTAGGGCGAATGCCTGCACCGCGTGAGGGCGGAGCGCCCGTGGACGGGCAGTCTTCGGGCATCCATGGCACCATGCCGGGGTGCACAGTCCTGCGGACATGGCCGATCGGTTGCATGCCAGCCTTGCGCACCTGATCACCCGCTTCGGCGCGGAGGATCCGCCAGCGTCGCTCGATGACCTGAGCGACGGGCGGTTGATCATGCACGCCGCAGAAGCCTTGGGCAGGGACGCCGGCTGGGCAGGCCTCGACCTCCCCTACCCGGGCTTCGAGGCGCCCTCAGGCAACGCTCGCGCGAAGCCGCCTCGATGCAGCGTGGTGCTTGCCCCGCGCGAGGTCGCGCAGGCCAACGATGAGCCGGGGCTGTTCAGCGACACCACGAGCGCACCGGAGGAAGCATGCTGGGTGGAACTTGCGCTGGCACGCGAGTGGCGACAGCTCGAACGCTGTCCACGCTACGCAGCGCAGTTCACCGATCGTGCGATGCGGATGGTGGCGCAGCTGGCCACCGACGAGCGGATCGTGCATGCGCGGCTGGGCTGGATCGTGCTGGCCTCGAGCGACGAACGCGGTCGGACCGACCTTGCCTCGTGGGAGCGGTTGGCCGTGGCCGAGGGATTGCCCATCGGCGCTCCGGCGATCCGCTCAATGCCCATGCCCGACGTTCAGGGCAACGCAGCGTGCATCACGGCGATCGTGCCGGTGCAGCGCTTCTGACCGTGGCGAGCGTTTCGGTGATCTCGTCCTTCGAGAGCGGACCCTTGGCCAGGACCCGAAGGATCAAGGCGGCCGCCTCGGGGCCGGGCCGATGCCCGGCATACGTCGCCATCATGCGGCGAAGCTCGGCACTCGTGGCCGCCGCGCGGCGGGAATCCCTGAGGAATTCGTCGGCCGCGTCGGCAAAGGCCTGCGCTCCGAGCGCCGTCGGCACGAACTCGGGCACGATCTCCTTGCCCGCGATGATGTTGGGCAGGAGCCGATGCGGAGCGCGCAGCACGAACTTCGACAGCAAGTACGACAGCCAGTTCACGCGATAGAGCCCGACCATCGGCTTGCCGTGCCGCGCAACATCCAGCGACACCGTGCCCGAGACATTGATGGCCAGATCGCACCAGCGCAGCGCGCCATCGATCTCGCCCACCACCACATGCAGGCCGTTGGGCATGCTCGGCACCAAGTGCACCGCGAGCCGGGCAAGGTTTTCGTTGGCGGCCACGATGACGCCGGTCATGCCGCGGTGGCGGCCTTGCAGCTCGATGAACGTCTCGACCATCGATCGCAGGTTGGCCTTCAGCTCCTGGCTTCGGCTGCCGGGCAAGAGCGCCACCTTGGGCGATCCGCTCGGCAGGTGGCGAATGGATGCCGAGAGCGCCGCTTCATCAAAGCCCCGGTTGATGACCGGGTGACCGATGAACGCGGCCTGCACTCCGCGCTCACGGAACCACGCCTCCTCGAACGGCAGGAGGCAGAGCACCAGGTCGGTGAGCCGGCGCAGCTTCGCCAGGCGCCACTCGCCCCAGGCCCACATCTGCGGAGCCACGAGGTGCACGGTCCTGATGCCACGCGGCCGGATGGCCTTGACCACCGGAAAGTTCGCGGCCGGACTGTCGACAGGCACATGCAGCACCACGCGATTGGCGAGCGACCACTCCGAGACCTCGCGGCGCACACGTCGCACCATGTTGATCTTGCTGAGACCGGCAAGACCCATGGCCCCGTCCTCAGCCGTGATGCCGATCATCTCGGCGCCGGCCTCGCGCATGCGCGGCCCGCCCCACGCGGCGATGCGCACGGTCGGATCCTGCTCGCGCAGCGCGCGGATGACCGGCGCGGCGTGGGCATCGCCGGAGGGCTCGAAGGCCGTGAAGAGGATCGTCCGGGACCCTGCGCCGTGCGGGGCTGGCATGGGTCGGAGCGTAGCCGTCAGGGCATCGATCGTGTCGGCTAGCATCCCGCGCCCGACAGGCACCACCATGCTCAAGCGAACCCACTTCTGCGGCCAACTCCGTCCCGCCCATGCGGGACAGTCCGTCACCATCTGCGGATGGGTCAACACCTACCGCGACCAGGGCAAGGGGCTGTTCTTCATCGACCTGCGCGACAAGGAGGGCCTGGCCCAAGTGGTGTTCGACCTTGAGTCGAGCGCCGATGAGGTGGTGGATGCGGCCCACGCGCTGCGACGCGAGGACGTCGTGGCTGTGCATGGCAAGGTCCGCCTGCGAGCCGGTGGCGCGAACCCGAAGCTCGCCAGTGGCGAGGTCGAGGTGGTCGTCGAACGACTCGAGGTGCTCAACAAGGCCGAGACCCCGCCGATCCTGCCGGACGAGCACGAGGCCGAGAAGATCAACGAGGAAACGCGCCTGCGCTACCGGTACATCGACCTGCGCCGGCCGCGCATGCAGCACATCCTCAAGACCCGCAGCCGCATCACGAAGTTCGCGCGCGATTACTTCGCGGGCAACGGCTTCATGGAGATCGAGACGCCCCTGCTCATCAAGAGCACGCCCGAAGGCGCGCGCGACTTCATCGTGCCCAGCCGCCTGCACCCCGGAAGCTGGTACGCGCTGCCCCAGAGCCCGCAGCTCTTCAAGCAGATCCTGATGGTCGCCGGATGCGACCGCTACATGCAGATCTGCCGCTGCCTGCGCGACGAGGATCCGCGCGCCGATCGCCAGGCCGAGTTCAGCCAGATCGACCTTGAGATGTCCTTCGTCGAGCGCGAGGACGTGATGTCGATGATGACCGGCTTCGTGCGCGGCCTTTGGACGGAACTCTTCCAGTACGACATCGGCCAGGTGCCGATGATGACCTACGCCGAGGCGATGGAGCGCTACGGCATCGACCGCCCCGACACGCGGTTCGACCTGCACATCCATGACGTCTCCGATCTGGCGGCGGCCTGCGACTTCAAGGTCTTCCAGGAAGCGCTGGCCAAGCGCAGCCCGGCTGGTCGCAAGGGCGTGGTGAAGTGCATCCGCGTCCCGGGCGGCGCCGAGAAGCTCACGCGCAAGATGACCGACGGCTACACCGAGTGGGTCAAGACCTTCAAGGCCGGCGGCGTGCCGGTGGTGAAGTTGACCGCCAACGGATTGGAGACCGGCATCGCCAAGTTCCGCGAGCCGATCAAGGACCGGCTCATCGAGCGTCTGGGCCTGCAGGTTGGCGATGCCGTGCTCTTCGCCTGCGACAGCTGGGAGGTTGCCACCAAGACCATGGGCGAACTGCGCCTCAAGCTGGCGGGAGACCTGGGTCTGATCCCCGAAGGCCGCTGGAACTTCCTGTGGGTAATCGACTTCCCCATGTTCGAGTGGGACGACGACGGCAAGCGCTGGGTCGCGCTGCACCACCCGTTCACGAGCCCCAACCCCGACCAGTTCGGCATCCTCGAGAGTGATCCGGGCGCCTGCCTGAGCGCTGGCTACGACCTCGTCCTCAACGGCAGCGAGATCGCCGGTGGATCGATCCGCATCCACCGCATGGATGTGCAGGAGCGAGTCTTCAAGCTCATCGGCCTGACCGCCGAAGATGCGAACGCCAAGTTCGGCTTCCTGCTCAGCGCGCTGCGCCACGGCGCACCGCCGCACGGTGGCATCGCGTTCGGCCTTGACCGCCTGGTCATGCACATCGTGGGCACCGACAACATCCGCGATGTGATCGCCTTCCCGAAGACGCAATCGGGCGGCGACCTCATGATCGAGGCGCCTGGCCCGGTCGATCTGGCGCAACTGCAGGAACTGCACGTGCGCCAGGCGCTGCCGCCGAAGGCCTGAGCCGCACACGCTGCGCGACCTCGGCCATCTGCTCGAGCCCCTCATTCGCCCGAGGGCGGTACGCCCGCACGCCACAACACCCGATGGACCGCTTGCTCAATCCGGCGCGAGCCGCGTGAGCAGCCGCGCACCGATCATGTCGCCTTGCACGTTGACCATGGTGCGGACCATGTCCAGGAGGCGATCGACGCCGATGATGATGCCGATCGCCTCGATTGGCAGGCTGCGCGCGGGATCGTTGCCCAGGCTCGCGTTCACGGCCTGCACGACGAGCACCATCGTCACCAGGCCCGCGCTCGGGATGCCAGCCGCGCCGACCGCGGCCAGCGTGGCGGTGACGACCACCACGGCGAGTTCAGCTCCGCCGAGCGCGATCCCGAAGAGCTGGCACAGGAAGACGACCGCAACCGCCTCGTAGAGCGCGGTGCCATCCATGTTCAGGGTCGACCCGAGCGGGCAGACGAAGCGCGTGGCACGGCGGCTGCAGCCTGCCGACTCGCAGGCTTCCATCGTGACCGGCAGCGTCGCGCTGCTAGAACTCGTGCTGAACGCCGTCAGCATGGCGCGACGGACTCGCCAGAGGAACGCGTAGGGGTTGCCCCCACCGAGCAGCCAATGGATCAGCGGCAGCACCACAAGCGCGTGGATCAGCAGGCCACCCAACACCACGAGCATGTACGCGCCGAGCGATCCGGAAAGCGCCTCGAAGCCCGCACGCGCCACGCTTGACGTCACCAGTGCCAGCACGCCGATCGGCAGCACCCAAAGCACCCAGCCGATCGCCCTCATCAGCGCCTGGTTCAGGCCCTCGATCACCTCGAGCGCCGTGCGTCCGGCATCCCCGATCGACGAAAGCCCCAGGCCGATGAGCATGCTGAAGGTGATCAGGCCCAACGGGCGCGCCGCGACCATCTCGCCGAACACGTTCTTGGGCACCACCTGGAAAAGGATCGAGCGCCAGGCATCCTGCAGCGAGCCGACCTCTCCTGTCGTCGCAGCCGCTGGCAGCGAGGCGGGTGCTGCCTTGAGGGCCGCGGCTGCAGCAGGATCGATGCCCGCACCCGGCGCGAACCATGACACCAGCAACGCACCCAGCGCAGCTGCAATCGCCATCGTCGAGATGAAGAACGCCAGCGTGGCCCCGCCAAGCAGTCCGAGGCGACCCGTGGCACCGAGGCTCGCCGCCCCACCAATCACACTGAGCACAATCAGCGGCACCACGAGCAACAGCAGCGGGCGCACCAAGAGCATCTCGCCCACGAGGGCAAATCCGTTCGCCGAACCGCCGTTGCGATGGATCCACTCGCCGATGACGGCGCCGAGCACCATCGCCACGATCGAGCCGACGGTGACCCAGCGGTCCTTCGTCCGGCTCGATGACGGCTCACCGCCCATGGGGACTCAGTGCACGCCCTTCGCGGCGAGCCAGCGTTCGCAGTCGATGGCCGCCTGGCAACCCATGCCGGCGGCGCTGACGGCCTGGCGGTACGTGGGATCCGCGACGTCGCCGGCAGCAAACACGCCGTCGATGTTCGTCGCGCTCGATCGCGTGGCCAACGCCACGTAGCCCTTGTCATCGAAGGACAGGCCGGTGCCCTGCAGGAACTTCGTCGCCGGCGAGTGCCCGATCGCGATGAAGAGCCCGCCCACGGCCACGCGCGAACGCTCCTTGGTCACGGTGTCCTCGAGCTCGACGGCCTCGATGCGCTTCTCGCCGATCACATCGACGACGACCTTGTTCCAGAGCACTTCCGCCTTGGGATCCTTGAGGATTCGCTCCTGCATCGCCTTGCTCGCACGGAAGCTGTCGCGGCGATGGATGATCAGCACCTTGCCGGCGAACTTGGTCAGGTAGCTGGCTTCCTCCATCGCGGTATCGCCGCCACCAACGACGGCAACGGTGGCTCCGCGGTAGATCGGCAGCGCACCATCGCAAACCGCGCATGCGCTGACCCCGCCACCCGTCTGGGCCAGGTGCAGCTCGTTCTTCAGGCCCAGCCAGTTCGCGGTGGCACCCGTCGCGATGATGACCGAGTGCGCGCGAACGACCTTGCCGTCGCCAGTCTTCAGCGTGAAGGGGCGCTGCGAGAAGTCGCAGTGGACGATGTCGTCACCGACCACGCGCGTGCCGAACCGCTCGGCCTGCTCCTGGAACTTCTGCATCATCTCGGGGCCGGTCACGCCGTGCGGAAAGCCCGGGTAGTTCTCGACCTCGGTCGTCATCATGAGCTGCCCACCCGGCAGCACCGGTGCGGGATTCGATGCGGGGACCCCCACATAGACCAAGGGCGACAGGCTCGCGCGCGCCGCGTAGATCGCAGCGGTCCAGCCTGCGGGGCCGCTGCCGATGATGACCACCTTTTCGATGCCGTCGTGCATGCTCGCTCCTGCGGCTCAGCCGCCGATGAGGCCCTGCTCGCGCGCGAGTTCGCGCACGGGCGGCCAGATGAGGAGGTCGCCCTTGGAACCGTCGTCGGTGTGCGTGGCGGCCTCGTTGCTCTCGTGATCAATGCCCTTCGCGAAGATCAGGACGCCTGGCGCCTCGAGGCGACCGACCGCCGCATCGACAGGCTTGGGCTTCGCAAGCGCCCGGTACTCGAAGCCCTTGTATCCCTTGTCGTAAGGATCAAGATTCATCTTCGTCTTCATGTAGTCGGCCTGGATCGCGATCTCGAGCTTCTGCGGCCAGCGCCCCTGGTCGGCGCGGTATCGGGCCCCCACCGCCGCGGCAAAGGCCGTGCCATTGGCGTTGGCGATCAGCA
>VFQT010003395.1_pt1 | contig 14543 bp, 19 predicted proteins | sample 3512381 | NCBI WGS metagenome assembly VFQT01 (sample SAMN10412376, study PRJNA504923) | tailings metagenome | isolation source: Relicate 2 Philex TSF3 active mining site | place: Philippines: Tuba, Benguet | collected 2017-08-29 | reverse complement strand
TTAGTGCTACCTTAACTATTGCAGTTAATATCAATTTTCTGATAACTCAAAAGCAAAAACTGCAAAGTTTAATCGATCAAACTGCTTTAGTTGTGGTACAAGAAATTGATTTAGCAAGCTACTACCAATTGGGATTAAGCGAGCCTTTGGCGATTGATCAAAAGCAAGCCCAAAATACAGCTAAAAAATTTATAGAAAAAAATTCAAATTTTGAAAACAAAATTGACCTAAAGTTCGATTTCACGAGGAGCGAAGTAGTAATTACCGGCGAAGTGCTGGCACCACTCCCACTTGCCCCTGAATTGATTCAAATACCAATTAGCGCTAGCGCAGGAGCAAGAATGGTTGTGGGCTTCTAGGCTTGGCGTGTGAGTCTAGAAATCAAGAATGAATTAAAGGAACTTAAAGAGTTACTTGCTGGAGTAGCAAAAGTATTGAACCCAGCAGAATTAACTCAAAAAATTCAAGAGTTAGAGTTAGCTGCATCGGCCCCCAATTTATGGGACGATCCGGATAACGCTCAGAAAATCACCAGTCAACTTTCTTATTTAAAAGATGAGTTAAGGCAAATTACTAATCTTGGTCAAGAAATCTCAGATGCTGAAGTTCTATTAGAATTATCTATTTCTGAAGAAGACCAAGAAAGTTTAAAAGATGTCAAATCCGAGATCAAAAGATTAAGAAAAGAAATTTCAGATTTAGAAGTAACGACGTTGCTGTCAGGCGAATACGATGTAAGAGAAGCTTTAGTAACTATTCGCTCTGAAGCAGGTGGAGTTGATGCTGCTGATTGGGCAGAAATGCTATTAAGAATGTATTTACGTTTTTGTGAGCGAAAAGGTTGGAAGACTGAAGTATATGAAACTTCTTACGCAGAAGAAGCAGGAATTAAATCTGTCACATTTGCGGTTAAAGCACCTTATGCCTATGGAAACCTTTCAATAGAACAAGGTACGCATCGTTTAGTGCGAATTTCACCGTTTGATAGTCAAAGTCGTAGACACACCAGCTTTGCAGCGGTGGAAGTCGTGCCAGTTGTTTCCCAAAAAGAAGAATTAAAAATAAATGAAGATGAACTTCGAATTGATGTTTATCGCTCAAGTGGACCAGGTGGGCAAGGGGTAAACACCACAGATTCGGCAGTCCGAATAACCCACTTACCGACTGGCATTGTGGTGGCTTGTCAAAACGAAAGAAGTCAATTACAAAATAAAGCAACCGCGATGGCAATCTTGCAAGCAAAATTATTGGATCGTAAACGGCAAGAAGAGCAAGCCAAAATTAATGCTTTAAAGGACACCAGCGCCGGATCATGGGGTAACCAGATGCGCTCATACGTGTTACATCCGTATCAACTAGTTAAAGATTTAAGAACTAATTATGAGACAGGTAATACCCAAGCAGTTTTAGATGGAGACCTCACAGAATTCATAGCTAGCGGAATCAGGTGGCGCAAAACACGTTAATTGAACCCCTGCGAGCCTCAGGCTGTATCTGACCTACTTTGACTAGGGTTTTGACTTGGGTGAGTTTCGTAAATGATTGTTTTTGAAAATGTTTCGATGAATTACCGGCGTAGCGCTACGCCGGCCTTAGATGACGTTTCATTTCAAATTCAAGATGGCGAGTTTGTTTTTTTGGTAGGGCAATCAGGTGCAGGTAAATCATCAATTCTTCGTCTATTGATGCGTGAAGTAACTCCTAAAACAGGAACCGTAATTGTTGATGAGATTAACGTAGGAAGATTGCGTAAGCGCAAGATTCCTATTTTACGAAGAAAATTTGGAATGGTTTTTCAAGACTTTAGATTATTACCAGAAAAGTCTGTTGCTGAAAATGTTGCTTTTGCGATGCAAATACTTGGCAAAACTAGAAAAGAAATAAAGCAAACCGTGCCACAAGTTTTAGATTTAGTTGGATTACTTGATAAATCAAATCGCAGACCTAATCAACTATCTGGCGGTGAGCAACAAAGAGTTGCGATAGCTCGTGCTTTGATAAATCGCCCATCAATCTTGTTGGCGGATGAACCCACCGGGAACCTAGACCCGGATACCACTATTGACATCATGCGATTGCTAGATCAAATCAATAGAGCGGGCACGACAGTTTTAATGGCTACTCACGACGCTTCAATTGTGGATCAGATGCGCAAAAGAGTAATTCAAGTTGAAAACGGAAGAATTTCACGAGATCAATCTCAAGGAAACTACGGTTACTAATGAGCAGATTCTTTGCGAAAATTAGATTTGTACTTTCCGAAATGTGGCAAGGCATCAGCCGCAGCTTTACTCTTACTATTGCTTTAATTGCAACTTTTGCAATTTCTCTTTCATTAATGGGTGTATCTCTTTTAGTGGGTGCACAGGTTAATGAAATGAAGGATTACTGGTTTGATCGAGTAGAGGTTTCTATATTTCTTTGTACTCCCGGAAGTGACACTGAAACGTGTGAAGGTGCAGTTACAGAGGAACAGAAAGCGCAATTTCAAGCGGACTTAGATGAATTAAGACCTTTAGTTAGTGAAGTATTTTTTGAAAGCAATCAAGATGCTTATCAACGGTTTATCGAGCGTTTTAGCGATTCACCAATTGCAGCAAATGTGGTACCTGAGCAACTTCCTGAAAGTTTTAGAGTAAAACTGTCTGATCCTGAACAATTTTTAGTAATAGTAGAAAAGTTTTCAGGTCGGCCAGGAGTTGAAGCCGTCAGAGATCAAAGAGCTACTTTAAATAGTCTTTTTGCGGTGTTAAATGGTTTGCAAGTTATGGCTTTTGGCTTTGCCGTGTCTATGTTGGTAGTTACGATGTTATTGATAAGTAACACAATCAGAGTAACTGCTTACGCCAGACGAAGAGAATTAGCAATAATGAGATTAGTAGGCGCAAGTAAATTGTCGATTCGTTTGCCATTTATTTTGGAAACTGCTTTCAGTGCGGCAATTGGGGCGCTGGTAGCTGCTGGAGTTTTAGCTGCGGTTAAGGGTTACTTGGTTGATGAAATCATTGCCACTCGCTTTTTGTTTACTTCATTCTTTGGTTGGGATGCGGTAAGAGAAGCAATCTTGATTTCAAGTGGAGCTGGTATTGCACTTGCGCTGTTTGCATCATGGCTTGGAATCAGCCGACACTTAAAGGCATAAATCGGTGCATCGCCGAATTAGGTGTTAGGCAATTGGGCTATTCTTATGGTACAAAAGTGACAGATGTTAATTCGAGCATCTCACTATCTGACTTACGTAAATGCAGGAGGTAGTTTTGCGCCCGCTTCGTAAGTTTGCCATTCTCTTATTAGCTATTTCTTTTTTATTAGGTTTTAACTATTCGGCAAATGCAATTAGCACCAGTGTTGATGATGAAGTTCAAGCAGCGCAAGAAGATCTAAATGCGGCAAGTGAAGTAGTTAAAGAAGCAGCCGCTGAATTAAAAGAAGTTCAATCCAAACTCCCAGCTGCAGAAGCGGCATTACGGCAAGCTCGGCAAGAGCTGGGCATTGCGCGAGATGATGTGGCTAGAGCTGAAGCGTTGCTCGCTGAGTTAGAAGCAAAATTAGGCGATACCCAACAGCGGTATGAAACAAATTTGGGGTTTGTGGGTGATGTCGCCCGGGATTTATATCTACAAGGCCCTTTATCGACCTTAGACATCTTGTTGAATTCAACCGACCCTAACGATTTCACTCAAAGCATGATGAGCATGCAATCTTATTTAGAAAGTCAAGATCGAGTCCTGAAGGAATTAGCGGCGATCCAAGCAACCTTACAAGCAGAGCAAGATGCAGTGACTGTGCAAAAGATTGAATTAGAAGGAAAGCTTGCTTTAGCAGAACAAGCTGCCGCGAAAGCTAAAAAAGCTGAAGAAGAAGTGCAAGCATTAATTGATCGTCAACAAGCAGCGCTAAAGAAGGCAGAAAAAGAACGCGAAGCCATTCGACAAAGATATGAAGATTTACGCAAAGAACAAGAAAGACTTCGACAATTAGCTCGCCTACGTGGTGGTTTTTCTGGAGATCGGCCAGGTGAGTTATTTTGGCCAACTACCGGTGCTCGCTTGTCACAAGGTGTTGGGCCAAGGCGCCACCCAGTATTTGGTTATCGCTCTTGTCACACAGGAATTGATTTAGCAGCTCCAACCGGTACGCCAATTTTTGCTACCGCAAGTGGAGTTGTTACTTCAGTAACTTCTTCGCGTGCTTACGGAAATGTTGTAATCATGTATCACGGTGGCGGTATGTCAAGCATGTATGCGCATCTTTCACGTTTCAACACCAGTGTTGGATCAGCTGTCGCTGTCGGTGATGTGATTGGTTATATGGGCTCGACCGGATGGGTGACTGGCTCGCATTTGCACTTTGAAGTGCATATAGATGGTGTTCCGCATAATCCACTGGGCTGGTTTGGCGGAAGCAAAGATCCAGTTAGGTGTTAATTAAATAATCGATAGACTTTGCCGTCTATGACTCGTCGCGGCCTAATCCTTTTTATAGCTTTATCTATTATTTGGGGTCTTCCTTACTTTTTTATTAAAATTGCAGTAGTCGAAGTTTCACCTACTTTTTTAGTATTTGTGAGAACCGCGCTAGCGGCAGTAATCATGTTGGCGATTGCAGCTAAAAGAAAATCTTTAACAAAAGTATTTAAGTATTGGCCCTGGGTTACTTTGTTTGCATTTTTTGAAATGATTGGCCCGTGGTGGTTAATTGCAGATGCAGAACGCACTTTAGATTCAGGATTAACTGGGCTGCTGTTAGCAACCGTACCACTTTTTGGAACGATCATTGCCCGACTTCGTGGAGACATCTCAGTCACGTCACCAAGTCGACTATTTGGTTTAGCGGTTGGCTTATTTGGAGTATTTCTTTTAGTTGGAGCTGACCATCCAACTGGAGCGATTACTGCCTATGCAGTTATACAAATCATTTTAGCTTCAATTGGATATGCAATTGGTCCGGTGATTATTAATACGAAACTGCGCACTACTTCGACTTCAGGCGTGATTGCAGTATCACTGTTAATTACTGCGGTGTTTTATGCGGTTCCAGGAATAATAAATCTCCCACAAGTAATGCCATCATTAAATGCAATTGCGTCGATTTTGGCTTTGACATTGATATGTACGGTATTAGCCTTTGTCATCTTTTTTGCTTTGATTGAAGAAATTGGGCCCGTTAAGGTCACGCTAATTACCTATTTCAATCCAGTCGTGGCACTTTTGCTTGGAGTCTGGATCTTGACTGAGCCCTTGACTTGGGGGATGCTGGTCGGATTTCCTTTAATTCTGCTTGGTTCTTATCTTGCAGCTCGACCTCAAGGAACGCCTACAATCGTAGAGTGAAGAAACGCATTTTGCTCACCCCCCTATCACTTACCGTGATACTGGTTTTCGTTTTTGGTTTTGGTTTTGTGGTTTCTTCTTCATTGCAAAATAACAATCAATCTTCGGGAATTTTGGATGAGGCAGTTGAAGTAATTGCAGAAAATTCTGCAGTTGAAGTGGATCGCGATTCGTTAAGACGAGCTGCGATTGATGGCATGCTCAAATCATTAGGCGACCGTTGGAGTCAATACTTTCCTAAAGAAAGCACTCAATCTTTTAAAGCAAGTGTTGATGGAAAGTTTTCTGGTATTGGAGTCTGGTTAAGAAATAACGATATCGGTCAAGCGCAGGTAGTGGCAATTGTTCCCGGTTCTTCGGCCGAAAGTGCTGGAGTGGTTATTGGTGATGTGATTACTTCAGTAGATGGTGTTGTTACAAAAAACATGAATTTAAGCGAAATCTCAGCGCTCTTAACAGGTGAAAAGAATTCATCAGCAGATCTTTTGGTTGAAAATCAAGGTGAGATTAGAGCTGTTTCTGTATTGCGACAAGATGTTTCAATCAAGCCGGTTGTTATTTCAACTTTAGAAGATGGAGTGACAGTAATAAAGATTTCGGATTTTGCTCGTGGCACCGCACGAGATGTGCGCTCAGCGCTTGCGAGTCAAATAGGTGAACGAGCCGGCGTAGTTTTAGATTTACGAGGAAACACCGGAGGCTTATTAACTGAAGCAATTGAAGTTGCTGGCACATTTTTAAACGGGGGAGCCGTTGTTGAATTTCATAGGCCAAACACCGCACCTCAAGTCCTAAAGGCAAGTGCGCAAGGTGACGGGGTAACTCCTTTAGTAATTTTGGTAGATGCTGCAACTGCTTCTGCGGCTGAAATCGTGGCGGCAGCTCTTCAAGATAGATCACGAGCGGTAATTGTTGGTGAAAACACATTTGGTAAAGCTGCGGTGCAAGATAGCAAAACTCTTAGCGATGGAAGCCTTATCGAAATGACTGTGGGTTTTTATGTAACACCAAATGGCAAAAAGATTGATGGGGTTGGTGTTGCGCCAGACATTTTTGTTTCAGCAAAAGATGAAACCCTTTCTGCAGAAACCCGAGCCTTGCAGGTTTTGGATGGATTAGTAGCGGCAGCTGCTACTAGAGGGTAATCATGCGGGAAAAAGGTAAGAAACTTATTGCCCAAAATAAAAAAGCTCGCCATGATTATGCGCTGAGTGATTTTATTGAAGCTGGAATTGAGCTAGTAGGAACAGAAGTTAAATCTCTACGAGCGGGTAGAGCTTCGCTGGTTGATGGTTTTGCCCAAATAAAAGATGGCCAAGTATGGCTTCATAACATCCACATACCTGAATATGACCCTGGAACCTGGACCAATCATGAGCCTCGTCGCTTACGAAAGCTACTACTTCACAAAGCCGAGATAAATAAGCTAAGCAAACTCACCAAAGAGCAAGGCATTACCTTGGTGCCGGTGAGTATTTATTTCAAAGATGGATACGCAAAAGTCGAGATTGCAGTTGCCAAGGGTAAAAAGGCGCACGATAAACGTGAAGCCATAAAAGAGCGAATGGCCAAAAGAGAAGCCGAAACTGCTATGGGTCGGCGTAATAAGGGCCTCTAGGAAATATAAAACTAATCCGATGCGTTACCCTATTTGTACAACTAAATAGCGGGGGTGAACGGTTTCGACAACGGCTGTTGAAACAGGTGAAGCGGGCCGAGGTTCAGGGTAGATCTCGTAAACCATACCTTGAAAATATAAGTGCCAATAAAAAGAGCACTGACTTCGCTCTTGCTGCTTAATAGCACAAGCGCCTAATGAAGTCCGTCAGCTTGAGAATTCCTTCGACTCAAGATCTGGCGTCGCAAGAAGGATCACCAAACACTTGGGTTACGCGAGTGGGCGGAAAATTTAACAGTAACTTTGACCGTGTTGTTTGCAGGGCCACAAGATACAAACAGGTCAAGAACACAACATAGTGGCTGCGCCCGGAGAAGCCCTGAATCGTCACCGATGGACGCGGGTTCAATTCCCGCCACCTCCACCTATTTTTTGGTTAAAACAATTAAGTGATTGTTGGATTCTTCTTTAATATCAAAAAAAGAAAGCAACATTGCAATAGGAAACATAAGTGCAGCTGCCAACAGCTGCACCGGCAAAGTTACCCAAAAGAATAATCCTCTTTTTTCAAATAGAGGGTCATAGTAGTAACTGTTTTTAAAAACTGGCCAAAACATTAAAAATAAGCGCGAAGCAATTGTGCGCCAAGCGCCACCTAGTGGTTGCCAACTTAAAATTTCAAAGCCTGATCTTTTAGCTGCTTCAAATAACCAGTGATGGGTGAGGTTTTGATAGTGATACGGGATTCCGTGCAAGGTGCCTGTTTGGGGTACCAGCACTATAAATTTACCTCCAGATTTTAAAACTCTGTTTGCTTCTTGAAAAACCTTGAATGGTTCAAAAATTAATTCCAAGACTTGTATGCAAATGGCGGTATCAAATGAATTCGCTTTCAAAGGTAGAGTTTGACCATCAGCTGCTAAAGCAAAGACATTGCGATCTATTTCTTGAGTTAAGGTTTTTGGGTCAGGCTCAATCACAACATAGCGATTCCAGGTCGAATTCGTAAGCCTTTTATAAAATGCCCCTCCACCAATATCTACGCTTGCTCCTAAATCTCCGGTGAGCGCTTGAAATAGGGGTTTGGACAAATAATCACGAAGCTTGTAAGTAAGCCTTATTGCTAGTGATTTCTCTTGTATTGAAGCCAAATCATCTGCTCTCTGAAAACATCTGCCCAGTCAAAATTATAAAACCAGGTGGCGTACGCTAGGGGTAGTTGCAAGTTGATCTTTCTTAGGTGTCTGTGATGCCGCGGAAGGTACGCGGCGAGTGACTCCTTGTTGGCGAACGTTGGCAAGGTACATTCCAAAAAGCAGGAGATAGAAAATATGCCAGCAGGCAGCGTCAAATGGTTCAATTCAGAAAAGGGCTTTGGATTCATTGCCCCTGACGAAGGAGGGCCAGACGTATTCGTGCATTACTCAGCAATTCAAAGCGATGGATATCGTTCATTGAATGAAGAGCAACGTGTCGAATTCGATATCACAGAAGGCCAGAAAGGTCCCCAAGCCGCAAATGTGCGCGCTATCTAGGACTTAAGTCTTCATCAAAAAGAGCCTCAAGAAATTGGGGCTCTTTTTATTTATCAGCTAGAAGTGCAACCAATACAGCTTTTATAGTGTGCATTCGATTTTCAGCTTGATCAAAAACTATTGAAGAAGCAGATTCAAATACATCCTCAGTGACTTCAAGGCCATTCAAATTAAATTCTGCCTGGATCTCAGCACCAAGCTTTGTTTGATCATTATGAAAAGCAGGCAAGCAATGCATGAATTTAACTTCAGGATTTTCGGCAGCTGCTAATTTTTCACTGTCTACTCGGTAAGCCTTTAATAGCTCAATTCGCTCTGCCCAAGTAGATTTTGGCTCACCCATTGAAACCCAAACATCGGTATGAATAAAGTCAACTTTATTAACAGCCGCAAAAGAATCTTCAGTTATTTCTATTTTTGCGCCAGACGCCGCGGCTAGCTTTTTAGCCAGATTTTGCACCTCGGATGTTGGCTGTAAAGAAGCCGGCGCTGCAATGCTTACTCGGCAACCTAAGAGCGCTGCAGTTACTAAAAGAGAGTTTCCCATGTTGTTTCTAGCATCGCCCAAATATGCAAATGAGATTTCTGAAAATTCTTTGCCACTTGCTTCTTTCATAGTTAAGAAATCAGCCAGCATTTGGGTGGGGTGCCATTGATCTGTGAGGGCATTAATTACAGGAACTTGTGAATACTTGGCAAGCGTTTCTACTATTTCTTGCCCAAACCCGCGATAACTGATGGCGTCGAAAATTCGCGAAAGGACTCGTGCAGTATCAGAGATAGATTCTTTATGACCAATTTGGGAGCTGGCTGGGTCAAAATAAGTCACATGTGCACCCTGGTCAAAAGCGGCCACTTCTAATGCTGAGCGTGTTCGGGTAGAGGTTTTTTCAAAAATTAAGGCGAGGTTTTTACCCGTTAGTCTTTGAATTTCTTTGCCTTGTTTTTTCTCGAGCTTCAGCTGACCTGAGAGTGAAATTAGATATTCAAATTCACTTTTAGTGAAGTCACTTTCTTTTAGAAAGTCTCTACCTTGCAGCATTGAGCAACTTCTCCTAAATTGGAATTAAGCACCAAACTTTACCGATACGAGAAATGAACTAGCATCAGAACTATGTCTGAGCCTCTAGAAAGCCCTAGCCCAGCCGGAACAACCCTGTTAGAAGAAGCACCGGTCGCAACCAATCAAGATGGCGATCATGAAAGATTTGCTCATTATGTTGACAAGAACAAAATCATGGAAAGCGCTATGACAGGTAAGCCGGTTATCGCTTTGTGTGGAAAGGTTTGGGTGCCTGGGCGAGACCCATCAAAATTTCCGATCTGCCCTGATTGTAAAAAGATTTACGACAAGCTACCTAAAGAATAATGTCAGTAACTCCGCTTGAAGAAATCTTGACGGATTCGAGCACTGAAAAATCTTCAAATTGGATCTGTATCGTTTGGAATGATCCTATTAATCTCATGAGTTACGTTACTTATGTTTTCATGACCTATTTTGGCTATTCAAAAGCTAAAGCTGAAAAACTTATGATGGATGTCCACGATAAAGGTAAAGCAATCGTAAGCACCGGATCCAGAGAAGCAATGGAGCGAGATGTGTCAGCGATGCATAGTTATGGCTTGATGTCCACCTTAGAAAAGGCATCTTGATGCATGGATTTTTTATAGAGCAAGATAAACGCTTGCTGGCACTGGTTGAAGTTGAAAGAGCACTATTAACTTCATTAATTAATCAGATCATTCAATTATTGGATCTTCAAGATGAAACCAATGCAGATCCTTTTGATTTTCTCAATGACCTTGGAAAGCCAGTCACTCGCCCGCAGGACGAGGTGGTTTACAGATTGTTACCAGATGCCTACCGAGAGAACGAAGAAGCTAATAGTGAATTTAGACGCTTTACAGAAGGCTCGCTAAGAGATGAGAAATTAAGGCAAGCAAAAAAAATTTTAAGCAATCTCCCCAAGGGCGATGAGCCTGAAGAAATTCCCGATACCGACTTCGAAACTTGGCTGAAGGGTTTAAATGATGTCCGGCTAGCTCTTGGAACCCGACTCGAAATTACTGAGGATTTAATCCAAACAAATCTTGATGATGAAAAAATGAGCTTGCTTGAGGTTTATGACTGGCTAACTTGGCTGCAGGGAACATTGCTAGATACGGTATAAAAAAAGCGGGCCGAAGCCCGCTTTTTTTAGGTACTTAATTAGTGACCTTCTTGCTTTGCGAATTCAGGATCATCTGCAAAGCTCTTTAGGCGAGCAATCTTGTAGATAACCAAACCGAATACCACTTTGGCTAGTACGTCAGCAATCGAATATCCGTATTGACGGAATACGAAAGCCAAGTTACCTTCAAAGCCCATTACTGGGAATAGGTAAGCGATTGGGTAGAAGCCCCAAGTTGCAAGAAGAGTTAGGCGCAAGCCTTGTACTTCTTTTGCTACACCCTCTGGTTGACGTCCGAGTGATTTACCCAACTCAACGAAGAGAACATAAAGAATGTAGATGAATGGAATGGTTGATAGTGCACCCCAAATCAACTTTGGACCAATTTCGCTGGTGATTTCACCTGGGTAACCCAAGATGATCATCAAAGCAGAAGCTGGGATTAAGCGAGTTAATAGTGAGCTTGCCACTGACTTGGCTAGAGCCAAAACTGCAACAGTTTCAACTAGCAACAAAGGCACAGTCAAGATCCAGTCCACATAACGATAGGCCTCGTTGAAAGGAGTTCCTTCGTAGTAAGCAGATTCGAATGAATCGAAGATTCTCCAGTAGTGGTAGGCAGCAATACCGGTAACAGTGGCTGAGATAACCAATGATGCACGGTAGCGCGGCAAGACTCGCTTTTGTGAAACGAGCATAAAGATTGTTCCAAAGATCATTGAGACCAATGCGAACGACAATACGTTGTAGACAGCGTCAAACTGACCAAAGGTCAATTGCTGTACATCGAACATTCCGCCTCCTGAGACGGTTTTTTGCAGAGCCGACTTTCGGCCTCGTCGCTACTGTACGCCGTTTGGGGGAAATTGCACGGGTTTTGAACAAGTTTTTTTGCACAAATTCACATGGGTTTATACCCACCTTTCCCAAAAGTCCCAATAATTAAGGCCCTAGGCTTAGACAACTCATGAATGATGCTCCAATCGGAATACTGGATTCAGGTGTCGGTGGCCTGACGGTGGCTAGAGCCATCATTGATCAATTACCTTTCGAATCAATCCGCTATGTAGGCGATACCGAGCATGGTCCCTATGGCCCACGTCCGATCGCGGAAGTTCGGGAATTTTCACTGGCCATAATGGACAAACTTGTTTCTGAAGGTGTCAAAGCAATAGTGATTGCTTGTAATTCAGCTAGCGCTGCAACTTTGCGCGATGCCCGAGAGCGCTATCGGGTTCCAGTGGTCGAAGTGATTGGGCCAGCGGCAAGACGAGCTGCAAGTCTCACCCGAAACAAACGCGTTGGGGTAATTGGCACTCAAGCTACGGTGAGCAGCGGAGCTTACGAAGATTCATTTGCAATTAGTGAAGACATTAATTTGATCTCTCAAGCGTGCCCAAAATTTGTAGAACTAGTCGAGCAAGGAATAACTTCAGGCGAAGAAGTACTAAAAATTGCTGAAGATTACCTATCGCCCTTAATTAAGCAAAAAGTAGATACAGTGGTTTTGGGATGCACTCACTACCCACTGCTTCATGGAGCTATTGGTTATGTGATGGGTGATGACGTAGCTTTGGTTTCAAGCGCCGAAGAAACTGCTCGCGATCTATACAGAGTTCTAGTAAAAAATAATCTTTTACGTGATCCAAAAGCGGGCCAACCTAAATACGAATTTTTAGCCACAGGAAGTATTGATAATTTTCAAAAACTAGCCCAGCGATTCCTAGGGCCAGAGGTTGAAGCAGTAAAAGAATTTAAAACAAGATAAGGGTGAATCAATGAGTAGAAGCGATCAGCGAGCAAATGATCAATTAAGGCCAATCAAGTTTGAGCGTAATTGGATTGAAACTGCTGAAGGTTCTTGTCTAGTTCACTTCGGTAAAACCAGGGTGCTCTGCACAGCTTCTTTTACGCAAGGAGTTCCTCGGTGGAAGAAAGACTCCGGAGAGGGTTGGGTTACCGCTGAATATTCAATGATTCCGCGAGCAACTGAAACCAGAACAGATAGAGAATCCGTTAAAGGCAAATTAGGCGGTAGAACTCAAGAAATATCTAGGTTAATTGGCCGCAGCATGAGAGCAGTAGTTGACTTTAAAGCGCTAGGTGAAAACACCATTGTTATTGATTGTGATGTTTTGCAAGCAGATGGTGGCACCAGAACCGCTGCTATCACGGGAGCATTTGTTGCTTTGAGCGATGCTTTGACTTGGGCAAAGAATAAAGAAATCATTGCTAAAGACACAAAGGTATTACTTGATTCAGTTGCTGCAGTAAGCGTCGGCGTAGTGCATGGAGATGTTCGCTTGGATCTGCATTATGTAGATGATGTTGCAGCAGAAACCGATATGAATGTCGTTATGACTGGTTCTGGCAAATACATAGAAGTTCAAGGTACCGCTGAGGGTGAGCCATTTTCTAAAGAAGAGCTAGATCAATTACTTGCTTTAGCAAAGCAAGGATGTAATGAACTTACAAAACTTCAAAAAGAAGCCCTAAATTCTTGATCAAAAAAGTTTTATTAGCCACAAATAATCTTCATAAAGTTGAAGAAATCAAAAGTATTTTTACTCAAGCAAATCTAGAAATTGATTTGGTTACTTTAGATCAGCTAAGCAACCCTCCTGAAGTGATAGAAGATGGCGCAACCTTTTCTGATAACGCACTTAAGAAAGCAAGAGAACTTTGCGCATTTAGCGGACTTGTAACTATTGCCGATGACAGCGGGTTGGTAGTTGAAGCATTAGATGGTGAGCCAGGAGTTTTAAGCGCTCGTTGGGCAGGAGCCCACGGGGATGATCTAGCGAATTTAAATTTAGTTCTAGAGCAAATGAAAGATGTTGCCTTAGATTTACGACAAGCTAGCTTTATTTGTGCAGCAGCTATAGCTTTGCCGAATGGTAAAGAGCTTTCAGTCTTAGGTGAAGTAAAAGGTTCCCTCACCTTAGAACCAAGAGGTGAGAATGGATTTGGATACGACCCAATTTTTATGCCTGAGGGTTTTAGTATCACCACCGCCGAAATGGAACTTTCTGAAAAAAACAAAATCAGCCATAGAGGAATTGCCTTTAGAAAGTTAGCTGTTTTAATTAGGGATTTTTTAGATTAGGAAATTGGTGCGGGAGAGGGGAGTTGAACCCCTACGCCTTTCGGCGCCAGATCCTAAGTCTGGTGCGTCTGCCAATTCCGCCACTCCCGCAATCAGCGCCACTACTCTACGGCGTAGGCTTTTAGCACCTAAAAAGCACCGGAGAAGTTCACTTGAGTCAAGAAGAAATCAGGAACGAAATAGTCACTGCTCGAGAGCGACTTGCCCAGAATTTAGGCCATCTAGATTATTCGCTTAGCGCAAAAGGGCTTTTTGAAAAAGCTAAGAAAAAACTTAAGGATTTTTATACCGACAATTCTGGTCAAGTACGTATTGATCGTGTTGCTATCAGCCTTGTCGTAGCAATTGTTGCTCTCTTGTTTTCTAGAAAAGACTAATAAAAGGTACACTTTTACTCATGGCTGTTCCTATCACTAAAAAATCTAAAGGCAATAATGAAAATCTGCCTGTTAAATTAATGAACGACAGAATTTTGGTTCATATTGAAAATTCCGATGGAGAGCGCCGCAGCACTGGAGGCATTGTCATTCCAGCAACCGCACAAGTTGCAAGAAGATTAATTTGGGCAAAAGTAGTTTCCACAGGGCCAAACGTAAGAAATGTTGCTCAAGGAGATCGAGTTTTATTTGAACCTGAAGATCGCTATGAAGTAGAGATCCAAGGTCAGGAATACATTTTGCTGAGAGAACGTGACATTCACGCAGTTAGCTCAACGCAAGAAGATCATCAATCTACCGGTCTATATTTATAGCTTTCTTTTTAAGCCATATTTAAAGATGC
>VFQT010003393.1_pt1 | contig 14551 bp, 7 predicted proteins | sample 3512381 | NCBI WGS metagenome assembly VFQT01 (sample SAMN10412376, study PRJNA504923) | tailings metagenome | isolation source: Relicate 2 Philex TSF3 active mining site | place: Philippines: Tuba, Benguet | collected 2017-08-29 | reverse complement strand
CCATGAGGCTTTTTGTTCAAGCCAACTGGCCCCATTTTAAACCGGTGACTGGCCCATTTTTATCCCGGTGTTGACAGGTAGCGCAGAATGATCACCGGCCGGTTACAGGTGCCATTGGCATAGCCTTCGGCCCGCATGTCGGTCATCATCTTCACGATCTTCTGGGTCGTGATCTCGTCGAGATAGTAGCTGCCCATGGCAGGGAGCAGGTGACGACGAATGATAACCTCGTCTGTCTGCCAACTCCGCTTGGTCTGCTTCACATAAGGAAGGTAGCGCTCCAAGGCGAACTGCTTGAGCGTTGGGATAGCTTTGAGTTCATTGGTAGACTGTTTTGGGTCACGACCCAGCGACACATCAGCCTTAATCTGAATGGCGCGTTTGCGTGCATCCTCGAGGCTTACAATGTTGGCCCGGCCGATCCTGATCTGGCGCTGCCGCTTATGCCCGTCGACATAGCGCTGATAGTAGCTCTTGGTTCCCGACGCGAGGACCTCGATGAAGAACCCCTCAAGGTTCTTATCTACATATTCGATCTTGGATTTGCCGGGTGGGCAGACGGCATTGGAAACAAACTTTGCGGTTAGATTTGCATGTGGCATAAGGCACCTGATAGAAAAACACCTAATGTGTAGCTAAAATAGTCAATTCAGCGTCTATTTCAAGCTATTACATGCTAAAAAACGACGTAACAGTATATTTAGAACTCTTTTATGACTATAAATGTGCCTTCTCGTATGATCTACGCAGCCCAAATCAGGGCTGCCCGCGCCTTGTTGAACTGGTCGCAGGGTGATCTGGCGGAGCGTGCAGGCATCTCGAAGCAGTCCGTTAACCGGATTGAGAACGGCTCAATGGATGCCCGCTTCTCGACCATGACGGCTTTGAATGACGCAATTCGTGGTGCTGGTGTGGAAATGGGCGAAGATTCATCTGGGACAGTGCGTTTGAGCGTTGCTCGTGATAGGCTCCTGCCACCGTCCGCTTAGCACCTCGCTCGGGGATGAATCGGAAGGTCACTGATCTGAGGCTCACGAAAACACCTCATACTTTGACTTCTTAGGTATCAAATTAAGCGGCCGGACTCGGATTTGAGTCGGAAACACAAGTTTTCTGAGGCTTAGAAGCCCGAAAATGAGTCAAAAAGAGTCCTTCTGAGTCCCCCAGATTTTCACGCTTACAAACGAGACGGTGGGGCTCTTTAAAAGCGCAGGCTCTTCAAAGCGCGGGCCGCCAATGTGCCGATGCCCCGGCACATTGGCGCACCGGCTTAGCTGATCACATCCAGCGCTTTGAGCAAGGGGAGCTGCTTTTGTAAAAAGGCGCCCGCTTGCTCTTTCAGTTCGGCAAGATTGGCGGCCTCACCTTCGAGCGCCTTGCCGTCCTTCACGATCGCCTGGCTTTGGGCGGCGAGGATGGCCCACACATATTTGGCAAGATCATCGGCGCTTTTCTTGCCGTGCTGAACTGCTTCGACAAAGAGTTGGCTGAAGCGCGGCACGCCCAGTGCGCCGCCGGTCACGGGGCTGGCGAGATAGCCGATATCGCCATTGGCATGGGCGCGCTTGATGAGGAATTTGTTGAGGTCATGCACGCGCTTGCGGTTGGCCTTGGCGTCGGCCTGGCTATACGCGCTGGCAATCTGCCCTTGGCTTCCCATCACCAGCATCACCTCAATAATCTGCGGCAAGCTAATTCCCTTGGGCTGGAGTTCGGCCTCCACGTCCCCGATGCTGCGCGGATGATGGTCTGCAAGAACATCGAGCACCGGACCATAGACATCCTCGCGCATCGTCACTTCGCCGAGCGGCCCGGCCGCTTTCAGGCTCACATCCGCGCGATGGTTGAGGAGCACGACCCGTTCCTCCCGGATCAGGGCAAGCTGTTCCGGCTTCGATAACTGGCGCGCCCCCTTCACCCAATAATCTTTGCGGAACTGCTGGTTCACCAGATAGTCGCGGGTGGTCTCGGCAAGGATCTGGTCAGGAATGCCGGTGAGCAATTGGGTTTGCTCGGCGGTGAAGTTGATCGCCGGGATATGGTCCAGATAATTGGCGGAGCAGGCAAAGCTCATTTTTGCATCGCCCAGCCAATTGGCCATGTCTGCAAAGTACATGGGGTGCCAATCCTGGTTGAAATATTCATGCGCGAGATACTGGCGGTTCTGCGTTTTGAGGGCATCAAAACGGGTTTTGGCAACCGGGTTGGATTTCAGATAATTCGGGTTCGTCTCCAAAAGCTTTTCGGCAAAGCCCAGCGCGCTTTCGATACGGCCAACAATCCCGGCGCCTGAAGCCCCCATGCGCTGTTCGTGCTGCACCATCACATGGCGCATCGGCGCAAAATGGGACCAGCCGGGCAGGGTGTTATAGCTGATATACACCAGCCCGCCGACGTTCAGCTTGCGGCGGATAAAGTCTACGATCACCTGGCGATTGGCGTCAGAAATCCAGCTCCAAATCCCGTGCAGGCCAATATAATCGAAATTGGGCAGGTCATCGCGGGCGCAAAACTCTGCAAAGCTGGCGTCAGACAGGTCGGCGTCGCTGCCGCTGGCCCGCGCTAATTCCTGTGCAAAGCCGGCCTGAGAGGGGTTAAAGTCAGTCCCCGACCAGCCAATATCGCTCGCGGCCGCGTGTACGTTGATGCTCACGCCTTGGCCAAAGCCCAGCTCGCAGGCGGTGCGGATCTTGGGCAGGGCAAGGCCCGCATTGAGCAAAGCAAGCCGCGTCCGCAGCGGGTTCAGCTCGGTATAATAGCCATAGGTATAGCCAATGTCCGAGACATAGCCTTCGTTCCAGCTGCTCATTTTCTGCTCCTGATCAATTTGCCGCCTTGTGCCGACAATCAACTGAAAAGACTAGGGCTTATCGTATGATCTGCACGGGAAGAAAGGGCACTTAGCCTGCCCTTCACCATGGGTTAGCCCATCAAGGTTGCGGGTGTGCTTCCGGCGATGACCTGTGCGCCAATTTTGAACTCACCATTGGCGAAGATGAGCGTGCGCGCTGCTGCGTCAAAGAAGAGGTCGGTTCCGCTTGTGCCGATGGGGATGCTCACGCTGTCGCTGCCTTTGGAGAACAGCATCGATGAGCCGGATCGTACCGCTGCCCAGGCGTGCGCCGGGCCTTGAAAGCGGATCGTGTCGCCCCCGCCGTTAAAGCTGGGGTCAAAGCTCAGCTTGCCGCCCATGATGTCGACATTTTCTCTGCCGTTGCCCGTGCCGAGCACCTGCACAGTGCCGCCAACGGATACATCGGCGCCTTCTGACAAGATCAGCCGAGCAGGGGTGCCGGCACCAAATGCGGGCAAAGTTGTCGCCTCTGCGGCGGCAGTCACAGGGGCGGGCAGGTCAGTAAAGCTTTGGGCGCCAATTTTGAACGCGCTGTCGCGATAGACAAGGGGGCGCGTGCCATCTTCAAAGACAAGGAAATTGGCCGACGTGCCAAGCGGGATGGTGATTGCAAGCTGATCGCTGATCAGCTTTGCGCTTGAGCCGGTGCGCTGGATTGTCCATGCTTCGGCCTTGCCGGGGAGGCGGATGACATCTCCTCCCGCATTAAAGCTCGGGTCAAAGGCAATATTCCCCGGGCGATTGTTGACGGTGATCTCTTGCGCACCGGGTGTCGCAACGACGTTCCCCGACCCGCCAATGCTGCCGACAAAACCCGTCTCTGCGACCAGGCTGAAGCTTGAGGTTGCGAAGTCTCGAGCCAGTGCCCGCGCTGTGACGGCGCGGTCTGCAAAGCGCAGTTCTTCGACATTGGCGAGCGTGTCGACGCCTTCCGATCGCGTGGAGACAGTGATCGTCCCTCCCGAAAGCGTAATCGTCACATCAGCGAAGCGATCCGCAAAAATGGCCGTGTCATATCCGGCCCCTCCCTCGATGATGTCATTGCCGCTGAGCCCCCAAAAGACATCATCATTGGCACCTCCAACCAAGCGTTCATCAACGCCCCTGCCCAAAGGCTTGATGCTTTTGCTCACAAAAAGGGTAACTTGGTTGGTATTCGGGATTGTCTCTGACCAATTGGGGGTCATGACGGACCCAATCAGATCAATGCCGGGCCCCTTTGTAAGCTGAATGGGGGCCATCCGGGGCGGAACATCCGGGCCGTTTTGGGAAAGATACCCCCAGCCCTCGAGCTGCGTCTGCCCAACAAAGGCATAGAGCTTGGGGTCCACATGCGTGAAATAGCCTTTACCGTCGCTTAGGAAAATTCTGAGGCCACCAGCGACAAACCCATTATTTTCCCAAGTTTTGCCAGTGGCGTGCACAATGTCGATACTGCCATCGCCATTCACGTCGCGCAGATAAAGCTCCCCTTCGCCGTGAAATTTATCGAAGGGGGCGTTCTCAATCCGCCCAGCCTCTTCGACAAAGACGCCGTTGCCTTTGTTGACGAGAAGCTGGAGATATTGGCCCTGATAATAGGGGTCCGCCCGGGTGCAGGCGATCAGGATATCGGGGCGTCCATCCCCCGTCAGGTCCCCCACGCTTAGATAATTGCTCTTCGTATTCGCAAGCCCATAGGGTCCTTCTGGCAAACGGATGACCCGCGCGCCTTCAATCCCCTTTCCGTCAGAAAGGAACGCATATCGAGGATAGCCTTCGGCATAAGCGACAACCAGATCATCGATGCCATCGCCGTCCAAATCGCCCATGCCGGACGACATCACATAATTATGAGTGCGCGCTTCTTCCGGCATTTTGGAACTGGCCAGCCGAAACTGGCCCTTGCCATCATTTAGCATCAGAACTTTGTTGGTGTAGAAATCGATGAAGCCATCGCCGTTGACATCGCCGATGCTCATGTCGTGGCCAAAGCTATAGCCCTCGGGGACGCCGCCTTGTTCTTGGCCCTGAATATTCTTCGTCGCATCGACAAGCTTGCCCGATGGCGTCGAGAGCAGGAGTGAAATGGGTTCGCGCAAATCCGCATTGGGCGTTGGATTGTTCTGCGCCCCTTGAGACATAGAGGCGATGAGCAGGTCATCCCGCCCGTCGCCATTGAAATCGGCTGCATAGGCCCGGTAATTCATGTGTCGATCGGGTACGGGGCCAGAAATAATCTCATTAGCGGGGCCAAAGCTGCCATCCCCGCGATTGAGGAAAATCTGCGGATAGACAGGTGATTCCCGATACACAGTGTGTGGAAAGGCGACCCAGATAACGGCCAGATCTTCAAGGCCATCCCCATTAAAATCACCGGTCACCATATTATGTGCATCAAGGGAGAAGGATCCCGCGGGATGCGTGTCTGTGACCTTTGGGTAGTAAAAGGCGGGGTGCCCTTCGGTGATGACGTATGATCCAAAGCCAAATTGGGTGACTTTGAAATAGTCAGTCGAAATTTCACCATAAGACGCGCCAATTTTCTGCGGATCGCCCGCTTTGACGATAATCGGTTTGGCTTCCTCCACCGAAGCTCCGGCGAGGGAGTAAACCGGGCTAAAGGCGTTGGCGTGATAATATTGGAGGAGCTCAACATTGCGGAGTTCACCGCTGCCCGTTGGGCTGGAATAGGTCCAATAGCCTTCGGCCGTTTTCGTAATGTTCGTTTGGGCAGGATCGCTGGTGAGGATGACCAAATCTTCCCCACCCCGGCCATCGATATAATTGGTGCCGCCATTGGGCCAGAAGACGTTATTCTTGCTGTCTCCCAAAAAGCGATCGTCTTGGCCGGATCCATGAGCGCCCTTGATGCCGATCAAAACATCTTGGCCGCCTTCCCCGTCACTCGCGGTTCCCGCCTCAAGGTCAACGGTAACGGGGCCAGAGGCTGACCAGTAGACCGCCATGGCAACGCCGCCGCCATCAAGCGTATCATTACCTGCGCCACCGACCAGATTTGTTAATGTCTCGCTGATCAGCCGGTCATCGCCTGCCTCGCCGTAAATATTATCCGCAGGACCGAGCTTTAAAACTCGGTTATCGATCACGTCATTCCCAGATGTACCGCGATAATCTGCCATAATGATAAAGTAATTAATTCTTATACAATGAAAACAATAAAAATACGTACTGTAATATAATGGCAGATTCTACCCGAAAAGCGTTGTTGCTCCGGCACCTTCGATGATCTGAGATCCAATAGTGAACTGTCCATTGGCATAGACAAGAGATCGGGAGCTATTGTCGAAGGCGATGGTCGTTCCCGTTGTGCCGATAGGTAGCGTAATGTTGTCTGAGCCTTTATTGAACACCATGGAAGAGCCTGATCTTGTGGCTGTCCAGCTGCCCGTGTTGCCGGGTAGATCAATGATATCGCCACCGGTGTTGAAGCTGGGATCAAAGCTCAATTTGCCTCCCAGCACCTCGACATTTTCTTTGCCCCGGCTGGTGCCGATGACCTGAACGTCACCACCTACTGCGATATCTGCCCCTTCTGACAGGATCATGCGCGCTTTGGCCTCGGCACTAGGGGCGACGGCAGGTAGAGTTTGCGCGGGAGACGTGATGGGCGCTGCCGTTTCGGAAAAACTCTGGCTGCCAAGTTTGAAACTGCCGTCCTGATAGGCAAGGGGCCGGGCGCCATCTGCAAAGACGATCCAGCTTGCCTTTGTCCCTATGGGGATGGTGACGGTCATCATGTCGCTGATGAGCTTGGCGCTGGAGCCTGTGCGCTGCACCGTCCAGTTCTCGGCCTTGCCGTCTAACCGGATCACGTCGCCACCCGCATTAAAGCTTGGGTCGAGGGTGATGTTGCCGAACCGGTTGATCAGGCTGATATCCTGGACGCCCGCCGTGCCGATGATGTTGCCGCTGCCGCCCACACTGCCTCTAAAGCCCGTTTCGACAACGAGGCTGAAGGCCGAGCCAGATAAGTCGCGCATCAATGAGGTCGCATTGAGCGTCTGGTCAGAAAATCTCACCCGCTCCACATTGATCAGGGTGTCAGCGCCCGATTTCGGGGTGGAGACGATCAGCGATCCCCCCGCCACCTTTATCTGGGCCTCAGCGAATGGGGTGTCGAAAACAACTTCATCCAAGCCGGCGCCCCCATTGATCGTGTCATTGCCTAGCCCGGCGAGGATTTGATCGGCCCCTGTTGTCCCGAACAAGATATCGTCTTCCGCGCTATTGGCGAGGCCGGGGCGCTCAGAGAGGAGGTTGATCTGAATATTCGACCCGCCCTCCGCGACATCGGAGCGCCACGTCACAAGATCGACAAAGCCATCTCCATCAACGTCATGAAAATAGCCCCAAAGCTCTGGGCCGGGCGGCACGCCATCGCGGTTTTTCGGGAAAGCCGCGATATCTGCATAGTGATAGGTGCCTGTCCCATCGTTGATGTAGATAATCGGCTTCCCGGCATTGGTTGCAAGAGACGGCACCCAGGGCCGTGTCATCGCCTGAACAACAATATCCTTCGCCCCGTCGCCATTAATGTCGGTGAGGGAGAAGTCGTTGAAGTTTACGTCGACCTTCTGGCCGATAATGGCGCCAGGCTGCTCGATGAGGTGGCCATCTTTCAGCTTGAAGATGCGCAGGTGATTTTCAGGCTGGACATCGCGCTCGTCATATTTTTCGCCTTGAACGATGATGTCGCTCTTGGTGTATCGGCCCAGCATCATCTTGCCGATGACGGTGATGGAGCCATCAGCATTCACCTCATCGCTGATGATGACCTCGTCAAAGGTGCCGTGGAAGTAGAACTTCCCATCAATGCGGTAGACAGAAATGCCAACATTCTCTGATCGCTGCCAACTGATCCACGATGTCGAGAACACCGCCTCGTTATAAAAGGCGTCGACAATGGACCAGCCGGAGGCGGATTTTGCATAAAGGGCCAATCCATTCTTGTTAATCTGATATCGGCCATTCACCATCTCGCCTTGGGTGTCTGTACCGATGAGATAGGCGGCCGCGGCGGTTGGGTTTGCGCTGGGCACGGCCTTAACCGCTGTGGCCCAGCCTTGGGACGGCGCGCTAAACTGGTCCGTTACATCGCTGAAATCGCCCTTGAGGTAACGAAAGGCTTGCAGCCCGGGATCTGTGTAGCCGGCGAACAAAATATCCTTGGTGCCCAGCCCATTGTCAATCATAGCAACGCTATGGCCCCAGGCCGCTTGGCCTAAATTGACGATGCTGAACTTGCCGCCCGGCTGAGAGAGCAGCACGGCGGGCCGGGCTTCGTTGGTATTGACGTCTTCTGCGGCGCGGCCATCCTCAGAGTTCATCGCGAATGCAAAGTCATCGATGCCGTCGCCGTTGATATCGCCGGTGTCGACCTTGCGGCTCGCGCCCCCTAATTTGGGATCGGCGACCCCAAAGACGCCAAGATTATCTATTTTGTAGCTGCCATCGGCTTGGCTCACATAGGCGAAGAGCGCGTCGCGTGTTGGCTCCGTCAGGACAAATCCGGGTGACGGCGCTGCCTGCCAATAATTCACAATGAAATCGGTGATTCCATCGCCATTTAACTGAACGGGTAAGACCCATTGAATATTAGGCGTTGAAAATGTCGGTGTAAGGGACCCCAATGGGCTCTGAAGGATGATTTCTGATCTTTCGGAACCCATATCAATATTCCCTAAATGTCATAATTATTTAGAATAAGGTTTAAAGAATTTCGAAAATTCATTAATTATGCAATTATATTAATGAAATATACGTCATGATTGGACTGCTTTCCAATGCCGGGAGCCCTTAAGCGATCAGGGGAGATGTGGCACCGGGCTCAATGATTTGACCGCCAATCTTATAGTGACCATCGGCGTAGAGAAGGGTGCGGAACGCATCGTCAAAGATCAAAGTGGCGCCCACCGTCCCGACGGGCAGCGTATAGCTCGCGGTGTCTGTTGTCAGTAATATCGAAGACCCCGACACTTTGGCAGAATAGCTTGTCATTTTGCCAGCGAAGGTGAGGCGATCTCCCCCCGTATTGAAGCTCGGATCAAAGCTGATCGATCCGCCTAAGCTGGTGACGCTTTCGGCCCCGTTGCTGGTCCCGATCACAGAAATTTGCCCCCCAATGGTCGCAGACCCATTGGCAGCCAGCACCAGGCGCGCGCCCCCGCTCGTGCCCTCAAGGAGTAGGGGCGGTACGTCGCCAGGCGAGCTAATTTCGATGGGATTTTCAGTAAATACCTGATCACCAATAACAAATTTTGATCCGCTATAGATTAGGCGGCGCGCGCCATCGGCAAAAACAAGGTTGATCCCCGCGGTTCCCAAAGGAACGGAAACCACCAGCGCGCCGTTGAACAGCAGCGCGGCAGAGCCCGATCTTTGAATGGTCCACGTCGCGGCAGCGCCGGGGAGGCGAATAACGTCTCCGCCCTGATTGAAGCTGGGGTCAAAGGCAATCGCGCCCGATGTTGCGGCAAGGCGGATATCTTGCGCGCCTGCTGTGCCGACAAGACTGCCTGCACCGCCGATCGCTCCTGCAAAACCATTGCTCATGACGAGCTGGAACTGAGACGGCTGCAGTTCTTGAAAAACCGCCGCGATGGAGGTGGTGCGATCCGCAAAGGCCACAATATCCATCGCGGCAAGGCTATCGGTTCCCTCGCTGTTCGTGGCGAGGCGCAGCGAGCCCTTCTCCAGCGTGAACCGGGCGTCCGCAAAAAGGCTGGTATATCGGGCGGTATCAATGCCGATGCCACCGTTGAGCTGATCATCGCCGGCGCCACCGTCCAGCATATCATCCCCGTCCCCGCCGGTCAGCCGATCATTGCCACCATTGCCGGTGAGGATGTTGGCCGCAGCGTTGCCGGCAAGGATATCGTCGAATGCGGTGCCTTGGGCGTTTTCGATTGTGGTGCCAAAATTGATGGTAATCTGACCAGCAGCCGTGATCAATTCTGCCGGGGTGGCGCCAAAATGGCTCTGCGCCCCGGGCTCGAGGCTGAGCGTGAGGCCGCGATCGGCAGCGCGGGCATCCAGCGTATCCACGCCGCCGCCATCCCAGATGAAGTTGAGGGTGGACGGGGAGAGGGTGTAGACATTGTCGCCCGTTTGATGCGGGGCATTGCCGGCGACCTTGGCCGGGCCATAAAGATATTGCAGGGCTGCAATGTCGAGGACCCGGAATTTCCCCTCATAATCGACCCTGAAGGAATTATAGCTGAGTTGCGTATAGCTTGTCTTGTCTTCAGCTGCCGACAGGAACGGCCCGTCTGAGGCGGATAAGCCATCGACCGTTTGGTTATGGGGGTGTTTTAGGCCAATCGCATGGCCAATTTCGTGAATGATGGTGAGCGCGCCATAATTGCCATCTTTCGGCGCCAGATTATTGTCTGCGCTATTGCCTGTATTATTGAGGAACACCACCCATTTGCTGCTGCCAAGCGATCCTGTTGTATAGCCTGCGCTGCCCGTTTGGGCGTTATTGGCAAAGCTCAAAACATCGGGCTGGCTGGCATCTTCGACCAGCTGGAAGCGCACATTGATGACGGTTTCGATATAGGCAAGGGCTCCCTTTACAAAGGCTTGTTGCGCCTCATTAAAGGGCGTGAAGCCTGATTTGTCGCTGTCGCTCCAGGTCGATAAAGCGATGCTCGGGAACGCATATTTAATGACCCCTGTGGCCAGCACATTTGCGGCATCCCATACCGCGCCATTCCCGTCGACCAGCACGTCGAGCCAATAGGGTAGGGGTTTGACGCCTTCTGCCAGCGTCCAGGCAACGCCCGAGGGCTTTTTATAATAATCGACGGTGACAAGGCCGGTGTTATTGCCCTCTTTATCGTAGACGAAATCCGCCACGTGATCGACGACATAATAATCGTCCCCCGCCTCGCCGAAAATACGATCGGCGCCCGGGCCACCGTCGAGGCGATCCTGGCCATCCCCGCCTTGAACCAGATCATTGCCCGGGCCACCGGAGAGTGTGTCATCGCCTGCCTCGCCGAAAAGGCGGTCATCGCCATCGCCCCCGTCGAGGAGGTCATTCCCGCCGCTGCCTTGAAGTTGATCATTCCCGGTGCCGCCGAACAGCTTATCGTCGCCAGCGCCGGCAAAAAGGGTGTCGTCGCCCTCATCGCCATAGAGGCTGTCATTTCCGTCGCCGCCCGAAAGAGTATCGTCTCCCCCCAACCCGGAGATGATATCATCTCCCGAGGTGCCGCTTAACCTTTCAGAGCCATTGGTTCCTTCAATCATTTTCCGTCTGCTGCCACGATGCGAGTGAAGTCGAGCATAGGCTTCGTCTTAGGCCGTTGAATAGGTTTCATATTTATCATGATCGCCTGCCCCGCTCTCAAAAAAGCAGCGGCGTAAAGCGCGGCGGGCACGGATTAGTGGAGAAGGGGGCGATCGGTGGGCAGCGTTGGTTTTTCCGTCATCCAAGTTGGCCAGTTACGCATCGGCCAGTTGGCCGTTTGATAGGCGCGCCGCACGATCGCGAGCCATTGGCGCAGATCTTGGTGCGCGAAAGGAATGAAGACGCCATCCGTCGGCGAATGACGGAAGCTCAGGCGGAACACGCCGTCCTGCTCGGCAATATCAATTTCGGTGATCAAGAAGGGCCCAATATCGACGCCATCCGGGGAGGACGTAACGGGTTTTTGCGGGCTCAATGAGGCTTCCGCCTTTTCCTGAGCAAATTCATTTTTGACGTGCGCATAGCTATCGGTGTCGGCAGCCCCCAAAAAGGTGAAGAGCTGCTCCAGCAGCAAATCAAAAAGCCGCCGTGTCATCCACCCGCGATAGACTTCGCCCGATTGACCGGCGCCCGTCAGGCTCACCCGATCTTCCACCGCGTCATAGACGGTGGTGATGCGACCGATCCCGATCATCATGGTTCAGACTAACTCCCATCAGGAGGCGAAGAGGGCCAATCGCTCTGGCCCCTCTTCGTCCACCCGTCGGCCGAGCTTTAGGCGTCCAATTCGGTTTTCAGCGCGTTACCATAAGCGATACGGGCTGTCTGGAGGATCGCGAGCTCTTCTTGAAGGCTTTCAATGCGACGGTCGACCGCCTGAAGGCTCACCAATTGTGCCTTGGCGTTATCGCTCAGCTTGTCTGCATCATATTCTTTACCATCGATGGTAACCGAAACCATGTCACATTCCCTTTAAAAGTTACGCTCTCAGTCAGCGCTGGGGGCGCTCAATGCCAATTCCAGCCGCGTTTCGCAATGTCCTTATCGGCGACCGGGGCGGCTGTCGCTTTTTTTGAGCTTATTCGACCTGAAATCCGCGGAGATCTCTTTCAATCTGTGCGAATGGGTTCGTTTTTGAAGACATTATTTAGCTCAGGTCTCCTGAAGAATGCTATCAAAATCAAATAATTCCCCCTGACTTGACAGGAATAAATATCAAGAAATAAGTGACGGTTTTTGTGCCTTAATTTTGGCAATTTCTGGGGGAAGTTTCAGTGGCAAAAGTTGGTTTTGACAATATTTTTCAGTCGACGGCGGCAAATCAGGTAGAGGAATCGCAGAGCTTTACCGGGTCGCTTTTGAACGGTGCGACGAATATTTCGTTCACATCGCAGGATCCGAATGTCACGAACTTCAGCGGCAACAACGTCCCAGGGAACCTGACGTACACGCTCAATGGGACCGTCTACACGGTGCCGGGGATCATCTCCCGCCTGTTCAAATCGGGCAGTGTGTATGAAGGCTTTTACTTCATTTCATCAGGCTCTGATTATGCTCTGGGAAGCCAGGAAACAGCGACGGCGTATATCCTTGTTTGGCCCGGCAAAACGGCTGCCTTCCCGGATGAAGATGCTGCTGCATCGGGCACGAACGGGACGTATAGCACGTCGAGCGACCCGGTTGACTCAGCCCTTAATGCGCTGTTGACCGCCCAGCCCACATTGGTGAGCATCACAGAAGCGGATGCCGATAATACGATCACCACGGGTGGCACGGTAACCTACACCTTCACCTTTGGCAGCGATATCGACGCCGCTACCTTCACCGCGGCGGACATCATCAATGTCGGGACGGCCGGGGCCACCATTGGTGCGATCACCGAAGTGTCGCCGGGCGTTTTCGAAGTTGTCGTGACGGGGACATCGACAGGGACGGTTCAACTCGCGATCCCGGCGGGTGCAGATATTCGCTCCCCCAATAATTTTGCGGTCGATACGGCAAAGCAAATCACCGATGATTCAGTGATTCAGGTCACAGCAGCGCAACCCGGCGCTGTCACCGTTTCATCGCCGACGGTGAATGAAGGCTCGCCTTATGCTGTCTTCACCGTGGGCGGAACAGCTGGGCAGGCGCTGACCCTTGCGCTCGCCACCGGCACTGCGACCAGCGCCGATTTCGGCAGCACGGCGTTTGACGTCTCGCTCGATGGTGGGGCTACCTGGACGCCCTATTCGGCAGCGGTGACGCTCACGGGCACCTCCGCGCTTGTCCGCACGACGATCACCAATGACACGGTCGCCGATAATAACGAGACCTTCACGCTCACCGCGACGCCGACGAGTGGCACCGCGGCGACGGGCACAGCCACCATCAAGGATGATGGTACCGGCTCCATCTTCAAGTCGGATGGCACGGAAGATCCGGCGGCTGTGAAGAATGACGACCGCCCGGTCACGGTGACGTCGCCGACGGTGAACGAAGGTTCGCCTTATGCCGTCTTCACGGTGGGTGGAACCGCTGGGCAGGCGCTGACCCTTGCGTTGGCGACAGGCACAGCGAGCAGCGCCGATTTTGGCAGCACGGCGTTTGACGTCTCGCTCGATGGCGGCGCGACCTGGGCGCCCTATTCAGCAGCGGTCACGCTGACGGGCGCGACCGCGCTTGTCCGCACGACGATCACCAATGACACGGTCGCCGACAATAATGAGACCTTTACCCTGACCGCGACGCCCACCGGCGGCACGGCGGCGACCGGCACGGCGACGATCAAGGATGATGGCACCGGCACCATCTACAATCCTGATGGCACCGAGAATCCGACCGCTGCGAAGAATAATGACGGGAGCTTGGGTGTGTCGTCACCCACGGTCAACGAAGGTTCGCCTTACGCTGTCTTCACGGTGACGGGTCTGGCGGGCCAGACGCTCGCGCTCGACCTGACCACGGGCACAGCGGGCAGTGATGACTTTGGCAGCACGGCGTTTGACGTCTCGCTGGATGGCGGCGCGACCTGGACGCCTTATTCCGCCGCGATCACCCTGACGGGCACATCGGCCTTCGTGCGCACCACGATCACCAACGACAGCATCGCCGACAATAATGAAACCTTCACGCTCAGCGCAACGCCCAACGGCGGGACGGCGGCCATCGGAACCGCGACCATCAAGGATGATGGCACGGGAACGATCTTCAAGGCGGATGGCACGGAAGATCCAGCCGCTGTAAAGAATGACGACCGCCCGGTTACGGTGACATCGCCGTCGGTCAACGAAGGTTCGCCTTACGCGGTCTTCACGGTGAGCGGGACGGCAGGCCAGACCCTGAACTTGGCGCTCGCCACGGGGACGGCGGGCAGCGCCGACTTTGGCAGCACGAGCTTCGACGTCTCGCTTGATGGTGGGGCTACCTGGACGCCTTATTCGGCGGCGGTGACGCTGACGGGTGCGACCGCGCTTGTCCGCACGACCATCACCAACGACAGCATCGCCGACAATAATGAA
>VFQT010003392.1_pt1 | contig 14556 bp, 15 predicted proteins | sample 3512381 | NCBI WGS metagenome assembly VFQT01 (sample SAMN10412376, study PRJNA504923) | tailings metagenome | isolation source: Relicate 2 Philex TSF3 active mining site | place: Philippines: Tuba, Benguet | collected 2017-08-29 | reverse complement strand
GAAGCAATACCTTGCAGTAAACTCGAAATGTTCATGGTTCCTCCAATTGATCTGGCGGGATTATAACTGGCTTGCCATGACTACTGAAGCATGTTAATATTTTTCCAATGAAAACAGGCAAAGGAAAGATCGAAGAACTTTTTTTGGATGGCTCCGCCCGCATCTCCTGCATGCCCGAGCTGATTCCTGCACCCGGGCAATATGTACTCGCTCATGCAAACGACTCAGACGCCTCCTTGCCAGTTCCACTTTTCTCGAGCATTCCCTTACCCCAAAACGGATTCCGCTCCGCGCCCCCCGTGCCTTCATTCTGGCGTCCCGGCACCTCTCTTTCCCTGCGCGGACCGATCGGGCATGGTTTTATGCTTCCCATCACTGCACGAAAAATTGCATTGATTGCTTTCGATGATATCCCCGCAAGAGTACTAGGTTTGGTTTCCCTTGGGTTGAAGCAAAATGCTGAGATCGTTTTGGTAACTAATTTCCAGCAAGACGATTTGCCAGAAGTTGTGGAGGTTCAGCCGTTGAAGGGATTGGGAGAAACGCTTCAATGGGCAGATTATGCTGCGGTGGATGTGAGTAGGGAGCATCTGAATCAGTTAAGAGAAATGCTGGTAGGGAAAGACCAAATCACAGCCAAGGTTGAGGCGCAGGTCTTAGTCCGCGCACCTATGCCTTGTGGAGCATTAGCTGATTGCGGTGTCTGTGCATTGTCACTGCATCATGAGTGGAAGATGGTATGCAAAGATGGTCCTGTATTTGCATTGAGAGATATTACATAAAAAAACCTCCCAAACAGGGAGGTTTTTTAGTACCAGATTCTGAATGATGTCGTAGTTTTTCCCGTAAAACCATTGTACGTGCAAGCGATGTCTGTGTAGATAAGACTGGCATACGGTTGGTTTTGAAAAGCGAGCGATACGATTCCCACACCATTCTTGTCGCTGTTGAAGATAGTTGAGTCCTTTGCTCCATTCGGCCAATTGACGACCGCAGTACAAGATGCACCAGGAACGGGCTGCATGTTTTGGTCTTGTACGATCACAAAGAACATTTGCTCATCACTTGCCAGCGAAACAGCTTTCCAAACAAAAGCGCGAATGCGTAATTCGGTGATGACCCGTGGTGCATTGTTGAGCGGGCTTACCGGAGCAAGCAAACCTGGGTCTTCACCCAATTTATCGAAATAAGCACGGCCCAGGTCTGTGATGACCACGCGGAAGCCCTCTGCTCGCCAGGGTTGCCATTCAAGCCGTGCACGCTCAAAGTATTGAACGATCTTATCTTCATGATATTCAAAACCTGAAATGGGGTAACCAAAATGTGAAACACCGCCATTGGCATCGAGAAATTCAAGGAAAGCAAAGCAAACCGAAAAACCGGTTTCAGTGTAGGTGCGGCAGGAGAACGAATTCCCTACATCCAGAAGCCCTGTGGAGGTATAGGTTTCACGTCCAAGTGGGGTTAAGAGAACTCGTTTGCTTTCAGGAAGATCTGTCTGGTATTCAAAACGCGCTCGCTGAAAATATTGCACGGTCTTCCCATCGCGACTCATAAATTGTTCTGTAATGGGATAACCGTACAGATACTCAGCATTGGGATTGCTTTTATAAAAACTTAGGAACTCTCCAGATACATTATGACCGGTTTCGCTGAAATATTCCGTTTCTGGAGATTGAGCATGAACAGGAATCCAAATCGCTTGGAGAAATAATGCAAGAACAAGGATTAGGAATATTTTCCTCATTACGACCACTAATGTCATTATACTCAGAAACCCCTTATGAGACATTACAAACAGTTATCTACAGGTTGCTCCTATTTCTTTAACAAAGCCTGGATGATTTGTTCTGCGGCATGTCCGTCACCATAAGGGTTTGCAGACATCGCCATTTTTTTGTACGCAGACACATCATCCAATAACCGCCACGCTTCTTCAACGATATGGTCGGTATCTGTTCCAACAAGTTTCAGCGTCCCTGCTTCCACACCTTCGGGGCGTTCAGTCACATCACGAAGCACGAGTGTGGGAATGCCAAATGCAGGGGCTTCTTCTTGTATGCCACCTGAATCGGTGAGGATGATATGTGCATGCTTCATAAGATGTACGAGAGGAAGATAATCCAATGGTGGGAGTAAGGTGATGTGCTCAACATTCTGCAATAAACGATTGACCGGTTCCTGCACATTTGGATTCAAGTGGACCGGGTAAACGATCTCCACATCGCCTCGCTTTGCCAACCCGAAGAGTGCTCTGCAAATATCTTCCATTGGCTTGCCAAAGTTTTCCCTTCGATGTGCAGTGACAAGGATCAAACGACGAGAAGGAGGTGCAGAGTCTCTGCTCGTTATCCCAAGCTTTTGTATCAACTCTGTTACTTCTTCTGGCTCCGATTGCTTTGCTACGAATTGAAGCGCATCGATGACAGTATTGCCTGTGACACGGATCGACTTTTCATCTATGCTTTCTTTTATTAAATTATTTTTTGACCAATTTGTTGGCGCGAAGTGCAGATCTGCAATAACGCTGACTATGCGGCGATTGACCTCTTCTGGAAATGGCTGCCACTTATCGTGGGTTCGCAACCCTGCTTCCACATGTCCAAATTGGATGCGGCGGTAGAAACATAACAGGGATGTGATAGCAACCGTGGTTGTATCCCCTTGTCCAAGCACCCAATCTGGTTTGAAATCTTCGAGGACTGGGTCGAGATGAGTGAAAATATCCGCGCTTAATTGGGCGAGAGTTTGTCCATTGCGCATGAGGTTTAGGTCATAATCTGGCGTGATTTTGAAAAGATCCAACACCTGGTCGAGCATTTGGCGGTGTTGGGCAGTGACGCATACCCTTGCCTCAATTCCAGGTGTGGAGGCAAGCAACTTCACAACAGGCGCCATTTTGACGGCTTCGGGTCGGGTTCCAAAAACTGTAAGGATTCTCATAGTTCCTTTATGGCAAAAATTTCCTACTAGATATATGGAGAATTAAGTCATGACCCAAAGAAGGTATTCCAATCTGAAACGCCATGTATATCAGATGATTCTGCTCCATATTTGTCTGGCAATGTTGCTCTCTGCATGTGTTAAGACTTCGTGTAGTTTGCAGGCAGTGGCTGGTGGTTCACAATTCTGTGGAGAAGTTCTGTCAGACGAGTAAAGATTATTTTGATTTACCCGAACCCAATTTTACAACGCGGAAACCGGCGTTTTGCCACTGGGCGGCATCCCATCCATTGACAGTATCGATCAGAGTGCGTGCGGTCGTTTTTTGTGCGACTGTTTTTGGATCCAGTTCCATAAATTCTGTATGCTTCACCAGAAAGAGGAGCGCATCTGCGTTTTGCACAGCGTCTTCAAATGTTGGGGCAATAGTGATGCCGGGGAGATTCGCATCTGGCTTGAATGGTTCACAAGCTAGAACCTGTGCGCCTTCTTTTTCGAGGAGGTGCACAACTTCAACAGCGGGGCTTTCGCGCAGATCATCCACATCGGGTTTGTAGGCAAGACCGAGGGCGGCAATCTTTTTCCCATTCAGTGAGCCAAGCGTGCGTTTGACGACATCCACCACAAAATGCGGCTGGGAATCGTTGACTTGTCTTGAATTGTAAATGAGTGGTGTAAGGTCGGGGGCAGCTTCAACAAGGAACCAAGGGTCTACGCTGATGCAGTGACCGCCAACGCCGGGTCCGGGGCTGAGGATCTTCACGCGGGGGTGTAGGTTCGCAATAGATATGGCTTCCCAAACATCCACGCCGAATTTATCGGCAAGACGTGAGAATTCGTTGGCAATGGCAATGTTGACGTCGCGGTAGGTGTTTTCCATCACTTTGACCATTTCAGCAGTGGTCGCATCTGTTTGGATGATCTGTCCTTTGACGAAGATGGAATATAAGTCCGCGCCGGCTTTGGCAGATTCGGGGGTCACGCCGCCGATGACACGGGAATTCTCGATCAACTCGCGAAGGATCTGTCCTGGTAAGACACGTTCTGGAGAATAGCAAAGGTGGAAATCAGTACCAGCTTTCAGATTGGATTTTTCCAAAATGGGGGCAACCAGGTCAAAGGTCGTGCGAGGCGGTGATGTCGATTCGAGAACAACGACATTGCCCTTCCTCAAAAATGGCACAATGGCTTCGGCTGCGGCGGTTACAGCACGCATGTCTGCTAATTTGTAGGTCACACCATTGTAGCTTCCAGTTTCGTTCTCTTTGAAAGGAGTGGGCACGGCAATGATGAAGGCATCGGCTTCTTCAGGCTTGAGGGCAGCTTTGAATTTCCCGCTTTTGACGGCGTTGGCAAAGATATCTGGCAGACCCGGTTCGTGAATATGGATCTCTCCCCGGTTCAAAGTTTCAATGATAGCTGGGCTGATATCCACACCGAGGACGTCGACCCCGTTCATGGCAAAAGTGGATGCGGTGGGGAGGCCGATATATCCCAACCCGATGACGCAAATTTTGTTGTAGTTCACATGTGCTCCTATGGGAGTAAATTATCCTGACCATTATACAACCGCTGAGAGATTTGATTTTGCAACGATTAGTGACTTAAATCGTAAATTTTCTATGATAATGCTGTTGTATAATTATTTGGAGGACCTACCATGGATTTCCTTTTGGACCCAAACTTTGCGTATTTGATCCTGCTTGCTGGTATTTTGCTTGGTTTTTTGGCGATTGTTACACCGGGGACAGGGCGATCAATTGGTGGGCTTTACTTTTGCTTGCCTTGAGCGTTGTGCCTTTTATTTATGCTGCAAGACAGCCCAAACGCGAGATGTATCTTGGGCTTTCTATTTTGTTGCTGGTGATCGGTTCAGTTTTCCTCTTTGCTGTGGATGGCTGGAAACCAGCTGTTAATCCGTTGGTTGCCATACTTTCCTCTGGTTTGGTATCTGCCTTTCTTTGGATCGTTGTCCGAAAGTCTGTGCAGGCTGCTTCTGCCCGCCCTACTCATGATCTTGAAGTTTTGGTGGGGCAATCTGGAGAAGCACGCACAAAAGTCCATGATGATGGAAGTGTATATGTGAATGGGGAATTATGGTCGGCAAAAAGCGGGGTTGAAATCGCTGCTGGAAGTCATATTCGTGTGGTTCGCCGCGAGGGATTTGTCCTCGTTGTAGAGAAAGAAAAAACTGAAAAAGACTAAATTCAAAAAGGAGAAACCATGGATTTTCTAGGCGGTAGTTTAATTTGTGTAGTTGGCGGCGTCCTTCTCGTTGGTTTTATTGTTCTGGCGAATTCGATCCGCATCGTGCCGGAATACCAGCGCCTCGTTGTGTTCCGATTGGGTCGCAGCATTGGTCCGAAGGGACCCGGCATTGTACTGTTGATCCCTGTCATTGACCGCGCTGTGAAAGTGGACTTGCGCGAGCAGGTGCGTGAAGTTCCGCACCAGACCTCGATCACGAAGGATAATGCTCCGATCTCGATCGACTTCTTGTGGTACTACAAAGTGCTCGACCCTGCTGAATCTGTGTTGCAGGTCGGTAACTTTGAATCGGCTGCGGCTGGTATTGCTGCGACGACCCTCCGCGCGGTCATCGGTGGTATTCCGCTCGATGATGTGCTTTCAGAACGCGAACATATCAACAACATGCTCCGCACTCGTCTTGATGAAGTGACCGAACGCTGGGGTGTGAAGGTAACCAACGTTGAAATCCGTGAGATCATCCCGCCGCGCGATGTGCAGGATGCAATGAACCGCCAGATGTCTGCTGAACGTATTCGCCGTGCCGTGGTGACCGAGTCAACTGGTACCCGCGAAGCTGCTGTCAACGTGGCAGAAGGTGAAAAGCAGTCCAACATCTTGCGCGCTGAAGGTCAGAAGCAGTCAGCGATCCTTGCAGCAGAAGGTGAACGCCAGGCTCAGTTGTTACGCGCTCAAGGTTTTGCCCAAGCGCTTGAAACGATCTTTGGGGCTGCCAACAAGATCGATCAAAAGACCATGACCTTGCAGTACTTCGAAACCCTCAAGGGACTTGGCGCAAGCCCATCCACCAAGTACATCTTCCCAATGGAATTCACCAGCATGCTGGATAACTTCCTTGGCAAAGACTCAAAGAAGTAAAACGATTTGTAATACAATAAGGTCTCTCGAAAAGAGAGACCTTATTTTTTATGGAAATCGTAACCGCTAACATTCTCGACCTGAATGCACTTCGCAAATTGGAAAAAGAAAGCTTCGACCGCGATGCTTGGCCAATGATCGATCTGATCGCCGTTTTGACATTTTCCAATGTGGTGAGGCTCAAAGCAGTGGAAGATAGCACCATGATCGGCTTCGTCGCAGGCGATCCGCATCCGAACGATGGGTGGGGCTGGGTTGCCACCATTGCAGTTGACCCAAACTTTAGGCGGCGCGGAGTAGGCACTGCTTTGTTGCATGCTTGTGAAAGTATGCTTGGGGTGCCAAGGTCACGGTTGACTGTGCGAACTTCAAATAAAGGGGCAATTACTTTGTATGAACGGGAAGGTTATCAGACCATAGATGTATGGAGAGCGTACTATAACGACGGCGAGGATGCCATTGTGATGGAGAAAACGCTATGAAACTCCATGTACTTGAAATGATGATCCAAGAGATGTGCCTCTTCCTTCTTTTTATATCGGGTTTATAATCTGCCAATATGTCTGAAGTTCTACCGCCGCCCATTTGGGTCAATACAATTGAACAGTTGAGCAAGATGGTCCAAGACCTCGCTTCACAGCCGCGTGTGGCAGTGGATACTGAATCGAATAGCTTGCATGCCTTTCGTGAGCAAGTTTGCCTGCTTCAGTTCTCCACTACAAAAGCGGACTATATCGTTGACCCGCTTGCTTTACGTGACCTTAGCGTCCTTGCCTCGATTTTTTCAGACCCCAAAATAGAAAAAGTATTTCATGCTGCTGAATATGATTTGATCTGTTTACGCCGAGATTTTGATTTTTCATTCTCGAATCTGTTTGATACGATGCATGCGGCACGTGTCCTTGGTTACCCGGCAGTAGGTTTGGATAAACTGCTTGGTGATAAATTCGGAATCAAAATGGACAAGCGTCATCAAAAAGCAGATTGGGCAGCCAGACCTCTGACGAACGAACAGATCCATTATGCTCGATTGGATACCCATTACCTTTTTAATTTACGTGATGTGCTTGAAGGGGAACTGAAAGAAAAAGAGCGATTAGATTTTGCAAAAGAAGATTTTTATCGTGCTTGTCGATTGGACGATGCGAAGCCTCGTTCAAATGGCGCTTCATGGGAGCGGTTCGCTGGACGAAAGGATCTTTCGTTACGTGAGTTAACCGTTATTGCACATCTGTGTAAGTGGCGAGACCGTGAAGCCGAACGGTTGGATCGCCCGCCATATAAAGTTGTCATGGATGATGTCTTGATCTTATTGGCGAAAAACCCTCCCGAAGCGAAAGTTGACCTTTCGGCGGCAGGGCTTTCAGAGAAACAGATCCGTTTGTGGGGCGATATGGTCTTAGGTGCGATCCGGCATGGGAGTGAGGCTCCGCTTGTAGAGCGAAAGCAGGCTGAACGTAAAGATGACGCGGTTCTACGTCGGCTTGAAAAGTTAAAGGTGTGGAGAAAAAAGATCGGGATAGATTTGGAAGTGGAGTCGGATATTATCCTTCCGAAGCCATATCTGGCAATTCTTTCTGAAAGACCGCCGAAAGATATGAACGAATTAAAGGATTTGATGAAGGACACCCCTGCAAGATTTGAGAAATTTGGTGTTCAGATTCTAAAGACTTTAGGAGTTAAACATGCGAATTAATTTTCATGGTGCGGCACATACTGTAACAGGCAGCCAGCATTTGCTTGAGATCAATGGTCACAAACTCTTGTTGGATTGTGGGATGTATCAGGGTAAGCGGGCGGAATCGTACGAACGTAATTTGAATTTCAGGTACGACCCACAGGATGTGGATGCAGTAATTCTTTCACATGCGCACATAGACCATTCTGGCAATTTGCCAAATTTGGTTAAGCAGGGCTTTGAAGGACCGATCTTTGTCACACATGCTACGAAAGAAATTACCAGCATAATGTTGGCTGACTCGGGACGTATACAGGAATCAGATGCGGAGTTTGTAAACAAAAAACGTGCCCAGCGTGGTGAAGAACCGATCGAGCCGCTTTACACAGAGCAGGATGCAGCAGCAGTGGCAGGCATGTTTGAGGGAAAACATTATGAAGAAGCGTTCAGTCCGATCCCAGGTGTGGAGGCTCGTTTTTATGAAGCGGGACATATTTTGGGATCTGCCGGTTTATCACTAAAAATCGAAGAAAAAGGTAGAAAGATCCACCTTTGGTTTTCTGGTGATATTGGGCGTTATAAGTTGCCTCTGTTACGTGACCCTGTTCTACCAACCCATGCAGATTTTCTGATCATGGAAAGCACGTATGGCGATAAAAAGCATAATGACCCCGAATTGGCTTTTCTTGAATTTCGGGATGTGGTCAAGCGTACAGTGAATCGCGGGGGAAAGGTGATCGTGCCTGCGTTTGCGGTGGGGCGTACCCAGGAGATCGTTTATCACCTGAACCAGATGATGCATAACGGGGATGTACCCCGCGTGCCGGTGTATGTGGATAGTCCGCTTGCGGTGAGGGCTTCAGATATTTTCAAAAATCATCTTGAATGTTTTGATGATGAAACCCGTAAGTTCGTGGAAGAATCTCGCCACCCGGCATTGGATTTTAAAATGTTGTCATATATCCGTTCGGTGGATGAATCGAAAGCGTTGAATGACATGAAAGAACCAATGGTCATTATCTCCGCTTCGGGTATGGCGGAGACGGGTCGTATCGTTCATCATATTCGCAACAATATTGAGAATCCGCGTAATACGATCTGCATCGTTTCATGGCAGGCACCCCATACGATGGGACGCCGACTGGCTGACCGCGAACCGGAGATACGCATTTTTGGTGAGATCTATAAGCTCAAATGTGATGTGGCCACGATCGGTGGCTTGTCTGGTCATGCTGGACAAGACTTGCTTGTAAAGTATGCAACCTCTGTCAAGGAAAGTGTGAAGGATGTTTATCTTGTTCACGGGGAAGAAAAGCAGGCGATGACATTAAAAGGTCTTTTGAAGGACAAAGGAATGGATCGGGTACATTATCCTGATCTACATGATAGTGTGGAAGTTTAAAGGAAAGAGGTCTTGGTTGAATTCCAAGGCCTCTTTTTTGTTTATTTATTATTCTTTTGTGAAGACCAATATCGTCTGGGGTACTTTCCGTTCAACAGGGATGCTGCCATTTCCTTCATCGTCGGGGACGTTGGCAATCATTCCGTCGACCACGTCTACGCTGTCGCCTCCTCCTCCGCCGTCATAGGCTACAACGCACCCATGCTTGAGCATCAGTTCGGCTGCTTCCCAAAGCGTCATACCTTTGTGAACAAAATCGCCATCCACAGTCAGGAACATGACCCGCCCATCTGCATGGATTCCGCGGATGGAGCGGGCATGCCGTTCTGTATATTTTAGTTCTGTCCCGTTTGGTGGAATCATATTCACACCATCTTCGATAAGATAACGAAGTCCGCTCGTAACATTCCATTGGTCTGGCACGTTTTTATGGCTGATAAGGGCTTTACCACTCTTGGTGATTATCAATGACGGTTCACTGGAACGCCGTTTTTGAAATACTGTGCCATTACATATTTCGGCGCCTTTAACTGTACGGGTATTGCGATGCCAGTCATCTCCGTTGAAAGCGAATTTCGCACCTCGCTCTTTCCCTATTACAGATGGTCTGTTGTCTTCATGCACAACTTCTATTTTGACATCAGCGGGATTGCACAGGGTCAGGTAATAACGGGTTCCATGAAGTTTGCCTTCAATACGCATCACACCCTTGGCTGGATTTGTTGTTCTGACTTCGGATGGTTCGGTTCGATCTTCGTACTGCTCTCCTTCATTCGAAATGGAATCTTCTACATTTTCAAGGTATGTCGCATAACACCAGCCTGTAAGTTTGCCATCTGCGCTGCGGACCTTGTACCAGGTTCCATCTGAATTTTCCTCTATTTTTTCGACGATCTTGTTGGTTGTGAGGCTGCCAATATTTTTCTGGGTTCGTTCCGGACCTTCGCGAACAAATAGGAATGGATTTGCTGTCACCCTGTATCTTTTACCTGATGGAGCATTGGTTACTCCGAAGATTCGTTTGAACGATGCTTCGTCAAGATTGTAACGGTTCATGTCAATGTAGTCGGATTGGACGCCGTGAGCTTTTCCGTCGCCTTTTTGCGAATATTGCCAGATCGTCCAATTTTCCCAACCGGTTGGCATCAATGGTTGAGGGTCTCCAGCGTAATGAGCTACCCATAATGGATGTTTGTTAAAGTAGGAGTAATTTTCCCCTACGCGATTATTGAAAAAGCTCTTTCGGGTGTAGATCCCAAGAATGACATCCGGAAGCAATGCCTTAAATTCTTCCATGCATTCTTTCCAATGAGTCCACGTATTGAAAGACCCCGATTTCCATTCTTCCAGACTGAGCCATGCCCCTAATACACCAGGGTTATTCTTTATTGTATTTGCCCATAATTGGGCTTGCTCCTTGGGGCTAAACCGTTCGTCGTAAAACCAATATGTTCCAAATGCCACCCCTTCCTGAATGGCGCTATTTCTAAACTCTTCAAATCTTTTATCAAGCCAAGCACCTTGTCCAGTTTTTAATATGACCCCAAAAGATTTTGTCTTAAACTTTTTGAAATCGCAAAATTCTTGGTATTGAGAGATATCGTTGATCGTGATCATTCCTATAGCTTCCATTCCACTTTCGTGATCGCATGGTTGTTTCTATAATTGTTAGTTCTTGCGAAATTTTTGAAATTCTAGCACTGTACTTTGTGTAATTCAATTCCAGCTGAATGGATTTGGTTGAATTTACAACCGTAATTATACGGTGTGACCCCGTGCATCTTCGTAAAAGGATTTTCGGGTATAATCGCGGGCGCTTCGAAATTCGGGGAGGTGCCAGAGTGGTTGAATGGGACAGTCTCGAAAACTGTTGTGGGCTCCGGTCCACCGAGGGTTCGAATCCCTCCCTCTCCGCAGAAGTCCGACTCTACAAGGTCGGACTTTTTCTTTTGAACCATTGATAATGAATGGTCTGATATCTAACTTTAATTTACATACAGGAGAAGTGAATATGAAAAGAAACCTAATATTTATATTTAGTATATTTTCTTTTACATTATTGTCTTGTGGCGGTAAGACAGTCACTCCACCAGTTGCAGAAACAAGTGTTCCTGAAGTCCAACCTATGGGGATGGCTGATGCTGCTTCAGCAACTGCTCCAACAGCAGATACGAATGTTGTTGCTGCCTGCAAGTTGCCGCCGCTTTCGTTTACCAATGTTGGTTTTGGTCTACCGAACCCTTCTCATAAATTGCCCGCAGTGGGAGATGTAAAAACCATAGTCTTGTTTGCCGATTTTCCAGATGTTGCGGCTTCACAAACTCCTGAGGAGACATTCGCTCTCATCTCACCGGATGCTGAGAAGTTCTTTCGTGATAACTCCTATGGCAGAATGAATTGGATTTTGGAACCGCACTTTGTATGGCTGAGATTGAGTCAGCCCTCTTCATTTTACGGTGAAGCGATCCGTTCATATGAAGGACATTTTCAATTCCTTCAAGAAGCGGTGACACTTGCCGATGCTGACATTGATTTCTCGTCAGCCGACTCGGTGGTGGTGATCGTTCCGCCAGAAGCATCCGCTGTGAGTAATGGTCCAGCATTTGGGGCGAACCCGGGTGAAGGTTACACTGCGGATGGAAAATTTTTCTCGAATGGAGTGACTTCCGGTGCCGACCTGCCAGCTTGGGGCTTTCTCTGGCTGAATCATGAATCAGGTCATACCATGGGGTTGCCGGATCTTTATGCTTATCAATTCGACCCGGCGAATTATGATGACCAACATCGTTTTGTTGGCGGCTTCGGGTTGATGGGGTACATCGATGGACTAGCACCTGAACTCTTTGCCTTTGAACGCTGGCAATTGGGCTGGCTGGATGATGGTCAGATTCTATGTCTGCCATCGGGCGAACAGACGGTGACTATCACTCCGATCGAAACTGCGGGAGGGATGAAGGCAGTGATGATCCCCGTCAGCGAGAGTAAAGTTGTGGTCGTGGAATCCCGCCGTCTCTTAGGGTATGATGCGAATCTTCCCAAGGCAGGCGCTTTGGTTTACACAGTCGACACGTCGATTGCATCTGGTCAAGGGACGTTGGTCGTTCATCCTCAGGTATCAGGAGACCCATATCGGAATCAGTCACCGCTGGCTGTGGGTGAATCTGTCACGGTAGATGGGGTGACGATCACGGTGACCAGTGCAAATGAAGAAGGCGATACGATTCTAATTACAGTGACAAAGTAATGCCAAAAGACCTCTGATGAAATCGGAGGTCTTTTTTTCTGCTTGTATTGCAGGGAGGGAGTGCTACAATGAATTTGATCGTTGTCTTTGGATTTGTGACCCTTGGGATGGGGAAGGAGTAAAGATGAACGACATGACTTCAAATGAAGATTCAAATAAACCGATTGAGTCTCGTGTCATTGACCCGGAAAAAGCCTCTCTCAACAAGACGTTGGAAACAATAGCCTGGGGGTGTTTCCTCATCATGTTGGGCGGATTCTTTTTCGTGCCTGATTCGATTATCAAAGGTGGGGTGTGGTCACTGGGGGTGGGAGTGATCTTGCTGGGGTTGAATGCGGCGCGATATTTCAATGGCATTCGGATGAGTGGATTTACAACGTTCCTTGGGATTCTTTCCATTGTCGGCGGAATATTCGAACTTGGCGGTGTAAAGGGCATTGATGGTGCGGTTTTCCTTATTGTATTGGGTGCGTATTTGATTCTTAAACCTTATTTTGATCGGCAAAAGCTGTTTGGTAAGGCAGAAGAAAAATAAAAATTGAGTAAAAACTTGAGGGGATTGTTGATTTTTTTAGTGGTAAGATTCGCGAAATGAAACTGAACCTTGCCCTTGCACAGATCAATACAAAACTTGGCGATGTCGAAGCGAACCTTGCCAAACATCTCGAATACATTGAACGGGCAAAGGCTGAAAAAGCCGATTTGCTTGTTTTTCCAGAGCTTTCTCTTACCGGTTATGTCTTGCAGGATCTGGTCGCTTCTGTTGCGCACAAGCCGACAGAGGATGATCCCATTTTCAAGCATCTCTTGAAGGCATCACACGATCTTGACCTTGTGGTTGGTTTCGTAGACGAAGACTCTCGTCACCGTTTTTTCATTGCCTCTGCATATCTTTCGGGTGGAAAAGTACTTCACGTTCATCACAAAGTGTATCTGCCTACTTACGGTCTCTTTGACGAAGGTCGCTTCTTTGCTTGGGGAGACTCTATCCGCTCGTTCGATACAAAGTTTGGACGTGTGGGCATGCTCATCTGTGAGGATTTTTGGCATGCTTCGCCTCCTTACTTGCTCTGGCTTGATGGCGCCGACATTATGCTTTTTTCTTCCGCCTCGCCGGGTCGTGGACTGAACGATAAAGATAAGCTTGAATCGGCACGGTGGGTGGAACGGATCACAAAAGCATATGCCAGCATGTTCACATCCTTTGTGGCACATGCCAACCGCGTAGGTTATGAAGATGGACTTCACTTTTGGGGTGGTGCGACGATCTTTGACCCGAATGGCGAAGAACTGGCCCACGGACCGTACAACGAAGAAGCCATCACCTACGCCGAAGTGGACTTGAATCAACTCCGCCGCACACGCACTCGTTTGCCCTTGTTGCGCGATGAACGTACTTCCCTCGTCCAAAAAGAATTGAACAGGATCCTTTCCCGTGGTTGATATTAATCTCAGCATCAATACAGACCTCGCTCGTGAGATACTTTCGGGTTTCATCAAATCTGAAATTACCCGCATTGGCATGTCGCGCGCTGTGATCGGTCTTTCTGGCGGCATCGACTCGGCGCTCTCGTTGGCGTTGGCAGTGGATGCGCTTGGTAAAGATAATGTCCTGGCAGTACGAATGCCGTATAAAGCCTCCAGCAAAGACTCGCTTGATCATGCCCAATTATTGATCGACCAATTGGGTGTTCCCAGCAAGACCATTGAAATTACCGACATGGTCGAACCATTGTTCAAACTCAACCCCGACATGTCCAAACTGCGCAAGGGCAATATCATGGCACGTGAACGCATGATCGTGATCTATGATCAGAGCGAAGTGTTCAAAGGGCTTGTGGTGGGTACCAGCAACAAGACCGAAATTCTCCTGGGCTATAGCACTCTTTTTGGTGACTCAGCCAACGCGCTCAACCCCATCGGCGACTTGTACAAGACCCAGGTGCGTCAGCTTTCGCGGGCAATGAACATTCCATCTCCCATTGTGGATAAACCACCTTCCGCTGATTTGTGGGAAGATCAAACCGATGAAGGCGAATTGGGCTTTACGTATGCTGAAGCCGATAGGCTTCTTTATCTTTTGGTGGACCAACGTTACAGTCCACAAGAGGCGATCGAAGCCGGGTTCGACGAAAAATTTGTCCATGCTGTCACCACGCGCAT
>VFQT010003389.1_pt1 | contig 14566 bp, 12 predicted proteins | sample 3512381 | NCBI WGS metagenome assembly VFQT01 (sample SAMN10412376, study PRJNA504923) | tailings metagenome | isolation source: Relicate 2 Philex TSF3 active mining site | place: Philippines: Tuba, Benguet | collected 2017-08-29 | reverse complement strand
CTACTGAAAGTAAAGCCAATCGCGCTGAACTCATAGAGCCCTGTCGTTGAGTTGAGGGCTCCAGTGACCTTCACGCTGTTATCTAGTGTTCCGTCAGTCTTCTGTACTTCGACTGACACGTTAGGTACGCCATCTTTTAGGCTCCAAACACACTTTGCATAAGCCTCGGTCAAGAGAAGGTCGTAACGACCTTTAAATGCATCTGCATCGTAATCTTTGCCACCTGGGTTGTAGTGTGGTGAAGCGACGTCATAGCTCATTGTTGAGCCATCGTATTTAGGAAGCGCAGTTCCATAGGTCATAGCGTTAGAACTGACAAATCCTTGAAAATCAGTAGCAGCACAACCACTTACTCCACTAGGAGTATTGGTGGGATCTAGAACTACTCGCCAGACCTGTGCCAAGCGATCAGCAACGTCGTACTCTTTGCCAACTCCAGCTGGTTTTCCATCAGTTTGACGATCTATCGCCACTAATTGGTTAAATGTATTGTAGAAGTTCGGTCCATAAGGAACTATTAATTCCCCACCAACATCACTGATTTTTTCCCATGTATATGCACCTAAATCTTTGATAGCCCCTGCGATTTTTGTCCAAGCAGATTGCTCTGATGCAACCGAGTAGTCATAGCGTTTGGTAAGAATTGGAATGGAGAGATTTGCACCAGAGATCGTGACATCAAATCTCTTTGAAGCATCTGCAGCGCCTATAGCTACTTTTGGCGAAGTAACTCGACCAGAAATCCAACCTTGAGGTTTCGTGAGTAACTTCATATTCAATTTAAATGTTACTCCGGAATCGCTACTTGCAAATTTCCAACACTTCACATCATTTGCATTAACGTTAAAACATTCGGTTCGAGCTTCTTTATCATCAAGCGAAACATTTTCCGAATAAACTGGAGCAATTGAGGCAACAATTTTTGGAGCAGACGGTGTTCCATTCACAATATCTTGAGTGACATGTCCAGTTACAGCGTAGGAAGCACCCTTACTATGCGAAAGTCCTGCAAAGGTAAATATCTGTGGAGTGATAGATGCTCCAACGTTAAATTTTTCTTGTCGAGAGAAAGTAAAATCTGGATCCACTGAACCACGTGATTCCTTAAATGCACCTTTTACTTCACTGCCATCACTTTTAATCCATGTCACTGAGTCGATGCAATTCAATACTTTCTCATCAGCACAGAGCGGTAAATAGTTGTATACCTGGAGCGTATTGCTGGCTGGCGCGCAGGCTGGGTCATCCCATAGATCTTCATACTCTGATCCGCACGGGGTCTGCTTGGCACCGGCAACCTTATATAGGTAGTTCCCTGAAATAGGATCGATATCGTCACGGAATTGCATAACCGTATATGAATCTGGATCTACCGCTGCTTGAGCGGGCGTAACGACCGCCACCAGAAATGGAGCAAGAAGAACAACGGTGCTAGCTATTCGGGCCAAGTTTTTGCGCATGGCTAATTATCGCCGCGCAAGCGACCAAAACGGAAGTCTGACCTCTCGTTTCTATGGAAATCCCTATGTTCGGCGCCACTATTTATCAGACTAGACTTCGTGCATGGCCGATGATTTCTCTGACCTTCAGCGCGCCAACGAAGAATTTGTCAAAAACTTCGTTCCCGAAGGTTTGAGTGGGCGAGCAGTAAAGGGTCTAGCCATAGTCACCTGTATGGACTCCCGTATTGCGCCACTTGCCATCGTTGGCATGAAACCTGGAGACGCCAAAATTCTTCGAAATGCTGGTGCACGAGTGACAGAAGATGTTTTGCGCACCTTAGTTCTGGCAACTCATTTGCTCGGGGTCAATCGGGTACTAGTCATGCCACATACTGATTGTCGAATGGCCAATGGAAGTGAACCTGAGATTCATCAAGCTATTTTCGAAGCATCAGGGGTTGATACGAGAAGTATGGAGATTCGTACTGTCACAGATCAACGTGCCGCCCTTGAGTTGGATATGACTCGAATAAAGACGTATCCACTTCTACCTAAGGACTTGCAGGTAGCTGGTGGCTTCTATGATGTTAAAACCGGTTATTTGGATTTAATTTAATTTTTTATTGAGGCGGGGGAGTTATCCCTACAGCTGCACGTGTTCCCAAAACTGCAAACCGCCTCAATAGTGTCACCGGAAGGACATTCATATACTTGGCTATTTCATTGTGAACTCTCTGTGAAATAGGATTGATTGAAATAAGAACCTAGGTGAGAGTAGGACAAATATGGGTAATCGGAGCATGACCAATCTCTTTGACATGACCGGGCGCGTTGCGATTGTCACTGGCGGTGGCACCCACTTAGGCACTGCATTTACCGAATCGATGGCCGAACTAGGCGCTCACGTCTATATCGCATCACGACATGCTGAGTTGTGCGAAGAGACGGCCAACGAATTACGTTCCCGAAACCTTAAAGTCACCGCTTTAAGCTGCGATGTTACTGATGAAAAGAGCGTGAATTCACTCGTAGATCAAGTGATGAGTAAAGAGGGACGACTTGATGTTTTTGTCGCAAATGCTGGTGGTAGTGCGACAACTGCACATGCGCCAAATGGAAATGTCGACGAATTTCGTTGGACATTAGAGAAAAATCTGACTTCAACTTTTATTTGTGCGCAAGCTGCCGGACGAGTGATGATTCCACAAAAAAGTGGTTCCATAATCACTCTAGGTTCAATAGCATCACGATTAGCTAGTGATCCACGAATTTATAATGAACAATTCAAAAGATCAGGTGCGCCTTATATGGCCGCAAAAGCTGGGGTGCTAGTTCTCACAAAGGCGCTTGCCGCCGAGTATTCACCTCATGGTGTCCGCGTGAACTGTATCTGCCCTGGACAAATTCCTAATGACCTAACCAATAAAGAGCAGGTTGAAAAATTCCGCACGATGAACGCCTTTCATCGCACTGGTTTGGCAGAAGACATCAAAGGTGCTTGTGCACTACTTGCATCTGATGCTGGAAAGTGGATGACGGGAACTGACATTTTGGTTGATGGCGGATGGTCTATCTGGTAATTACTTCCAAGAAGAATGTAGTGGTCGTCCCTCTGCATAACCGGCTGCAGATTGAATTCCGACAACTGCCTTCTCTGCGAAGTCAACAAGATTCTTAGCTCCGGCGTAGGTACATGACGATCGCAGTCCGGAAATGATGTTATCGACCAAGTCTTCGACACCAGGACGTTCTGGATCTAGATACATTCGTGAAGTTGAAATGCCCTCTTCAAAGAGCGCTTTGCGCGCACGGTCGAAAGCATCTTCATGAGATGTGCGAGCACGAACTGCTCGAGCTGATGCCATACCGAAAGATTCCTTGAAAAGACGCCCGTTGCTATCACGCTGTAAGTCTCCTGGTGATTCATATGTTCCGGCGAACCAAGAGCCAATCATCACTTGTGATGCTCCCGCGGCGAGCGCCAGAGCGACATCGCGTGGATGTCTAACGCCTCCATCGGCCCAAACATGTTTGCCGAACTTTTTCGCTTCGGCGGCGCACTCCAAAACCGCGGAAAATTGCGGTCGACCAACGCCGGTTTGCATCCGCGTCGTACACATTGCTCCCGGGCCAACACCAACCTTGATGATGTCCGCTCCTGCTTCGATTAGATCACGCACACCATCAGCAGTGACGACATTGCCAGCGACGACAGGAACCCGTGGATTGATCGCACGAATGGCCCGGAGCGCTTCAATCATCTTCTCTTGATGGCCGTGGGCCGTATCGACTACTAAGCAATCTGAACCCATCTCTATAAGTTTCGCGGCGCGATCTGCAACGTCATTATTAATTCCTACCGCAGTTGCGATGCGAAGCTTGCCATTTTTATCCACCGCTGGGGCATATAGCGTTGCTCGAAGCGCACCAACTCGCGTCAGGATTCCAACTAATTGCCCGTTGCTAGCAACAACTGGGGCAAGACGACGACGATTTTCCGTTAAGAAATCAAATGCTGCTCGTGGTTGTACATCATCGGTCAACGTAACAAGATCTTTGCTCATCACTTGATGAAGCTGAGTAAAGCGATCGACTCCTTCACAATCTTCTTCGGTGACGATGCCGACCGGCTTTCCTGCTTCAACGACAACAACTGCGCCATGTGCACGTTTGTGAATAAGCGAAAGTGCTTCAGCGGTCGTAGAGCTCTGACCCAACGTGATAGCAGTATCAAAAAATAAATGGCGAGATTTCACATACTCAATAACATCCTTGACAATAGAGAGTGGAATATCTTGCGGTATAACAGCAAGGCCGCCTCGACGAGCGATTGTCTCTGACATGCGCCGCCCCGAAATAGCAGTCATATTCGCGACTACTAGTGGGAGTGTGGTGCCAGTTCCATCGTGTGGAGTGAGATCGACTTCCATCCGACTGGAAATTCCCGATCGGCTGGGCACCATGAAAACATCGTCATAGGTGAGGTCGAAAGATTGGTCTATTTGAGGATTAGTGAGAAAACGCACTTACCTAACTATATACGTTAATGCGCGCCTTGGCGTTTGCGACCCGAAGCCGCAGCCTTTTGCCTTGGTTTGTAAGAGCGAGGACCACGCTGCGCTCCTCGATGACGACCCGAATCTCGACGTCCACGATCGCTCTTAACCTTCTCCACTGGCGTAAATGCAACAGCTACTCCAGAAGGCTCAGTTGCTCCGGTGATACTTACTAAATTGGCATCCATTGGCCGCACTTTTGACTCCTTCAAAGTAATGCCAGCTTTTGCAGTCATTCCATGAATGCCTCGTCGCTGCCCAGCAGTAGCGAGCGTTACCACTACTCCTTCAGCACCAGCTCGCGCGGTACGTCCTGCACGATGAAGATAGTCTTTTGGATTTTCAGGTGAATCTACATGGACTACCAGCGAAACATCATCAACGTGAATACCTCGTGCTGCAACGTCTGTAGCGATAAGTGCTCGAGTAGACCCTGATTTAAAAGCTTCAAGGATACGTGTTCGTTGGTTCTGTGATTTGCCACCATGGAGTGCACCAGCAGCAACGCCAACACGTAACATTTTTTCGACTAGACGATCAGCCCCATGTTTGGTTCGCACAAAAAATATTGTTCGACCATCACGTGCCGCAATCTGAGTTGAGATTTTATCTTTATCACTTGGATCCATAATCAAGACATGGTGCGCCATCTTGCCTTCATTCTTAGCTACGTTAGCTACTGAATGTGTCTTTGGATTTTTCAAGAATCTTTTTACGAGAGCATCCACATCTCGATCTAATGTAGCGCTAAACAACATCCGTTGCCCATCGCTCTTTGTTTGGCTGAGAATCTCTTTGACCACAGGAAGGAATCCCATATCTGACATTTGATCAGCCTCGTCGAGAACTGTGATTTCAACTTGGTCGAGTCGCAGCCCCTCTTTCTTGATGAGATCTAGAAGTCGCCCTGGAGTAGCCACGACAATTGGCACGCCTCGACGCAAACCTTGAATTTGTCGCGAGTAACCGAGGCCACCAACCACAACTTGAGTATTAAGATTCACGGCTCGAGCCAAAGGTGCGATTGCATCTGATATTTGCATCGCTAATTCACGAGTTGGAGAAAGAATTAATCCAATCGGATGAAATGGTTCAGCTTTTTTATGGGCAAGTCGGGTGATCATTGCCAATCCAAAAGCCAGAGTTTTGCCAGATCCAGTCTGGCCACGTCCGAGGATGTCGGCACCTGAAATAGCATCTGGAAGAGTTGCACTTTGGATGGGGAAAGCGCTTTTAATGCCAGCATTTTCTAGGGCTGGTAGGAGAGCAGAGTGAACACCAAGGTCTTTAAATAACAAGTTATTTCCAATCGAAACAAGATGCGTGTCTCGATGGATATTAGAGATTAAGACTCGCAAAGTAATTACATCGTGTAATTACTGGATTTCTAGCGTGCAGGAGCCAACTCTACCATTAAAAAGGTGACCCATTTACCAACTGGCTATCACCTTAGATTCGCTTGTATTCAGCGAGAGTTTCCTTAACCATTGCCTGTAGTAACGCGCTATCTACTTTCCAATCCAATGGCACCGCAAATGTTTTTTTATTGACGACATAATCTTTGAGGCGAGGTCGAAATTTATCTAGGACTTGAACACTCCATGGTGCAAGCAAAATATGTTTTTTTGCTACTGATAATCCAAAAACATAACCCGTTTCAGAACGCAACATCGGTTGATTCCATGCTACAACTAGCTCTAACTGCGGATACTTACCTCTAATTTCTCTAAAAATCTTCTTGGCCGTTTTAGCTGCTAATGGGTCGATTGAGTCAAAGAAATCCTTTGGTTTCTCAAAACGTTTTGAGCTCTTAGAGCCGCGAACGTACATCACCAGAGCATTCGCATGAGCCTGTGAGAATCCGTAATTTTCTCGTAAGTGAGCGATTTGTTCGGGATACTTGGCATCACCCAAATTTTTAATCTGTGTAATCCAGTATGAGATTTTCTCACCATACTTTTTTTCTATAGTAGGGAAATACGCCTCACGATTACCCGATTTTGTGGCCATATCTTTAACCAACGATTTTTGATGCAATGAAATACAAAAATGGAATACCAATAATTAAATTAAAGGGAAAAGTCACGCCTAAACTTGCTGTGATCGAGAGTGAGGGATTTGCTTCAGGCAGTGCTACTTGAACAGCAGCTGGAGCTGCTATGTAAGAAGCGCTGGCACAGAGCACACCCAGAACCGTCGCACCACCTACCGATAGCCCTGCTAACGCACCGCCAAGAACTCCAATGGTGCCCGCGAATATTGGAAAGATGATGGCAAAGAGAAATAGTCCTGGGCCCACTTCGCGCAGCGCCTTAATTTGCGAACCAGCAAGATATCCAAGATGCATCAGGAAGAGTGCGAGCACTCCAGGCAATAAGTCAACAAAGAATGGGGTGACTTTGTTGTAACCCGCAGAGCCAGAAATCGCACCAACAACTAGACCGCCGATTAGCAAGATAACGGTCTTACCAAAGAGGATTTCTCGAAAAGAGGTTGACCAAGCTACTTTTCGATTGAGATGTCTAGTTGCAAGGAAAATTCCAATGACAATACCGGGAATCTCCATAATGGCCAGCAATGTTGTCGCAAATCCTTCATAGGGCTTATCCAAGTTCTCTAATAAGACTAGAGCTGCAGTAAATGTAACTAATGACGTAGAGCCATAGTGCGCTGCGATGGCACCACGATCAACCTCGGAGAGCCGCTTGATGCGAGCAAGCATGAGAAATGCCAATAATGGAATTAGGCAACCAAGGGCCAATGTGACCAAAGCGGGACGCAAAATACTTCCTGGTTGAGAATCACTCAGTGAGACTCCGCCTTTTAAACCTATGCCAAAAAGTAGATAGACCGATATCACTTGATATACGGCATCTGGAATCCGTATGTCGCTCTTGAATCGAGCAGCGACAAAACCGAGTGCAAAAACAAGAACAGAAACTGACGTGAGATTGCTTTGTGCAATTTCCAAAGAACTGTTCACGTGCGCCCGAAGGGACTCGAACCCCCAACCCTCTGATCCGAAGTCAGATGCTCTATCCGTTGAGCTACGGGCGCAAACTCATATAGATGCAATGGTACCCAGTGTGAGAGATAGCCAGCGCGCCCGAAGGGATTCGAACCCCTAACCTTTTGATCCGTAGTCAAATGCTCTATCCGTTGAGCTACGGGCGCAGTTTCTTTTGGAGCGGAGCAGAGCCTACTAGGTGCTCTTGGCCCCTCCCAAACTCAACAATTCTGACCAGGAAACTACCTTCCGACGTGGTCGCCCAACTGCCTCACCGGCAGAAATTTCCGCCGTGTTTATAGCGCTCCAGCCACTGTGCGAGACGATTCTCTCAGCGTTTACATGATCCGATATTTCACCAGTTCCCTTGGGCGTCGGCAATAGTTCGGCGATAATTCTTTTAACTACCTCACTGGAATCACTCTTATTAGTACCAATGACCCCGGAAGGCCCACGTTTAGCCCAGCCAACTACATAAACACCTTCGCGAACTTTTCCATTGTCGTTAGCGATTCGACCGCGATCATTTACTACTCCAGGAATCTCGATACCTTCATACCCGATAGCAGTTATCAATAAATCACACGGCAACTCAATAATCTTGTCGGTTGCTACCACCTTCTCCTCAACAACTTTGTTCACAGCGAATCTAACTCGCTCAACTCGATTGTTTCCAAGTACCTCTACCGGAGTTAGTAAGAATGCTAGAGAGAGTTTTCGCTCGTTACCCCGATGTTCAGCCGCAGCGATTTCCCGCATTGCTTCTAGATTAGAGCGAAGGTCTTTCTCGTTCTCTATCCGACTCCCTACTCGTTTAATGGCATCTTCTATTTGTTCTACCTCTATATACACATCTGTCTCATTAAGTTTTGGAAGTTCCCGAAGTTCAGGTGAGGTAAATGCGGCATGTTCTGGTCCGCGCCGGCCAACGATAGTTACATCTCGGATTGCACTCTTATCAAAAACTTCAAGCGCGTGATCAGCAATATCGGTTGAAGCTAATTCATGGGGAACTAAAGCTAACATCCGACCACAATCCATAGCCACATTGCCAGCACCAATGACAATTGCATAATTCCCAGTTAATGGTGGATCTACATTCACATAATCAGGATGACCGTTGTACCACGGCACAAAATCTGCAGCTGAAATAACGCCAGGAAGTTCTTCACCCGGGATTCCTAATTTCTTACCCAGTGAAGTTCCAGTAGCAAGTACTACTACGTCATATAGCTTTTCAAGATCAGAAATATGAATATCACGGCCTAATTCAACATTTCCGAAGTAACGGTAATTTGCTTCTGCAGATATTTTCTCAAAAACTTTAGTTACCGTTCTAATCTTCGGATGATCTGGTGCAACACCACTTCGTACTAAACCCCATGGTGTTGGTAAGCGATCGAACATATCGATAAGAAAATTACGATCGTTATCGCATGAATTATTAAGTGCTTGTGCAGTGAAATACCCTGCAGGTCCAGCCCCAACTATTGCTACGCGATAAGTAGTCATGTAAGAAGTCTACTACCTCACCAAAGACTCGCTTAAACTATAAATTGTGTGAAAGCGAATAATAAATGAGTTTCTTGTGATTGATGCTTGAGTGAAAATAGCTTCACATTCCAAAAAAACAATATAAATTTCTACTCGAGTCACCCAGATCACCATGGTGGTTTAGGTAAAACTAAATTATCGGGGGAAGTCAGGACTCCAAAGAGCAAAGCGGTGGGGAATTCCCGCCCAACTTGGAGAAAGGCCGAAAGTTAACGTTGAAGAGTTGCTCGCTCGAGTTAACGGGTAGGTCACTTGGTTTGTAGGAATTGCAAGCTAAGAGGGGTGAAGATCGAACCACATCCGACTTTGTGGGTGACTCACCCGAAGGTCGTTGGCCTCTATTGAAGGTGGGGGCCAACGATCATCAACTCATAGACAATCAAGGAGAAATAATGGCTAAAGCGCTAGAAAAGCGAGATTCGTCCCGAATGATTTGGCCGAGTCTCGCCAGTTTCTTCCCCGACATGAAGTCATGGTCAGTTGGATTCGAGCGAGAGTGGGACATGCTCGAAGATATGCAGGACTCATTTTCTCGAGGACTGCCGGCTTATCCCCCATACAACATCAAGAAAATTCGAGACAAAGAGTACGAAATCGAGTTGGCTGTAGCTGGTTTTGATCGTCAAGATCTTGAAGTTGATGTATCCGATAATCAGATAATTGTAGAAGGTAACAAGGGATTCAAAAATGAATCATCCGAAGTTGATTACATCTACAAAGGAATCGCTTCACGACATTTCCGTCAATCTTTTGCGCTAGCCGATCATCTCGAAGTGACAAACGCGGAGTTTAAGGATGGGATTCTGCGAATCCATCTAAAAGGCGAGATGATTGACCAGCCGAAAACTCACAAAATCGCTATACATTAAAGACTAGCGGGCAATCCCCCGTGCGCCCGCTGTAAGCAAAAGCGCTGCAATGGCAGCGTCATAACCTTTATCTTCCTTGCTGCCAGAGCCCCCTGATCGAGCATGCGCCTGTTCTAAGTTGTCGCACATCAAAACCCCAAAACCTATAGGTTTTGAGAATTTCAATTGAACATCCATCACACCTTGGGTGACCCCCTGACAGACATAGTCAAAATGTGGTGTTTCTCCGCGAAGCACTAATCCAACGACCACTACCGCATCAAATCCACTTTCAAAAGCGAATTGCGCCGCTAGTGGTAATTCGAACGAACCTGGAACATAAACCTCTTCAATGTGAGAAACCTTGGCTGATTCACAAGCGCGGCGAGCGCCAGCTACTAATTGACTACAAATATCCATATGCCACGAGGCAGAAATGATTGCCACTTTTACGCTAGGAAGATTGGGAATTGTGATTTGTGGTGATGCGCCAGCCATTACTCGACCTTTCGTAGGTGACCAAGACGTTCCGCCTTTGTCTGCAAATAACGTTTATTTGATGGGTTAACGGTTACTTCTATAACTTCTATTTTTACCGCGAAACCTGCTTTGACCAGATGTTCTACTTTCTCCGGATTATTGGTCAGCAACGTGAAATCTTGGACGCCTAAGGCAGTCAAGATGTCTATCGCATCTGCCCATTCTCTACCGTCGACTGGCAGACCGAGCGAGAGATTAGCTTCAACGGTATCAAGACCTTTATCTTGTAATTGATAGGCCTGAAGTTTTTTGTCGAGCCCAATTGCTCGCCCCTCATGATCTCGTAAGTAGATGAGATAACCACTCCCATGAGCTGTGATTATTTCGCGTGAGATCTCTAATTGCTCTCCACAATCACAACGCCGCGAACCAAAAACATCTCCGGTAAAGCACTCTGAATGAATTCGTATCTTTGGATTGATGCCAGAGCCATACCTGAGTATCACGTGCTCCCGATACTTGAGTGCGTCATACGTTGCAATCTGCCACTGGCCATCTTCGGCTGGTAGTTCAGTCCAGCTTAAAACCGGTTGATCTGTTGGCGCTTTCAATCCACGCTGGCGCGCTAATTCGCGCAATTGCTCCACGGTTATGACAGGGATCTGATGAGCTTTTGCAAATGCAGTTAAATCGGCGCCACGAGTCATCGTGCCATCGTCGTTAACAATCTCAGCTAACACGGCGAAGGCAGGTGCTTTCACGAGTAACGAGAGCGCTACACCTGCCTCAGTGTGTCCGGTGCGCCCCTCTAGCAATTCACGGTGCGCAATCAACGGAAAAATATGTCCTGGTCTGGAGAAAGTTTGTGGCGTTGAATTCTCATCTGCAAGTGCGTGAATGGTTTGGGTCCGCTCAAATGCGCTGACTCCGGTAGTAATCCCCTCGCGCAAATCAACCGAGACGGTGAATGCGGTGGATCGTTGGTCTTCATTACGCTCCAACATTCGCGGCAAATCTAACCGTCGGGCGCTTGATTCAGTCATTGCTACACACAAGATTCCCGTTGTATAGCGGACCATAAATGCAGTTTGTTCTGTAGTTATTAGATCTGCCCTAACGATTAGATCGCCCTCATTCTCCCGTGATTCATCATCTGTGACAATGACAAAACCTCCAGAGCGGTAATGTTCAATGGCTTGTAGCAAGTTGGCATCTTTATTCATTTCGAACCGCCTTGCTGATTAATCGTTGAACATATTTTGCTAATAAATCTACTTCAATATTGACTCTATCGCCAACACGTTTTTGAGAAAGGTTCGTCTTGGCTAAAGTTTCAGGAATCAACCAAACAGTTACCGCCCAATTATCGTCATTTATTTCTCCGACAGTGAGTGAAACTCCATCAAAGGCAATAGAACCTTGATTGACGATAAATGAGGTGAGGTGTTCTGGAATTCTTACGACAAATTTCTCCCATTTCTCTCCGGGAGATCGTTCAATTACTTCCGCAACTCCATCCACATGTCCCTGCACGATATGTCCACCCATTAGCGAATCTAAACGTGCAGAGAGTTCGATATTTACAGATGAGCCGACAGTTAAATCTCCAAGAGTTGTCATTCGTAAGGTCTGGACCATCACATCCGCTGTAAAAGTCTCCTTACCTACCTCTACAGCTGTAAGACAAACTCCATTAATAGCAATCGAGTCTCCTTTGGTGATGCTCGGGGCGCTCTGTGGTGCATGAATAGTTACCACTGCGGAAGTTTCGCCATGCTGGATATCGGTTATAGCGCCTAGCTCCTGTATTAATCCAGTAAACATCACTCAACCGCCCGTCTGTAATGCATCTTCACATCGGAGCCAATCTGGTAGGTGCCAACAGATTCCCATTCCAACGCTGCCGAAAGCGAGTGAATACCGAGGTTTTCCACCCAACGTTTCCCGTTGCCAAGGATCTTTGGCGCTTGATAAATAATCAATTCATCAATGAGATTAGCGCGCATTAACGCAGAGAGAAAAATCCCACCCGCCTCTACAAGTGCGTGATTGACCCCCTCTTTATTGAGGAAACTGAGTAAATCAGCGACATCGTGCGATGGGATGTGTGTAAAGCCGGGCGCATAGATATCTCTTTTTCCTACCACAATCCGATGTGGCTCTGGGGCGCCAGGAAGTCGCGGCAACAACGTTGGCTGATCATTCAAATATGTTTCAGTACTGGTAATGATTGCTCCCATTTGAGCACGAACGAGTTGAACATCTTGCCGTGATTGCTCACTTGTAATCCATTGAGAACTTCCATCAATAGCAGCGATATATCCATCGAGTGTTGCTGCTATTTTCGCAGTGATAAGCGGTCTGCCGTGAGTGATTCGATGTAACCATCCTCGTTGTTCAAACTCTAAAAGTTTGCTCTGCTCAAAAATTACTTCAATACCAGCTTCGCGAAGCGCGTTGGCGCCGCCACTAGCAATTGGATTGGGATCTGCTACTGCATAGATAACTTTCTTTACGCCACTTTGTTTTATAACTTCCGTGCAAGGACCAGTGGTGCCTTTGTGATTACACGGTTCGAGTGAAACATAAAGGGTTCCACCATGTGCACGTGTTCCCGCTGCTTTGAGTGCAATTACCTCTGCATGTTCATCAGAGATTTTTTTCTTGTGAACACCGTCGGCAATAAATTGACCATGAGCATCGTAAATTGCTGCAGCGACGTTAGGGTTATGCACGCACCATCCCGATGCCGAGCGCGCAAGGCGTGCGAGATCGCCAAATATCGCTTGCGTCGACTTGATACTGTTCATGGGCCACCCCCTAGCTCACATTGCCGAGCGTTTTCGGGGTGCGAAAAATAAAACTCGAGCGAACGCTAACTCCACCTAAGCTGGAGAGCAGCGCTCACTAGATTCGTTATCTCTCATCCGGACTTTAACCGTCGGTCTCAGAATTTCACTGAGTCCACCGCCCACTGGCTGTGTGCGGGTCGCAGACTTTAACTGCCGGTTCGGAATTACACCGACCCCGATAACGGAGCAGAGTCTAGAGGATTATGGAGATACCAACCACGCCAATGGCGGAGACGAGAGGATTTGAACCTCCGAACCATTTTCATGGTTACCTCATTAGCAGTGAGGCTCCTGCTTTCCATGTAAGGGGCATCTCCTTCAATTTACGCATTCTACCCGTGGTTTAGCGAGCTTAAGAACTGTTAAGCCAGGCTTATTCATGGGCAAAACGTGGGCTAAATGTCAGAGCCAGAAGGTAACTTCCAGATATGGACTTAATTAGCTGCCCTAAATGTAATTCTCAAGACTCGTTGAGAAAAGTTCTCTACGGACTACCAGATGGCCCAATAGATGAAGGAAAGTTTGCCATTGGTGGTTGCTGTATCTCCGAAAGAGACCCCGAAGTGGTTTGCAAAGCTTGTGGTTGGGAAGTCTCTTATATAAACAACATAGAACTACTAAATGGTGGAAATCTGCAACTGTAAAAGTTTGTCACTAAATACAAATACTTTATTCCATTGGCTTTTAGGCTACTGCCTAGCTTTATAACGAGCGCTAACGTCTAACATGTCCAAGCTGCCCGAATTACCACGGAACCTATGCCTAAACGGCAGATGGGCTGTATCGGTCACTGATATCGCCACCCGAGGAACCGAGGGGAGCTTGGAAACTGAGCTGGAGGCAGTGGTTGTCTCACGTGAGACACCTGAGGCGTATCAATTGCACAAGGTCGTACTCCAGCCTCGGGGTAGCTCAAACGCTCCCCTGGACTCTGGCCATGTCACCCTCGTTCAAGGAAAAGATGCGGACTGGGCGTCCTCATACATACCCGCTTCAGATGACCAATTCATCAAGCCATACATGATTTATGAAATTCTAAACAAGGTATCGGCTAGAAGATTACTTTCGGGACACCTTCTGGCAATCCGTTACAACGCAATAACCCGAATGCGTGAAATTGAAAAATACGTTGATGTTGCATCTAGATGGGAGAAAGAATTTAAGTTCACACTTGGCCAAGGCGAGGCTTCTCTGACAAAGTTCACTGCACTTTCCTATCGTGCGCTAACCGATTGGTTAGAAACATCTCCTGCTCAACTGCTCGCAAATATCGAGGGAGTTTCAGTTACAACTATCCGTAACCGAATTTATGCGGCGAGGGAAATTG
>VFQT010003388.1_pt1 | contig 14567 bp, 12 predicted proteins | sample 3512381 | NCBI WGS metagenome assembly VFQT01 (sample SAMN10412376, study PRJNA504923) | tailings metagenome | isolation source: Relicate 2 Philex TSF3 active mining site | place: Philippines: Tuba, Benguet | collected 2017-08-29 | reverse complement strand
GCCAAGCAGGTCGCCGAGACCGTGTTCCTTCCGGAAGACCTGACCCCGATGCAGGTCGAGATCGCCAAGGCCCGCGCCGGCCTCGGTGATGCCGATGGTGCGCGCGCTGCACTCGACGCCGCGCTGGCGAGCTACGAGAGCCGCAAGAAGGAAATCGTCGATGTTTTCCGCGCTCGATCGCCACGCGCCCTCGCCGAGGGCTACCTGTCGATCGGTGATCAGGCCAAGGCCGAGGCCTGCTGGCTCGAGGCCCTCGCTGTCGGCACGATCAACCCGAACTCACGACCGCGGGCCGAAGACCTGAGCGCCACGCTCGTCGCCATGGCACGCAGCGGCGGCGCGATCACTCCCGCGCTCCGCGAGCGCATCGCTTTGTGCAGGAAGTCGCTCGGCGAACCGTGGTGACCTTCGGCCGAGCCATTCCCCTTGCAGCCATCGTCGCCAGTGTCGCGGCGATGCCCGCCGCCGCACAGGTGGGCTCGATCCGTGGCATCGTCTATGACCGCGACTTCGATGCGCCGCTCGGCGCAGCCACGATCGATGTGGTCGGCCTGCGCAAGCGCGTCGTCGGCAACGACAACGGCAACTTCCTGATTCCCGACGTCCCGGCCGGCACCTACACGCTGGTCTTCTCGAAGGATGGCTACGCGCGGCAGGTCCGCGGTGATGTCATCGTGCGCGAGGGCCAGCTGACCGACGTCACCATCCGTCTCGCCGGCGAGTTCGAGGAGATGGAGGAGTTCGTCGTCGAGGAACTCGACCTGGCCGGCTCCGAGGGCCAGCTGCTCGAGCTGCGCCTGCAGTCTCCCCAGTTGCTCGAAACCGTGGGCGTGGACATCATCAATCGCTCGGGGGCTGGTGATGCGGCTGCGGCGCTCCTGCTCGTGCCCGGCGCCACGATTCAGGACGGCAAGTACGCCGTCGTCCGCGGCCTGCCGGAGCGCTACGTGAGCGCGCAGCTTGATGGCGTGCGCTTGCCGACGGCCGACGACGAAAAGCGTGCGGTCCAGCTCGACCAGTTCCCCTCGGCGGTGATCCAGTCGATCCAGGTGAGCAAGACCTTCACGCCGGACCAGCAGGGCGATGCATCCGGCGGTGCGGTCAACATCGAACTGCGCGACATTCCCGAGGAGACAAGCTTCCAGGTCAAGGTCCAGACTGGGTTCAACTCGCAGGCCTACGGCAAGGGCAAGGGGCTGTCGTACAAGGGCGGCGGCCTGGACTTCCTCGGCAACAACGACACGCTTGCCATTCCCTACGGGCTCATGGGCGAGAGCTGGCCGCTGCCGGTCGGCACGGAGTCCACCGACAATCCACTTGAGTACAAGATGTCGTTCTCCGGTGGCGGCAAGTACGACCTGGGCGATGGCTCGAAGATCGGCGCCTTCGGCAGCTTCTTCTACGAGCAGGACTACTCCTACTTCGACAACGGGCAGGAGAACACGCTGGTGCAGCTCGCGCCGGGCGGACCGTTGGCTCCGCTGGAACCCGTTCCGCTGCCGACGGATCTTGAGTACACCCAGCTCTACGACATCACCCAAGGAACCGAGGTCGTCCAATGGGGCGGCCTGGGCACGGTGGGCTACGAATCCGAGAACACGAAGCTCGGTGCGAAGTTCCTTTACACCCAGCTGTCGGAGAGCCAAGCCGTGCTGGCGATCGACCAGCGAGGTCGCGAGTACTACTTCCCGGGCTGGAATCCGAACGACAACACCACGCCGGGCTGGACACCCGGGACACCTGGCGACCCGTTCGATCCACCGCTGCCGGAACCGCTTGCTCCGTGGCAGCGAAACGAGACGCTGACCTATCAGCAGTCGTCCACCACGACGTTCATCCTGAACGGCGAGCACACGCTGTCGTTCCTGGGCACTGAAGACGTCGGTCAGGACCCGACGGCGATCTGGGGAGCCCCGGTGGTCGACTGGCGCTTCTCGGTGAGCGATGCGCAGCTGAACCAGCCCGACCAGGTGCAGTTCAACGCTGCGTGGCAGCCGCTCGTGCCGATCGGCGATCCGCCGATCTTCACCACGGGCGGGTGGACGCCGCTCAACCCGCCAGCAACGTTCTCGCTCGGCAACCTGCAGCACATCGAGAAGTACATCAACGAGAACAGCACGCAGGCCGCGCTCAACCTGAAAGTGCCCTTCAGCCAGTGGAACGACCGCGAGGGCTACCTCAAGTTCGGCGGCTTCTACGACAACGTCGCCCGGACGTTCGACCAGAACAGCTTCATCCTCGATCCAACCTCGCCGACCTTCGGTCAGGGCTACCAGGCTGGTTGGGACGACCCGTGGAGCGCCGTCTTCCCGGATGAGGATCATCCCGTCTACGCGGGCCCGCCGTACCCGGACGTCGACTACGACGGTGCCCAGCTGATTACGGCGTGGTACGCGATGGTGGACATGCCGATCAACGACACGATGAACATCGTGACGGGCTTCCGCGTCGAGACCACGTTCATCGGCACCACGCTGTATGGCGAACCGAGCGCGCTCATCCTGAACCCTGTCACCGGCGGCGTGCTCTCCACCAGCGGCGACACGAACTACAACCAGGATGACCTCCTGCCGATGATCGGCTGGAACTGGAACATCGAAGAGGACCTGGTCCTGCGCACGTCGTTCGCGCAGACCGTGGCGCGGCAGACCTTCCGTGAACTCACGCCGATCCTTCAGCAGGAGTACGCAGCCGGTCCGATCTTCATCGGCAACCCCGACCTGGGGATGAGCGGTCTCAACAACTACGACGTGCGTCTGGACTGGACGCCCTTCGAGAAGTGGCTGCTCTCGGGCTCGGCCTTCTACAAGGACATCTCCGACAACATCGAGTACATCGGCCGCTACGGCACGGGCTTCCAGTACACGACGCCCGTCAACTTCGACAGCGCCACGCTGTTCGGCCTGGAAGGCGAAGTGCGCATCGGCATGGAGCAGATCATCGGCGAAGCCTGGAAGGGCCTGGCGGTTGGCGCCAACGCCACCTACCTGAACTCGGAGACCGAGCTGCCGGACGACTTGGAGCAGCAGTTCATCGACTTCGGATCGCCACAAGGCTCGCGACCCATGATCCAGACGCCCGAGTACCTGCTCAACGCCAACGTCACCTACGAGTTCGAGGAGTGGGGCACGCAGCTGGGCGTCTTCTGGACCTACAAGGGCGACACGCTGATCAGCGGCGCCTCGACGAACGGCGGCGGCGGATCGGCGCCCACCGCGATCACGCCCGACATCTACCAGATCCCCTTCGAGACGCTGAACATCTCCGTCCAGCAGCGAATCATCGACGGGCTCACGCTCTCGTTCGCGGCGAAGAACCTGACGAACCCCGACATCCAGACCGTCTACCGCATCGACGGCAACGACACCCTGCAGTCCACCTACTCGGCGGGCATCGACTTCTCGCTGGGCCTGACCTATCGCATCGACTTCTGAGGAACCATGACCATGCACCCGATCCGCACCCTCCTCCCCATCGCCGCGCTCGCGGCCACGCTCACGGCGGTCGCGCAGGATGCCGCACCGACCGCAGTTCCGCAGCCCGCTGCACCCCAAGCCACGCCATCCCCCGCCGCTCCCGCCATCGACCCGGCCGTCGCCGCCCAAGCCGAAGTCCGCGAGCGCATCGAACTCACACGTGATGCGCTCGAGAAGTGGGTCGAGACCCGCCGCACGATCGGCGTCGAACGGCGCGACTGGGCGCTGGGCAAGGACCTGCTCGATTCGCGCATCGATGTCCTGGACCGCGAACTCAAGTCCCTTGCCGACCGCACCAAGGAAGTCGATGCCACGCTGACCGAAGCCGACCGCAAGCGCGATGCACTCGCGCAGGAGGCGGGCTCGCTGAAGGATGCCTCGGCCCAACTCGCCGCGATGGCCGCGCAGCTCGAGACCAAGGTCAAGGCGCTCGTGAAGCGCTTCCCCACGCCGCTGGCCGAGAAGCTCAAGCCGCTCACGCAGCGGCTCCCCGAGGATTCCGCCGCGACCACGCTGTCACTCGCGGTGCGCTTCCAGAACATCGTCGGCATCATCAACGAGGCCAACCGCTTCAACCGCGAGATCACGCAATCCAGCGAGATCCGCAAGCTCGCCGATGGTTCCTCCGTCGAGGTCACGGCCGTCTACCTCGGTCTGGCGCAGGGCTACTACGTCGGCGCGGGCGGGCGCATCGCCGGCATCGGCCGCGGCGCGCCGGAAGGCTGGACCTGGACCGAAAGCAACGACAACGGCCCGGCCATCGAGCGGATCGTGGCCATCCTGCGCAACCAGAAGCCTGCGGCCTTCGTGCCGATCCCGGTCAAGACCAACTGAATCACGGAACGAACGACCATGAACACGATCCTCGCGATTCTCTCACTCGCCCTGCTCCAGTCGCCAGCGTCACCCGCTGCGCCGGCACCGCAGGCCACCGATGCTCCCAAGGCCACGTTCGGTACCGCTGCCAGCCAGGTCGAGAACCAGCTCGCCGCGGCACTGAACGAACTCAGCGTCCTGCGCGAGCGCGTCGCCACCGAGAAGGTGCCGCTGACGCGTCGCATCAGCGAACTCGAGAACCAGCTCATCGAAGCCCGCCAGAAGCTGCAGCAGGTGCAGCGCGTGGCCGACAGCCGAGCGCTCGACCTGACCAATCTCTCCAACGAGATCAAGGGCCGCCAGGAAGAGGTGAGCTACCTCTCGAACCTGATGCTCGAATACCTGCGCAATGCCGAGAGCGGCATGCACATCGCCGAGCTGCAGCGTTGGCGCGCGCCGCTCGAGCAGGCGCGACTCGCGGCAGACAACTCGTCACTCGGCAAGCGCGAGGTGTTCGAGAAGCAGCTGGCCGCGCTCACCGCCACGATCGATCGCCTTGAGGACTCCTTCGGCGGCGCCCGCTTCGATGGCACGGCCGTCGATCCTGCCGGGCAGGTCGTGCAAGGCAAGTTCCTGGTGCTCGGTCCGGCTGCCTTCTTCGGCGGGCAAGGCGTCACCGGCATCGCGGAGCAGAAGCTCGGTTCGCTCGAACCGAACGTGACGCCCTACAAGGATCCCCTCACGGCGAAGGCCGCCACCGATTGGTTCGCGGGCGCATCGGCCTCCATCCCCTTCGACCCGACCATGGGTACTGCCGACAAGATCGCACAGAGCGAGGAGACCGTGGTTGAGCACTTCCTCAAGGGCGGACCGGTCATGTGGCCCATCCTGGGTGTCGCGGTCATCGTGGCGATCGTCGCCCTGATCAAGTGGCTCACGATGGTCCTCATCCGTACGCCGAGCCGTCGCCGGTTCCAGGCCGTGCTCAAGGCGATCGCGGAGCACGATGATGCCAAGGCGCAGGATCTCGCAGCCAAGCTGCCTGGTCCGACGGGGCGCATGGTGGCGGCTGGTGCATCATGCCTCTCGCTCTCTCGCGAGGTGATGGAAGAGCAGATGTTCGAGGTCATGCAGAAGACCAAGGCACGCGTGAACTCCATGCTCCCGCTGCTCGCGATCTCCGCAGCCGCCGCGCCGCTGCTCGGGCTGCTGGGCACCGTGACCGGCATCATGGACACCTTCAAGGCGATCGAGATCTACGGCACCGGCGATGTGAAGACGCTTTCGGGCGGCATTTCCGAAGCGCTCATCACGACCGAGTACGGCCTGATCGTGGCGATCCCGGCGCTCCTGCTCCACGCGATCCTCTCGGCACAGGCCCGCGGGATCACCAGCCGCATGGAAGCCTCGGGCCTCGCGTTCATCAACGAGTTCCTCAAGCGCGGCGCAACGCAGGGCAACTGATCCATGGACGCCACCGCACAGGCAGGTCTCTCCTCCGCATCGACCGAGCTCCTCCAGCGCACGCTGGAGATCTGGCAGGCCGGCGGACCGTCGATGTACGCCATCGCCGGGGTGGCGATCCTCATGTGCGGCGTGGGCGTGAACGTGCTGCTGGCCCTGACGTTCGGCGACATGCGACCGCGCCGGTCCTCGACGATCCGCGAGTGGATCGAGTCGCCCGAGTCGATCGACGATGGCGGATTGCCGGCTCTCGCACGAATGGCGGCGACCTCGGCCGACGCCGCGGCCATCGAACCGCTGTTCGATGAGTACGCGTCGCGCCGCCTCGAGCCCCTCGAGAGCCAACTGCGCGTGATGAAGGTCTGCGTGAGTGCGGCGCCGCTGCTCGGGCTCTTTGGCACGGTGACCGGCATGCTCGCGACCTTCGATGCACTCGCCTCGGGCACGGGCGGCGAGCAGACCATGGGCGCCATCGCCAAGGGCATCGCCGAAGCGCTCATCACGACCGAAGCCGGCCTGGCCGTGGCGCTGCCGGGCGTCTTCTTCCACTACTTCATGTCCCAGCGGCTCGAGGCAAGCACCGACTTCCTGGCCAACGTCCAGTCGGCTGCCACCGAAGCGCTCAAGGGATCCACCCAGACGGAGCTCGCCTGACATGGGACGCTTCTCCGACGGCGGCGGTGATGATGCGGGCGAACCGGGCATCGACATGAGCTCGATGCTCGACTGCGTCTTCATCCTGCTGATCTTCTTCATCGTGACCACGACCTTCGTCGACGAGCGGGGCCTCGAGGTCGAGCGGCCGACGCCCTCGGCCGGCGGCGACAGCCCCAAGCCCACGGTCGCGCTCGCCGTCGACAAGGCCGGCAACGTCTTCCACGAGGGCCGCAAGGTCGCCGTCAGCGCGGTCGGCGCGATCGTCCAACGGGCGCTCGCACGCGAGGAGGTGCCAGTGGTCATCAGTGCCGAGCGCGAGGCCCCGGCGGGTGTCGTCGTGCAGGTGATGGGCGAGGCGCGTGCCGCGGGCGCGGCCAAGGTCAACCTGGCGAGCAAGAACTCCTGAGGCGAACATGGGCAAGTTCCGAGACTCCAACTCAGGCGGCGGCGAACCGGGCATCGACATGAGCTCGATGCTCGACTGCGTCTTCATCCTGCTGATCTTCTTCATCGTCACCACCACCTTCATCGAGGAGCCGGGCGTGAAGGTGAACAAGCCGTTCGCCGCCTCCGCCAAGGTGCTCGAGAAGAACAGCATCTTCATCGCGCTCACCCCCGATGGCGAGGTCGTCTACGGCGGGCGCGAGATCGGCGTCAACGGCGTGCAGACCCTGGTTCGGCGCATGATCGCGAAGGACATGCTCCCCGTCATCATCCAGGCCGATACGGGTGCGCCCTCGGGTGTGCTGATCCGCGTGATCGACGAGGCCAAGGCCGCCGGTGCCAACAAGGTCAGCGTGGCGACGAGGAAGGGCTGACGATGTCGCGTGCACTCTCCATGATCGCCACGGGATCCCGGCGCACACTGGCCACGATCGGTGGCCTGGCGCTGGGCCTGGGCATCTTCCTGCTGCTGCCCGTGCTCGAGTCGATCACCAGCACGCCTGCCGAGGAGTTGCAGGTGCAGGATGCGGACACGATCGCACCGCCACCACCACCGCCCGAGATCGAGCAGGACGAGGAGAAGCCCGAGGAGCCGCCGCCGGAGCAGGAGCCACCGAAGCTCGCCGACGAGGCACCGCCGCTCGACCTGTCGCAGCTCGAGCTCGCGCTGAATCCAGGCACCGGAGGCGCCGGGAGCTTCAGTGGCGACTTCGCCGTGAACCTCGGTGCGGCGATCAAGCAAGCGTCGGACACGGCTGAAGAAGCCGATGGCCTCTTCAGCGTGGGTGACCTCGACCAGAAGCCGCGTGTGATCGCGCAGTCAAGCCCCGTCGTGCCGGCTGCGCTGAAGAAGCTGCAGTCCGACAACGTCACCGTGCAGGTGATCTTCGTCGTGAACCAGCAGGGCCGCGTCGAGGAACCCAAGGTCCGCCGCAGCAACAACTCGGCGTTCGACCAGGTCGCGATCAACTGCGTCAAAAGCTGGAAGTTCGAGCCCGGCAAGCGCAACGGCGAGCCCGTGCGCTTCCGCATGATGGCTCCCATCACGTTCCCCAAGAAGAAGTGACCGACCGGAGATGACCACCATGTTCACCATCACGACCATCACGCTCGCTGCCGCGCTCGCGCAGGCTCCCGAACAGCCCGCCGCACCTGAGGCCACGTCGACCACGCCGGCGGCGACGGCTGCCCCCGCCGAGCAGGCCCCCGCCGCCAACGCGCAGCCCTCGATGCCTGCTGAACCACCGGCGCCGATCGCGTACGAGCCCCCGGCGCTCTCGCCGCAGTCCCCGCCCATCCCGCCCGAGCTCGCGCAACTCATGAGGGACGTGCGCTGGCAGTGGAACCTGGTGCAGAGCTACCAAGCCGAGACCGACATCGAGCCGGGCGGGCTGACCGACCCCGAGAAGATGGCGATGGTCGGCATCCTCCAGGCGATCGCCGCGGAGAAGTGGGACGAGGCGCTCGCGCTCCTACGCCCCAACCTGACCGACACGAGCAACCCCGCGTTCGACTTCACGCTCGGCAACGTGTTCTTCCAGCGCGAGCAGCTCGACGACGCCGCCACGATGTACCGACGCACGGTCGAGAAGTTCCCCAAGTTCCGCCGCGCGTGGAAGAACCTCGGCATGATCCACGTGCGCAAGTCGGAGTTCCCGCAGGCGATCGAAGCCCTGCAGAAGGTCGTCGAGCTCGGCGGCGAGGACTCGGTCACCTTCGGCCTGCTCGGCTACTGCTACGGCAACACCGACAACCCGCTCGGCGCCGAATCGGCCTATCGCCAGGCGATCCTGCTCGATCCGAAGACCAGGGACTGGAAGCTCGGCCTCGCGCGCGCCTTCTTCAAGCAGGGTCGCTACCCCGACGCGATCACGCTCACGGGTGACCTGATCGCGCAGACCCCCGAGGCCGTCGACCTCTGGATGCTGCAGGCCAACGCCTACCTCGGCAGCAACCAGGCGATGAAGGCCGCGCAGAACTACGAGATCGTCGATCGCCTGGGCAAGCCCACGATCGAGACCCTCAACATGTGCGGCGACATCTACGTGAACGAGGGCCTCTACGCCGATGCGGTGCGCTGCTACAGCCGCGCGATGGAGATGACGCCGCGCGGTCCGGCCGAGCGAGGCATCCGGGCGTGCCGTGTGCTCATCGCGCGCCAGGCGAACGACGAGAGCGAATCGCTCATCTCGGCCATGGAGCGGATCTACGGCAACGACCTCTCCGCGAACGAGCGCAAGGACCTGCTCAAGCTCCGCTCGCGGCTGGCCGTGGCCAAGGGTGCCGGCGAGGAGGAAGCCAAGGTGCTCGCCGAGATCGTCGCGCTCGATCCCATGGACGGAGAGGCCCTCATCCTGCTCGGCCAGTACCACCAGCGCACCGGCGATCCGGATCGCGCGGTCTTCAATTACGAGGCTGCCGCGAAGATCGAGAAGTTCGAGGCCGATGCGAAGGTGCGCCACGCGCAGCTGCTCGTCAGCCAGGGCAAGTACGCCGAGGCGCTCCCCTTGCTGCGTGCTGCGCAGCAGGTCAAGCCGCGCGAGAACATCCAGTCGTACCTCGACCAAGTCGAGCGCGTGGCCAAGCAGCGCGGTGCGGCGGCGGGCGCGGGCAGCTGAGCGAACCCAGCCGCAGGCAGCCCCGATCGTCCCATCAACCCTTCACCAAACGCTCGTGCGCAGCACCCAGCGCATCCCACGACCCATCGAAGGCAAAGGCATAGTTCTTCCAACGGCCGATCGATGATGTGTTGATCGGCCTTCTCACCTGTTCGTGGCTCAGCGTGAAGACCGCGCGGCGGTTCTCCTGCGGCGCGAGCACGGCCGCATCGGCCTCGAGCCCGAGCAATCGCAGGCAGCGTGCGGCATGGCCTGCAGGGTCGGCCACCAATCGCTCGTACACGATCGATTCATGCGCGAAGCCACCGGCGTCAAGCGCCGCGGGCAACAGTGCGCGCTCGACCTCGATCACGCGAAGGATCGACGCCAGCGAGGCCGTCCAGCCATCGTTGATCGGATGGAAGTACGAGAGCAGGATGCTGATGGCCATGTCGCGCGGATCGCGCTGCATGTGGATGAACCGAGCACCCGGCAGCGCGCACGCGAGCGCCGGCATCCACCGCCAGGCGCGCAGCGTCTTGTCGAAGCACCACGGCGCGCCCGGCCGAGCCAACCGCCGCGCACCATGCACGTAGCGATCCCGGATCGGGCGCACCGCCTCGGCGCGCAGCATGCCGAGTCCGCGCGGCCACTGCCCGGTCGACTGCAGGTCGAACCCAAGCCGATCCACACCGTCGTACTCGCCGATCCCGCTGATCGATGGATGCCGGTCGAGCATCTGCTCAAGCAGCGTCGTGCCGGACCGCGGCAATCCCGCGACCAGGCAGATCCCCTCGACAGGTTCGACGCGTGATGCAGGAAACCGCTCGCCGCGCACCACGGCCTGCGCGACCCGACCCGCTTCCATCAGCAACCCATCAAGATCGAATGGCACCGTCGTGTCGGCGTGCATGGCCAGCGCCAGGTCGTAGGCCTCGCGGTATCGCCCGAGCCGATCGAGCAGGCCGACAGCCTCGAAGCCAGCGGCGCGGCGGACCTGCGGTGCAACGTCGGGCACGCACAGCGCGCGCAGCGCATCGACCGCAGCCGCGGCGTCGCTCCGACCGAGCAGGCGAGCCCGCAGAAGCGCCGCGCGCGGATCGTGTACCCACGCCGGCCCCGCCGAGGCGAGCCAAGACTTCAGCGCATCATGCTGATGCGCAAACCAATAGAGCTCACCAAGCGCCACGCTGGCTTCGACGGCCTGCAGCGATCGGCCGGTCGCCACCGCGCGCAGGCGATCCGCAGCCTGATCGATGCGCCCAAGTCGCTGGTGCACGATGCCCCGCAGCAGCGCGACCTGCGGATCCGACGCCGCGAACGCATCGAGCCGCTCAAGTGCCTCGTCGGCTTCGGCGATCCAGCCTAGGTGCAACTTCGCGCGCGCCACGCCCAGCCACGCCTGCAGCATGCGCGGGTTCTTCGCCGCCAGTGGCTCAGCCACCGCCAACGCATCGAGCGCTCGCCCCTCTCGGAGCAGGCGCTCGATGGCGGCGACTGGTGATTCGATCGCCACGGGCTCAGGCCAGCGCGGCGACCGCCTGGCCCTTGAGGATCGCGTTCAGCGTCTGGCTCGGTCGCAATGCTGCGTCGGCCTTGGCGCAGTCGGGGTGGAAGTAGCCGCCGATGTCGACTGGCGTGCCCTGGGCGGCGTTGAGTTCGCCCACGATCGTGGCTTCGTTGGACGTCAGGTCGGCAGCGAGGCCGGCAAACGCCTTCGCAAGCGCAGGATCGGTCGTCTGCTTCGCCAGCGCCTGCGCCCAGTAGAGCGCGACGTAGAAGTGGCTGCCGCGGTTGTCGAGGTCGCCGACCTTGCGCTGTGGCGCCTTGTTGTTGACCAGATACTGGCCAACCGCCCAGTCCATCGCCTCGGCCATCGCCTTGGCGCGGGTGCTGCCGGTCACGAGCGCCATGTGCTCCAGGCTCGCCCCGAGCGCCATGAATTCGCCCAGCGAATCCCAGCGCAGGCTGTTCTCCTGCATGAACTGCTGGATGTGGCGCGGCGCCGTGCCACCGGCGCCGGTCTCGAACAGCCCGCCGCCGGCCATGAGCGGCACGATCGAAAGCATCTTCGCGCTCGTGCCGAGCTCAAGGATCGGGAAGAGGTCCGTCAGGTAATCACGCAGCACGTTGCCGGTGCAGCTGATCGTGTCGAGGCCCTGGCGGATGCGCTTGAGGCTGAACGCGCAGGCCGACTTGGGATCGAGCGTGTGGAACTCCAGGCCCTTCGTGTCATGCAGCGGCAGGTACGCCTGCACCTTGCGGATGAGCTCGGCGTCGTGCGGGCGCTTGGCATCGAGCCAGAAGACCGCCGGCAGGCCGCTCGCGCGGGCGCGCGTGACGGCAAGCTTGACCCAGTCCTTGATCGCGGCGTCCGTCGTCACGCAGGCGCGCCAGATGTCGCCGGGCTCGACCGCGTGCTGCATGAGCACCGCACCCGAGGCATCGACCACGCGCATGGTGCCGGCAGCCTTGAGTTCGAAGGTCTTGTCGTGGCTGCCGTACTCCTCGGCCTTCTGCGCCATCAGGCCCACATTGGGCACGCTACCCATGGTCTTTGGGTCATACGCGCCATGCGCCTTGCAGTCCTCGAAGACCGCCTCGTACACACCGGCGTAGGCACGGTCCGGGATCACGCACTTGGCGTCCTGCGTCTTGCCCTGCGCATTCCACATGCGGCCGCCCTCGCGGATCATCGCGGGCATGCTTGCGTCGATGATGACGTCGCTCGGCACGTGCAGGTTGGTGATGCCCTTGTCCGAGTCGACCATCGCGATCGCGGGGCCACCATCGAACACCGCCTTGATGTCGGCCTCGATCGCGGCACGCTCCGCATCCGGCAGCGTGGCGATCTTGGCGACCAGATCGCCGAAGCCGTTGTTCACGTCCACGCCAGCCTTGGCGAGCGCAGCGGCATGCTTGGCAAAGACCGGCTTGAAGAACGCCTTCACCGCATGGCCGAAGATGATCGGGTCGGAGACCTTCATCATCGTCGCCTTCATGTGGATGCTGAAGAGCGTGCCATTCGCGCGCGCATCGGCGACCTGCTCCTCGAGGAAGCGGACCAGCGCGGCCTTGCTCATGAAGGTCCCGTCGATGATGTCGCCGGCACCAAGCTTGATGCCGTCCTTCATCACCTTGACCGAGCCATCGGCGCCGACGAACTCGATGCGGGCGGTCGTGGCGGCAGGCACCGTCACCGATCGTTCGTTGCCGAAGAAGTCGCCACTGGCCATGCTGGCCACGTGCGCCTTGCTGTCGCCGCTCCAGGCGCCCATCTTGTGCGGATTGGCGCGTGCGTAGTCCTTCACGCTGCGCGGAGCGCGACGATCGCTGTTGCCTTCACGGATCACCGGATTGACGGCGCTGCCCTTGATGCGGTCATAGCGCGACTTGGCATCCTTCTGGGCATCGGTCGTGGGCTCGTCGACGTAGTCGGGCAGCGCGTAGCCCTGCGACTGCAGCTCCTTGATCGCCGCCTTCATCTGGGGCACGCTCGCCGAGATGTTCGGCAGCTTGATCAGATTCGCCTCGGGCGTGAGGCAGGTCTTGCCGAGCTCGGCAAGGTCATCGGCCTGGCGCTGCTCCGGTCGCAGGCACTCGGGGAACGCCGCGATGATGCGCCCCGCGAGCGAGATGTCCTTCACCACCACCTTCAGGCCGGCCTTCTGCGCGAAGGTCGTGACGATGGGCAGGAACGAGTAGGTCGCCAGCATGGGCGCTTCGTCGGTGTAGGTCCAGATGATGGTGTTGGCGTTCATGGGTGGTTGCTTCCTGCGGCGCGATCTGCGCCGGGACGCGGAGTGTATGAGGAGCGAAGGCTCCTTGACATCATGAAGATCACGTCAAGGACCGCGTGGAGCGCCCGCGCCAAGGCCGCGAAAACCCGCTGATTCCTAGGATGGTGCCATGATCAGAGCCCTGCTCGCCGCCCTTGCCATGGCCGTCGCCCTGCCCGCCTGTTCGAGCCTCGACAAGGCCGACCAGATCCGCGCCCGCAACGAAAACCTGCCAGTCATCATCACGGCCGCCAACATCAGCGTGCCCAACGCGATCGACGGGGTCACGTTCCTGGTGTCGTGGGCGAACACGTCGAGCAAGACGATCAAGTACGTCAAGTTCGAGGCGCAGCCGTACAACGCCGTCGGCGACCCGGTCCGCTGCGACGTGCGCAAGGCAGGCCGCCGCGAGTTCACCTGCACGGGGCCCTTCAATCCGGGCTATCCCGACGGCAGCATCTTCGACGGCTTCAAGTTCCGCCATGCTTGGTACAACGGCTCGATCCGCTGCGTCGAGATCGTGGCGTGCGAAGTGATCTACATGGACAATTCCAGCGAGATCTTCCAGGAAGCGGACCTGCCCAAGATCTTCGCAGCGGGCATGGAAGCCAAGTGCATGGTCAAATGACCGCATCATGACCCCCGCCACTGCCACTGCCTTCAAGGGCCTTCACGCCGCTTCGCTCGCCCCCGCCGCGCTTGACCTGAAGACCAAGGAACTCATCGCGCTCGCCTGCGGCGTCAGCCGCTTGTGCGAAGGCTGCATCGTGCACCACACGAAGGCCGCGAAGGCCGCGGGCGCCACGCTCGCCGAGATCCAGGACACGCTGGACGTGTGCGTGCTCATGGGCGGCGGTCCCGCGACCGTCTACGGCAAGAAGGCGCTGGACACCTTCAACGCGTGAGCGTGGTGCTCAATCCGGGATCGGCGTCACGAGCGTGCCCTGCGCATGTGATTCGCGCACGGTCCAATCGATCGCCAGCGTGCCCGGCTTGCCGGCAGCCGCAGCGGCCGGCACGGTCACCAGCCACTTGAGGATCCCCTGGGGCTTCTCGTCGGCTGTGTACTTCGCATCGACCGCCAGAGCGGGCGTGATCTTCGGCAACTCGACCTTCACCTGCTCGTTGCGCGAGACCGGCATGCGGTCGTAGACCTCGATCGTGGCGGCCACAGGCAGCGTGTTCACGAGATCGATGCGGTACTCCCACTCGGTCACGTCGCTCTTGCCGAACATGCCCTTCTCGGCCGTGCCCTTGCGCACGAGCTGACGCTTGGCTTCGATGCGGCGATCGGTGCCGAGCCAGAAGGTCATCTCGCTGCCGGCCGAAAGATC
>VFQT010003387.1_pt1 | contig 14580 bp, 12 predicted proteins | sample 3512381 | NCBI WGS metagenome assembly VFQT01 (sample SAMN10412376, study PRJNA504923) | tailings metagenome | isolation source: Relicate 2 Philex TSF3 active mining site | place: Philippines: Tuba, Benguet | collected 2017-08-29 | reverse complement strand
GCTTTGCAGGAGTCACCAAATGCGCGGATGTCGGAAATATCCAGATTTAAATTGGCAAGGAATTCATCCATATCCCTGCCGCTGCGCCCCAAAGTGGTAAAGGATATTTTTTCATCAAAAGGAGGCAGTTCGCTCAAGCTTTTGGCAGGGATGACAAATCGAGACAACATCCATGCATTCGGATCGGATTGATAAGCAATAAAATTCTTGAAGGCTTCTTCCAAAGGCAGATTGGCAGGCGGGTACATTCCGGCATAATCTAAAACCTGCGACATGAATGTTTGGAAGGACGATCTTGGAGGATTCATATCCATGATTATATAATACCCTTCAGGGTATAGCGGGTAAAATTGGCAACCTATGCCTCAACTCCTCATTCTAAGTAAAGACGCAGAAGAATATCGCTCCCTTTTGGAGGCTGAGAATCTGCCAAACCTCAGCATTGAACAAACCCCTTCTGAAAAAACCGAGATCGTATTCGGTGCCCCAACACTGATCCGCGATGCTTTGAACGGTCTTCCAAACCTGCGCTGGGCACAAGCATCCTGGGCAGGAGTGGAGCCGTTGCTCGATCCTTCGCTGCGGAGAGATTACACGTTGACCAACGCCCGCGGTGTGTTTGGTGGTTTGATGTCTGAATTTGTTTTTGGATATTTGCTGGCACACGAGCGAAAAATCTTTGAGCGGGCAGAAGCGCAGAGAAATAAGATCTGGGACACAGCGTTAACGGGCCAGTTGCGCGGGAAAACGATCGGGCTTTTAGGTGTCGGGTCCATTGGTGCAGAGGTGGCGCGAATGGCAAAGGCTTTCGGTATGACCGTCCGCGGATATACGAGAGGAAGCGAAACCAGCACACAGGTAGATAAATATTTCCACGGGAATGAATTGCTCGAATTCTTGAACGGATTGGATTATCTCGTCAGTATTCTGCCAAACACCAAAGAAACAAAAAAGATCGTGAATGCAAAAGTTTTGAACGCATTACCTCCGTATGCTGTATTCGTAAATGTCGGGCGAGGGTCAGCTGTGGATGAATCTGCTTTAATAGCAGCGTTGCAAGGCAATAAAATTGCTAGCGCAATTCTGGATGTTTTTGAACAGGAGCCTTTGCCAAAGGAGCATCCATTCTGGGAAGCGCCAAATTTGACGATGACATTCCACACGTCCGCGCCGAGCTTGCCGGAAGATATTGCGAGAGTTTTTATTGAAAATTACAGGCTTTACATTGAGAGAAAGCCGTTGAAGTATGTAGTGGATTTTGAGAAGGGATATTAGACGATAGACGGCGGACGATTGACGATGGTTTTCCGTGGTCAATCATCTATCGTCCATTGTCAGAATAGGATTTGAAATGAGTGTCACAATACGCGATATTCAACAAGCTGCACAGCGGATTAAGCCGTACATCCACCGCACGCCAGTGATGACCAATGAGAGCTTGAATCAAAAGGTCGGTGTGCAAGTGTTCATGAAATGTGAGAACCTGCAAAAAGTTGGCGCGTTCAAATTTCGCGGCGCGTCGAATGCCGTTTGGTCGTTGACAGATGAAGAAGCGGCGCGGGGTGTGGTCACTCATTCGTCTGGGAATCATGCCCAGGCGTTGGCATTGGCGGCGAAGATGCGCGGAATTCCAGCGTATATCGTCATGCCAAGCAATGCACCACAGGTGAAGAAGAATGCGGTGGCGGGCTACGGCGGACAGATCACATTTTGTGAACCAACGCTTGAGGCGAGGGAAAGCACCATGGAAGGTATCAGGCTAAGAACAGGCTCGACCGTGGTTCATCCCTATGACAATGAAAAGGTCATCGCGGGTCAGGGGACAGCAGCGCTGGAACTGCTTGAGGATGTCCCCGACTTGGATGTGATCATTGCACCGGTTGGAGGCGGCGGGTTGTTGAGCGGCACATCCATTGCCGCAACAGAGACGGAAAAAGGTATTCGGGTCATTGCCGCCGAGCCAGAGATGGCGGATGATGCATTTCGATCTATGCAGGCTGGGAAGATCATTCCTTCGGTGAACCCAAAGACCGTGGCAGATGGATTATTGACATCCCTTGGCGTTCTTACGTTTCCCATTATCAGGGAACGGGTGGAACAAATCGTAACAGTTAGTGAAGCAGGAATTATCGAAACAATGAAGTATGTTTGGGAGCGTGCCAAGATCGTGATCGAACCGTCGGCGGCAACCGTGATTGCTGTAATGTGGGAAAAGAAAATTGACTTAACAGGTTTAAGAGTTGGTTTGATTTTGAGCGGCGGGAATGTGGACCTGGAAAGGCTGCCGTGGCAAAAGTGAGTATTAGTCCACGGAATGAAAAAAAAAATCCGCGCTTTCCATTTTATCCATATACAAAAAGAACCCTGCGCATGCGCAGGGTTCTTTGCTTCTACAAATTACCTTCCACCACCAGTAATGTAATGTTCTAACTGTGAGATCATGAATTTTTGTACGTCGATTACTTCTTTCAACACATCGCGGACGGAGATCAAACCGAGCAATTCCTTGCCATCATAAACTGGCAAGTGGCGGATATTTTTATCGATCATTAGCGCCATGCACTCCTCTAGCTGTTGACTTGCTTCCACATAAATAACTTTGCTGGTCATGATCTCGCTGACCTTGGTGGTTTTGGCAGACCTGCCTTCGAGATCCATTTTTCTCACGCAGTCACGCTCAGAAACGATTCCCTCGACCTTTCCATTATGAACCACCATCATGGCGCCGGTGTTGTGCTTTGCCATTAGGCTAAGTACCTCCAACACGGTCGCATCGGGTGAGATGGAGAACACTTCGCTTCCCTTCTTACGGATCATATCGCGCACAGTGGACATCGGTTATCTCCTTGGCGTGGTTTGGTATTCTCAAAGTATAGACAAGAATTGAAGGAATGACAAGCAGGTCTTGCATTCATGCGTGATATTTTTCGCAAATCGGATATTTTCGAAACTTCAGATTCAATTTCTTCTACCAAATATTAAGCATAAAGCGCCCTGCCAAATTGGCAGGGCGCTTTTTCATTATTAGGTTAGTTTACGAGACCCAACCCAAACTAATTCTTCCGCGTTCAAGGTCGATCTTTTGGATCTCGACATCGAGGATGTCACCCACTTGTAGCACGGTGCCGTTGGGGATCTGGGTGCGGTGCAGGAGACCATCTTGCTTGACGCCGATATCCACGAACGCACCGAAGTCTATGACGTTACGGACGGTGCCTTTGAGCTGCATGCCGGTGACGAGGTCTTCGGCTTTGAGCACGTCAGAACGCAGGATGGGCGCAGGTGTGTCGGAGCGCGGATCTCTGCCGGGGCGAACCAACTGCTCGAGTACGTCTTTCAATGTGGGCACGCCGCAGCCCAATTCAGCGGCAAGCGCTTCGACAGTGGTGGTAGAGGTGAGAGACTCTACAGCGTGGATTCTTTTCTCGAGGGGCGAATCCACTTTCAGCCCGGCGCGAGCGAGGATGGTTTCTGCCAGGGTGTAGGACTCAGGATGGATGGCAGTTTCATCCAAGGGGTTGGACCCGGCTCGAATCCTCAAAAAGCCGGCTGCCTGCTCGAAGGCTTTGGGTCCCAAGCCAGACACTTTTTTCAACGCGGCGCGAGATTTGAATGGACCGTTGCTGTCGCGATGCGCAACGATGTTCTCTGCCAGTTTCGGACCAATGCCCACCACATGTGTAAGCAGCGCGGGGCTGGCAGTGTTCACATCCACACCGACGTGATTGACCACACTTTCGACCACGCCATCGAGAGCATGGTTCAAGGCAGATTGATCGACATCGTGCTGATACATGCCCACGCCAATGGACTTGGGATCGATCTTGACCAACTCAGCCAGCGGGTCTTGCGCGCGGCGGGCGATGGATACCGCGCCGCGAATGGAGACATCGAGCTTGGGGAATTCGGCACGTGCGAGGGCTGAGGCGGAATACACAGACGCGCCCGCTTCATTCACAATCAGATACTTGGTCTGCGACTTGGAACGAGTCAACTCTGAGACCAGTTTCTCGGTTTCGCGTGATGCGGTGCCGTTGCCGATGGTGATGAGTGTGACATGGTGGCGATTGATCATGTCTTGCAAGGTGTTGATCGCGCCCTGCCAATCGTTCTTCGGCTCATGCGGATAAATGGTGCCAGTATCGAGCAGCTTGCCGGTGGAATCCACCACAGCAACTTTACAGCCGGTGCGGAAGCCAGGGTCAATGCCGAGCACAGTTTGATCCGCAAGCGGCGCCTGACTGAGCAAGGCGCGTAAATTAGATGCGAAGACTTGAATAGCGTGGTTGTCGGCACCTTCGCCTTTGTCACAGCGCACATCACGCTCAATGGCGGGCAGAAGCAAACGCTCAGCACAATCTTGAATGGCAAGCGCGAGCTGATCGGCAAAGGGGCTGATGATGTCCTGCTCATATTCCGATTGAATGGCATCAAGCCAGTCACGTTCAGGAATATCCACGCGGACTTTCAGCACGCCTTCTTTTTCACCGCGGGTGATAGCAAGAATTTGATGCGGCAGTAAACGGTCGACGCGCGAGGTGAAATCGTAATAGCTTTCATACACGCGCTTCTCATCCACGGCATCTTCGATCTTTTTGGAATAGACGGTTGAGAACTTGAGCGCCTTCTCGCGTAATGTCGAGCGGACGTTGGCGTTGTCACTGATGGTTTCAGCGACGATGTCGCGCGCGCCTTGCAAGGCTTCTTCAACACTGCCCACCTGTTCGTTTAGGAATTTGGCAGCGAGTTTATCCAGGGAGCCCGAGCCTTGCTTGAGGATGAGTTCTGCCAAGGGTTCGAGTCCCTTTTCGCGGGCAACCATGGCGCGGGTGCGGCGCTTCTTTTTATAAGGCGCGTACAGGTCTTCGAGCGCGGTCATGGTGGCGGCGGCTTCGATGGCAGTGCGGAGCTCGTCGGTCAGCTTGCCTTGTTCTTCAATCGAAGCAAGGATGGCAACGCGGCGCTCATCCAACCCGCGCAGACGGGTCAGCTCATCGGCGATGATGCGGATCTGCTCATCGTCGAGCGAGCCGGTCATTTCTTTGCGGTAACGGGCAATGAAGGGGACGGTGTTGCCGTCATCCAGTAATTTGATAACGGCTTCCACTTGGGTTGGCTTAACTTGCAAAAGGGTTGCGATGATTTCTGAGTGAGACATAGGGCGTGATTTTATCATGGGCATGGGATGGAATATCAAGTGAATGGGAGTAATAGAAGTAAGTTTATTTATTTCTTTATCCCCATTAAAGTATGCAGGTTCAGGTGAGTGTATCAAATGATGTCTGCATAAAAGAAAAACCGCCTTCGGGTTAGGCGGTTTGCTTACATGCTGTCGGGGTGGAGAGATTTGAACTCTCGACCTCACGGACCCGAACCGTGCGCTCTACCGGTCTGAGCCACACCCCGAATGAACAGCGGGCAGATTATACCATTGTGATTAATTTTGGCAAGTCAAATTATGGATTGAGAATCACTTCGATCGTATATAGATATGCAAGCTTGCCAAGAACAGGGTCACTGATTCCGATCAAGGGATTTTCCTGTCGAAACGTCAGACGGACAGGTGTTGGTTCTGTCACTTTATATGGCAACACCGTTTCAAAGGGTTGGGTATCGATGCCATTTATGCCCAGGATGCGTGAAGAAAGAGTTTTTCCCTGGGTTGAGATCATTTCTACCACAAAGGGTTGGTCACTGAACGGCCAAATGCGTCCTTGCAGAGCGGCTTGCCCTGCATAGAAATTCGACTTCTCTTTAAAACCATCCATAGCGATACGTTCATAAATGAAATTACCGGGTGGGTTGATCTGGGGTGTACCCACTGAGTACAGGAGAACCGGCAGGGTATTTACCGCCTGCATCCTGCCGAAGTCATCTTCGGTGCTGATGCGGATATAACCCGCTTCAGATACCGCGCGGATCTCGAATGAGATCTCAAAGCGTTGGAAAATTCCCAAGGGATTGCGGACCAATTTTTTGATCTCACGAGAGAGAACCCGTCCATCTTCGCCGAGCAGGTCCACTTGGATCTTATCGCTCTCCCCTGCTGCGATGTTGGCTTGCAGAATAAATGGCGAGGTCAGGCTGGACATGGGACCCGGCGAGATAAAACGGATCTGGGCATATTCGGTAAATCCGGCAGCAAGAGTTGGGGTCGCTGTGGGAACTTCAACCGTAGCAACGGGTGCTTGTAACGTTTCGGTCGGAGCCGCTGTGGCAGATGGCGTCATCGCAGCGGCGGTAGCGAAAGCAGCCTGCCCGGTTAACGCCACCACTGTAGGCAGGTAATCGGGTGGAAGAGGCGTAGGCGCAGGAGTGGACTGGAAGGAGCAGGCAGATAAAAATCCAAGAAGGGAGGCGAGGGCTAGGAGTCGAATTCTCATATCAGTTAATAGAAGAGACGCCCCAATTTGAGGGCGTCTCTTGAGTCAAGTCAAATTACAGCCCGTACACTTCACTATATTTCTTTGTGAGGTAACGAACGTACGCCGCCGAGTCGATCTTCGAGCCGGTGACCTTCTGTACAATGTCTTGCGGGTCATACTTGTGACCGTAGACATGGATCTTTTCACGCAGCCATTCGCGCAGCTCGTCGAATTGACCTTTGCGAATTTGGTCTTCAAGGTCCTTGATGTCTTTGTTGATACGTTCCCATAACTGCGCAGAGACAATGTTGCCAAGCGCGTATGTGGAGAAGTAACCAATGGAACCATAAGACCAGTGAATATCCTGCAAGACACCCTGAGCATCGTTGGGCGGTGTGACGCCAAGATAGTCGCGCATCTTTTCGTTCCAGATTTCCGGCAGGTCTTTGACGGCTATGCTGCCATCCACCATGCCGATCTCGATCTCAAGGCGCAGCATGATATGCATGTTGTAGGTGGCTTCATCGGCATTGACGCGAATGAACGAAGGCTCAACCTTGTTGACCGCCTTGTAGAAATTCTTTACGCTAACGCCATCCAGTTGGGATGGGAAGGTCTTTTTCAGTTCGGGATAAAAATGTTCCCAGAAAGGCATGGAGCGACCGACGAGGTTTTCCCACATGCGTGATTGGGACTCGTGAACTGCCAAAGAGGTGCCGCCCTGCAATGCAGTGCGTTCGTATTCGGGGTTGCAGCCCAATTCATAAAGAGCATGTCCGCATTCATGCATGGCGCTGAACAGGGTCGCTAGCGGTGCGTTCTTCTCGTACCGATTTGTGATACGAACATCGTTCAGACTGAATGTGGTTTGGAAGGGATGCGGGGCTTTATCTTGTCTGCCGCGATTGAAGTCATAACCGAATTTGGTCACGATCTTTTCGCTGAAATCCCACACTTTCTTTTCATTGAAAGCCTTGTGCAGGAAATCATCTTTGACCTGTTTGGATTCGCTGATGGCTTTGATAAGCGCCACCTGCTTGGGTCGCAAGTTACCAAAGATCTCGCGCACTTCAGCGGTCTTCATGCCGGGTTCGTAATCATCCAACAGGGTGTCATAGGGATGGTCCGCTGGCGGGAAGAAGGATACATACTTCTTCACCAGTTCCACATTCTTTTCAAGATACGGACGAAAGATCGAGAAATCGGATTTGCTTCTGGCTTCCACCCAGGCTTCGAGAGCTTTGGTGGCTGCCATGGCTTGTTCTGCCACAAAGGAGGCAGGCACGCGTTTGGCTTTGTCGTACCCACGCGCTGCCACACGTACCATTGCGCCTTCATCGGTTTCAGGATCGCTGAACTCTTTTTTCAAGTCTTCGAGCAGGTTTCCCACTTCATCGGAGGTGAATTTTTCCTGCGCTATCTTTCCAAGAGTGGCAAGCTGCTGACCACGAGCTTCGCCGCCGCTGGGAGGCATGTTCACCTGCTGGTCCCAACTTAACACAGCACCAGCATGACCCAGATCCGACACTTCCCCAAGGATTTCTTTTAACTTCGCGAGTTTTTCAGACATCACGCTTCTCCTGTTCTATTTGACATACAACCGCTTCAACCCAAACCGGGGTTTGATTCTGTATCCCCTAGCATTTTCCCCGCTGTGAGCGGCTTTATTTGCGACCACGATTGTATCACTTCATAAAACAAACTCTGCAAGTACACCTGGCAGAGTTTGTTCTTTTCTCAATTATTTTCAGGACATTTATGATATTCATCCAACCCGTTGACTGTGATGTAGAAGGTCTCACCTTCCTGTATGTCGATCGTTTCATATACAGGGGCGTCGGGCAGGGTGGCATCTTGAAGTTCATAAACACCAGGGTCTACCTGGACGTAGTTCAAATAGTCGGCGTTCGTCCAAAGAGAATACAGATATATTTCGTTCGGCAAGATAATGATATCGTGTTCGGTGCAATTCTTGATGTAGGCAGGTTCGGGCCACTCGGTGAACGTGAAATCAGGAATATCTTCTAAATTGCCATCAATTCGGGAGTATGGGGTCTGCAATGATACCCAGCCCGTCTGTTCGGTGGCAGGAATTTGGATCTGCACCCATTTCGAGAGCACATCCTGCCCGATGACGTTGGCAGAGGAGGCACTCTTCAAAATTCCGATACGGTCGTAGGCTGTGCCTGGTCCGCGGCGGATGTTGAGGTTGCCATTGATGGCAGTGATGCGCACAGAAAGTAGCGGCGCAGAAGCTGTTTCAGTGGAAGCAGGAATCAGCGTCGGTGTGGGAAGAGGCGTTTCTGTGACGGTGGACGACTGAGCATTGACGATGGATTCTTCTTCCGTAGGTTCCATCGTCGCCTGTCCTTCATCGATGGGTGGTGTTGCCACAGGCATACAACCTACTGCAAAGATCGCAAACAGCAGGGTGGAAAAAATCTTTCGAGAATTGAGCATTTTATTCGTACCGCAAAGCTTCGACGGGCTCCAAATTGGCGGCGCGGCTGGCAGGGTAAATGCCAAAGAACAAACCGATCATGGCGGAGAAACTGGTCGAGAGGATGATGGCATCCCAGCCCACGATGGGGATGAAGGTATTGCCAGTGGCAGTTGCCACTTGTTCAACGATGCGCGCAATGACCCAGCCGAAAATGGTGCCAATGATGCCGCCAATAAGACTCAACAATGAAGACTCGGTCAGGAACTGCAACAGGATATCGCGCTTACGTGCGCCAAGGGCTTTACGCAGACCGATCTCTTTGGTGCGCTCTGTGACCGAGACCAGCATAATGTTCATAATGCCGATGCCACCCACTAAAAGTGAGATACCGGCGATACCACCAAGGAAGATGGTGAGCACCCCTGTGATGGATTCAAAGATACTTAGAAAATCCTGTTGGGTGAAGACGGTGAAATCATCTGCGCCGACCGGCGTGCGATGGCGCTGGCGAATGATGTTGGAGACCTCTTCCACTGCCGATGGCACGGCTTCGGCGGTGGTGGCTTGCACAAAGATGACATCCACTTCGTCGCGAGCGCTGCGTTTGATCAGACGAGCTTGGGCTGTGGTGAATGGAATATAGGCACTATTATCTTCACTGCCAAAGGCACCACCACCGCGCGCCACTAGAACACCAATAATACGGAAGGGCTGTCCTTCAATACGGATGGTCTCGCCTACGAGTCCATCAGCATGACCAAATAGGTTAATGGCAGTTTCAGGTCCGAGCACCACTACAGACATGCGCCCGAGGATATGTTCTTGATTAATGAATTCGCCTTCGGCAATTTCCAAATTGCGGACCTGGGAATACTCAGGTGTGACACCTGAGATGGAGGTGCTGGTCGTTTCGCTGGAAAAGGTTATGAAGCCGTTCCCTTGAATGGCAGGAGCAACCATTTCGACAGAGGGCGCGGCGAAAGAATCCAATAACGCATTGGAGTCACCCAAGGTCAATGGACGTTCATTGTTGCCGCTGGTGCGTGGACCAGAGCCGGGCGGACCATCTTGACTGGGTGCACCGCCAAATATAAATAGAAGGTTCGTACCAATACTAGAGATGGAGCCGGTGATGGATGCTTGCGCACCATTCCCGACTGCCAACATGGCAATGACCGCAGCAACACCGATGACAATGCCCAATACAGTAAGACCCGAACGCATCTTATTGCCGTTCAGGCTTTCGAGGGCTTCCATGATCGCTTGTGCAAAACTCATTTCATCCCTCCGGGATTTTCGTCGATGGTATCCAGTTCGCCGTCTTTCAAGCGGATGACACGCTGGGTCTGTTCTGCGATCTTCGGGTCGTGAGTGACGATGACAAGAGTTGTGCCAAGATCTTTGTTCAGATTAAGCAGAAGGTTCATGATCTCTTTGCCGACCTTTGAATCGAGATTGCCTGTCGGCTCATCTGCCATGATGATGGCGGGATTATTAACCAAAGCACGGGCTACCGCCACACGCTGCTGCTGACCACCCGAAAGTTCATAGGGGCGATGATACATGCGGTCTTTCAATCCCACGGCTTCCAAGGCAGCTTGAGCTTTTTCGCGGCGACCCTGTGTGATGCCGGCATAACGCAAAGGTAACTCTACATTCCCTACAGCGCTCAAACGGGAAAGCAGGTTGAAACTTTGAAAGACAAAGCCGATCTTGCGATTGCGAACGCTTGCCAATTGGTCATCATTCATTTGGCCGACCGATTCGCCATCCAATATATATTCGCCGGATGAAGGACGATCTAAACAGCCGAGTGTGTTCATCATGGTCGATTTACCTGAGCCGCTGGGACCCATGATGGAGATCACTTCTCCACGTTTGACCGTGAATGAAACACCTCTTAATGCCTGCACTTCGATCTCACCCATGATGTAGGTCTTGGTGAGTTCGCGTGCTTCAATGACCCAGTCCATGCTAGCCTCCACCGAATGGACCTCCATTAAATGTAGGAGGGTTGAGGATAATGAGGTCACCTTCTTTTATATCGCCGCTGGTCAGTACGCTCATTGTGTCTGAAGAAGCACCAAGGGTGATCTGTACTGGAGTCGGTGCTCCCTCTTTTTCGATATATACGACCCGTTCGCCATCCACCAGGCGGACAGCACGGTTCGGGACGAGGAGCATGTCTTTTACTTCTTCTGTGATGATGTTCACCGCTGTGGTCATGCCGGGTTTCACTTGCGCATCGGCATCTGTTAATTCGACAGTGACGGTGAAGCTCACAACACCTTGCAGGGTATCTCCGGCCTGCCCCACTTCGATAACCTTGCCGTTATACGTTGTGCCGAGAATGGCATCGAAGGCGAGGGTGGCATTTTGACCCACTGCCACATTGTTGATATCCACTTCAGAGACCTGGACATCAACCAATAAGCTGGAGAGATCGTCTATGCGAAAGCCAATTGTGCCGGGATTAACCTGGTCCCCGACGACGAGGCTTGTTTGGGTGATCGTGCCGTCGAACGGAGCTATGAGCTTTGCCAGGTTCAAGGTCGCTTCGGCAGCAGCAACACGCGCACGAGCTACAGCTACTTCATCAGAGTCGGCTCCCTTTTGGAGGCGTTCATATTGACGGCGGGCATCTTCCAATTTTGATTCAGCCAATGCGAGGTCGCGGTCGGCATCGGCAATGGTTTCTTCGCCGGCATAGCCTTTATATTCTTTGAGTTTCAATTCGCCGAATTGGTCGTAATAAAATTCCTTGATGTCGACCTTGCCGTTGAGATCCATGCGCCAGTTATATGCTTTTTGATAGGCTTCTTCCGCTTTATCAACTGCTTTTTCGGCTTCAAGCAAGGCGGTATTGGAAACGAGCAGTTCATCCAAGGCTTTCTGCGCGTTCACCAAGTCGGCTTCGGCGAGGATAATGCTCTGGCTGAGAGTCGTTTTATCGAGGCTGGACAGGACAAATCCACGTTCGACGCGGTCCCCGATCACAGCGTTCACTTCGTTTACGACTCCATTTGTCTGCCAGGTTAGTGTGGCGGTCTGTCGTGCGCGGACGCTTCCTGTTGCACCCACATAGGCTGCCAGGTCGCCACGTTCAACGGGGACGGTTTCAAACGCCACTACTTCTTCGGGACGTGAGAGGGAGAAACCGACGATCAACAGGATGACGGCGACAACCGCAATGATGATCCATGTTCGTCGGGTAATTCTGGAAAAAAATTGACGCATTCGAAAAATCCTCCAATTAGATACAGTAAACCTTCAGTGTTTATTTCTTACATTGATATATCACAAGCTAGGCAAAAGATTGTGGATAGATTGTGCAGGTTTTAACAAATTGATTTTAATTCATCTATGGTTTTTAAACCGTGAGAAATTCATTAATCTACTTCTCACAAACAGGTGACGATTGTCTCTCTGTTTAGGTGACATTTAAACCTTTGTCTATCCTATTACATTGGTTATCATCCAAGTAACCACTTTATATGTATCACTCCCTTTGGAGGCTTTTGCATGCAGGCAGTACCCAGTGAATTTTTGGCAATCGATCGTAAGGAACGGGCGAACCGCCCTTTTTTTGATTTAGATCTGCGCCCCGCTGATGAACGTCGATGTGACTTTGGCGATGTTGTGATCGAGTTCGACCCGGAACGTGCGATGATGGAAGCGGCTCGCTGCATTCATTGCCCAGACCCGGCTCCGTGCATGGTGGCATGCCCCACTGCGAACGATATTCCCTCTGCCATGTGGTTGATCGAGCAAGGCAAATTTGTTGAGGCGGCGGGTATTTATCACAAGACCAGTTCTCTGCCTGAAATTTGCGGACGGGTTTGTCCGCATGAGGCGTTGTGTCAGGGCTCTTGTGTGCTGAACAAACATCATACGCCTGTGTTGTGCGGTGAGCTTGAAGCTTTTACGGTGGACTATGAGCGCCGAACGCAGGGTTATCTTATTCCGCTTTCCATTCCAACAGGCAAGAAGGTTGCCATTATTGGCGCAGGACCGGCAGGGCTGGGCTGCGCAGATATCCTTTTGCAAAAGGGGCATGAGGTGACGGTTTTCGATTCGAAACCTGCGCCGGGTGGTCTGTTGGTGTATGGCATTCCGAACTTTAAACTTTCGAAAGATGTGTGGCAGGAAAAATGGGAGGAGTTCGAACGTGCGGGTGCGAAGTTCGTACCGAACACCTATATAGGTAAAGATAAGACCATTGACCAGTTATTCGAAGAAGGTTTCGATGCGGTCTTTATTGGGGTTGGTTCTGAAATCGATGCAAAGATGGAAGATACGCCCGGTACGGACCTGCCTGGTGTTTATGAAGCAACAGATTTTCTGATCCGCGGCAATATTCCCTTGGAGCAGCTGCCTGAAAATATGAAGGTGCCGCTCGAGCTCGGAAAACGAGTGGTGGTGGTTGGCGGCGGTGATACGGCTTCAGACTGTCTGCGAACGGCGTTACGCCTGGGCGCAGAGGAAGTGACCTGTTTGTATCGCCGTACTGAAAAAGAAATGCCAGGCGGTAAGAAAGACCGCAAGATGGCGCGGGATGAAGGCGCGAAGTATCGCTTCCTCACCCAACCGGTAAAGTTCATTGCAGGTGCCGATGGAAAACTGGCAGCTGTGGAATGTATCGAGATGAAGCTTGGCGAGCCTGATGCAAAGGGACGCCGCAAGCCTGTGCCGGTGGAAGGTTCCAACTTCAGTGTAGCAGCGGATACTGCCATTTTGGCGCTCGGTTATTGGCCGGACCCGATCCTTGGTAAGACCACCCCAGACCTTGAGACTCATGATTGGGGTTTGATCTCGGTGAAGAACAAGGCTACCGGGGTTACGAGCCGTGAAGGTATTTTCTCTGGCGGTGATTGTGTGACCGGACCAGACCTGGTTGTTACCGCCATGGTGGGCGGTCGTAAAGCCGGGGTGGCGATCGATGAGTATTTGAAGAATAAGAAATAGTCAATTACCTGTTGAGGGCAGCAGGTCGTTAGCACGGCAGGGTCGCCAGCTCTGCCGTGCGCCTTTTAAAGAAGTTTTGTAAGAAGGAAATTTTCTTGCCCGCTTTCGGGGCTAAATGTATAATTCTTTTTGTAAGATATAAGGTGTTATACAGCAAAATCGCTGTCTAACACCCCAATTTGGGGGTTTATACAGCAAGCTGTATAAACCATAGTTAGTGTGCCCTTGCGGGAAAAACATTTTTAATCTTTTTCAAAATTGTATTTCGGTCAAGTTGGGTTTGAGTCTTCAAAATTAGGTTTCGGGGTTTAGCAAAAGTTTTGGTTGTTCAAGTTGGGTCTTTTAACGGTGGTTATTTCTAAAAATTGTTGGCTTCAAAAATAGCTCGCGTTTTTTGTTCCAAAAGTTTCGCGTCAAATTTGCTCAGGTTTCCAAAATGGGCTTCATGGATTTTAGTCAAAGCTATGGCAAGCAAGTAGTTTCATTTTGTGAAGTCATATTTTGTGGCAAAAGTTATTTTCTGCAAAGCCAGGTCGCCAAAATTGGTTTCAAGGTTTTTAGAAAAAGTTTTGTTCAAGCTTTTTACCAAGTTCGTTTTTTCTGGCAGGTTTGTTTTTTGGCAAAGTCAATTTTTAGCAAAGATTTTGGCAAGTCCTTGGCTTTTGTGCTCTTCCAATCCAAAGTTAATTTCGTTGGCAAAATCGGGCTTGTAAAAAATTATGTCGTGTGTAAAATCAAGTCAGTTAAGGCAAGGTTTTGTTTTTTGGGCGGTGAGTCTTCCAAAAGTCGGGCACACTAACAAAGCGT
>VFQT010003386.1_pt1 | contig 14586 bp, 14 predicted proteins | sample 3512381 | NCBI WGS metagenome assembly VFQT01 (sample SAMN10412376, study PRJNA504923) | tailings metagenome | isolation source: Relicate 2 Philex TSF3 active mining site | place: Philippines: Tuba, Benguet | collected 2017-08-29 | reverse complement strand
GACTTGCCGCGGCACCATTGGCTCCCGCCCCATTCCTTTTGCCAATCGCGGGCGGTGACGTCGTTGGCGCAGGTGTAGCCGAGGACCTTGCGCAGCGCCTCCGCGGGCGACGCGTTGCGGATGGGCTCGCCCACGATGACCGCCAGCTCGGCCTCGAAGTCCACCTTGTCGCTGCGCAGGTGGCGGGGCAGGCGCACCGTCCCCCCGGGCGCGAGCACCGAGGCCGGGCTCTTGAGGAAGATGGTCGGCCAGGCTTGCTGGGCCGAGCCGAACTCGCGCGCATGGGCGCCATAGTTGACGCCGCAGCAGAAGATGGCGCGGGGGTCGACCGGGGGCAGGGGGCGGCCGGGCGTCACCGCGCGGCCCGTCGGCAGGAAGCGGAGCCCCTCCTGCCGGACCTCCTCCCAGCCCCGTTCCGTCTCGCGGGCATGGAAAGCGAGGCCATTTTCCGGGTCTTGGAAGCGGAACACATGCATGGAAACGTTGTTCTATCCTCCATGGCTCTACCCCGCAAGCCGAAGCCCCTGCCGCGTCGGCACTTCCTCGGCAAGGCCTTCGCCCTCGGCCTTGGCCTCACCATCCTCCCCCGCCATGTCCTCGGCCGCGGTTACATCCCGCCGAGCGAGACCCTGAACCACGTGCTCATCGGCTGCGGCGGCATCTCGTCGCAGCACTTCGGCAACACCGCCGGCCCGGGGCATCGCTGGATCGCCGTCTGCGACGTCGATGACACCCGGACCTCCGGCCATGCCGAGCGGCTGGCCCGCGAGCGGGGGCATCGCCCGCGCGTCACCCGCGACTTCCGCGAGGTCGTCGGCCTGGCCGACGCCGACGTCGTCCACGTCTGCACGCCGCCCCATTGGCATGGCGTCATGGCCGCCGCGGCCGCCCGGGCGGGCAAGGCCGTGTGGTCGGAGAAGCCCCTGACCCGCACCATCGGCGAGGGGTTGGCCCTGGTCGACGTGGTGGAGCGCGCCCGCGTGCCGTTCCGCGTGAACACCTGGTTCCGACTCAACGCCAACGACTACTACGGCATGGGCCCGGCCCGCGAGATCCGCCGACTTGTCGCCAGCGGCGTCCTCGGCTGGCCCCTGACCGTCCGCGTCGCCTCCCATCCCGGCGGCGATTCCGGCAGCATCCGCGAGATCCATTGGAAGTCCCAGCAGTGGACGGGACGGGCCGACCTGCAGCCCCAGCCGGTGCCCGCCCATCTCGACTGGGACCTCTACTGCGGCCCCTCGCCCGTCATCCCCTACCACCCGCATCGCTGCCATGGCTCCTTCCGGGGCTATTGGAACTTCGACCAGGGCGGCCTCGGCGACATGGGCCAGCACTTCCTCGACCCCGTCCAGTATTTCCTCGGCAAGGACCGGGAGTATCCGGTCTCGGCCGAGTCGGAGGCGCCGCCGCAGGACGCCATGGCCTGCGGGGCGTGGAAGACCGTGACGCTCACCTACCGGGATGGCTGCAAGATCATCCTCGAGTCCGAGCTCTGCCCCGGCCACGGCACCCGGCCCTTCATCGAGGGACCCAATGGCCGCCTCTGGCCCGACCTGCGCACCGACCCGCCGGAGCTCGCCCGCAAGGCGCGGGAGTTCCCGCTTCCCGAGCGCCACGAGGACGACTTCAACCTCGCCGTCCGGGAGAAGCGCCCCTTCGGCTTCGGCGTCCGCGACGCCCATCACAGCTGCACGCTGGTCAACCTCGCCGCCCTCTCCGTCCGCCTCGGCCGCAAGGTGACCCTCGCCGAGGGCGCCCGCTCCATGGTCGACGATCCCCAGGCCCAGCGCCTGCATTCCCCCGCGCTCCGCGCCCCTTGGTCCGTTTGAGCCCGCGGCGCGAGTTCCACCTGCTGTGCGCGACGGCGACCGCCCTCGCGCTGCTCGCCGCCATCGGCTGCCGCGACCTCGCCACCTGGGCGATGGAGTCGGCGCCTGTCTTCATCGTGGCCGCCGCGGCGCCGTTCGTCCCCGCGCCCTCGCGGCTGCTCGGCCGGCTCCTGTTCGTCCACGGCCTTGTCCTCATCGTCGGCTCGCACTGGACCTACGCCCAGGTGCCCGCCGGCAACTGGGTCCGCGACGCGCTCGGCCTCGCCCGCAACCCCTACGACCGGCTCGGGCACCTCTTCCAGGGCTTCGTCCCGGCCCTGCTCGTCCGCGAGGCCTTGCTCCGCTCGGCCTGGGTCGCCGCCGCCCGACCGGCCGCCGTCCTCGCCGTCACGGCGTCGCTCGCCTTCAGCGCGGTCTACGAGCTGCTCGAGTGGGCCGCCGCCATCGCCATAGGGCAGGCGGCCGACGCCTTCCTCGGCACGCAGGGCGATCCATGGGACACGCAGGCGGACATGGCCTGCGCGCTGGTCGGCGCCCTCGCCGCCGTCGCCTTGGTCGCACGGGTCCACGACCGCTCCCTCGCCGAGGCTTCAATTTCATGACGCTCCCCCTCCTCCGCTGTCTCCTGCTGTTCGCCGCTACCGCCGCCTTGGTCGCCGCCAGGCCGTCCCGCCCCGAGCTCGAGACCCTGCTCGGCGGCCTCGATGGCGCCAAGGCGCCCGCCAACGCCACCCGCGCCTCCGTCCAGGCCGCGACACTCGCCCTCGGCGGACAGCCCGGCCCCGACGCGGCTTGGTGGTTCGGCGAGCTCCGCGCCAAGGCCGCCGCGGCCACCGACCCGGAGGCGCGCGCCTTCCTCGGCGCCCAGCTCCTGCTCGACCCCTCGGTGCCGACCGTCTCGCCGCTGGGCGCCGCGCCGGTGGCGCCCGCGCCCTACGCGCTTGATCCCAAGCAGGGCCCCATGGCCCGTCTGGTCGACAGCCAGCGTTCGCTCGAGATGGGCGAGCGCCCGGCCCTTCGCCCCACCGAGCTCGCCGCCGCCGCGCGCAGCAAGGAGGATCCGGAACTCGCCGACCGCGCCCTCGTCCTCCTACGCCGCGTCGACCCCTCGCTCGCCGCGCCGCTTCTCTGGGAGCGGCTGGGCGCCGCCAAGGCGCGCTCGGCCGCCCTTCGCTGGGAGGAGGAGCTCCAGCGTGTCCCGCTCACCCACGTCGGCCGAGGGTTCACCGCCAAGCCCCCGGCGGCCTGGTCCAAGCCCGCGCGCGCCGCATGGCTGCGGTTGGTCGCCGCGCGCCCGGCGCTACGCGCCGACAAGGAGACCGTCCTCGGCCTGCTGAAGGGCCCGGCCGACGAGCTGACCGAGGCCGCGTGGGACGCGGTGCCGACCGTCTTCTCCAAGGGCGACAGGGCCCGGCTCGAGGCCGCCGCGCAGGGTCTCTCGGACCGCCTGGCGCCCCGGGCCAAGGACGCGCTCGAGCGGCTGCGCTGACCTGCGCTTGCCCCGGGCGTCGCGCGCCGATTGGATGGCCGCATGCCGTCGAGCGACCAGCAGCCGAACCTCCTCCTGGTGGGGTTCATGGGCACGGGGAAGTCCACCCTCGGGCGCCTGCTGGCGCGCCGTTGGCGCCGCCCGCTCATCGACACGGACGAGCTGGTCGAGCGGCTGGCCGGCAAGAGCATCCCGCGGATCTTCGAGGAGGACGGCGAGGCGGCCTTTCGCGCCAAGGAGCGCGAGGTCGTCGAGTCCCATCTCCCCGACTCCGGCGCCGTCATCTCCTGCGGCGGCGGCCTCGTGATTCCCGAGGGCATGGGGGCGCTGGTCGCGTCGAAGGGCGTGGTCGTCACGCTCTTCGCCTCGCCGGAGGCCGTGCTAAGGCGAACCCAGGGCAAGACGGGGCGCCCGCTGCTCGCCGGCGAGGACCCCGAGGCGCGCATCCGCGCCCTCATGGCCGAGCGCGAGAAGGCCTATCTCGCCTGCGGCACCGCGGTCTACACCGACGGGCGCACGCTCCCGCAGCTGGCGGAGGCGGTGGAGCGGATCTATCGGAGGGAAGCGCGGGGGTAGGAGATGGGGGAGGAGGTGGTGCTGAGGATACTGAGGAGGCCAAGGATGCCAAGGAGACGGAGGACGGTAAGGATACCAAGGATGCTTGGGAGATTAACGAAACCGAGAGGATGAGGACACCCAAGCCCACCCACGCGTTTCAAATCCTCCGCACTTTCCGACCCTCCATTTCCTTGGTCTCCTCAGTTTCCCGAATTCCCTCCTACCACATCCCCCTCGCCGGCTCGCCGTCCCGCAGCGCCGCGACGGCGTCGAGGAAATCGTCCCGCCGGCAGGGCAGGGCGCCAAGCCCGAGCAGGTGCGCGGTCGGCACCTGGCAGTCGACCAGCGGGCAGCCGTGCTCCCTGAGCCGGCTGACCAGGTGCGCGAAGGCGACCTTCGAGGCGTCGGTGACGCGATGGAACATCGACTCGCCGCAGAAGAGCCTCCCGACCTGCACGCCGTAGAGCCCGCCCACGAGCGCGCCTTCCCGCCAGACCTCGACGCTGTGGGCGAGGCCGCGGCGGTGCAGCTCGCCATACGAGGCCAGGAAGTCCCCCGTGATCCAGGTGCCCTCCTGCCCGGGCCGCGGCGCCGCGGCGCAGGCCGCCATGACCTCGCCGAAGGCCATGTCGCGGGTGACCGTCCACCCCGGCCGTCGCAGCGCCTTGGCCAGCCCATGCGGCGGCTTCCAGTCGGCCGTGAGGACGACGCAGCGCGGCTCGGGGCACCACCAATGCGGGCCTTCCGGCCCCGAGGACCAAGGGAACACGCCGCTGCGGTACGCCCGGGCCAGCCGGTCCGGGGAGAGGTCCCCGCCCACGGCGATGGGGCGGTGCCTGGGCCCGCCGCGGGGGTCGCCGAGATCCCAGTCGCTCACGGCCCCATCAGAGGGGCGCGCGGCGACGGGGCAAGCGTCACTTCGTGATGTTGTAGACCGAGGGGACCGAGACGCCGAGCTCGGTCGCGATCTCGCGCACGGAGAGCCCCTTCTGGCGCATCGTCGCCGCCTTGCGGCGCATCGACTCGTCGATGACGGCGCGGCGGCGGGCCGGGCGGGTCATCAGGCGGAGGAGGCGTCGGGCGAGCTCCTGCTTCGACAGGCGCTCGATCTCCTTGGAGAGCTTGTTGCTCTGGCGGCGGTGGGCTTCCTCCCACTGCTCGGAGGCCAGGTCGCGGGCCTGGGCGAGGGCGGCCCGCACGAAGGCATCCTTCGTGGGGAAGTCGGCGGGATCGAGGTCGAGGCGCATGGTGGTTTTCCTGGAGACTAAGAAATGTCAAAATCCTGTTAAATCAAAAAATAATAAAGAATATAGGGCGGGTTCAATATAAAACACCTATCTTGGGTCAAAGTTCCTTATTTGCTCCACTCGAGCATCCGCCGGAGGGGGACCTCCGCCGCCGCGCGGATGCCCTCATCCAGCGTGATTTCCGGGCCGCCGTTGGCCAGGCAGTCGCGGAGCTTGGCCAAGGTGTTCATTTTCATGTACCGGCACTCGTTGCAGGAGCAGCGGTCCGTGGGCGCCGCCACGAAGGTCTTGTCCGGCACCTCCCGGCGCAGGCGATGGATCATCCCCGACTCGGTCGTCACGATCAGGGTCGGGGAGACCTGCCGGCGGGCCCAGGCCACCATCAGCTCGGTGCTGCAGACCTCGTCGGCGAGGCCGCGGACCGCCTCGGTGCACTCCGGATGGGCCACCACCGGGGCGCCCGGGTGGAGCGCCTTGGCGCGGAGCAGGGCGGTGGGGGTGAACTGGACGTGGGCGTAGCAGCTGCCCGGCCAGAGGCGCATCCGTCGGCCCGTCCGCTGCGAGACCCATTGCCCCAGGTTCTGGTCGGGCACGAAGAGGATCTCCCTGTCGGCGGGGATGCGCTCCACGATGCGGCTCGCGTTGCCGCTCGTGCAGATGACGTCGGCCAGGGCCTTCACCGCCGCGGAGCAATTGATGTACGCCACCACGGCCAGCCCGGGGTTCTCCGCCTTGACCTGGGCCAGGCGCTCCGCCGGGCAGGAGTCCGCCAGCGAGCACCCCGCCTCGAGGTCCGGTAGCAGGACGCGACGTCCCGGGTTCACGATCTTGGCCGTCTCGGCCATGAAGTGCACCCCGCAGAAGACGATGGTCGAGGCCCGCGTCTCGGCCGCCTTGTAGGCCAGCCCGAGCGAGTCGCCCACGAAGTCGGCCACGCCCTGGATGTCCTCGCACTGGTAGTTGTGCGCGAGGATGACGGCGTCGGCCTTGCGCTTGAGCTCGAGCACCTCGCGCTGGAGGTCGGAGAGCGGCGTCGGGCCGGGCAGGGGAGGGAAGACGGCGGGGGCGGGGGCGGGCACGGTCGTGAGGTTCAGGAAGCGGACCGCTTTTGGCAGTCGGAGCAAATCGCGCTCACCTGGAGGCGCTGCGAGACGGGCCGCATGCCGTGCTTGGCCGCGACCGCCTTGCCGTACCATTCCATGAAGGGGGCGTCGACCTCGACGATGCGGTCGCAGCGCTCGCAGACGAGCTGCGCCCGGAAGGCGGGCCCGCCGTTCTCGGTGAGGTAGTAGGTGTGGTCGCGCCCGACGTCGATCTCGCGCACGGAGCCGCAGCCGACCAGGAGGGGCAGGGTGCGGTAGACGGTCGCGCGCGAGACGGTGGGCTCGATCTCCCGCGCGCGGCGCAGCAGCTCGTCCGCCGTGTAGTGGCCGGTGAGCACCCGGGTCGCCTCGTACACGGCCATCCGCTGCCGCGTCCCGCGCAGGCCCTGCTGGGCGATGTAGGCGCGGAAGGCCTCCGAGGGATCGGAGGCGGGGCTGGGCTGGCGGGAAAGCGCGGCCATCAAAGTTGAGACGGTATTGATACTGGGCGCTGGCGGTCAATACCCGCGTCGGGCTTCCTGCGTTGACTCCCCCTCCCCCCTCCCCTTGCCTCCAAGCCCCTTTTTTCGGGCAAAACCTCATGTTCCAAAACACGGACGACCTGCGCATCCGGAGCCGGAAACCCCTGACTCCGCCCTCCGTCGTGCTCAAGGAGGTCCCCGCCACCGAGCGGGCGACCGAGGTCATCGCCGCCTCCCGCAAGGCCGTCTCCCGCATCCTCCAGGGCGCCGACGACCGCCTCATCGCCATCGTGGGGCCGTGCTCGATCCACGACACCGACGCCGCGCTCGAGTATGCCCGGCACCTCAAGGCCGCCGCCGACCGCCTCGCCCCCGACCTGCTGGTCATCATGCGGGTCTACTTCGAGAAGCCCCGCACCACCGTGGGCTGGAAGGGCCTGATCAACGACCCTGCCATCGACGGCTCGTTCGCCATCGACGCCGGCGTGCGCCTCGCCCGCCGCGTGCTGCTGGACATCGCCGACCTCGGCCTGCCCACCGCGACCGAGTTCCTCGACCCCATCACGCCGCAGTACCTCGCCGACCTGGTCGCCTACGGCGCCATCGGCGCCCGCACGACCGAGAGCCAGATCCACCGCGAGCTCGCCTCCGGCCTCTCGATGCCCGTCGGCTTCAAGAACGGCACCGACGGCTCGGTGCAGGTCGCGGTCGACGCCTGCCTCTCCGCCCGCAGCTCCCACTGGTTCCCCTCCGTCACCAAGGAGGGCGAGGTCGCCGTCTTCCAGACCTCGGGCAACCCCGACGCGCACGTCATCCTGCGCGGCGGCTCGCGCTCCGGCCCCAACTACGGCGCCGAGCACGTGGCCGACGCCGCCTCCCGGCTGGCCAAGGCCGGCATCCCCGGGCGACTCGTGGTCGACTGCTCCCACGGCAACAGCTCCAAGGACCACCGCCGCCAGCCCGAGGTCGCGGCCGACCTCGCCGCCCAGGTCGCCGGCGGCTCGCCCGCCGTCGCGGGCGTGATGATCGAGAGCCACCTCCGCGAGGGCCGGCAGGACTGGAAGGGCCGCGACGCCTCCGAGCGCGGCGTCAGCATCACCGACGCCTGCATCAGCCTCGAGCAGGACGCTCCCCGTCCTCGACGCCCTCGCCGCCGCCGTGCGCGCCCGCCGCGCCGCCCCCGTCGCCCGCTGATTTCCCCATGAACGCCGTGCTCAAGCTCCTGCTCGAGGGTGAGGCCCTCGACACCGCCCAGATGGGCAAGATCCTCGGCCTCGGCGCCGACGCGGTCGCGCGCGAGCTCGAGCAGCTGCGCAAGGACGGCGTCCTGCTGGGCCTGCGGCCCGTGCTCAATCCCTCGTGGGAGGCCGAGCGCCGCGTCCGCGCCGTCATCGAGATCAAGGTGCGCCCCGAGGGCCGCGGCGGCTTCGACGGCCTGGCCGAGCGCATCAGCGCCTTCGAGCAGGTCGAGAGCTGCCACCTGATGTCGGGCGGCTACGACCTCCTCGCCGTGGTCGCGGCCGACAACCTCTACAAGGTCGCCAGCTTCGTCCACGAGCGCCTCGCCCGCATCGACGGCGTGCAGGGCACGTCCACCCACTTCATCCTCCGCGCGTACAAGAAGGACGGCTTCCTCGTCTCCGACGACCGCCGCGACGGCGACAAGCCCCAGGTCAGCGCCTGAGCGCCGCCCGGACTCCCCCGATGACCGACGACCGCCGCTTCGTCGCGCGCCACGTGGCCGCCCTGCCCAAGTCGGGCATCCGCGACTTCTTCGCCATCGTCTCGCAGATGAGGGACGCCGTCTCGCTGGGCATCGGCGAGCCGGACTTCGTCACCCCGTTCCCCATCCGCGAGGCCGCCATGGCCGCGCTCGAGAAGGGCCGCACCTCCTACACCGACAACCGCGGCCTGCTCGCCCTGCGCGAGGAGATCAGCCGCTACGTCGCCCGCCACTACGGCCCCGAGTACCGCCCCGACGACGAGATCCTCGTCACCATCGGCGTCTCCGAGGCGCTCGACATCCTCCTGCGCGCCGTCCTCGACCCGGGCGACAAGGTGCTCTACCACGAGCCCTGCTACGTCTCCTACGCCCCGAGCGTCGCCCTCTGCCACGCGCAGGCCATCCCCGTGCGGACGACCGACAAGGACGCCTTCTCGCTCGACCCCGAGGCGCTGCGCGCCGCCTGGCAGCCCGGCTGCAAGGTGCTCATCCTGAACTTCCCGACCAACCCGACCGGCGGCACCGCCGACCGCGCCAAGCTCGAGGCCATCGCCCGCTTCGCCGTCGAGAAGGACCTGCTCGTCGCCTCCGACGAGATCTACTCCGAGCTCACCTTCGAGGGCGACCACGTCTCCATCGCCTCGCTCCCCGGCATGCGCGAGCGCACGGTGTTCCTGCACGGCTTCTCCAAGGCCTTCGCGATGACCGGCTTCCGCGTCGGCTACGCCTGCGGCCCGGCCGGCGTCATCGACGGGATGCTCAAGGTGCACCAGTACGCCATCATGTGCGCGCCCATCGCCAGCCAGGAGGCCGCCATCGAGGCCCTGCGCAACGGCCGCGACGCCATGCTGCACATGCGCGACAAGTACCGCGAGCGGCGCGACTTCATCGTGCGGCGCCTCAACGCGCACGGGCTCCCCTGCCACCTGCCGCGCGGCGCCTTCTACGCCTTCCCGCGGGTCGACGTCACGGGGCTCGACTCCATGGCCTTCGCCCAGGGCCTGCTCCGCGAGGAGAAGGTCGCCATCGTGCCCGGCACCGCCTTCGGGCAGGCCGGCGCCGGCTTCTGCCGCGCCTCCTTCTCCACCAGCTACGAGCGCATCAACGAGGCCATGGACCGCCTCGGCCGGTACCTCGACCGCCTGCGCGCGCGCTGACCGCAGCCGGGGCTTGCGCCCCGCGCCCCGCGCCCCGACAGTCCGCCGATGCCGACCTCCACCGAGCTTCCCCGCGCCGTCGCCATCGTCGGCCGGCCCAACGTGGGCAAGAGCCGGCTCTTCAACCGGCTGGTCGGCCGCCGCATCTCCATCGTCCACGACCAGCCCGGCGTGACCCGCGACCTCATCGTCTCCGAGGTCGACGAGGGCCGCTACACGCTGATGGACACCGGCGGCATCGGCCTCTTCGACCGCGCGCTGACGCCCGACGACATCGCGGCCGCCGTCGAGGAGCAGGTCGGGTTCGCCATCGCCGCCGCCGGCCTCGTCCTGCTCGTCGCCGACGCGTCCGAGGGCTGCGTGCCGCTCGACCTCGAGGTCGCCTCCCGGCTCCGCGCCGCGGGCAAGAAGGTCGTGGTCGTGGCCAACAAGGCCGACACCCCCGAGCGCGACGGCGCCCTGCACGAGTTCTACGCCCTCGGCTTCGGCGAGCCCGTCCTCGTCTCCGCGGAGCACGGCCGCGGGGCCGACTTCCTCCGCCGACGCATCCTCGCCGAGCTCGGGCCCGCGCCCGAGGCGCCGCGCGACACGGTCGACGCCATCCGCCTCGCCCTCGCCGGCCGGCCCAACGTCGGCAAGAGCTCGCTCGGCAACCGCCTGCTCTCGGCCGACCGCCTCGTCGTCTCGCCCACGGCCGGCACCACGCGCGACCCCTCGCGGCACCGCATCCTCTGGAAGGACGCCGAGGGCCGCGAGCGCGCCTTCGACCTCGTCGACACCGCCGGGCGCAAGGCCGCCACCCGCCAGGACACCCTCGACTTCTACTCGCACAGCCGCGCCAAGGAGATCCTCGCCGAGGCCGACGTGGTCTACCTCGTGCTCGACGCCCAGCAGGGCGTCACGCGCCTCGACCTCCAGCTCGCCGGCGAGCTGGCCGAGGCCGGCGCCGGCATCGTCCTCGTCGTCAACAAGTGGGACCTCGCCCTCGAGGCGCTCGCCAAGGGCCCGGTGGGCGAGCATGAGGATGAGCGCGCCTTCCGCGGCGCCTTCCAGAAGGCCGTGCGCCGCGCGCTCTTCTTCCTGCCCGACCCGCCGCTGGTCTTCGTCTCCGCCAAGACCGGGCTCCGCGCCGGCGAGCTCCTCGCCGCGGCCGCCGGCGTCCACGCCCGCGCGGGCGCGACCATCCCGACCGGCCGCCTCAACCGCGCGCTGCAGGACCTCCTCACCCGCCGCCCGCCGCGTCCCCGCTCCGGCAAGCTCTTCAAGTGCTACTACGCGACGCAGGTGTCGCGCCGCCCGATCCGCTTCCGGCTCTTCTGCAACACCGACGAGCCCCTCGAGGACGGCTACGTGCGCTACCTCGGCAAGGGGCTGCACGACGCCTTCGACCTCGCGGGCGTGCCGCTCTTCCTCGAGCTGGTGGGCAAGCCGAAGCAGGCCAACCGCGGCTTCTTCGCGCCGCAGGGCAGCGCTCCCGGCGACCTGCCCTCGCGCGCCGCCGCCCCCCGCGCCCCCAAGTCGCGCGGCGCCAAGGGCAAGCCCGCCGCCGCCAAGGGCAAGGCCGCGGCCGGCGGCAAGCGCTGGGCGACCAAGGTCGGCGGCCCCCGCGCCGGCAAGGCCGGCCCCACCCGCCCGCGCCGCAAGGGGCGCTGAGACCCATGGCCGCGCGCGTCGTCCTGCTCGGCTCGGACCCCATCGCGCTCCCGGCCTTCGAGGCGGTGGCCGCGCTCCCCGGCGTGTCCGTCGTCCAGGTGTGGTCCCAGCCCGACCGCCCCAGTGGCCGCGGGCAGGTCGTCCAGCCCAACGCCGTCGCCGCCTGGGCCCTCGCCAAGGGGCTCCCCCTTCGCCGTCCCGAGCGCCTTGATGAGGCCGAGGATGCCGCCTTGGCCGCGCTCGCGCCCGACCTCGCGGTGGTGATGGCGTACGGACAGCTCCTCCGCGAGCCGACGCTGGCCCTCCCGCGGCTGGGCTTCGTCAACCTCCATGGCTCGCTCCTGCCCGCGCTGCGCGGCGCCACGCCCGTGGAGGGCGCGCTCGCGCTCGGCCTGCCGGAGACGGGCGTGACCCTGCAGCAGGTGGTCCGCCGCCTCGATGCCGGCCCCGTGCTCGCCACCCGCCGCCTCGCCGTGGCCCCCGCGACCGGCCGCGAGGAGCTCCGCGCGGCGATGGGCGTCGTCGCCGGCGCGCTCGCCGCCGAGGCCATCCCCGCGCTCCTTGCCGGCGCGCTTGTCCCGGCGCCCCAGGACGAGGCCGCGGCCACCTACACCCGCCGCCTGCGCCGCGAGGATGCGGCGCTCGATTTCGCCGCCACCGCCGCCGAACTCGCCAATCGCGTGCGAGCGCTCGAGGGCTGGCCCGGCAGCACCTGCCTGCTCGGCGAGGTCCGCCTCAAGGTCGGGCGCGCCGCCGCGGAGCCCGGTCCCGCGGGCAAGCCCCCCGGCACCGTCCTCGCCGCGGATGGCGGTGGCGTCCGGATCGCCACGGGCGACGGCGTCCTTCGCCTCCTCGAGCTCCAGCGGCCCGGTGGAAGGATGCTTCCCGCGGCCGCCTTCCTCGCCGGCTTCCGTATCGAGCCCGGCGCGGTGCTCGCCTCCGAGCCGATGCCGGAGCTCGTCGGCAAGGCGCCGTTTCCGAGGCCGAGATAAGAATTCAAAGGACAGACTTCAAAGGCCAGGAGGGACGGGTGCCATGGCTTAATGGCTTAGCCGGTCGCCTCATAAGGAAATTTCGTCGGATGCGAATGTTCACTCTCCTTGGTCCCCTTGGAATCCTCAGTTCCCTTCGTCTGCCTTTTATCCCCTTTATCCTTTCCTCCCTTTGCCCCCTTTCGTCCTTCGTCTTTCGTCCTTTTCCTTCGCTAACCCGCATTGACTCCCCCTCGGTCGCGAGGGAGGATTTTCCATGCGCCGCGCCCTCGCGCCCCTGCTTCTCGCCGCGCTCTGCGTCGCGCAGGGCGCCTCGGGTCTCCGGCAGGCCTCCGGCGCCTCGTTCTCGGGTTTCGGCGACGACGCCAAGGCCGAGAAGGCCTGGGAGATCCGCGCCGCCACGGTCCGTCCCGAGCCCGGCGCGCCCGAGGGCGCCTGGCGCCTCGAGGCGCTCGAGCTGGTGACCTTGCGCGACGGCAAGCCGTTCCGCACCTTGCGCACGTCCTCCGGCGTCGCCCGCCCGGACCAGCGCTCGGCCGAGGGTGACGTCATGCTGACGCTCGAGGGCGAGGGCCTGCGACTCGAGGGCATCGGCTGGGACTGGCGCGGCACCGCCCAGGGCGACACCTTCGCCCTGCGCTCGCTCGTGCGCGGCCAGGTCGGACTTCCCGGCAAGTCCGGCGGTCCCGCCAGCATCGCCGCCCGCCGGCTCGACGCCGTCCCCGCCCCGGACGGGGGCACCCTCCTCACCTTCGCCGGCGGCGTCGAGATGACCCGCGGCGCCGAGCGCCTCGCCTCGGATCGGCTGCAGCTCCTGCTCGACGCGGCCGGCGGGTTGCGCTCCTGGGTCGCCGGCGGCGGTGTCACGCACGAGGCGGCCGGGCGCCGGTCCAAGGCCGACGAGGCCCGCCGCGACGAGGCCACGGGCGAGACGCGCTTCCTCGGCGCCGTCGAGGTCGTCGATCCCCGCGCCCGCCTCCTCGCCGCCGCCGTGGTGCGCCAGCCCGACGGTTCCTGGCGCGCCGAGGATCCCGAGCGCGCCCGCTTCGACCTCGCCGCCACCGAGTCGCGCCCCGCCGCCTCGCTCGCCGCGCGCGCCCTCTCCGCCAGCCCGGCGGGGGAGGGCGCGATGCTCCTCGAGGCGCGCGGCGCCGCCACCTACGCCTCCGGTGATTCCCGGCTCGAGGCGGACACCCTCCGCCTGTCCGCGCCCGAGAAGGGGCGCGGCTGGATCGAGGGGCTCGGCGGCGTCCGCGGCGCCGATGGCGACCTCGCCTTCGAGGCGGGGCAGGCGCGCTCGGAGCCCGGGCGCGACGAGCTCCTGCTCCAGGGCGATCCTCGCCTGACCGAGCGCCGCGGCTTCGCGGTCTCGGGTTTCCAGATCCGCGCGCGGCCCCGCGCCCGCTCCGCGGAGGTCCTCTCGGGCATCGGCCGCCGCGCCGCGCTCCGCGCCGTCGCCGACGGCGCCCCGGTCGATCTCGAGTCGGATCGCCTCGAGCTCGCCCGCGAGGGCGCCGTCGCCGTCGCCCGGCTCGCCGGCGAGGTGCGGCTCCGCCTCGGGGATGCCGAGGCCGCGTGCGCGCGCCTCGAGGTCCGGGGCCGTGCGCCCGAGGGCAAGGAGGCGCCGCCGGAGCTCGACCGAATCGCCATGGAGGGCGGCGTGACCTATCGCTCCCCGGGTCTCGCCGCCACGGCCGGGCGCGCCGAGCTGCACCCGGCCGTCGGCCTGGAGGCCGCCGTGTCGGCCGAGCTCGGCGGCGCCGCCCGGCTCCTGCTGCTCCTGCCCGGCGCCGCGGGCGAGGATGCCGCGCTCCCCCGGCTGGAGGTCGCCGAGGGTGACGCGGTCGTGGCCGTCGCCGCGCCCCGGCACGAGGTGCTCCTTTCCCGCGCGGCCGCCCGCTTCCATTCCGAGGGCGGCGTGCGTCTCGGCGCCTCCGGGGCCGAGGGCGCCTGCGCCCGTCTCCAAGGGCTTGCCCGTCGCGACGACAAGGGTCGGCTCGGCATCGTCTCGGCGCTCGGCGAGGGCGAGGTCGAGCTGGTCGGCGCCGGCAGCCGCGCCACCGGCAGGCGGCTCGAGCTCGACGCCGACCGCGCGCGCCTGCTGCTGCGCGGCGACGCCCGCGTCGTCGACCGCCAAGGGCGCCTCGGTCTGCCCGCCGACGCCATCGGCTACGACCTGCGCACCCGCAACTGGTCGATGGAATCGTCGCCCGCCGGTCCGGGTGGCGAGGTCGTCAGGCCCCGGATCCTGCTCCCGGGCACGGGTCTCGACCTGCCGTTGCCCCGATAGGACTCGACACCCCCTCGTCCTCCGGCGATGCTGGGGGCGATGTCCGCGGCACCTACGACAGGCGTGGTCCGGGTCGAGTCGCTC
>VFQT010003385.1_pt1 | contig 14586 bp, 21 predicted proteins | sample 3512381 | NCBI WGS metagenome assembly VFQT01 (sample SAMN10412376, study PRJNA504923) | tailings metagenome | isolation source: Relicate 2 Philex TSF3 active mining site | place: Philippines: Tuba, Benguet | collected 2017-08-29 | reverse complement strand
GCTTATTGGTCAACCGCCAAATCTAACTGTGAAGCAATGGGAGGACATTTGGTTACGGTGACAACATCTGCGGAGAATTCTTTCATATTTGGGTTATGGCCATCAGGTTGGATTGGATTAACGGATGAGGTAACAGAAGGCACATGGAAATGGGTGACAGGGGAATCATATTCATATACCTCGTGGAATGGTGGGGAACCAAACAACGCTGGTAATGAAGACTATGTCCAATTTGTTGGAGGTGGTAAATGGAACGATTTACCTAATGCTGTATCATTACCATATGTAATTGAGTTTGAATATATTGTGACTTATACTGATTGGGTTTTAGAGCAAACCGTATATACAAATTCTTCAGGGTACTATAGTTTTTCTAAATCTACAAACCCTGCAACAGAATGGTATATTCAGATTGACATACCAACACCGACAACACAGTTAAGTGATATTGACGGTATAAGTGCAAACAACAAAGTTATTAGTAGGACTTTTAACTCTTTAGATTACTATAGATACGATGTAAATAATGACGGAGTAATAACAATATCAGATGTTTATTACATCTACATGAAAAAGAACGGCAGATTCTCAACTTGGGGAGGTTCATTACCTAACACAAGATTATTTACTGCGAGCCAGTACAATACAATAAACACTTCAACTTCTGATTTAAGAGGTACTTTAACGGGTACGTCAGGGATAACAATTAACAACCCAACAAGTGGAGGGAGTTCAAGTTATTATTTGATTAATACAGGATATTCAAATAGTTCGGTAGTTAGTTACTAAACTATTTATATATAAAATAAACTAAATAAAAATTAAAAAGAAATGTTATTAAAAAAAGGTTCAAGTGGAGAAGACGTAAAAAAACTTCAAGCTAAATTGGGGTTAGCTGCCGATGGTATTTTCGGTGCAGGTACTGAAGCTAAAGTTAAAGAATGGCAAGCGGCTAACGGATTAGGTGCTGACGGTATTGTCGGTGACGGTACTTGGTCTAAAATGTTTGGTGGTGAAGCACCTGCGGTAATTAAAGAAGATGTGGTTATTGCGAAAGCAGGACCATTAAACATAGACAAATTAAAAGGACATATTCCTGATGCGGTTATTGCTCAAATTCCTGAAACTGCAGCTAAATTTAATATTACAAATAATTTAAGACTGGCTCACTTCTTGGCACAATGTGGTCACGAGTCAGGTGGTTTTAAAGCAGTTTCTGAAAACTTAAATTATTCTGCGGACGGATTGAAAAAAATCTTCCCTAAGTATTTCCCTGGCAATCTTGCTGAGTCATACGCAAGAAACCCTGAAAAGATTGCTTCCAAAGTTTATGGTGGTAGAATGGGTAACGGAGATGAAAGTACTAAAGAAGGTTTTAAATTCAGAGGTAGAGGTTATATCCAATTAACAGGTAAAGCAAACTATACTAACTTTGCTAAGTTCATCGGTGAAGATACGGTTGCAAATCCTGATTTAGTTGCAACAAAATATCCTTTGGCATCTGCAGCATTCTTCTTTGATTCAAATAAGTTATGGGCTATTTGTGATAAAGGGGCTGATGATGCTACTGTTACTGCGGTTACAAAAAGAGTAAACGGAGGAATTTTAGGACTCCAAGACCGTATAAAACACTTTAAGGAATATTATAAATTACTATCTTAAAGTCCAATCGTAAACTGAAATGTCGTATATTTATTGTATATGGATTACAAGAAAATATACGACATTTTTATGCAAGACAGGTTAGATAAAAAACCTGAACGATTATTACTTAAAAAGAAAGGTGAATACTTTGAGGGACATCATATCATACCTAAGTCAAAAGGAGGTACAGGGAATAGTAATAGACCTAAAAATAACCAAAACATTGTATTATTAACATCAAGAGAACATTTTTTATCTCATTGGTTATTGTGGAGAATATATGGAGATAGGTCAACAGCACTTGCATTTCATAAAATGATGTCAATAAATGATAATCAAAATAGAATAACTTCCTCAAGAGGGTATGAGGAGGCGAGAGAAGCATTTAGATTAACTAATCTTGGTAATCAATACGGTAAAGGGAAACATAAAATTATAAGTGAGGAACAAAAGAAAAAACACTCTGATTTTATGAAGGGTAAGTATGTTGGTGAAAAAAACCCATTTTTTAATAAGACACATACCCAACAAACTAAAGAAAAAATAAGAAAAAGTAGAGAAGGTATAAACAAAGATAAAATATGGAACTACGGTGGTAAAAAAATAATAATGAAGGATAATATCATTATTAGAGTTTTTGATACCTCTCAAGAAGTTGCCGACTTTATTGGTTGTACCGTTAGTAATGTTGGTCATGTTTTATGTGGTAAACAAAAGACTGCGAAAGGATACACTATCAAACACTTCAAAGAATATTACAACTTACTTAAATAATAAAATGGGGGTCACTGACCCCCATTTTTCTTTTCAAAATAAAAAACAACCTCAACTTTATTTTCCGTAATCAAACCAAAATCTCTGGCTAAGTTATAGTTTGGGGTGTCCCTCTCTAACCTATCTATTGAGGTTTTAACGACTTTTCTAAACTGTTCTAAGGTGAATGTACTCTTCCACCGATTACATCTACCACAAGAAGGGAGAAGGTTGTCAATTTCATTTGTACCTCTCTCCCTTTTATAATGTTCCAATTGTCTATCCGTGTGATTTCTAAATAAAGGTTCTATGTGGTCAATCTGCATTTGTTTTATTGTGATTTCATTTCCACAATAAGCGCAGTGTCCTCCACACTTGTTATAAACCTCTTCTCTATCAATCTTCTTCTTCGCCATCTTCAGGGTTAAAGGTTGCGAACTTTGTATCGTCAGGCATGGATTGCCAACCATCTTCACCTTCCATGTATGTGAATGCGAGAGTTACGATACAACTACGAATACTATCCAATTCGTGTTGAATTGATTCAACATCAATCGTCACATGAGGGTCCCAAGAGGCATCCTTGATATTTGAATTTAATTTTCTTACGAGGGAGTTGTAATTCCTTAACAACTGATTCCTCAATCCGTCCATGCTAACTCTCATCGTTTAATGAATTTGGTAAATAAAGTAGAGTTGGGTTCTTTTTTTGGATATCTGGTACATCACCTTGAAGTTCCATGTATTTTTTGAATTCCATAACATCAAACCTACCAGTAATTAAGTGATAACCATTTTTGGTTGGGATGGTTGCATAAATCTTGTTACCTTCAGGACGTACACGATTAACAAGTTTCATAATCTTTAATAACGCGTTTTCGTCTTTGGTATCAATATCAACAATCCATCTTTTTTCGTTGGTCTTTAACTGACCTACAACTGAATCAAACAAACCTTTTTGATTAAGGTTACCATCCTGAATACGTTGAGCCAAGGCGACCATCATATTCAAAGAGACATCCTTGTGGTTTTGTTTTTGGACATGGATATATGCTCGAGCCTTAAACATCTCACAAAGTTGTTTAATCTCATCATATCTTTTCTCAAGGTGAGCTATACTCTCAATGCAGTAAGATTTGATGGTTCTTACCGATTGGTGATTATCTCTTTCACCTTCAGGTTGGTCTTTCTTTCGTTTGAAGATGTAGAGCATGTAAAAGTCATCCTTGTCTTCAAAGTTCAATAATAGTTTTATTTGTTCTAAATTATCAATCATATGGGTTAACTTTCTTTAATACTTTGTTAATTTTTTTATCACTAATTTTTGTTGGTAGTTTTTTCAAATACTTAATAAACTGACCTCGTGTCAATATTTTGAATTTTGATGGTGGATAACCACCTAATTCTATATCCCAACCTTCTGTCTCAATATTCTCCCAATACAAATGTTCTCTTACTGTGCTAACAATACTATGTTCATCACTTTCACCCCAATAATCAGTGGTACAGTAATGTACTTCTGGCATATAGACAGGCCAACTGTATTTTCCATTACTTGATTTATATTTTTTACCATTGTGCCAATTATATTCTGCCCAATATAAGTCTTTTAACTTGAAATCTTTAAGTAATCCTTTTCTGTAAAGAAGATTTACAATTTGTTTCTCCTCTTTAATCCATCGTCTTTTAATTTTCGGTGTCCGTGCCATTATAATTCTGTTGTTGGTTTAAGCCACATTCCACGACTAAAGATTATCTCTAATAGTTTTGGGTTGGTGTATTTAATTTTTTCAAATAGGTCAAGGGTTTTAAGAGTATCGTGTTTCATCATCTTATAAACCTCATCTCTGATTCGTTCTTGTGATACAACTTTTTCAAGTTTTTCGATGATGCCGTCCATTAACAATGTTTCCCATATTCTTGGTGAAATGGTAAAACCTTTGGTGATTGAGAATCGCATTGCTCTTAACAATCTAAGTGGGTCATCCATCATGGTTACACGAGCCTCTAATGGAGTTAATAACATTTTGTTTTCCAATGCCCACATTCCGTCAAATAGGTCAATGATATTACCATCATCATCTTTTGCCAAAGCATTCAATGTGAAATCCCTTCTTTCTAAATCATCATATAATGTTCCTGGTACAATGATAGGTTGTCTTGTGTCGGGAATATACCCAACCTCTTTTCTTGCCATTACAAAGTCTGCAACACCTTGATACTTGTGTTCTTTTGGGAACTTGGCTCTGATAGTAAAACAATCAGGAGTGACCAAAAATATTTCAAACCCTTCGACTTTCAAGTATTCCTCTAAAATGCCAAACATGGTATGAGCTGAACTAACATCTTTCAATAGTTCTTCACTTGGGACTGCAACATAATCCACATCCTTAGATTTGAGACCCAAAATCTCATCTCTGACGCAACCTCCAACTTCATAAAATTTAAACATACTACAAAGATAATAATTTTTCTTTAATTCTCCCAAAAAAACCTTTTTGGTTTCTTTGTCTTTCTCTCTCTTCATGAGCTTTCTGCATTTTCAAACGACGTAATTCTGCTCGACGCTCAACTCTCCATTCACGGTATCTTTGATACCTTGACTCGTCTCTTCTCAACAATTGTTTAACGTCAGAACCATGACCTGAAATATGAGAATACTTGTTTTCATCAATCGCCCAAATCAGGTCAAAAAAACTATAATTGAAAACACTGTTACATTCATCAAAGCTTATGATAACTCTGAAATCATCTCCGTGTTGGGAAAAATTATACCATTCGTTTAACTTTTCTGTGGAATCAACAATTGCTTCATATAATAAACTATGATTATTATATTGGCGTTTAATTAAATACCTAAGTTCATATTGACCACGATTTGTGTACTCCAATGTTACGTCCAATAGATTGCTATTTTCGTTGAGGTCATTTCCATAAAGGAATGGTTTCAACTCATTAAACATTTTCAATATTCTATCAGGTGGCATCATTTGACAAAGATATATAAAATATTTAATTTACCAAAGTATTTATAAATTATGAGAATAATAATCACCGAAGAACAATTCAACAGATTCAACAGAAGTAGTCAAGCAATACAGAATGGTATTATTAGATACTTGAATCAATTAGTTTCGGATGGTGATAGAACCTTTACCACCAAAAATAACAATTATGGAAATCTTTCTGAAAATTGGTGTATTGATGGTAACACTGATTTTACTGCGATTTATTATTTTAAAGACGGTAGAATGGTCAAAGGTAGTCTAATTGTACTTAAAGATGTTGTAGACCAAATCAGAAATATATTCAGTATCAAACAATCTTATGCTCTTCATGTTATTGAGGAATGGTATGAAGACGTAATGGTTCCAAAATTTGAAGAGTTGGTTAATGAAAAAGGATTGGGTATTGATGAAATTGGTATTAGTCCAAATAGAGAAAGACCTTGCAGACCTAAATTTGTTAGACCTGATGATTTAACGGATGACGAGATGATTGATTTTATTGTTAAAAATACTTTATTTAAACGAGAGGAAGTGTTACAACAACTTGAAGACGGTAGAGACCTCGAGGTAATGTATGCCGACATTCTTTATAGAGACAGATAACATATGAAATACGTAATCACCGAAAGTCAGTTTGGAAAAATCTTTAAAAGAGAAGGGGACGAGGGACCTCTTACTAATGTGATTTATAGTATCATAGAAGATGTATTGGACGAACCAATTGTATGTGATTATGTTGTGACTTATGTTGAGGGTAGGGGTGATTTTAGTGAAATGTATGCGATATTAATTCTTACAAAATTGCCAATGAGTTCGTCATTTGAAAGAAAAGTTGCAAATCTCGTAAAAAATTTTATTGGTATATCTCCTCTTGTTTTGGTTAACGACAATTACGATTGTAAAAAACCACAAAATTAATCCACATATTTTATTGTTATATATTTTTTAATTTTCTACATTTGTAATATGGAGAAGATTTTACATAGAATGATTAGCGATGCTGTTGAAAATGTTGATACATACGTAAACAATGGCTCGACTTGGCTTATATTCACAGAAGAAAAAAAATGGGTTATTGAACTTACTAAAGATGGTACCTTATGGTATAATTATGGATTCTTCAGGAATATTTTTAGTTATCTATCAACGGATGTTGTTGAAAACCAACATTACATTACAAAATGGGTTGAAGATAATATAATCAATAAGAAAAAACCTGTTAAAAATGGGGTGAAACGCACCGACTGTGTTTTGACCAAAATGTCCAAATACGTTGAACATACCATTCAAAATGGGGTGAAAGACACCTCATTTGTAAATCCATATTTTAATCAAAACGTTGAAGAGACCATTCAAAATGGGGTGAAACATACCGATTTTCCCTTTGGTTTGGGAGATGAAAATGCGGTAGAAGACGCCATTCAAAATGGGGTGAAGAGAACAGGTAATATCATTAACGGGTGGACAAAAAGTGCCGAAGATGCGATTCAAAATGGGGTGAAACACACTAAGGATGGACATCAGCCGCTTGCATTTCTAGTTGAAGACGCGATTCAAAATGGGGTGAAACACACCCATTCAAGAAAAAATGAAAAACCTGTTTCCGTTGAAGATGCCATTCAAAATGGGGTGAAACACACCCACTACCAAAATTTCAAGAAACGAGCTCAAGTTGAAGACACCATTCAAAATGGGGTGAAACGCACCGAAAGCACAAGAGCGCGTTTCTTGCATTCAGTTGAAGACACCATTCAAAATGGAATTAAACAAACTTGCCGTTTTGGTTTTGGTAATGAGAAAGAGATAGAAGATGCTATTCAAAATGGGGTTAAAGAAATCGGATACAAAGAAACTCCTGATGAAAGTTTTACAAACCATATTATTCAAAATGGGGTGAAAGAAACCAAATCAGATGACGGATATGTCAATTACTTTAAACAACAATACAAGGCGGAAACCACTGTTCAAAATGGTGTGAAACACACTGAAATGGGAGACCCGTTTAAGTCTTTAGAGGCTGAAAGAACCATTCAAAACGGGGTGAAAGAAACCAAACCATCCACGGCAGCTTCTTGGACTGAGGTCGATAACACCATTGAAAATGGAGTTAAAGAAACACATCCTCAGAAGTTTAATCTAGATGGTCTTGTGGATGACATAATCGAAAATGGGGTTAAAAACACCAAAATGGAAAAACATCATCGATTACGAGAAGTAGTTCAAACTGTTAATAATGGTATTAAAGAAGTTCAACCATTACCTGCTCAAGATGGTAACAGAGATTGGGGATTATATTATAAAAATAGAGAAGACAGAACCAAACCACACACAAAATATGTTGAGGATGTAATATCTGAAGGAAATAAAATACATGATATTTAATTATCATGAGAGATGCATACTTAATTAGAGGTAAAGAAATAGAATACCAAGGAAAGACTTGGATAATTAACGAATTCTTTTATATTCCATCAAATCCTGATGTATATGTTGAACTATATGATGGTAGAGTTAGGATGAATGTTAGGTTAGATGAAATAAAAAATATAATTACAAATTAGTGTTTGTATCCATAATCTGAGTTAAAAACAAATCCTTCACCGTCACCACAATCAAAAAAACAAGATATTTTAGGTTCTTTACGCTTTTTTTTGTCAAGTGATAACATCTTAAACAAAGTTTTTATTTCAGTATCAATTTCCATTTGTTTTTTAGATGACAAACATTCCGATGTTGTAATATCCACAGTATAGTTCAAACCTAACCAAGAATCATATCCTGCTCCTTCAAATAAATCCTTAACCTCAAAATCTGTAATTTCAGGGTAACTTGGGACGATTATTCGCTCAATTATATTTTTAACATTTGAAATTAAACTCATGGTATTAATAAATAGACGTTTAAACGATTTCTTTAATCTTTAACTTATAAACTTTTTCAAACCAAGCATTCACTACGGTCAACATAATCTTATCGATAAAATCTTTACCAAACTTTTTATGTAGTGTTTGTTTTACTTCATCACTTACGTACATGGTTGAAGTATTAATATCAAATAAGAAAAATTCGTTAGACCATGTCTGTTCTACTTTATCATAATATAAATAAGGAAAACTAAATTTGTCCTCTATAAATTTTACAATATGTTTTTCTATCGTTGTCATAAATCAAAAGATAAGAAAATATAATTGTTGAGAATAGTTGAATGATAAAAATATTACCATTATTATTCATTTACCACACCAAACTAGCGTTTGTTCGTCTATGGTGTTATATATAAAACTACTTATCAATATGAGATTATTAACTATTTTATTTTTGACCTTATTGAGTTCAATAGGGTATACGCAGTATTGTCCTGCTTTGGGTCCTGACCAATTACTACCTTGTGGAGTTGGGTCAACAACATTAACCGCAGATTTAAGTCAATGTGGTGTTGGAGGACCTACACCAAATCAAACAACAAATTATAGTGTCTCACCTATAACTTATGTGCCACAGGTAAACAACGGAACAAATTTATTCATGACTGATGACTCCCAACAAGGACCATTCAACATTGGATTTACATTTTGTTTCTTTGGACAAACATATACGCAATTTTGGGTTGGTTCAAATGGATGGATTTCTTTTTCGCCAGGACAACCCACAACATTTACAACCCAAACTATTCCAACAGGGAACTTTTTGGTCCCTAAAAACTGTATTATGGGTCCTTGGCAAGATTGGCATCCTGGACTTGGAGGGCAAATTAAATATCAAACAATTGGAACCGCACCTTGTAGAAAGTTAATTGTTTCTTGGGTGAACGTACCAATGTATTCTTGTACTGCAAATCAAGGTACATTCCATATTGTAATTCATGAATCAACAAATTATATAGATAATCATATTCAAACAAAACCATCATGTGTACAATGGCAAGGAGGTACCGCAACTGAAGGTATTCATAATGCCGCGGGTACAATAGGTATTACCGTGACAGGTAGAAACTCTTCTGTTTGGGTTGCAAATAACGAAGCTTATCGATGGACACCAACGGGTCCCGTGGTTACTCCAACTCTGACTTGGTATCAAGTTGGTAATCCAATTCCAATAGGAACGGGTCCGACAATAAATGTGACTCCACCACAACAGGGTGCAAGTTATACTTGTCATTTGGTTTATCCAACTTGTAATGCTGGATGGTCAACATGTAATGCTGGTCAAGGTAATTTAGGTCCTGATACAGTATTTGTGTTGCCAGGACCACCAAACTTACCTAATCCTGTTATATTACCATTCAATCCAACTTGTGTGGGGGACTGTAATGGTTTAATTAATGTAATTGCAAATGGAGGTACAGGTGTAAGTACTATATCTTGGAATGGACAACCTCCATCATTTACTATTACCAACCTATGTGCAGGTACATATACCTATACTATTGTGGATGCTGCGGGATGTAATGTATCGGGTACTGTTGTATTACAAAATCCTCCACCTGTGGTTGCAAACCCTATAATTGCTTCAGACACGGTATGTTTTCAATCAAATGGTGATATATACACAACAACTGATTTAGGACTCGGATACACTTATCAGTGGAGTTCTGTGGGTAACGTAGTATCAGGTCAAGGTACTGACTCCGTAATTATTGATTGGTCAGGAGTACCTGCAGGGTTCATTCCAAATGGAGTTGACTTAATTGCTATAGACCAATTTGGGTGTAATAGTTTACCTGTTTCATTTGATGTTAATATTTTTAACTTATTCCCAACAATAACACCTGTAGGACCTTATTGTTCTAATGATGAATTCACAACATTAAATGGTACTCCTGTTGGTGGAATATTTGGAGGACCTGGTGTTTTGGGTAATGATTTTTATCCGTCAAATGCGGATACATTAGACAATATTATTACATACACGTATACCCAAAGTAATTGTGTGTTTGACACAACATTAAACATTATGGTATATGAACAACCCATCTTATCACAAATAACTCCTTACAACGAGTTTTTTGAGTTATGTGATGGAGATTCTATCCCTAGCGTTTATAGTGTCACATCAACAGTACCTGGTGGATATAATGAATGGACACTATTAGGTAATACAATTGAATCACAAAACTTTAACATTGCTTGGAACAGCGTTGGAATGTTCACACTAAGTGTTGTTAATTATGTTAATGGGTGTCCTTCACCACAACAACAAACTGTTATTGAAGTGGTACAATGTCCTCAAGACATTATGTACATTCCAAACTCATTCACACCTGATGGTGATGAACATAACAATGAATGGAAACCTGTAATTACTTCAGGATTTGACATCCATAACTACACGTTAACATTGTTCAATAGGTGGGGTGAGATTATTTTTGTTTCTCACAACGTAAATGAAGGTTGGGATGGTACATATAATAACATTATAGTACCTGCAGGTATATATACTTGGTCGATTGAATTGAAATCACTTAACACTGACAACCGACAAATATTCAAGGGAAGTGTGAGTGTATTGAGATAATGTTATTTGTTTATATTTATAAACATGAAGCGAGTTGTTAGATTAACAGAACAGGAATTGGGGTCTTTAATTGGGACTATAATGGATATGATTGGAGGTAAAGGTGATAAAGATACATCTAAAGAAAAATCCAATATCATTTCAACACCATTATCATCTTCGGACTCAAAGGTTGTTGGTTCACAATGGAAATCATGTAATGCTTGGAAATCAAGTGGAGGTTTAAGTAAATGGGGTGATAAGATTAAAATTGAAAAAAGTCCCACTAAATTCAAAATAAGTTATTCGGGTCCATCTTCAGGTTTAAGTATTGCTCATGCTGCTAATGGTAAAGACACGATTCACCAATTATATAATGTTTTGATTTGTGAATTAAATCCATTCTTGGCTGAAGGAAAAATGAAACCAAAAATAGATAGTATCACAACTCAAAGCGGTAAAAATAGTGATGGGACTTCTAATTTATCAATTACCGTCCCAATAGAAAAAAGTGATGAGACATATCAAATAGACCGAAGAGGTGGTTGGGGACATGACCCAGGTGCATCTAAAATGAGTAGTAAATGTTCGGAAATTAAAAACAAAGGTGGTAAGTGTTTTGGACCTGTTAGAAATGTTGTTGACTCTCGAATTGGTAAAATAACTGAATATTTTATTACACATACTATATAACGGTATTGTGAAAGATATAAAAATACCTTAACTTTGTATTTGAAATTTAAAAAGTGTTTATGGGAAGATTATCGATTATCGAAAGAATCAAATTGTACATCGGAGGTATTGCTTGGAAGTTATTCTTATGGGGTAATGAATTTACCGAAGAAGAGTATTGGGAACGTATTTACGAACAGGAAAAAAGATTTAGAGAGAAGTATAACGATTACGAAGATTAAGTTATGGGAAAAATTATATTAGAATTCGACTCAATTGAGGAATCAGTTGAAGCGAGAACCGCTCTTGATGGTACTAAATGGAAAATTGCCATGTGGGACCTTGACCAAGTTTTACGTTCTGTAGTAAGACACGATGTTAGTTTGTTCGGGAATCATGAGGCATCTTCCGAAGAATACAAAGTTTGTGAGAAAATCAGGGAAGAGATGAGAAAGATTTTGAATCAGGCTAATCTCGATTTAGAAGATTGATGTATTTATTAATATGAAAATTATTGTCACCAAGGAACAGAAGAAGATAATCAACGAGGCGTTAGGAGTTCCCAAAAACATATTAGATGTTGCAGAAAAAATGTATCAAATCGTTTTACGTGATTTGAAAAGTATTACAGAAAAGAAAGACGAATATGAGTTTGATGGTGTAACATACTTTGATTTGGGTGACAAGAAACAAATTCCAATTCGTTCATACACCTTAACGGTTGAGGTTCATGAAACTGACCAAATTGATGATGGTGTGCAAATTGCTTCTATGGGTATGGGGCAACAATTTACATTTGACCGTGGAATTATGATGAGGTTAAATCGAGAGTCAAATGAGGCAGATTTTCATATTAAGTTTTATGGGGCTGAAAATTGGGAACCAAAAGATTTGGTTGATTGGTTTGAAAACAATCGTAGTGTGGCTGAAAGTTCCTTGGCTCATGAACTTAAACACAAATACGACCACCAAGTTAAAAGGAAAGGTCTTATTGGTAATGAAGCACAATACATTGCACATCAGAACTTACCAAATGTTTTGATACCTCAGGTTGACGACCAATTTTATCGTTATTTATATTTTACTGATGCGATAGAAGCTTCAGTTAGAGCAACTGAAGTGGCGTCTAGCATGAGGACTCAAGGAATTAAAAAGTCGGAATTTAGGGATTTCTTAAAAAATAATAGAGTTTTTAAGAATATGATAGAAATTAAAAACTTTACTTTTGAGAAATTGATTAGAGGGGTTTATGAAAATTTAGATACTGTTAACGGAATCTTTGATGCTATTGGGGTGGACACTGAAAGTATGAGTGACAAAGATAAAGTTAAGAAGATATTAGAGCTGATTTATGTAAACATTGCCAACAAAAAAATTGATACTTTTGATAACTATGTAGATAGAGGTCAAGATTCGTTCTTAACATTCATAAAACAATTGGGTGGTATTGTCGATGAAGAGGAAGTAAAGGTGCGACAAATTAAGCAAAACTTCCGAAATTTTGTTGCGAAGTATGAGAACAATCCTTTAGGGTTCTTCAAAGCCGAGATTGATAAGTTTCATAGAGTTGCTGACCAAGTGATTAGAAAGATTGGTAAGTTGTATGATATGGCAGAGGATGATACTCAAGTGACAGAATCAATTATCGATTGGGAACTTCACATGATGTCACAACAAAAGAAACGTGGAAACAAACCATTGGATACTCAAATCAAATTTGTTACTGAGGATAGAGAATCCAAAATTAACGATATAAAAGAGTTATTGAAAGACCCTAACCAATTTACTTCAATAATAAAAATGATGGGAGGACCATCCAGTTTAATTGATAGGATTTATAATGGAGACATTAAGGAATTTTCAAAAGACACAGGTACTAAATTGGCTTGGATTTCAATTGATGGTACGAGGATGTTTATACACGAGGCTTTGGTTGATGAACTTGGGTTAGAAGACATAACGTGGCTTACTCGTCCCGAAAAAAAATTAGGTGATTTTAGATTCGGACCTAAAAATGGTACACAATACAAATTCACCGCGAGATTAACTCCAACAACTGTTAACAACCAACCTTATTATAAAGTTGTTGGTACAAGTGGTGACAGCGGTTTTGGTTACGGGTTCATTAGTCAAAAAAACTTATTAGGTAAGAGATACCGAGGACAAATCTTCCAACAAATTATAGACAAGTATAATTTACAAGAATATATGTAATGAAACCCTCACATAATGTGGGGGTTTTTTGTATATTTGTAGTATGAAAAAACTACTTACACATCTACTTATACTTGCACTTATCAGAAACGAGAAAAAGGCTCAAATGATTGTGGATATCATTTATGATGTAAACCCGCCTGAAATCAAAGAAAAAGTTGTTAAGGTACAGAGTGGTAGTTTAAAATCTTTTTCACCAAATAATGATAAAAAACGAGAGGTCATGGACGCCATCAAATTCCTTAAAAGTAAAGAAACAAAGACCAAGGCCGACCGAGAAAAGATTCAGATGTTAGAAGTAATTCTTAAGTCAGTTTAATCTAAACCATCAAAAATTGTTACTGTATCAATATCGGGGAAGAAAATAAATTGGACATGCTCACCATCCCAATTAGGTATGACACTTTTTAATAAAGTTTGACAGTCATTACTCATACGTTTATTTAATTTGGTGTTAACCCTATCATCCATAAGTTCACAGAAATGTATTGGGGATACATATACAGATATTTTAAGTCTGCTTTGACTAACACCAAGTGAATGTATTCTAACTGATTTAGATGTAATATCACTAACTTCAATAACGAAAGGATACATACGTTTCAAAAATCTATTAAGTGTTTGGACTTCTACATTCATACGTTCCAAACATAATCAAAACTTTAATGGGGTTCAAGTTGGTTGTTGATATTTTAACAAATAAGGTTTAATATTGTTATGGAATGGAAATTATAATAGTGACAATATTAACGATTGGTTGGATTGCTTATCTTATAGATAAGATGGACGACACCATAGACGA
>VFQT010003384.1_pt1 | contig 14587 bp, 11 predicted proteins | sample 3512381 | NCBI WGS metagenome assembly VFQT01 (sample SAMN10412376, study PRJNA504923) | tailings metagenome | isolation source: Relicate 2 Philex TSF3 active mining site | place: Philippines: Tuba, Benguet | collected 2017-08-29 | reverse complement strand
GAATCACTTGCCAAGCGTTGCAGATGCCGGTGCACGCTTGCGCTCGACCGTGGAGTTCGCTGATGGGAGTCTAGTCATGACGTTTCTGATGGCTGCTTCTAGCTGGGGATCACGACCACGGTTGACCGCCGTTGGGTCAAGCTCTACATCAATGTCCGGAGCTACACCCTCGTTTTCAATTCGCCACTGTTTCTCTGGCGTAAAAAAACGGAAGAACGGCACGGTCATGCTGCCGCCATCAACTAACTGGGGATTGGCTGATATTCCGATTAGACCGCCCCAGGTGCGCTTGCCGATCAAGGGTCCGAGCTCCATTCGCTTAAAGCTGTAGGGTAAGAAGTCTCCCCCCGAGCCTGCGTCTTGGTCAATAAGCATTGCCTTGGGGCCATAAATCGCCCCACCTGGGGTTTCGAAAATCATGCCTGCGCGATCCTTCCAGCCCGCCAGGTGTGTGCGGCTTAACACATCGGTTACGTAGTTCGCTGCTTGGCCGCCACTATTGCGGCGAACGTCAACGATAACGCCGTCCTTATCAACTTGGGTGAAGAACATGCGGTTGAAATGTTTATAACCGTCGCCCCCCGTATCAGGCAGGTAAACATATGCAATGCGTCCGTTACTAGCCTTCTCAACTGCTTGCCTGTTCTTCTCAATCCAATGCCACCGACGCAGCGCAGTTTCGCTTGCCACGGGTTGCACGACGATGTTGTTGACCTTGCCACCCCCAGGGTCGCGACTAACGCCGAGCGTGACCTGTCGGCCTACTGTATTGTCTAAGAAAGCATAAAGGTTATCTTTTGCTGTTACTTCTCGACCGTTAACGCTGATGATGTAGTCGCCCTCCGACACGCCTAAACCAGGTACGGCCAAAGGAGCTTTTAAGAAGGGATTCCAGCGGTCTCCCGGATAGATGGTTTTGATTCGGTAGCGATTGTTCTCATATTCGTAATCAGCGCCAAGAAGCCCGGTGTTAGCGGCGCGTTCGCGATGTAAGTCGCCCCCGCCAATACTGTTATGTCCCACTTGCAGTTCGCCAATCATTTCGCGAATGAGCTCGTTCAAATCCTCTCTACGATGCACGTGCTTGACCAACGGTGCGTAGCGTGTCCGTACCGCATCCCAGTCGAGGCCGTGCATGTTGCCGTCGTAGAAAAACGCCTTTTGCATCCACCAAGACTCATCAAAAATCTGCTGCCACTCTTCGCGCGGGTCTACAAGCGCCCCAACTTGCGAGGTATCAATGGGCTTTGCATCGAGCTTAACGCTGGCATCTGCAATTTCCAGACGGCCACGAGGCAGTTGAATCAACATCTTCTTCCCATCCGCACTCATGCTGATGCCGACAACTGCGGACTTTATCGTCGCCGACTTGCGCTCTTCAAAGTTAAAACGTACCAGTTCACCCGCTAGGGAGCTCGACCCACCGTCGGGATCGGGCGGGTCGTTACTTGCACCCGGCTGACGTCGCTCGATGAAGAACAAGCCACCATCGGAGCCAACTGCAAGCGAGTCGTAGTTACGCTCAGCCACGGGTAGTGGTACTACGCGATTCATCAGGCCATCAAAGTCAATCTTTGTTGGCTTGATCTTTGAAGCAGCATCTTTTAACGGCTCCTTTTTGTCAGCTTCATCACCAGTGCGCGGGGCCATCGGCGACTTGCCGTCGGCTGCAAGTACAAGCGCATAAATACCTTTACGGATCGGGCGCTCTTGTGAGGACATATCAAGTCCAACGACGGCTGGACCGGTGTTGATGGACGCTGTGAAGTACAGGTAGTCAGTACCACCAAAAACTGGGCTATCGGCAAAGCTAAGGCCATCCGTTACCGTTACGCTTTTGCCAGAGCTAAAGTCGTGAATTCGAATGCGTTGCATGTAGTTATCGCCTGCAATGGCGTATGCAAGGTAACGGCTGTCCGAAGAGAAGGCGACGTTCCATCTGCCTCGCCTTTGGCGATTGTCAATGATGCGCGATGCGCCGCTTACCGCATCTAGCGCGTAGAGGTTAAGCAAGTTATCGCTATAGATGATGATCCTACCGTCTGGCGACCATGCATGAAGCGTGAAGTAACCACCTTGATTGTCAATATCTAGAGCGATGCTGCGCCCTCGATTCAGGCCAAATTGATCACGAATGATGAGGCTGTGTTTCAAACCTGCATCAGCGATGTATGCCACGTTTTGACCGTCTGGGCTCCATATGCCATCTTTCTCGCGCACGCCAGATGTCTGGGTGAGATTACGAACCGAGCCTTCCTTGGTCGGTACCGTGAAGACTTCGCCGCGGGCGGTCACAACAACCCGCTTGCCTGTCGCTGACAGGCGGGCTGATGTCATTTGGGAAGCCGCGTCTTTCCACTGTGGGCGTGCCTGAACCGATTGAGCATTAACGTGAATCGGAAGTTCGCGAATCGATCGAGTCTTTATATTAAGTTCTTTCAAACGACCGCCTACCTCATAGACGACCGTGTCACCTATCAAACTGGCACTACGGACATCCCAGACTTTCTCCTGGGTGAGCTGTTTAACAGCCTTATCTGCTGCACGATAGATAAACAGATTCGAGGCGACATTGTCACGATCCGATATAAACACGATATCGTCGCCAGTCCAAAGCGGGTTCAAGTCGTTGGAGTTCTTATGCGGCACACGCTCCCAGGTATTGGCTACCGGATCGATGATCCAAATTGGTGGTGCGCTGCCTCCGCGATTCAAACGCCAGCCTGCTGCGTTGCTATATGCCAAACGGTATGGGCGATAAGCAAGACGTTTTCCATCTGCGGACCAACGCCCTTCAAAGGCCTGTGCCTCCATGACCTTCTTCTCAAAGCCGCCGTCAACTGACACTTCGTAGAGTTGATTGCTGCGACCGAGCGCGACTTCGCGCGGGCTGGCAAACAGAACGCGCTTACCGTCAGCGCTCCATCCTACAACGGTGTCAGTTCCGGGATGCCAGGTAAGGCGCTTCGGCTGACCACCATCGATGCCGATGACGTAGACGTCGGTGTTGCCGTCATAGCGCGCAGTGAACGCGATGGACTTACCATCAGGAGAGAATACAGGCCCTAGTTCGTCGGCGGGGTGAGTGGTAAGGCGCTGAGGATGCTTGCCGTTGCGATCGGCGACCCAGATGTCACCGGCGTACACAAATGCCAAGTGATTAGCAGAAATGGCGGGCTGCCGAATCAGCATTGTTTGAGAAGTCTGAGCAGCCGTGCACACTGATGTGAAGGGGATTAGTCCGACGCCTAAGATCATCGTCACCATGGCAAGGTGTGAAACAACTCGATTCACGCGAAATGCTCCATTTAGGATGCCCTTAATTGGCATCAACAAAGTAAACTGGTTATTGTCTAATACCTGACACAAACACATCATAAGCAATGAATTCAGCGAAAGAGGGCCGGCATGCTCGAGAAAATTTATCTAGTTAAACACTTGTCGCTTAAGCAATTAGGGCTGATTGCGATCTGCGGTGCGATTGTTTCGGGGTGCAGCAGCAGTGATGATTTTGTTGCCTGTCAACAAGCGGTTTCGACCGGCTCAGTTGTGGTTGGTTCGGGGCTAGCGGGCGATCCTGCAATTCCTGAGCCTCAGTCTGGCTATAAACTCGGCAAGAAGCCGGTGACAGGGCTGAGCTACATGGCTGTGACGGCCAACCCGCTCGCTACCAAAGCTGGATGTGAGGTTTTGCGTGATGGTGGCAGCGCGATTGATGCAGCGGTCGCAGTTCAAATGGTACTCGGCTTGGTTGAACCCCAGTCATCGGGTCTCGGTGGCGGCGCCTTTATGCTGCATTACGATGCCGCTAGCAAGAAAATACAGTCCTATGACGGGCGTGAGACCGCCCCAGCAGCAGCAACCGAAGACTACCTACGGTACGTTAGCGCAAATGACAAAACCAATCCGTTGCCAAAACTTTCGACGGCGTTTAGCAGTACGCGAGCAAGTGGCAGATCCATCGGCACACCAGGCGCCGTGAGGATGCTTGAAATGGCGCACAAGGATTACGGTAGACGATCATGGAGTGAATTATTTAATCCAGCCATTCAGCTAGCCAGCGATGGGTTTCAAATCAGTGGCCGGATGGCCGCTGCAATCGCAGGCGCTCGCGCGGATTTATTGAGGGATCCTGATGCAGTTGCCTACTTTCTCAATGCGGACCTCACACCGAAAGGTCTGGGGACCTTGATCAAGAACCCTGACTATGCTGCAACGTTAAGGGCGATTGCAAATGGCGGCGCTGATGCTTTTTATACCGGTCCAATTGCGCAATCAATTGTGGACAAAATTGGCGTGAGCATGGGAGGCGCAGGAAGTCCAGTGCCCATAACACCTGGCTTAACCACGATGCAAGATCTTGCCAATTACAAGGCCATTCGACGAGAACCTGTTTGCACGACATATCGCGACACTTGGGTATGCGGCATGGGCCCACCTTCCTCTGGTGGTATTGCCGTAGCACAAGCCCTTGGTATTTTAGAAAACTTCGACCTTTCGGCTCAGAAACCGACACAGATTGGCGATGAGGGTGCAAAGCCCTCAGTCACAGCGGTGCATTTAATCAGCGAAGCGCAGCGTCTCGCTTATGCGGATCGCAACCAATATGTCGCAGATACGGATTTTTTCCCGCTTCCCGCAAACGGTGTGTCAAGCCTGGTTGATAAGGCCTACCTGAAGGCGAGGGCGAGCCTTATCGCTATGAATAAGAGTATGGGGACTGCATCGCCGGGATCATTTCCATCAAAACCTTTGGGCAGTAGTGCTCAAGAGGGGAACGGTACAACGCATATAACCATCGTTGATCGAGCTGGTAACGTTGTATCTATGACCACAACCATCGAAAGTGGTATGGGTTCATTTCACTTCACCCGAGGTTTCTTGCTTAACAACCAGTTGACCGATTTTTCGTTCGACCCCGTTGATTCAACTGGAGCGGCGATTGCTAACAAAGTAGGACCCAACAAACGTCCTCGCAGTTCGATGGCACCAACCATTGTTTTTTCGAAGGCTGCAGATGGCTCAAAGGGTGACTTTCTTATGGCGACGGGCTCACCGGGTGGGGCCACGATTATCCAGTTCGTGACCAAGACGTTGATTGGGGTTATTGACTGGAAGCTCGATGCACAGCAAGCGACCTCAATGGTAAATTTTGGAGCGGCAAATAGTCCTACGACAGGTGTGGGCGGTGAGCATCCTTATATTGATAGCAGTAATAGCGGTTTGAATGATCCCCTACTCAATGGATTGCGCGCATTGGGACACACGGTATCTTTTGCTGCGCAGTCGAGCGGCGTATCCACAATTGTAAAAACCATGAGTCCTAGCCGAGGGTCGAATATTTATGTTGGAGGCGCTGATCCGCGCAGGGAAGGTATTGCCCTCGGCGACTCTCCGATTTAAGGTGCTGCTTTTTTGCTGGATGCAGGGTCAGTCCGAGGGAGGTTGGTGATTCCCCTTGTGTTTGAGCTAACCCTTCCTAGGTCTTAGTACAGATAAGAGAAGACCATCTGGGTAATCCAGACTTTTTGGCCATCCGCTGAAGATGACTATTGTATTATTTGTATTCATGTGGTGCCCAAAAAGTCGCTTCAGCCATCGAGTTGGATCCCGCGGCTTTGCGCTAGTCGGCTCCAACGGGCGACATCCTCGATGATGTAACGGCCAAACTGCTCGGGGCTCATCAGCATCGGTTCAACTGCTTCGACGGACAGCTTATCGCGTAGATCGGGTGCCTTGAGCACGGTCGCTAGCGTCTCGCTCAGCCGACGCACGATCTCGGGTGGGATACCTGCCGGACCGACCACGCCATACCACTGCACCGCGTTGAAGCCCGCGTAGCCGACCTCCTCCAAGGTTGGGACATCCGTGAGTGCTGAATGACGCCGTATGGGCGTGCTACCGATCATGCCAATCGGGGTGAAACTGCGCACCGGATCGTAAGGCAGTTTGCGGGTTGCGGGAGCAGTGCCGTGGGTCGCAACATAGCCTTGCATAAGCGTGTAGCCGTCGGGAGTCGCGCGCACTGTATTCTGGGACGCAATCACGCCTCCTCCACCGCCCTGGTTCTCGACCACTATGCTCTGCCCGAGCACTTTCGCCCAACGCTCTGTCACCGTGCGACCTACCATGTCGCTGCCACCACCTGTGGCCACTGGAACGATGTATCGAATCGGCTTGCTGGGATAGCCTGTCTGGGACCGCGCAATAGGTGCCATGCTGATAAGCGCAGGCATTGCCTGGAGAAAGATTCGTCTTTTCATGAGACATCCTTTCAGAGGAGTGGCTGGGCATCGTTGGCATTACGGCGTACCCAAATTACATGGTTTTTAAAATCAATACGTTATTAAATGAAAATATTTTTATCCCCAAGTTCGGGTGTTCGGTAAGACTTAACCAGGGGGTTGGTCGATGAAACTTCTTTGCTAATTCCTGGTACAGATTTATTATCGAGCATGATGAGACCATTGCTTTGTTCGCTTCCGTTTTTCAGGGGCTTTTGGGCAACAAGGTCGCGAGGCGATGCTGCGGCGCATGATTGCCTTGCTGATGATATGGGGCTATGGTTCTACCATCATGGAAAGTATGAACTAGCTGGAGTTGAATGATGGAGAAGCTGATGACGCGCTTGTTCCTATCCTTTTCGATTTGCTTATCTCTTGGGATTTTCAGTTCGACAAGTTCAGCACAAAATTGTCCGAGCGCAAATCTGAAGTACTGGCAAGCCTTCCCACCAGGTGGTGAGTCCGATCTTTCAGCGCGCCACCAACAGACTGTTCTAAAAAAACGCTGTCCTTCGATCGATACCATTGTTCAGTACAAGCCTGGCGCTGGAGGCGCGCTCATGTGGAGCACAATGAATAGCCTAGCTGGTGATGGACTGACCGTTGTGGGCATAAATCTGCCTCACACCGTTCTTCAACCCATGGAAGGATCTGTTCAATACAAGACAGAAGATATAACGCCAATATTCTGGTTTCATTACACGCCCGATGCGTTAATCGTGCCCGAGCAAAGTCCGATGAAATCTTTCGCAGACTTTGTTAAAACGGCACGTGGAAATCCCGGTAAGCTGAGTCTTGGTGGATCAGGTCTCAATTCGGCTAATCATGCAGCACACGAGCGACTCAATCGCGATTTTTCACTTAAAACAACCTACGTACCATTTAAAGGCACTGGTGATTTGGCTACGTCAGTGATCGGTGCTCACATCGATGGTGTGATGTCTTACACGGCTTTCGCAGTGAATAATCGAGGAAAGGTCAGGGCGTTAGCTGTTGCCATGGAAAAAAGGCATCCTCTATTGCCCGACGTACCAACCTTTAAGGAATTGGGTGTTGATTGGGTGGACGGGGCGTTTCGGGGTGTTGGTGTGCCGAAGTCCACGCCGCTCGAAGCCCGGCGTCGTCTTGCTGAGCTGTGGGCAAGTCTTAATGCAGAGCCTGAAATGAAAGAGCTCGCAGCAAAAAGTGGGTTCGAGCTCGTCAATATTGGTCCCGAACAAATGGATGTTTTCATGCGTGATCGTATTCGCACCTATGCTGAAGTCGGCAAGCAGATGGGTTTGGGCAACAAGTAGGGGATAACTCGATGGATTCCTCATTGATGCAGCGAGTCGCTCATCTCATCCAGTTTTGTTTTGCCTATAAGCGCAAGCGTGATGCTTACACCGTTGATGAGTGTCTCCCACCATTTCGCAAGTCCTAATTCACCGCCAGCAGCCGCTGCATATTGCATAGAGCGACCCAAAAAAACAAAATTTGCCCCCATTGCATAGGCTTTAACGACATCTTCGCCACTGCGAATACCACTGTCATAAAAAAGAGGGTAGTCAGGGCCCATCGCATTTCTTATAGCGCGGAGTTGTTGTATCGGTGGGGGTAGGGCATCAAGCTGGCGTCCACCATGACCTGAGACCTGAATGCCGTCGACTCCTTCTTTTGCGAGGCGCAAAGCGTCCTCTACTGAGGTAACACCTTTTGCGATCAGCTTTCCTTGCCACCGCTCACGGATTTGTTTCAGCGTGGTCCAGTCTGCTTTGCCGCGACTCTCGGTACGGTCGAAGTGAAAACCTTCTGCTTGGAAATTTGCCATTTTCGGCATGCCATGAATGACTTGACCCAAGGACCAGCGCGGGTGAGTTACAAAGTCCAGCAATTGCCTTGGGCCAACGCGAAAAGGAATGGTGAAACCATTACGCTGATCAAGCGGTCGATGAGCAACTTCAGGCACATCAAGGGTAAGTACCAAACATCGGTAATCAGCTCGTTTCGCTCGTTCTAGTAACTTGAATGTTTGAGTGCCGTCACCACTAAAGTACAGCTGAAACCAAGCCTGTCCTTCAGACCATTCAATGTACTGTTCAAGTGTTGATGAAGCAATGGTCGATATGCCAAGAGGTGTTTTGTACTTCGCCGAAAGCCTCGCAAGTGCGCGATCAGTGTTTGGTGCTGCGAGGTTGCACATGGCCATCGGGCTGACCCCGAAAGGCGCGAGGCATTTTTTTCCGAAAACTGTAACTGAAAGATCACGATTAGCAACATCGACCAAGACGCGCTGCCGTAGCCGAACATTTGCGATTGCAGCAAGGTTTAGATCTTCGCCCCAACCAATTCCAGCCGAGCCATCGATATAATCAAAGACCATGCGTGGCAGCCGTCGCTTCGCTATGGCTCGGACCTCTTCGTAGGGCGATATTCGATTTGAAGACATGCAAAAGCTAACTACGCAGCAGAGGATCGTACGGAACCTTGATAGCGTTATAAGAGTTGTTGGCTGTTAGCCTCGATATCCTTGACGAATAAGACACATTATTTTGCCAATCCAGATTTAATCAAGAGTGGTTTGACGCTGTTGAAGTATTGCTCGGCATAGCCGCGATACTCCGATGGACTTCTTCGCCACGGAACCTGTATGAAGCGATCAAGCAGGTTTTGTAGGCCTGGGTCCTCAAGTACCTGGCTGAATGCATCGTAAAGGCTTTGAACGATGGGAGCAGGTAAATCTTTCGGGCCAACCAAGCCGTAAGGACTGTGAGCAATTGCGTTGATGCCGCGCTCTTTTAACGTCGGCACCTGAGCGTACTTTGGAATTCTTTGCTCCGTCGCCATCGCGAGAATTCTGAATTGTCCTGCGTCTACAAGTGGTGCCCACTGGGCAGCGTCAGCGAGAAAGTCGATGTGTCCGCCCAAGAGTGCTTGAGTCCACTCTGCTCCCCCTTTGTAGGGCACATGAGTAAACTTTGCTCCGGTTGCCTGATCGATCTCAATCATAAATAGATTGCCACTACCACCGACACCGCTTGTGCCATAGGTGTACTTCTCAGGCTCTTTCCTACCGGCAGCGATTAAGTCTTCAATGGTCTTCCATGGCGAGTCAGTTCGAACGACAATGCCCATGGTGTAAGACGAAAGACCGCAGATGTAGGTGAAGTCGCGTAATGGATGCCAGGGTACTTGTTGGTAATGAGGGTAGCGAAGGCTATTGATGCTCATGCACGCCAAATGATGCCCATCTGGTTTTGCTTGAAGCAATTGAGCTGGCGCTAAAGTACCTGCTGCACCGGCTTTGATCTCGATGAGTATGCTTTGACCGAGCAATTTGCTTACTCGTTCGCCCATAAAACGAAGCTGGAGATCGGTCACGCCACCTGCGGCAAAGGGGTTGTAAATCACGATTGGCTTTTCCGGGCGCCACCGCGCCTGAGCATTAGTTGAAACATTGGCTGCTGCCAAGGAACTACCGATCATTTTTATTGCGCTTCGACGAGACAAATCAAAATGTCTGTTTGTAAATGGAACTATCATGACTGTCTCCTTCATTAACGATCGATCATCACCCAAGCCACTTGCTCATTAGTACCTTGCTGACAGGGAAATGATTTGGTGGTTGTTATAACATGTTGACCTTGTTAAGTTGTTGTACACCATCTTTAAAAGGTCGATAGCGATTTGCTTATAAATATTAAGATCGTAATATTACTTATATTTTAATCAAATAACTTTCGAAGATTCCCACATGGACCGTGGCTGGGTCTGCTGCATCTGGCCAGAGCGCTTGCGCTTGAAAGCCAACATCGTACGTTGGTTCATCGTCTGCACTGAGCCCATGTGCATGAGCATCGGGAAATGGATAGGGCGGTGAAATGCCGACGACCACTCCGCACTTTCCTCGCACGTAGCCAGGTGCTCGGACATGCCCCGAGACGTGTTCAAGTCGAACCATGACCTTATCACCAATTTGAAACCTTTCTCGATCTTCCGCATTTACCCGTCCCGGGCCGATGGTGAGCGCAAGAGGAAAGTGTCCCTTGGCACGTTGCTCAAGTTCTTTTTTTGAGAATAAACCCTTTTCTACACAAAGTGTCGCAAGACCAGTTAGCGATCGCTCGTAATAACTTGCAGCAAGGTAATGCCTAGGTTCCATGCGCTCAATGGCATGGCGGTACTCGTCCATGTTGAAAACCCCTTGCCTGACAGCAAGGGAATACAGCGCATTCACTCGCCTTTCCCAGTCCTGATGATAAACGGGCGCGTTTGGACCAAAGCGCATTCGACCAAATCCTTGTCGGCCACCCATGTCGTGCATGCCATCCATCAACTGACTCCCTTTATAGTCTGGCAACGCCAATCATGGCGTCTTTGCTGACAATCGTTGCAAGATCTTCATCGCTCCAGCCTTTACTGTAGGCAGGTTGCGATGGCAAAACCATATAACGGGTATCGGCGGTTGTATCCCACACTCTGACTTCCACCGAATCGGGTAAGTCCAAACCCATTTCCCGCAACACCGTTCTTGATTCACGAACAACTCTAGCTCGGTACTCAAGATCCTTGTACCAGTCTGGAGGAAGGCCAATGATTGAAAACGCCGTACATGAACAAAGTGTGCAGCAAATGACATTTTGAATCGTTGGGGTGTTTTCGAGCACCACTAGATGCCGGTGATGCGGTGGCATCGATAAACCGAGTTCGGCTACAGCTTCCTTGCCGTTGGCAAGCAACCGCTGTTTAAACGCTGGGTCAGTCCAGGCTTTCGCAACAACCCGAGCACCATTTTCCGCCACCCACCGTTCTTCGACAATTTGCTTGAACTCGTCAATGAATGCTGCTGGCTCCATGCCTCGCTCTTGCATGAGCGATTGAATCGCATCGACTCGTTCTTCAATAGACACAGGATTTTCTGGAAGATCTGTAGGATGGGTCATGCAATCTCCGATAAAGTGAATCTTTTGTTAACGAAGCTACCACGAGCATCTAATGAGTTGAAACTCATGGTACTCCGTCGGGCGGTTTATCCCAGTGCCACCTTCGGCACTGATCTACCACTGTTCCGTTTTTCTACATTCATATCCGCACTTGCGACACAGAACCCCCATTGGGCAATCACTGCGGATGCAGTTAGCGAGACGTAGGCGGACGTATGTTCTGCATTGAGGGCAATTAGGCTTGTCAGCGTTGGCGGGGCTGGCATGAGCTTGAGGTATCCCATGAATTCGACAACGAGTAGTACCAAGAGTACGAACTGCGTGTGGCCGGACATTAGCTGTCGCTCATTGATGATCCTATATAGATATTCACGGCATAACGGTCGAGAAAAAATAACTAAAAAGTTGTATCGCCCATTCTGTTAGCAACCGTCCATAAGCTTAGTTGTTTTGTTGCATGTAGTCTCTGAGCGAAGGATTGAACCGTGGTCCGCGGCCACCACCAATCTCAAACCCCTAACTCCTCTGAGTTAGGGGCCTTTTTTCTGCCAGCCTTGCAAACCCCTGCGAAAAGGTGCGGGTTAATGCCAAAACCTGCGGACCAAGGGGTTTGGTCGGTTCGGGCCCCTCTAGGCCCATTCCTCTGCGTTTACCCGGTTTCTCTGAAGCCTTCTGGGTGAGGGCGATAGAGGGTGTTAAGAGAGAAATAAATATGAAAACTCACTCGACATCGTTGCGCTTCTTCTCAGAAGTGGGCACGGACATCGGCACTTTCAGGCCAGTCGCATCAACCTCAAGAAGCCCTGACCCCGCGGCCGAATTGGTGATCAAGTGGGGCGCCGCGGCTTCGCGCAAAGGCCAAGGCTTCTAGCAGCAGGTCGCGTTGCGCCCGGCTGCCGCCCAAGATCTCGTGGTTGGGCAACGCCTGTTCAAGCTCTAAAACCGCTACGCCCCAGCGTGACTGCGCAATGGCAAGAAAGCCGTGGTTCGCATGCCTGATCAGGGGAGCCGTTGGACCATCGATCTGCGCTAACCACTCGTCCAGTTCATGCGCTGCGCCAGCCATAGCAAGGCTCAGACACAAGTGAAAGTCCGCGAAGCGAATCCCGGGTTTGGCAAAGTACTTTCGGGAATGGATAGAAAGCGCTGCCCACCGGGCGGGCAGAGCATCGATCGCCGCGCTACACCACACGCTGGGATGAGTTACCGATGGTCAGATCGACTGCGCAGCGTTTAGTGGCAGGTGCACTTTCTCTGGCTGGTGGCTTGGCCATCTTTAAATGATCTCAGACCGTCGTAAACCGCGCTACCCTGCTTAAATAAGAGAATCGTTCTCCCGGCTTGATTAGCTAACGCTGGTGCTGGAGGTCCATCACGCCGTCAAGGCTCTCTCAGCCCCGTTGCTGCTCGAGCGCGCGCAACTTAAAGCGCTGGATCTTGCCCGTCGCGGTCTTGGGCAGCTCGGCCACGAACTCGATGAAGCGTGGGTATTTGTATGGGGCCAGGCGGTCCTTGACGAAGGCCTTCAGCTCGGCCTCTTCGACGCTGGTGCCGCCCTTGCGCACCACGAAAGCCTTGGTCTTGATCAGGCCGTCGGCATCTTCCTTGCCAATCACGGCTGCCTCCAGCACGGCCGGATGCTGCACAAGGGTGGCCTCCACTTCGAAGGGGCTAACGTAGATGCCGCTGACCTTGAGCATGTCATCACTTCGGCCGGCGTAGGTGTACGTGCCGTCAGCATTGCGGATGTACTTGTCGCCGCTCTTGGTCCAGGCGCCTTGGAAGGTCTCGCGAGATTTCACTCGGTTTCCCCAGTACATCATCGCTGCAGAAGGGCCGTGGATATAGAGATCGCCAGGCTCGCCGTCCGGAACGGGCTCACCGTTGTCGCCTCGCAACTCCACTTCGTAGCCGGACACTGGCCAGCCGGTGGTGCCGTATCGAACCCTTTCGGGGGTGTTACTCATAAAGATATGCAGCATCTCGGTTGAGCCGATGCCGTCCACGATGTCAACGCCAAAGTGCGCTTTGAAGCGCTCGCCCAGGTCGGCCGGCAGGGCCTCACCCGCGGAGGACACCAGTCGAATCGCCAGTTCGGCACGTATAGGCAATTGCGGGTGTGCCAGCATGCCGGCAAAGCCTGTTGGGGCTCCGAAGAACACCGTCGGTTTTGCGCCGCCCACCTCGCCGCGAAGTCGCTTAAAGGTGGCCTCAGGCGTGGGGCGTTCACCCATCAGAATGGTGGTTGCGCCCACGCTCATCGGAAAGCTCAGGCCATTGCCGAGGCCGTAGGCGAAGAACAGCTTGGCCGCCGAGAAACACACGTCGTTCTCGCCCAGCTTCAAAAGGCGCTTCCCATAGAGCTCAGCCGTCCAGTAGGGGTTCGCGTGAGAGTGAACCGTCCCCTTGGGGCGACCTGTGGAGCCTGAGGAGTATAGCCAGAGCGCTGGGTCGTCGGCACCTGTGGGGGCGGGACGTGGCGCCGGATCGTGAGCCGCGAGGAAGGACTCAAACTCCACTTCGGTGGCGCGTAGTGGTGCTTGTGGGCGCGATACGATTACTTTTCGCACTTCATTATCACTGCGCGTGATGGCCGCGGTTAGCGTGGGCAGCAGTGAGCCTGAAATCAGAACTGCCTGGGCGCGAGAGTGCTCGAGCATGTAGGCGTAATCGTCTGCAGTTAGCAGGGTATTTACGGCCACAGGCACCAGGCCTGAGTAGATGCCTCCAAGAAAGCTCACGGGCCAGTCGCAGCTGTCCTGCATAAGCAGCAGCACGCGCTCTTCTCGCCGCAAGCCGAGCGCGAGAAGACCGGTTGCCAGGCGCCGCACACGCTCGGCCAAGTTGCCGTAAGTTAGCGTGCCGGCGTCGTCAACAAAAGCAGTCTTGCTGCTGCGCCCGGCATTGGCTTCGAGCAGGTGTTGCGCAAAGTTAAAGCGCTCAGGGGGGGCAGCGACTTCACCGGCTTCAAACAAGGTCGATTCTGAGGTCATAATTTTCGTCTCCTCAATTTGTCTCGCGTGGTCTCGCCCGCAATCGGTTCAGTTGCTTGTGGGCGAAGCGGCCTTCGGGGATGCGGTCGCTTCTACGGGGTTACTTCGTGAATTCGATCTGCCCTTGAGGCAGAAGATAAAGCACCAGCGCACGTCCGTTTCGCACGGTAGGACGGTGAGTGCTCCCCGGTGGGTAGACGCACCAACCTGCTGGGTGGCCATCAAAGGTGGCGCCTTCGTCTAGAGGCATGATTAGGTCAATTTCGCCTTGAGGATGAACATGGTGCGGACCGGTGATGTCCGCCATGTCCACCACATCCACCGAGAACCCCTGCAGTTCGACGGCCGGTTTGAATATGCGGCCGTATCGGATGCCTCCGCCCTCGCG
>VFQT010003383.1_pt1 | contig 14593 bp, 11 predicted proteins | sample 3512381 | NCBI WGS metagenome assembly VFQT01 (sample SAMN10412376, study PRJNA504923) | tailings metagenome | isolation source: Relicate 2 Philex TSF3 active mining site | place: Philippines: Tuba, Benguet | collected 2017-08-29 | reverse complement strand
ACTTCCCACGAGGAAGTCAAGGTCTGCACCTTGATGTGATTGATTGACATGATCGAAGTAGAGCTTGACCCACCCGCGAGGTTCTGGTGAGGTCGGGGCAACCCATTTCTTCTTTCGCTCCTCTAATACGTCAGGGGCAACAAGAAGATCCAGGCGCCTATTTGCTACATCAAGTTCAATCTCATCGCCGGTTTCAACAAATGCCAATGGTCCACCAACCGCTGCCTCGGGTGAGACGTGCAAGATGACAGTTCCAAATGCAGTTCCACTCATACGTGCATCAGAAATACGAATCATGTCCGTGATGCCCTTGGCAAGGAGCGATTTTGGCATCGATGCGTTCGCAACTTCAGGGAATCCGGGATAGCCCTTCGGACCAGCATTTTGGATGACGAGAATGTCATTCTCATCAACGATGAAGTCGTCGCGATCTGCATCTTCTACATAATCTTCGATTGCAGAATAGACCAACGCTTTCCCGCGATGCTTGAGCAAGTGTGGAGATGCAGCCGAAACTTTGATGACCGCGCCATTCGGAGCTAGCGAGCCGAAGAGGACTGCGGTAGCGCCGCCAGGCTTCTGGAATGGCTCAGCAACCGAGGTTATGACCTCACGATTCCAGTTCTTCACTCCCTCGATGTTCTGTGCGACGGTCTTACCCGTGACGGTGATGTGATCGCGATGAATAAGATCACCCAACTCCTGCATGACAGCTGGAATGCCACCTGCATAATAGAAGTCTTCCATAAGATATTTACCTGATGGCATCAAATTGGCCAATACAGGAAGATCCTTGGTTAGGGTGTCGAACTCTTTGAGTTCTAGATCAACTCCAATACGACGAGAAATCGCAAGCAGGTGGACTACTGCATTTGTCGATCCACCAATAGCTCCCACTATCTTGATGGCATTCTCAAAAGCCTTCTTATTGAGAACCTTGGAAAGCGTGAGTCCTTCTTCAACCATTTTTACCACGCGTCGCCCAACAAGTTGCGCGGTTGCGTAGCGGCGAGAGTCGACTGCTGGAATCGCAGCGCTTCCTGGTAATTGCAAACCAAGAGCCTCGGTAACGGATGCCATTGTTGAAGCAGTGCCCATCGTCATGCAATGTCCAGCGCTACGTGACATACAGGTTTCAGCTTCAATAAATTCTTCTTCAGTCATCGTGCCAGCTCGAACCTCTTCAGCAAATTTCCATGCATCGGTACCCGATCCAATGTCTTTGCCACGGAACTTTCCATTGAGCATCGGGCCACCAGTCATCATGATGGTAGGAATATCGACGCTTGCCGCACCCATGAGCATTCCGGGAGTGGTCTTATCGCAACCGGAAAGTAGGACAACACCATCCATAGGATTAGCACGAATTAATTCTTCAGTTTCGAGGGCAAGTAGATTGCGATAAAGCATCGTGGTGGGACGCATTGTCACTTCACCAAGCGACATGGCCGCAAACTCCAATGGGAAGCCACCCATCTCCCAAACCCCACGTTTTACCGACTCGGCTACCCGGCGAAGATGCGCATTACATGGAGTGAACTCCGACCAGGTAGTTCCAATACCAATTACCGGACGGCCATCCATCACATCTGGGGCAAAGCCCTGGTTACGCATCCACGAGCGATGAATAAATCCATTCTTTCCCTCAGCGCCAAACCATTCACGACTACGTAATCCGGTGGGTTGGGTTCGATGATGTGCTGGCATTGCTTCTCTCCTCCTACAGGCTATGGCTGGGCATTGTGGCGAAAAACTCTCCGCCAAACCTATCGGAGGATGAGCCAAACCCATAAGATTTCTCATGCTGAGGGAATCACAACAATCTTTAACCAGACCCCTTCGGGCATGCCCTGCTGAACCCTGGTTAGTGAGCGAGCTAAAGGAGCTGCAATGAAATTTGCCCGCCTAGGCGCCAAAGGCCAGGAAAAACCCGCCGTGATGGTCTCGGAGAGCGAAGCGGTCTTCGTAGACCACGTGATCTCAGATTGGAACCGTGCCGAGCTTGAAGCCGGCGCAATAGCCAAAGTCAGCGCCGCTGACCTCTCTGGGCTACCTAAGGTAAAGGTCTCGGATTACCGAATTGGCTCCCCCCTTGCGCGCCCTACCAACATCATTTGCGTTGGCTTGAATTACGCCAAACATGCTGCCGAATCGGGCATGACCCCACCACCAGAGCCAGTGGTCTTCACCAAAGCTCCCGATACTGCAATTGGCCCAAATGACGACATCATCATTCCACCCAATAGCCAGAAGACTGATTATGAAGTTGAAATCGCCATCGTGATTGGAAAGAAAGCGTCATACATTCCAAGTGTCGATCAGGCGCCTTCTTACATCGCCGGTTACACCATCAGTCAAGATGTCAGCGAGCGTCATTGGCAGATTGAGCGCGCCGGCCAATGGACAAAAGGCAAATCCTTCCCAACTTTTAATCCATTCGGACCCGTTGTCGTCACCTCTGACTCATTTGATCCGCACAATGTTCGACTTTGGTGCACTGTCGATGGTGAGAAACGTCAGGATTCCACTACGAGTGATTTGATTTTTGGAATCAACCACATCGTCTGGTACATCAGCCAATTCATGGAGCTACATCCTGGAGACATCATCAACACCGGAACACCTGAAGGTGTTGGCATGGGATTCAAGCCCGAGAAGTTTCTTCGCGCCGGACAGACTGTTGTCACAGGAATTGAAGGAATTGGTCAATTCACCAACAAAGTAGTAGCGCACAAGTAAAAACTGGGGTGATTACGCAATCTCTCCAGCGATAATCACATTCTCTAATTTGTGACCTTGCGCCAAGCGCGCCAATTGCGCCTCGACCAGGCGGCGCGCTCGTGGCTCAAATGCGGATGTATTCCCGCCAACATGTGGTGCGATCAAAACTCCAGGTGCGCTCCACAATGGGTGGCCGGCTGGCAGCGGTTCTGGGTCGGTGACATCAAGAGCGGCAGTAATTCGTCCCGAATTCAATTCGGCGACTAGCGCGTCAGTATCAATGATTCCGCCACGGGCAACGTTAACCAAGAGAGCGCCATCTTTTAGTAGCGCCAACCGCTCCTTATTAAACATCTTTCGCGATTCATCATTGAGCGGCAAAATCAAAATTACAACATCAAAGGTTGGTAAGTGACGATCAAGTTCCGATATTTTTAATGCGCCATCGCTACCCGAACGTGAGAACGGCACAACCGTAGTATCGAATCCGGAAAGATTACGAACCACTGTCTTGCCAATAGAACCATAACCAATCACTGCTATCTTCTTATCGTTAATTGATTGATAGCGCTTGTGAACCCACTGACCTTTTTCTTGATTTCTCACAAAATCCGGAAAACCTCTAAGCGATGCAATCGCTAAACCAACTGCCAACTCTGCAGTTGACGCATCGTGGATTCCTCGACCATTGCAAAGGGTCATTCCAGGCCGCGTGAATTCGATGGCATCTTCATACCCAGCGTTGGGCATCTGCAGTACCTTTAAATTGGGCATCTTTCTAGAAAATTCCAATGCAGCTCGCCCGCCCATATAACTAGGGATATAGATAGTGATATCGTCAAGATTCGCACTGGCGAGATCGGTGTTTGCTGGAGAGCGAAGAGTAAAACCCTCAGGGACTACTAAATCGTCCCATTGCGCCCAGACTGTGTGCTTAATTGAGTTACTCATGTAAGGCCTTTTGGAAACGCTTGTTGATATCAAGCGGAATTTCGATGACCTCATTCTCCAATGTACCTACGCCACCAACTTCGATAGTGACGATATCCCCTTCTTCCATAATGAAATCTAGAGGCGGGATGATTCCGGTTCCAGTAGAGAGAATCACGCCATCTGGGAAGGTCTGACAACGGAATAGATATCCAACTAAGTGTTCCAGAGACTTATTAAGTGAGCTCAGCGCAGTACTCGCACTCCACACCACTTCACTACCCCGTTTGATCTGTGCTGCAACGGTGATGCGATCATGGGCAGGCGCTAACCAACTTGGTGTGATTCGTGGGCCAAGCGCAGTAGATCCTAGGTAGCTCTTGGCTTGGGGAAGATAAAGTGGATTAGCACCTTCGATTGAACGTGAGGTGACATCATTGCAAATTGTGAAACCAACAATCTCTTCATGCGCATTAATAACAATTGCAACCTCTGGTTCGGGAACGGTAGATGTGCAATCGGCGCGCTTGCCGATGACATCACCATTTCCTACCGTACGGCGAAAATTTGCCTTAAAGAAAAGTTCTGGGCGGTCTGCTTCATAAACCTTTTGATAAACATCTGGAGTGCCACTTTCTTCTTTTCGGGCATCACGAGAACGAAGATAGGTGACGCCGGCTCCCCACACCTCACTCTCGGGTGCCAGCGGCGGTAATTCTCTTCCGGTCACCTCTGGACCATCGGAGTTATCAAGAATTCCCCGTAGCTCTGCCAATGGAATTTTCAAAGCTGCCGTGAGAGTGGGTAACTCTTTGATGGCAAAGTACTTGCCATCGACATACTTCGTTAAGGCGAAGGGATTTGTGGCGCTCTCGATAACAGCAAGTTGCATGAATGGTGCTCCTTAAAGTGAGTTATGCCGTGCTTGAGGTGCTACTTTTTACGATAGTTGCTCGCCCAGATTCAAGTCGCGCAACCGGCACCCTAAATGGCGAGCATGAGACGTAATCAAGCCCTACGGAGTGGAAGAAGTGAATACTTCGCGGGTCGCCACCATGCTCTCCACAGACTCCTAATTTGAAATCAGGTCGAATCGAGCGCGCCGCTTCAGAGGCCATCTTTACGAAAAGCCCCACGCCATCCTGATCTAGTGACTCGAAAGGATTAAATGGGAGCAGTTCTAGGTCGAGATAGCGCGGCAAGAATGTCGACTCCACATCGTCGCGACTAAATGCCCACGTTAACTGAGTGAGGTCATTGGTACCGAAAGAGAAAAAGTCTGCATAATCGCCCACTCGTTTTGCAGTGATAGCAGCGCGCGGAGTCTCGATCATCGTGCCAATCGGGATATCAAGATGTTGGCCGGTGCTGGAGAGGGTATGTGCAATCTCTTCTTCAAGGGTTTCACGCAGATGGAGCAATTCTCGTTGAGTTGCTACCAATGGAATCATGATCTCTGGCTTTGGATCATGGCCAAGGCGACGCACTTCAAGAGCGGCATGCACAAGCGCGCGAACCTGCATCTTAAATAACTCAGGAATAAGGATTCCTAATCGAACTCCGCGCAGACCAAGCATTGGATTGGCTTCGTGCAAACGCTTGACCGCAGCAAAAATAGCTTGCTCTCGTGGCGATATATCTGTGTTGAGCGCTTCTGCGCGAGACATCTCACCGGTCATCTCGGCGAGATCAGGCAAGAACTCGTGAAGCGGAGGATCCAAAAGTCGAACTGTCACTGGCAGTCCAGACATAGCCATCATGATGCCGACGAAATCTCCGCGCTGCAGTGGTTCCATTTCTGCAATGACGCCCCGTTGTACTTCCTCATTTTCAGCCAGCACCAAACGTTCGACGTACATTCTTCGTTCACCCAAGAACATATGTTCGGTTCGGCAGAGTCCCACGCCCTCTGCGCCCAGAATTCGAGCGCGAACGGCATCCTCTGGCGTATCTGCGTTGGCACGCACACGTAAGGTTCGCTTCTGATCGGCATACTGCAAAATTCGATCTACTGCTTTAACAACAGGAGATGCTTGTTTTGAATCAGGGGCCAAGCGACCTTCAAGATATGCAGTAACGGGTGATGCAATAACGGGAACTACGCCAGCGTAGACAGCGCCTGTTGAACCATCGATGGAGATGGTCTCGCCTTCGTAAACGGTAAGCCCACCAACGGTGAATAGATGTGCGCGTTCATCGACTGAAATACTCTCGGTTCCACATACTGCAGTTTTACCCATGCCTCGTGCGACTACTGCAGCGTGCGAGGTTTTCCCACCGCGGCTAGTCAAGATTCCCTCAGCGGCAACCATTCCCACGAGATCGTCAGGGCTAGTCTCTCGGCGTACCAAAATAACTTTCTTTCCAGAGCGAGCTAAATCGAATGCTCGTTTGGAATCGAACACCGCCTCTCCTACAGCAGCTCCAGGTGAAGCAGGAATTCCACGGGCAATCTCTTTAATTGATCCTGAAAGATCAAATTGCGGAAACATTAGTGACACTAATTGATCACCTGAGGTCCGTGAGAGAGCTTCATCCATAGAGATTTTGCCCTCATCGACCATATGGCATGCAATTCGAAAGGCTGCTTCTGCTGTTCGTTTGCCGACTCGAGTCTGCAGAATCCATAACTTTCCACGCTCAACTGTAAATTCGATATCACATAGATCGCGATAGTGAGTTTCGAGAAGTTCCATGACTCGCTCTAACTCAGCAGAGACAACTGGATACTTTTCTTTCATTTCTTGGAGCGACATCGTGTTGCGAATTCCTGCAACAACATCCTCACCCTGAGCCCGCTCTAGGTAATCGCCGTAACTGCCATGCTCGCCAGTTGCTGGGTCTCGGGTAAATGCCACGCCAGTGCCTGAAATATCATCGAGGTTTCCGAAGACCATAGATTGGATATTTACCGCAGTTCCAAGATCAGAGGGGATGCGCTCTCGACGACGATAGAGTCGAGCGCGCTCAGAATTCCATGAGCGGAATACAGCCTCGATTGAGCTAAGCAAGTGTTCTCGTGGATCGGTAGGAAATGTTTTTGAGGTAACTACTTCAATAACTTTAATAAATGCTTCGGCGAGCGCCTTTAATCCGTCGACATCTAACTCCGCAATTGAATTTGCTTTGTGATTTTCTAGAATTCGATGCTCAACTTTGTGAAATTCACTTGGCGGCACATCGCACACAATTCGACCAAACATATCTACGAAACGTCGGTAGGAATCCCAGGCGAATCTGGCGTTACCACTGGCTTGAGCAATTCCTTCGGCAACCTCGGGCGTCATGCCCACATTAAGAACGGTCTCCATCATTCCTGGCATAGAAAATTTAGCTCCGGACCGCACTGAAACTAGAAGTGGGTTACTCGGATCACCAAAACGTTTTCCAAGTGAGTTCTCCAGATCTGCCAGAGCGGTCTCGACTTCAGCAAGAAGCGTCACTGACATTTGCGATGTCGCAAGATATTGGCGACACGCCTCTGTGGTGATGGTGAAGCCGGGGGGAACTGGAAGTCCCATACGAACCATCTCGGCAAGGTTTGCCCCCTTGCCGCCAAGGAGGTCAGATTGGGTTCGATCTCCAAACGAAAATGGGTAAATGAGTGACTTGGTCTGCGTTGAAGCCATACCCGAAATCTACCCACCCCGAGGGGGTCTGGGGTACCAAATATTCGTCTATCCGAGAGCGCCGCGGGTTTTCCGCCAGAGCCCGCCAGGTAATAGATTTGGCGCATGAGCGAAGAGCGCGAAGATAAGGAATTTGCCGGCCTCACGGCGGTAATCACCGGAGCAGCCTCTGGAATCGGCCTTGCCACGGCGCGGCTTCTTCACCAACGTGGCGCTGCAATCATCGGCCTTGATCTCAACGAAGGTGAACTTGGCAGTTTTGCAAAATGGATTCACTGCGATGTGAGTTCAACCGCCTCAGTGACCAAGGCATTTACCGAGGTGCAACAGCACTCCCCTGTCATCGATATCTTGATAAATAACGCGGCGATTGGCTCTACCGGAACGGTCGAAAGTGAGAGCGACGAGAATTGGGAGCGAGTTTTCAATATCAATGTCTTCGGCGTAGCCCGAGTCTCCAAATTAGCCATTCCGCTACTTCGACACTCTAAATCGCCAGCAATCGTCAATACCTGCTCGATAGCAGCAGTAGCAGGAATTCCTAATCGAGCAGTTTATGCAGCTTCGAAAGGTGCCATCCGTACCCTCACCTTTTCCATGGCTTGTGACTTACTCAAAGATCGAATTCGAGTCAATTGCGTCAATCCAGGAACTGCGGACACCCCTTGGGTGCAACGTCTACTAAGTCAAGCGTCAGATCCCGCAGCTGAACGCGAGCGACTTGAGGCGCGACAACCATGGGGTCGTTTGGTCTCAGCAGAAGAAGTTGCTAGCAGTATTGCTTACTTAGCTAGCCCTCTTCAAGGTTCGACAACCGCAACCGAAATTACCGTTGATGGTGGCATGCTCAACCTTCGTGTTCCCAAATAGTTAAAGCATTTTTTCTACTGCGGGCTACGCCAATCCATATCGCTTGAGCATCCCCACGCCAATACTTGCTCGGCGCACTCGCTCGCGACTTGTAGCTTCAACCAATCCTTGAATGTGCCCGCCAGAGGGATAAAGACCTGGCGCATTTCGAACCGTAAATTTCAAATAGATAGGGGCTGCAACGCGAACCAAGTCGGGCACTTCGTAATGGCGAACTGCACCGCCAAAGTCATCAGCTGCCTCAACGTAGACATCAACAGGAATATCGACTTGTGCTCGGATTGCTGCAATCTGCGCTAAAGATAAATCTGTAGTCAGATTTAACGTTGATGCTCCGAGATCTTCGTAGAGTGCAGCAGTTGCAGGATTGTTACAAGGTAAGGCGACAGACGTTTTAAGCACAAAATCGCTAGGAAGATCACCTTTTCGTTTTGCCTCTCCCAATACTTTTAGCAAGCCAACATCGCCAACAAGAATCGAACGGACTCCTAATGAAGCACCATGGAGCACATCTTCCATTGCAAATCGGACCTGATCGGCACCTCGAAGGGATGGGTGCACCGTTGCACTTGATGTACCAACAGTTGCTCGTCCAATATCCCAAGAGGAACGCGGTCCAACAAAAAGACAGACCTCGGCACCAACCTCTTTACCAAGAGCGAGATATTCCTTGATCTCTTCATCTCGCAACATCATGATTCCGCTACCTTGGCTGGCGCGGTGAAAGTCAAGTGCATACTTCTTTGATTCTTCGATGACAGCGCGCATTGCAGCTGGACCTTCAACAGATGGAATCTCTACTTTCCAGCGAGCGCCATCGGTAAATCTTTTACCGCTCTCAGGAAGTCCATCTAAATCCTCATGAATAAGATTTTGCTTCGCGAGCGCAGAAATTGCGCGCTTCATTGGACCCTCGGGATCCCGAGTGCTCCTCCATTGAGATGTCATCGATTAACTCCTTGCTTTCGCTACTGCTGCCAAGAATGCTTCCACATTTCTTTCAATCAAGTCCACTCCACCTTTGATCAGTGGTCCCCCAACACCGACGAGATTTGCTCCCGCAGCAAACCACTCACTCACCGATTCAGCAGATATTCCACCGGTTGGACACCAAAGATTGCCCGGGAAGGGATCGCGAAGCGCTTTGAGGTGTGCTGGCCCGAAGGTAGAAGCTGGAAAAAGTTTGAGAATATCGGCGCCATATTTCTTCGCCGCAGCAACTTCACTCGGTGTGGCAACTCCTGGTAACGAGATCATGCCAGCGCGCTTGGTCTCACCAATGACATCTTCATCGGTGTTAGGTGAGACGATGAACTGCGCTCCAGCGTTTTTTGCTCGCACAACATCTTTACTATCAACTACCGTGCCGACGCCGACTTGAACCCCATTGCGTTGGGCTAATTTCTCAATAATTGCCAACGCACCAGGGTTGGTCAACGTGATCTCGATGGTCGTCAGTCCAGCAGCAACAATACGGTCAGCGACCTTCTGCCCCGAATCTTGATCAGGCATACGAACAATCGCAACTGCGCCAGCGCGCAGTAAATCTTCTCGAGCAATCATTAACTTGCCTTTCCTAGAATCTCATCGATAAATCGTTGCGCCGTGATTCCACCAGCTCCACTTGGCAATCCAGCCCAATCGCCAAATTGACTGGCTACTCGAGCTCCAGAGATTGTTCCCTGTCGGATTGCATCAGCGATCGTCAATCCGCCAAGTAGTCCTGCAATAACTCCGCTAGTGAATGCATCACCTGACCCCACTGGATCAATTGATTTGACCTGCGGTGGATTGACAACGGTTATGTGACCATCGACAGAGTACGTTAATTGCTCTGGACCATGGGTCATGATGGCAAGGCGATTATTTCGTGAAGCTGCAATTGCAAGAGCTTCTTGGGGATCGCTCGTACCAAAGATTGCGCAGTACTCATCCTCGCCCCCGATCAGTAGATCAACATCACGCGCGATTGGCTCGAGCACTTTCCGTGCTTCCGCTTCGCTCCAGAGTTTCCGTCGAATATTTAGATCAAAACTCTTCTTAATCCCAGAGTTGCGCGCTAATTCCAGGCCAGCCGCCGCAGTTGCTGCAGCGCTGGCAGATATTGCGCAGGTAATTCCCGTGGTATGCAGCCACCGTGATTGTGAGATGAGTTGTCGATCTAAATCCTCTGGGCGCATCAATGATGCTGCCGCGCCTTTACGAAGGTAGGTGGCTTCTACTGGTGCAGTGGTTCCTGGATTGCGGACCATCGCACTACTGAAACTTTCAACTCGCTTTACACCCGAAACATCGACACCTTCAGCCGAAAAGTCCGAGAGAACTGCGGTACCGAGTTGATCATTTCCCATGAGCGTGAAGAAATGTGCGCTCAAACCCAGGCGACTTACACCAACGGCGACATTCCCTTCAGCTCCTGCGGTGCTTCGGGTATAGGAGTGTGCAGTAAGCACCGAATCGGTATCACTTGCGAGGAATAGCGCCATCGCCTCGCCAAAGGTATAAAGATCAGGCATTCGCTGCCATGAAGGTGAAGGTGTTGGTTGCCTTACCGCGCACGCCTGGGCTTGCAATAAATGTCATTCCAGCTTCTGGAGCTTCGCCCGCTTCATCATCATCACGCGCACTTGTGATGATTAATTGATCGAGATTAGCGCCGGCAAAGGCACCTGAAGTGATCCGACGAGCCGGTAGATCTATTTGTTCAATTAGCTTGCCATTTTTGCCATCGAAGCATCTAACTGCAGATCCCTCCCAAAATGCGACCCACAGATTGTCATCTGCATCCATGCAAAAACCATCGGGCATACCAAATTCATCTGGAAATGAAATGAACGTTCGACGATTCTTGATGTCGCGCTCTTCAACATCGAATTTATCAACTCGGCGAAGTGGCGTATCAACATAGAACATAGATTTTTGATCGACGGTCCAGTCGATGCCATTACTTATAGTTACATCGCCAAAGAGACGACGAATGTGCCTGCCGCCCTTCTGTAGTTGATATAACGCACCTGCATTAGTTTCAAAGTCATAGGTCATCGATCCAAGAAAAAGATCTCCCCATGGAGCGACTTTGGCATCATTCCAGCGGAGATTCTTGGCAGCGAGGTACCCATCAGCTTCAACTCGACCAGGCACTTTTCGAAAATTTCCCGCTCGATCTCGAACATGTGGCCCGTGCGCAGTTCCAAGTAATTCGCCACCCTCGGCTAATGGAATGACAAACCCAACATCTTCCGGTGTTTGGTACTCCCCAATTTCACCACTTTCAAGATTGCGCCAGCGCACCGCTTTGCCATAGATATCAACCCACATCACGTGAGCGTTATTCGTACCAGAGGATGTGGGACCTTCACCGAGAACATTGCGACGTGAATCGAAAACTTCTGCCTTGAGCGCCATGACTATAAGCCTCCCTCTAGCACCAATCACCCAGTAGCCTAGGGCTACTTTAGAGGAGGGGAAAATGGCAGAACAATCGCTGGCATCGGCCCTCACCTCACTATTAGGGGCAGATCGCATCCTTGCCGACCCTGCTGCGCGCGAGGCATACAGTCGCGACGCCACCCCACTTTTCAAAGGTCTCCCCGAGGTTGTTGTTACCCCACATTCCACCGCTGAGGTGGTGGAGGTCGTGAAATTCGCTCGCGCAACTAAGACGCCCATTATCGCTCGTGGCGCCGGAAGTAATCTCTGCGCTGCAACCGTGCCGTTGCGCGGTGGAATCGTGCTGAGCATGATGCAAATGAAAAAAATCATTGAAGTTTCTCGAAATGAAATGTTAGCCGTAGTGCAACCAGGAGTCTCCACTCAACAACTTGATGATGCTGTTGCAAAAGAGGGACTGATGTATGTACCAGATCCTGGCTCAAAAACTGTTTCCACTATCGGCGGAAATGTGGCGACAAGCGCTGGTGGATTACGAGGATTGAAATATGGCACGACTAAGAATTACATCTTGGGACTCGAAGCTGTTCTTGGAACTGGCGAAGTTATTCGCGCAGGCGGTCGTCTTGTTAAGGACGTAGCTGGGTACGACATCACTCGCTTACTTATCGGTAGCGAAGGTACGCTGGCAATCTTCACTGAAATCACCACAGTATTAAGTCCTCGTCCAAAAGCATCGCAATACGGCGTCGCTTATTTCAATAACCTTGCGGATGCTTCTGTCGCAGTTGACACCATCGTTGCTGCCGGAATTTTGCCGGCAACTCTGGAGTTTCTCGACAACACGTGCATTAAAGCTGTTGAGGCTTTCGCAAATCTAGGGCTTGATACTCAAGCTGGAGCGCTGCTGCTCTTCGGCGATGATGGAAATGCAGAGAGCGTCGCTAAATCAGTAAGTTCGATGGCAGATATTTCTACCTCTGCAAAAGGGGTCCGCGCGGTGACGCTAGCGCCCGATGTAGCGTCAGCCGAAGCTCTGCTTTATGCACGTCGCTGTTCGCTACCCGCCTTAGCGCGCCTAGGTTCAATGTCCATTTTGGAAGATATCTCTGTTCCTCGACCACAATTGAGCAAAGCTGCCGACGCTATCGAAGCGATTGGCGAGAAACATTCGCTGCTCATCGGCACTTTCGGACATGCTGGCGACGGGAATCTCCACCCCACGATTGTGATCAATAAAGATGATAGCGACGAAGTTGCTCGTGCTGAGCGATCGCTAGCTGACATCTTTAACCTCGCCCTTGATCTTGGCGGAACAATTACCGGTGAACATGGAGTAGGAAGTGCAAAGCTTCCATACTTGAAGGCAAAACTCGGCGAAGTCTCGTTATCGCTCCATCGAAGTATCAAGTCAGTCTTTGATCCGGATTTGATTCTTAATCCAGGCAGGCTTGGATCATGAATCCCGATATCACCAAGAAGTTCACTCAAGCCAAGTTAGATCGCTGCATCTCCTGCGGTTACTGCTTGCCAGCTTGTCCTACTTATCAATTGACTGGTGAGGAACAATCATCTCCCCGGGGCCGAATCACCCTCATGCGCGCGCTCCAAGATGGCAGATTGCCGTTTACCGATGAAGGCGCCCAAGAACAAGCATCTTTCTGTTTAGGTTGCCGCGCCTGCGAACCGGTATGTCCGGCTGGAGTTGAATATGGCGTGCTCCTCGAGGAGTGGCGCGACATCACCTGGCGCGGCCGAAAACGTCCACTCATTATTAAAGCTCTCTTCCAAATGGTGAGCGCTCCTTGGCGGGTACGTGCAATGAGCGCGCTCTCGCCCACTGCGCGCTCTCGTAAAAGCACTTCTGATATCCATTTAGCGTTGGGATGTTTTGAACGACGTCTCTTCCCAAAAGTTAGTCGTACCGTTGCCAAGCTTGCCCCGAATGTGAACATTGATCCTTCGCAAGGGTGTTGTGGTGCGCTCCATGCACATAACGGGGATCTTGAGGGTGGAAAAGCCCTTGCAAAAGAGTTGGGCGCAAAATTACCGGGCACCATTCTCTCTACTGCAGGTGGCTGTGCCGCACATCTTTCAGCAGTACTTGGTAAGGATCGAGTACAAGAGTTCTCGCAATGGTGGAGCGGTAATCTCAAACCGATTCTCCGCGGTGGTCAACCAATTCGAATTGGACTCCAAGACTCCTGCCATCTCCGCAATGGAATGGGAGTCTTCAAGGAGCCACGAAAAATCCTGGCACAACTTGGAGAGTACATCGAGGTACCCAACGCCCAAGGGTGCTGTGGCGCAGCGGGAAGTTATTCGTTGCTGCGAGCTCGCGATAGTAAAAAAGTCATTGCACCAAAAGTGGCAGCAATCAAAGAACTAAACCTCGATTACCTCGTGAGCGTCAATCCTGGCTGTACTCGCCAGCTAAAAAGCGCACTACGCAGAGCGCGCGTAAAAACGAAGGTAGTTCACATCGCAGAATTGATAGCGCTTGCTCCATGAGCGAGAAGTTTTCGCAGCAAACACTTGAAAAGTTACTAGGTAATCATCACTTCGATATAGAGATTCTCTCGGGCGGAGTCTCTTGTGATACGGCAAAGATTTTATGGACCGAAGCCAATCAAAGAAAGGGCGCCGTGGTAAAGCGTGCGCTTGCCCAACTCAGAGTCCCAGGAAATTGGGAGGCAGATGTCGACCGAATTCTTGCAGAAGCTGACGCAATCGAACTTTTTGCTTCGCTGACTCCAGATAATGTTCCCAAACTAATTTCACGAAGTGATAGCGATCTTGCAATTGCACTTGAATTGGCAGCAAGTGATATGCAGGATTGGCGCTTTTCAATGCTCGATGGAACAGTCGAACCTGAAGTTGGCTCTACTTTAGGAAAAATTCTTGGAACATGGCATCGTGCGACCCGTAATATCGAACTGCCACCGCGAATCATTGATGGTAAAAAACGATTATTTGACCTGCGGGCCGGGGCTTTCTACGGTGGTATGGCTAAAATCTGGCCGAAGTTTGCTCCTCTAATAAATGAAATGTCT
>VFQT010003381.1_pt1 | contig 14602 bp, 13 predicted proteins | sample 3512381 | NCBI WGS metagenome assembly VFQT01 (sample SAMN10412376, study PRJNA504923) | tailings metagenome | isolation source: Relicate 2 Philex TSF3 active mining site | place: Philippines: Tuba, Benguet | collected 2017-08-29 | reverse complement strand
TGATTACAGGAATTTTTCAGGAGAAGACCAGCGGAATGGGCGGGGTAGATTCCAGAGGACAGATTTCAAAGTATAGGCAAACAACCCAATCCCTGACTTTCCTGTCATCCGAAGCCCGCACCCGCTGTTCGGAACAGAATCCAGAACGAAGACTTCACAGTCCAGGCAAGCAAGCTCAACCCTGTCTTTCCTGTCCTTCGAAGTCTTTCCTTTGAAGTCTGCCTTCAGCGCCTCGTCCCCCTCGGGGTCACCTTGTTGAGCTCGCACCCGAAGGAGGGCCCCTCGGTGTCCCCGTCCATGTGCCAAGGCTGTGCCTTCCCGTAGCCCCAGCGATCGGGCATCTTCCAGCCCAGCTTCAGCTTGATCTCCTCGGGCGACATCGGCTCGAGCATGAAATAGGGGATGACCTCGTCCTGCTTCCCCTTGCGGTAGTCGACGCCCTTCCTGGCGATGAGCAGTTCCGAGGAGAAGATGCCGCCGTGCGATTCGGAGATGGCGACCTGTATGAAGTAGGCCTGCCCCTTGCGCAGCGAGAGCCAGCCTCCCTTGTACCGCGCCCCGAGATGGCCGATCATCTTGGGCGCGCGGAACATCCGGCCATCCACCTTGTGCGCGTCCTTCGGCTCCCAGCCGGACCGGAAGGCGATGATGCCGCCGTTGCCCTGTCCCGGCCAGAAGGCCGAGAGCACCGTGGTGCCATCCACCGCCACCGCCATCATGTCGTCGGCGAAGCCCTCGAAGCGGTACTCGCCGCTCTCCGGCACCGCGAACCAGCCCTCATAGTAGGCGAGCCAGCCCGGCGCCTGGATCTCCTTCTCGCAGTCGAAGGCCTTGGTCGCCTCGCCCGCGTCGAGGGGGTGGATGAAGATGTTGGAGGCGTAGAGCTTCTTCTCGGCCTGCTTGTAGGTCTTGTCGAGGTGCGCCTTGGCGGACTTCCAGCCGCCGTCGAGCTTGTCGAACGCCGTGCGCATCTCCCCGATCCGCTCCGGCCGGTCCTTGACGAGCACCTTGCCCTTGGGGTCCTGCTTCAGGTCGTAGAGCGTGCCCTCGAGCGCGTTGGCCCGCTTGAAGCCCGCGCCGAAGATGCCGACGAAGTTCTTGCCGCTGCCCACCCCGATGCCCTTGCCGGCGCCGATGCCGCCGCCGGTCCCGCCGCCGAAGCCCTTCGAGGCCCCGCCCCCGGTCAGGCCCGTCATGAGCGAGGGGGAGGCCGTCGTGGGCAGGTCGGGCAGGGCGACCGCGGCCGTGGCGGACTTCGAGGTGATGCGCGAGGCCGTGCGGGCGAGGTTCTGCGCGTTGCGCGGCTGCATCTTGTGCTCGAAGACCTTGGCCTTCTCGCCCTTGGCACCCCCGCCGGAACCGGTCGCGAAGGTGTCCGGCTCGGCCGTGGCCGAGTCGGTGATGGTGGTGATCACCCAGGCCGCGAAGAGCAGGAGCAGCACGCCATGGAAGACCAGCGAGGCCACGAGGCCCTCGCCGCCGATGCGCTTCCAGAGAGGTAGCCGCGGCCGGATCGCCCCCGTGGCCGTCGTCTCCTGCTCGGGGGCGGCCTCGGGGTTTTCCGGAGGGATCTCCTGGGGTTGATCCGACATGACTCCATGATGACCCCTCGCCCGCGGAGGTGGAGCCTAATCGCCGCCGTCGCGATGGCCAAGCGGGCTGACCATCCCCGCTTCCTGTCTCGCCTCGGCCGACCTTTCCCTTTGAAACAAGGTCATGACCCTCGCCCAGGCCAGCCTCGCCCTCGCCGCGTTCCTCGCCGTGGCCGGCGCCGTGGTGGGATGGCGCCCCGCGCTCCTGGTAGCCCTGCGGCGCTCCCGCGCCGCGGCCGTCGTCCTCGGCCTCGGCGCCATCGCCTTGCTCGCCTGGCACCTCCTCAACCTGCCCGAACCCGACCTCGCCGGCTTCCCCCGCCTCCCTGTGCTCGCGGTCTTCCTCGTCGGGTCCTTGGCCGCCTTTGTGTGGATGCCCGACCTTCTCCCGGTCCGCGCCCTCGGGTGCCTCATGATGTTCCTCGCCCGCGCCGTGCTCGATGCCGGCTGGATGCAGCTGCCCCATAGCTTGTCCAACGCCGCGCTGGCCTACGCGCTCCTCGTCGTGCCGGGTCTCTGGTGGGCGGCCTCCCCGGGCGCCTTTGTGCGTCAGACCGACGCCCTCGAGGCCCGACCCGTGCTGCGCAAGGTCATCGGCGGCATCCTGCTCGCCGCGGCCGCCGTCGCCCTCATCTCCTGGTTCCGCGCTCCCCGATGACCCCCGCCCGCGGCCTCCTCCTCGTCCTCTCCGGTCCCGCGGGCAGCGGGAAGACGACCCTCTGCGACCGTCTCGTCGCCGCCCATGCCCCGGACCTCGGCCGCGTCGTCACCTGCACCACCCGCGCCCCGCGGGAGGGCGAGGTCGACGGCGTGGATTACCACTTCCTTTCCCCCGCGGTGTTCGAGGCCACCCTCGCCGCCGGCGGCTTCCTCGAGCACGCCCGCGTCCACACGCGCTTGTACGGCTTGCGCGCGGCCGATGTCGACCGCCAGCTTGGCGCCGGCCGCGACGCGCTCGTCAACATCGACGTCCAGGGCGCGGCCACGCTGCGGGCCGCCGGCGCCGCCGACCCCGCCCTCGCCGGCGACCTCGTCACCGTCTTCATCCGCGTCGGCGACCCGACCGAGCTGCGCCGCCGCCTCAGCGGCCGCGGCACCGACCCGGCCGACGAGATCGAGCGCCGCCTCCGCGTCTCGGCCGAGGAGATGGCGTGCGCCGGGTCCTTCGACCATGTCATCGAGAGCGGCACGCGCGACGCGGACTTCGCCGCGCTCGACGCCATCTACCGCGCCGCCCGCGCGGCGCGCCGATGAGCCTCGACGCCGCCGGCATCGCCGCGGTCCTGGACGAGATCGCGCAGCTCCTCGAGCTTTCCGGCGAGAATCCCTTCAAGATCCGCGCCTACCATGCCGGAGCCCGCCTCCTCGAGACCCTGACGGACGACCTCGACGCGCTCATCGCGTCCGGCCAGCTGGCCGAGAAACCCGGCATCGGCGAGGCCCTCGCCGACAAGATCGCCAAGCTCCGCCGCGATGGGCGCCTCGATTTCCTCGACAAGCTCCGCGCCTCGCTGCCCCCCGGCCTGCCCGCCATCCTCGGCATCCCGGGCATGGGTCCCAAGAAGACCCGCCGCCTCTGGCAGGAGCTCGGCGTCACCGACCTCCCCGGCCTCCAGGCCGCCTGCGAGCAGGGCCGGGTCGCCGACCTCAAGGGTTTCGGCGAGAAGACCCAGGCCGCCATCCTCGCCGGCATCCGCAACCGCGAGGCCTATGGCAAGCGCCACCTCTGGGCCTCGGTCGAGGGCGTCGTGACCACCCTGCTCGAGGGGCTCCGCGCGCTCCCGCAGGTCGCCCGAGCCGAGGCCGCCGGCTCCTTCCGCCGCAACCGCGAGACGGTCGGCGACCTCGACTTCATCGTCGGGTCCGACGAGCCCGGGCCGATCATGGACTGGTTCGTGGCCCAGCCCGGCATCCTCGAGGTCACCTCCCACGGGCAGACCAAGTCCAGCGTGCGCGTCGAGGGCGGCCTCCAGGTCGACCTGCGCGTCGTCCCGCCCGCGCAGTTCTTCTTCGCGCTCCACCACTTCACGGGCTCCAAGGAGCACAATGTCGCCATGCGCCAGCGCGCCCTCCACCGCGGCCTGAGCATGAGCGAGTGGGGCTTCACCGCCACCCACGCCGGCGTCGACGCCCCGGGCGCCGACTCCGAGGCCGCCGTCTTCCGCGCGCTCGGCCTGCCTTGGATCCCGCCCGAGATCCGCGAGGGCCAGGGTGAGATCGAGGCCGGCGAGTCCGGCGGGCTCCCGCGGCTCCTCGAGGTCGGCGACCTGCGCGGCGCCTTCCACAACCACACCACCGCGTCCGACGGCAAGTCCACGCTCGAGCAGATGGCGGCGGCGGCGGAAGCCCTCGGCTGGGAGTACCTCGGCATCAGCGACCACTCCCGCACCAGCGCCTACGCCGGTGGCCTCGAGGTGGAGCGGCTGCTCGCGCAGGTCTCCGCCATCAAGGCGCTCAACGCCTCCGGCCGCTTCCGCGTCCGCGTCCTGAGCGGCAGCGAGGTCGACATCCTCAAGGATGGCTCGCTGGACTACCCCGACGAGGTCCTGGCCAAGCTCGACGTCGTGGTGGCGTCCGTCCACGCCTCCATGCAGCTCGACGAGGAGGCCATGACCGCGCGCCTCGTGCGCGCCGTCGAGCACCCGCTCGTCCATATCCTCGGGCACTCCACCGGCCGCCTCCTGCTCCAGCGCGAGGCCTACAAGGTCAACCTCGCCAAGGTCGTCGACGCCGCCGCCGCCAATGGCAAGTGCATCGAGCTCAATTCCCACCCTCGCCGCCTCGACATGGATTGGACCCACTGGCGCCGCGCCGCCGAGAAGGGCGTCCTCTGCGCCATCAACCCCGACGCGCACCATGCCGACCACCTCGCCTACGTCCGCCACGGCGTGAATGTCGCCCGCAAGGGCTGGCTCACCCCGGCGCAGGTGCTCAACACGCGCCCGCTCGAGGAGGTCCTCCGCTGGCTGCGCCGCCGCTGAGGCTCGACCCCGACGCCCGCCCCCGCCAACCTCCCGCCATGATCCACGACAAGCGCCGCCTGCTGCTCATCGCCGGCCCCTGCTCCCTCGAGTCCGAGGCCAACGTGCGTACCGTCGCCAAGGCGCTCCGCGCGCTGCAGGACCGCGAGCCCGACCTCAATGTCGTCTTCAAGGGTTCCTACGACAAGGCCAACCGCACCTCGCTCAAGGGCGACCGCGGCCCCGGCCTCGAGGCCGGCCTCGCCCTCCTCGAGATCGCCCGCCGCGACTACGGCTTCCGCATCCTGACCGACATCCACTCCGCCGAGCAATGCCCCGCCGTCGGCGCCGTGGCCGACGTCCTCCAGATCCCCGCCTTCCTCTGCCGGCAGACCGACCTCTTGGTCGCCGCCGCCCGCACGGGCAAGGTCGTCAACGTCAAGAAGGGCCAGTTCCTCTCGCCCTTCGAGATGCGCCACGTCGTCGACAAGCTCGCCGGCGCCGGCGCGCCCGAGATCTGGCAGACCGACCGCGGCACCACCTTCGGCTACCAGAACCTCGTGGTCGACATGCGCAGCTTCCCCCTCATGGCCGCCAACGGCTGGCCCACCATCATGGATGCCACCCATGCCGTGCAGCTGCCCGGCGCCGCCGGCGGCGCCTCCGGCGGCCAGCGGGAATTCGTCCCTGTCCTCGCCCGCGCCGCGCTTGCGGCGGGCGCCGACGGCCTCTTCCTCGAGACGCACCCCGACCCCGCCCGCGCCATCTCCGACGGCCCCAGCCAGGTGCCGCTCGAGCAGTTCGACGAATTGGTCCGCAGCTGCCTGAAGGTCTGGCGCGCCGTCCGCTCCTGAGCCTCAGGCCAGGCGCGTCGGGTCGAGTTTACCCCGCGCATCGTAGGGCAGGGCATCCATGAACACATAGCGCCGGGGCCGGGCCGCCGGCTCGAGCGACCGCTCCGCCGCCGCGCGGAGCGCCGGCTCGAGGTCCGGTGTCGCCACGACCACCGCCACGATGAGACGGCCCCATGTCGCGTCCGGCAGGCCCACCGCCCATGCCGAGGCCGCGAGCCCCGGCCCCACCAGCGCCTGTTCGACGCGCCCGAGGTCCACCTTCTCGCCGCCGGTCGCCACGATGCGGTCCGCGCGGCCGGTCACGCGCACGCGGCCCCTGCCGTCGATCTCGCCGAGGTCCCCTGTGTCCATCGGCCGCGCCGCGGGCGATGCGGGCCAGTGCCCATGGCAGAGCCCGGGAGCGTCCACCCAGAGGCGGCCTTCGCGCGCCGCGAGCCGCACCCCGGGAAGGGGTTCGCCGAGGAGCGCGCCGTCACCGGCCTCCTCGGCCCAGGCCAAGGCCACCGCCGCCGCGGTCTCCGTCATGCCATAGGTGACGGCCACCGGCAGCCGCCGATCGCGGATTGTCGCCAGCAGTTCCGCCGGGACGGATGACCCGCCGAGCAGGATGAGGTCGAATCGTCGGATCCAGGCCTCGCCGTCCGGCCGTGCCAGCAGGCGGGCGAGCTGCGCGGGCACGAGGGACGCAAGCCGCGTCCCGCCCTCCGGGAAAACCGGCGAGGGAAGCTCATCCTCGGCCCGGAAGCGGCCGTCCGCCACGACGAGGGCGCCGCCTGTCTCCCGCGCGCGGATGGCGGGCATGAGCCCGCTCACATGCCAGGGCGGCGTGAGCATGGCGCCGTGCAGCGGGGCCGCGAGCCCCCGGCGCGCCAGGCCGGCAGCGAGCGAGCGCGCCGCGCCGCCGAGCGACGCGCGGTCGTGGATGACGAACCGCGCCTTGCCGCCCGTGCCGCCGGTCGGGATCATCAGCCGCCCGCGCCAGCCCTGCGGCCAGTCGCAAGGGCCCATGCCGCGCGGCTTGGCGTCGGCCCCGGCGACGGCGCACCCCGCCGGCACCTGCCGCAGGGCCTCGTCGAGCTGCGCCGCCGTCCACCTCGGGTTGCCGAGGAAGACCGGCTCGCCCGCGTCGAGCGCGCCTAGCGTGGCCGCGAGGTGCGCCGCCGGGTCGGCATGCAGCACGAGGAGGCCCCTCATGTGGCCGCCGCCCAGAAGGCCTCCCAGTCGATGTCGGCCCGTCCGCGCGCCAAGGGCCCGCCCGCGTGGAGCTCGCGGTTGTCGGGCTCGAACCGCCCGAGCGTGTCGAAGCCGCCGGCGCGCGCCGAGCCCAGGCGGTCGGCGAGCCAGAGGGCGGCCTGCCGTCCGATCGCCGTCTCGAAGGCCGAGGAAAGCACGAGCCGGTCGCGGCGCGAGGCCGCCCAATCCCCGAGCGCCTCCCAGTCGCCGGCCAGCGACGGCTTGATGACCACGATGCCCTGCCAGCGCGCCGCGTCGCGGGCGACCATCGGGTTGGCGACGCTCTCGTCGAGCGCCACGCGGTCGGGTCCGAGCGACAGGTAGCCCGCATGATCCGGAGGCAGCGGTTGCTCGATGAACTCCACCCGCCCGTCCTCCCGGGCGAACTCGACCCACGCCCTCGCCTCGTCGAGCCGCAGCGAGCCATTGGCGTCGACCCGCAGGCTGCCCCCCGCGGGCAGGGCCTCGCGCGCCGCCCTCGCGCCCCCGGGCCCGTCGCCCGGCGCCACCTTGAGTTTGAGGCAGGCGAAGCCCTCGGCGACCTTGGCCGCCACCGACCCATGGCCGCCGTCGAGCAACCCGGCGCTCGCCACGCCGCCCCCGAAGCGGGAGATGGCCTCCCAATTCGTCGCCATCGACAGCGCCGCCGCGAGGCAGGGCAGGGTGGCGCCGCGCACGCGGACGATGGCCTTGAGCCTGCCCAGGTCGCCGCCCGCCTCGCGCAGGGCGGCCGCCGCGGTGTCGGCGGTCTCGACAGGGAACCCGGGCCACGGGGCGACCTCCCCGAAGCCGACGCCGGCCGGACCCTCCGCGCGTATCAGGATGCGGTCGACCGACTCCACCTCGCCCGCGCCCGTGCGGAGCGGTCGCCGGAAGCGGCGCCGCAGGCGGCGGAACTCGAATCGGCCTTGGCCCACGCCCCCACTCTCCGCCGAAGCGCCTCGCTGGCAAGTTCGCCCCATTCTCTCCTTGCCCAACCCGAGGGGGGTGCCTAACACCCCTTGGGGAAACACGCCTCCCATGTCTGTTTCCCCCAAGCGCCGGGCAAAGCCCCATTCCGACGACGCCTTCTACCTGCCGGCGGACGCCTTCTTCGCGCGCCACGCGGGCACCGGGCTGACCTACGACGACGTCACCCTGGCCACCCTCTACTCGGAGGTGCTGCCGCGCCAGACGCGGCTCGACACCGCGCTCTCCGACCGCCTCGCGCTCTCCCTGCCCGTCGTGTCGTCGGACATGGACACCGTCACCGAGCACCAGATGGCCATCGCCATGGCGCTCAACGGCGGCATCGGCCTCCTCCATTACAACATGTCCGAGGAGGACCAGCTCCGCGAGGTCCAGCGCGTCAAGAACCACATCCACGGGATGATCGCCGACCCCGCCACGGTGACCCCCGACCTCCTCATCGGCGACGTGCTCGCCCGCATCGAGCGCGATGGGCTCTCCTTCAGCACCTTCCCCGTCGTGGCCAAGGATGGCCGCCTCGCCGGCCTCCTCCCCGGCAACGCCGTCAAGGACCGCCATCGCTCCCGGCCCGTCAAGGATGCTATGATCCCCGCCGCCCAGGTGCTCTCGGTGTCCGAGAAGGACCTCGGCAAGGATCCCATCGCGACCGCCGACCGCATCTTCTCCGAGCGGGTCGGCCTCAACAAGCTCCTCGTCACCGACGGCAAGGGCCGCCTCCGCGGGCTCTTCACGCTCTCCGACATCGAGCGCATCGCCGAGGAGTCCCGCGCCAACCTGCGGCCCTCGCGCGACGCGCAGTTCCGCCTCCGCGTCGGCGCCGCCGTCTCCGTCCCCCGGACGAGCGACGGCGCGGTCGAGCGCGACCGGCTCCTCGCCCATGTCGGCGCCCTCGCCGACGCCGGGCTCGACGCCGTCGCCGTCTCGAGCGCCCACGGCTTCTCCAAGGGCATCGGCGACGCCGTCCGCGTCCTGCGCAAGGCCTTCCGCGAGCTCACCATCGTCGCCGGCAATGTCACGAGCGGCGCCGGCGTGGATTATCTCGCCGACGCGGGCGCCGACGCCATCAAGGTCGGCCAGGGCCCGGGCTCGATCTGCACGACGCGCCTCGTGGCCGGCGTCGGCATCCCCCAGCTCACCGCCCTGCACGTCTGCTCGCTCGCCGCGCGCCAGCGGGGCGTCCGCCTCCTCGCCGACGGCGGCATCACCAAGAGCGGCGACATCGTCAAGGCGCTGACCCTCGCCGACGGCGTCATCCTCGGCGGCCTGCTCGCCGGCTGCCGCGAGGCCCCGGGCAAGATCCTCGAGATCAACGGCAAGACCTACAAGGAGTACCGCGGCATGGGCTCGCTCGAGGCCATGCGCAAGGGCTCGGCCGCCCGCTACGGCCACACCGCTCCCGGCGGCAAGCTCGCCAAGGTCGCCCCCGAGGGCATCGAGGCGCTCAAGGAGGTCTCCGGCACCGTCGACAAGGTCCTCGGCACCCTCTGCGGCGGCGTCCAGAGCGGCCTGGGCTACCTCGGCGCCCGCGACCTGCGCGAGCACCGCAACCTCGCCCGGTACATCAGGGTTTCACCCGCGGGCCAGCGCGAGTCCGCGCCCCACGACGTCATCGAGATCAAGGCCTCCGCCTGACACTTCCCTTCCATGGTCGCCCTCATCAAGAGCTTCCTGCTCGTCGTCCTCGGCTTCGCCTTGGGCGCCCTCGCCACCCTCGTCTTCATCAAGCAGACCGAGAACGGCGGCATCCTGCCCTCGGCCAATCGCCCGGTGGCGACAGCCCCCGCCATGTCCGCCGCCCCCAGGCCCGCCACGGGCGACACCACCCTCTTCGGCAAGCCCTCGCCGGGAGCCGGCACCGTGGCCGTCGCGCCGACAACGCCCGCCGTCGCCCCCACCCCCGAGCCGCGCGAGCCTGAGCCGGTCGCCCCCGCGGTCGAGCCCGAGCCGGTCGCGACCACGCCTTCGCCGGCCCCCGAGCCCGAGCCTGAGCCCGCCGCCCCGGCGGTCGTCGACGCCACGCCGGTGGACTTCGGCGAGCTCTGCATCAAGCCTGCGGCCTGGCCTCCGGTCATCACGCTCAACAAGGCCATCGACGCCCAGATCCTCCAGGGCAACGAGATCATCGGTGAGCTTCCGGTCGCCGCGGGCGAGCGCCTCCAGGTGACCAAGGTCTTCGGCGATGGCACCGTCGAGGTCCGCGCCAAGGGCGCGCGCTTCGTCGTGGACCACAAGCTCACCGACCTCGAGCCCCAGGCCCGGGCCCGTCTCGCCGAGATCTCCGGCAAGCCCCGCGCCCCCGTCCTCCCGCCTCCGACTCCTCGCGCCGAGCCGCCTCCCCGGACGGAGACTTCCCGCGGGGGCAAGAAGGAGGAGCCCGCGCGCGAGCCGACGACCGGCGACGACGACCTGGATCGCCGCCTGCGCAGCCTCTTCGGCACACCGAGCCGCCGCTGAGGGCCTCCCCTCATCGAAAACGGCCGGATGCGGACCCGCCGCTCCCTTCTTGACTCAGGGCAGGGCGGGGCTTTTAACGGACTTTCTCAGTTGGGCCCTCTTCGTCTAGCCCGGTCAGGACCCATGGTTTTCATCCATGTAACTGGGGTTCGAATCCCCAAGAGGGCGCCAACTGAGACCGCTTTTCCCTTCGGCCCTTGGCCGCAGGGAAAGGGCTGGGGCCGAGATGGACTTCAGGGGACAGGCTTCAAGGGCCAGGAAAGGACAGGCTGAGGAAATTAAAAAAGGGCAGGGACAGCTCCGCCTTCCGCCACCATTAAGCGATCAAGCCGTCTTTCTCCCTCTCGATCCGCATCCCACCCCTGCGAGATTCCGTCCCGCCGCGCAGCCATGATTCCTGCGCCTCCGGCGTCAGCGCGGCGCCTTCGCCATCGTGTCGCCGGGTTCCCAATGCCGCACGAGGCGATGGGCGAGGGCGACCGTCGAGGGCTTCCGCGAGCGAAGCCACACGTGCACCTCCCGGACAAAGAGGGCCGGCGGGGCCTTCACGTGACCCGGCACCTTGGGCAGGCTGCTGAAGATGGCATCCTGCGAGAGGAGGGCGATCGAGAGGTCGCGCGGGACCTCGAGGCGGAGCTCGCGCGCGATATCGAGAAGGAAGAGGTAGCGTGGCAGCCCGCTGGAAAGGACGGCGGTGGCGCCGGACTCGCGAAGATGGCGGATGAGGAGCCGTCGCTCCTCATGCCCACCGGTATCCGGAGGCGTCAGGCAAAGCAGGCCCTCGCGGTCGAGGTCGCCCCTCCCGAGGCCGAGATGGGTGGCACTGGCGGCGGTGATGCGATCGACCGTCCGCGGGGGCATCGAGCCCAGGGCGAGAAGCACGCGGCGATGACCAAGCTCGCGGAGCTTGGCGAGGAGATGCCCGGCGGCGACACCGGCATCCGCGCCGACGATGGGGATGGGGCCGGCCACCTCGGGCTCGCCGCCGAGGAAGGCCACCGCGAAGGAACGCTGGGCGCGGGCCCATTCCACATAAGGCGCGGCCGTCGAGGCGAGCAGGACATGGGTGGGGGCGTGGCGCGCCGCCAGCCGATCGAGCGAGCGATGGGTGATCCGCCCGGACACGGGCTCGATCAGGCCGAGGTCGAAATGCCAGCCTTCCCGGGTCAGGGAAAGGGAGAGCTCGAGGAAAAGCGCCGAGGCCCAGCCGTAGTACTCACCGAGCGGTCGGGGGAGGATGAGGAGCAGGCGCCCCTTGGGGATCGGTCCCGCGCCCTCGGCAGCGTCCTTGGTCGACATGGCCGCCTTCGGGTTGATCGTGAAGGAGCGGCGGGGGCCCTGCGAGATGAGCACGCCGCGCGCGGCAAGCCGCCCGACGGCGCGGCCAAGCGTGGGAACGCTGACGCCGAGAAGCGCCGAGAGCTGCTTGAAAGGGGGAAGTGTCAGGGTCCACTCCCCTGCCGAGATGCGGCGAAGGATATCCTGCTCGGTTTGGTCGACGACGGTGAGGACGCGGAGGCGTGTCATGCGCGAAGCCACGCTGCCGCCGCTCGCACGGCCATGCAACGCCGTTGCACAGCGCCCGCTGTGCTCAAGAGTTGGATAGGGACGGGGCCGGCGGGCTCCGCGGATCGATCAGGCCAGCCTCGCCGCCTCGGCCGCGAAGGCCATGCGATGGCTCTCGAGCGAGACCTCGAGCGAGGTGCGCATGCCGGCGGGGTCGGGCCGCGTGAGGTCCTCGTGGAGGGTCTCCATGAGGCCCCAATCGCCGCCGCCGTGCCCAGCGTAGCCGTGCTTGGCCTCCTGGAGGGTGATGCGCCGGGGCTCCTGGTTCCAGCCGTGGCGCTGGACGACGAGGTCGCAGCCGAGCTGCTTCTTGATGAACGAGCCGCCGCGCAGCCAACCCTCGGTGCCGAAGAGCTCGAGGTGTCGGCCCTCGTCGAAGGCGGTCATCGTGAAGGTCGCGGTCACGGCGTTGGCGAACTGCAGGGCGAGGACTTGGTGGTCGACGACGTCGTTGTCGCAGCGGTACACGCAGCGGCCCCAAGGGCTGGCGCGCGTCCACTCGAGGATCTCCGCGTCGGTCGCCTCCTTGGCCCGGTCATGCACCATGCCCAGCCAGCGGCGGCCCTCCGGTTTGGCGTAGAGCGCGGCGTTGTAGCGGCAGGTGTCGCCGACGGGACAGCCGTCGGAGCACCGCGCGGGCGCGCCGGCCGGGGCGTTCTCTGCGCGGAAGTGGGTCAGGGCGCCATGCGAGGCGAGGCGCGTGAAGGGCGCGCCGACGAGCCAGGCGAGGATGTCCATGTCATGGCAGGACTTCGCGAGGATCATGGGCGAGGACTTGGCCTTGACTGACCAATGGCCGCGCACGAACGAGTGCGCCTGGTGCCAAGGCTGGACGCCCTCGATGGCATTGACGGAGACGAGGCGGCCGAGCTCGCCGGAATCCAGGATCCGGCGGACCTCCGAGTAGAAGGGCGTGTAGCGGAGCACGTGGCAGACGACCACGCGGCGGCCGAGCCGGCGCGCGGCGGCGGCCACGGCCTCGGTGTCCTCGAGCGACGGCGCGATCGGTTTCTCGAGCAGGAGGTCGTAGCCGAGCTCCATGGCCCGGATGGCGTGGCCGCGGTGCAGGGCATCCTGCGTCCCGATCACGCAGACATCGCCCAGCTTGCCGGCGGCGAAGAGCGCCTCGTCCGAATCGAACGCCCGGAATCCGGAGGAGGCGGGGACCTTTGCGGCGTGGGCGGCGACGGCGGCGACGCGCGTCTCGACAGGGTCGGCCGCGGCGGCGATCGTGTAGCGCGCGGGCATCTCGGCGGCGATGCCGGCGTAGGTTCGCGATCGGGAGCCGCAGCCGCAGAAGACGAGGGAAAGGGGCATGTTCGGGGGAGACTTCAGGGGAAAGATTTCAAGGGACGGGAAATTAGACCCTGGAGGACGGACTTCAAAGGACAGAAATGGCCAACAAGTTGGCCAATGGCTTAATCGGGTTGCAGCTTCACGGCGGCACAGGGGCACGGAATGCAGGGCGAGAGCGAGGAATATGACTGATGGCTTGATCGCTTGATGGAGGCGAAAGGTGGGGCAACCCCCTTTTAATTTCCGCCTCCTTGCCGCTCCTGGCCTTTGATGGCTTTCCTCTGAGGTCCGATTCTCCCCTGTTCTTCCCCAGCCATCTTCCCCAGCTCCTTGTCGAAGGTCGCGATTCTGCGGCCCGAGGCCTTGGCGACCGCCGCCAGGTAGCAATCGACGAAATGGAGCTTGGTCGCCCTATAAAGGACGAGCGCCTCCAGTAGGATTTCCGGGCGCGTCGAGGCTATGCCGGGATGGTCGAGGATTTCCGCCAAGATCTCGGTTATCTCGGCGCGAGGCCGACCATAGATGCTGCCGAGCACGAAGACCGTCTCCGCGAGCACGATGTCCATGAGCACCAGGGGGCGCCCCTTGTCCACGGCTTCGGCCACGATCGCCTTGGCCGCGGCGTGCTGGGCGTCCTCCTTGCGGAGAAGCCGGATGACGACATTGGTGTCGACGATGGCTGGGCCCTCGATCATGGGTGCCGATTTTTCCATTCCTCGGCCAGGCGCTGGGCATAGATTTCCCGGATCTTGGACATGTCCATGTCAGGACCCGGTCCGGCAAGAACGCCGGCGATTTCATCCAGGGCCCTCGGGTTTCTCATGATTCTCCCCAGGTGCTCGCGATGCGCATCCAGGGAATCTGTCCCGCCGTGCTTGTCGGGGCCGCCGTCGGCCGACACGGGCGAGGCGGGGACCCTGTCTTTTTTCGAGCGTCCCTTGCCGTAGGCCACCCGCGATTCCCTGACCCCGCCGGCCGTACTTCCGACCTCGGGCGATTCAGGCACTGCGGCCCCCACCCACTCCTTCAGCAGCTCCTCCATGACCGACCGCAGGGTGCGGCCCTCGAGGGCCGCCCGGGCCTTCACCATGGCGTAAAGGTCATCCGAAAGGTCCAAGGTTGTCTTCATGAAATACATAAAACCATAAAACCATATTGGGTCAAGCCGCCGAAGTTTCACTTTTTTCCGAAAACAGACCCTTGCCATCGTTCACTTAGGAGTGAAAATAGGTTCTGTTAGATGAAGGCGAAAAACGAAGGACGAAAAACGAAACCCAGCCCCTTGGTAGAAATCAGAGCACAGAACTCAAAGTCCAGATAACCCTGCCCCCCAATTCTTTTCCATCCTCCTCAGTCTCACGCCCTGTCCTCGTATCTTTTTTAATTCTTAATTTTTAATTTCTGCGGCCTCACCCCCTGTCCTTTGAAGTGTCTCCTCTGAAGTCCATATCCCTCCCCCTTTGTCCGCCCGATCGACCACCCGCTCCCGACGTTCCTTCGCTCCACATGAGCGCCGGGTCATCCGCTATTTCACCCGCATGGCCGAGGTGCTCTCGGTGCCCCGTTCCATCGCCGAGATCTACGGCCTGCTCTATATCTCGCCCTCACCGCTCCGCTTCGCCGACCTGGAGCAGCGCCTCGCCCTGAGCAAGGGTTCCGTCAGCGAGGGACTGCGCTT
>VFQT010003380.1_pt1 | contig 14603 bp, 16 predicted proteins | sample 3512381 | NCBI WGS metagenome assembly VFQT01 (sample SAMN10412376, study PRJNA504923) | tailings metagenome | isolation source: Relicate 2 Philex TSF3 active mining site | place: Philippines: Tuba, Benguet | collected 2017-08-29 | reverse complement strand
GAAACCTCGTCGCGCACCAGACTCAGGAAGCGCTGGGCTTCGACGGTCACGGTCGCTCCGTTGGCGAGCGAAGCGGTAAATCGGCGGGTGAGGATACCGTGCTCCATGTCGAGCTCGCGGTAGAAATCAGAAACCTTGGCGGTGTACAAATCCACGACTTCGCCGTCGACGCGCAGGTCGATGCCCACGTAGTTCACGGCGTTCAGGACTTTGGCGAAGTACTCGGGGTAGCCGTTCTTCCACCAGCCCACCTTGGTCTTGTCGGGGTAGTACACCCCGGCGAGGTAGCTGCCTTTGAGGTGCTTGCCGCTGAAGGCCTCTTCGTGGTTCGCGCGGTGGCCCATGCGGCCGTTGCCGAGCGCAAAAAGGCTTTCGCTCATGATGTGGGCTTCGGGCGTCCAGCTCGTTTCGACGACGCGCCAGGGATCGATGTGAATGGGGGGCTTCATAGCTTAGGGTTGCTCGTTTCTTGTTACTTGCTTAGAGCTGCTGCGCGCGCTCAGGCGTCAGTTGGTCCAGGCCGCGGACCAGCAGGTCGGCGTCGAGGCCTTGGCCGATTCCGACCACCTTCATGCCTCCGCGGCGCGCGGCTTCGACTCCGGCTTCGGAATCTTCGAACACCACACACTCCTCGGGCTTGAGGCCTAGGCGCCGGGCGCCTTCGAGAAAGACTTCGGGGTTGGGCTTGGACGCGGTCACGACGTTGCCGTCAACTAACGCGTCAAACAGCGGAATCCAGCCCAAACGCTCCAAAATGAGCGGAGCGTTTTTGGACGCGGAACCCAGCGCCACCTTGATTCCCGCGGCGCGGCTGGCGCGCAGAAACTCATGGGCCCCGGGCAGGTAGTCGTCGGCGGGCATGCCCCGAACGAGTTCGAGGTACCAGTCGTTTTTTAGGGTCATCCAGCGCTGCTTCTCGGCGTCGGTCAGGGTTTTTCCGCCCCAGGCGAGGATTCGATTCAGGGATTCCGCCCGCGAAACGCCCTTGAGCTGCTCGTTCTCGGCTTCGCCAAAATGGATTCCGAGCTCGGCCGCCATGCGCTGCCAGGCCAAAAAGTGGTACTGGGCCGTGTCGACCAGCACCCCGTCGAGGTCAAAAAGGAATCCGCGGATCACAGGGCTTGGGGCTCGAGAACCCGCAGCACGTCGACATGGTACTCCACCAAGCGGTTCACCGGCTTGGCTTGGGTGCGGCCGTAGCGCACGCCGGCTTCGGCACACGCCTTCTGAAGCAGGGGCTCAAAGGCCTTGGCCACCGACCCCACGAAGTTCACTTGTACGCCTTGTCGGGCCTCGGCAAAGCACAGCACGTGAAACTCGACGAAGGCCTTAAATCCCTCGAAGACAATCTCTTGAATGTAGGGGTGCTCGGCGTGGTCGCCCGCGAAGCGCGCGTAGTTGGCGAGGTACACGTTGGCGTTGGGCTCGTTGTAGACTGACTGAAAGATCTCGGCTTTGCCGACGCCGTAGGCTCCGACAAAGGCGGCGTGAAGGTCCGCGGGGAGGCGCTTGTACAGAAAGTCGCGCACCAACCGCTTGCCGATGTAGCTCGCGGAGCCCTCGTCGCCCAAAATGTAGGCGAGGGCCGGAACCTCTTCGTGCACGGCGGTGCCGTCAAAGTAGCACGAGTTGGAGCCGGTCCCGAGGATGCACGCGATGTGCGGCTCGCCGTAGTAGGTAGCGTAAGCCGCCGCAAGCAAGTCGTGGTCCACTACGACCTGGGCGTTGGGGAATATGCGCTCCAAGCCCTCGGCAATGACGGCATTTAGGGCGTCGGACGAGCAGCCCGCCCCATAGAAGTAGACTTTTTCGACTCCCGCCGCGTGGGCCATGATTTCGGATTCGGCGCGCAGGGTGCGCTCCACCTCGTCGGCGTCGTGAAAATAGGGGTTGAGGCCCTTGACCGACCAGCGTCCGACCTCAGCAGCCGAAGCGTTCAAAAGAATCCAATCGGCTTTGGTTGAGCCGCTCTCGACGATAAATACCATAACGGGTTAAGATTGAGCAGCCATGCGCACCGCCATGTCGGCCATGCGGGCAGAGTATCCGGCTTCGTTGTCGTACCAGCCCATGATTTTCACCAGGTTGCCGTTGGCAGACGTGATGCCCGAATCAAAAATGCACGAGTGCTTGTTGCCCACGATGTCGGCCGACACGATGGGGTCTTCGGTGTACTGAAGGATGCCCTTCAATGGACCTTCGGCGGCGGCCTTCATGGCGGCGTTGATTTCGGCGGCTGTGGCGGGCTTGGCCAGCTCGACGGTCACGTCGGTGGCTGAACCCGTGATCGTCGGGACGCGGATCGCGTAGCCGTCGAGCTTGCCCTTCAGTTCGGGAAGTACGAGGCCCACGGCCTTGGCGGCGCCGGTGGTGGTCGGGATCATGCTCACGGCGGCGGCGCGGGCGCGGCGCAGGTCGCGGTGCGGCGCATCCTGAATGCTTTGGTCGTTGGTGTAGGCGTGCACGGTCAGCATGTAGCCCTTAACCACGCCAAAGTGGTCGTTGAGGACCTTCATCATCGGAGCCAAGCAGTTGGTCGTGCACGAGGCGTTGCTGAACACGTGGTCGTCGGGGCCGAGGATGCCCTCGTTCACGCCCAAAACGACCGTCTTTACGTCGTCGGCCTTGGCCGGGGCGCTCAAGCCCACCTTTTTGGCACCGGCCTGAAGGTGCAGTTCGAGCTGCTCTTTGCTGGTAAAAATGCCGGTTGATTCGATCACCAGATCGACGCCGAGCTCGCCCCAAGGCAGTTCTGCGGGGTTCTTAATTGCCGTGATTTGGATTTCCTTTCCGTTGACAATCAGGCTGTTGGCAGTGTGCGAAACCGTGCCCTGGAACCCGCCGTGCGCGGAATCGTACTTGAGCAAGTGCGCCAAGGTGGCGGTGTCGGTCAAGTCGTTGATGGCCACGATGTCGACGTCGGGGCGCACAATGAGGTTGCGAAAGGTGAGGCGGCCGATGCGGCCAAATCCGTTGATGGCAATCTTTTTCATAGCGAATGCAAAAATCGAGTAAAACAGTTAAATAGATAGTATTCGGGCAATGCGCAAAAGGTCTTCGTCGAGCGAGGCCTTGTTGAGTATCGCCATGGGCAGATGGGTGTGCGTGAGTTGTCCGCTCACAATGCCCACCATGACGTCGGACTTGCCGTTGAGCAAGGCCTCCACGGCCGCCACCCCCAATCGGCTGGCGTTCACTCGGTCGAGCATGCTGGGCGAACCGCCGCGCTGGATGTGTCCGAGGATGGTGACTTTGACGTCGAGGTCAGGGTTGTGCTGCTTCAGCGCGTCGGCGAGCTCGTAGGGGGTGCCCAAGCGGTTGCCCTCGGCCACCACGACGATGTTGCTGGTTTTTTTGCGTTCGGCGCCCTGGTCGATGGCCGCCTGAAGGGCCTCGAGGCTGGTGTTGCGCTCGGGCAAAATGATGCTGATGGCGCCGGTGGCAAGGCCTGAACTCAGGGCGATGAATCCGGCGTCGCGCCCCATGACTTCCACCAAAAAGAGGCGGTTGTGGCTGTTGGCCGTGTCGCGAATCTTGTCGATGCTCTCGACCACCGTGTTGCTCGCCGTGTCGTAGCCGATGGTGTAGTCGGTGCCGTACAGGTCGTTGTCGATGGTGCCCGGGATGCCGACCACGGGAACCTGGTGCTCCTCAAAAAGCTTGTGGGCCCCGGTAAAGGTGCCGTCTCCGCCGATCACTACGAGGCCTTCGATGCCGTGGGTACGAAGGTTGCCGGCGGCTTCGGCGCGGCCCTCCGCTGTGCGAAAGCGCTGGCTGCGCGCGGACTTCAGAATGGTTCCGCCTTGGGCCAGAATGTTTCGCACGCTTTTGCTGTCGAGCGGGGTGAAGTCGGCCTCCAGCAGACCGTCGTAGCCGCGGTACACGCCCACGCAGTCCAGGCCATAAAACGACGCGGTGCGCACCACGGCGCGCAGAGCGGCATTCATACCGGGCGCGTCGCCTCCCGAAGTCAAAACGGCAATTCGTTTCATACGTTTTACGAAGATAGTGTTCAAAGTACACATAGTGGCGAGAATGTTAGTGTCCGAAGTACATTTGTCTACCTATGCAGAACCCCAACGTTTCGGTTGACTGTGTCGTTTTTGGCTTTGACGGCCAAAAGCTCAACGTGCTGCTCATTGAGCAAGAGGACTTTGGCCAGGCCTGCCGTTTTGCCTTGCCCGGCGACCACCTCGAAGACGAGGAAGACCTGGACCAAGCGGCGGCGCGGGTGCTGCGGGAGCTGACGGGCTTGAGCGGACTCTACCTGCAGCAATCCGGAACCTTTGGCGACCCCAACCGCGTGAAGGATCCCAAGGACCTTCCTTGGCTGACCCACGTGCGCAAGGATCCGACCGCCCGAGTCATCACGGTGGCCTACTACGCCCTGGTGAAGATGACCGACTTCAACCTTTTGGCCTCGAGTTTTGCGGCCCGCGCTTTTTGGCACGACGCCAACGAAATGCCGCGCTTGGCGTTTGACCACAACGTCATTTTTGACCAGGCGCTGGCTACCCTGCGCCGCGAGCTGAGCGAGCTGCGCGTCGGCTTCGAGCTGCTGCCCAACAAGTTCACGCTGACCCAAATGCAGGCGGTGCACGAGGCCATCTTGAACTCGAGCTTCGACAAACGGAACTTCCGCAAGAAAGCCCTCAACGATCAGTGGGTGCTGCCCTTGGACGAAAAGCAAACCGGCGTGGTCCACAAGCCCGCCCGCCTTTACACGCGCAACACCGAACGCGCCCAAAACTAACTTTTATGGCATCTAGCACTCCAGCGGGACACTCGGCCGCCGCCATCGGGCCCAAGAAAACCTTGAATTTTTGGCAAATCTGGAACATGAGTTTCGGCTTCTTGGGCATCCAGTTCGGCTGGTCCCTTCAGATGGCCAACATGAGTCCTATTTATGAGTACCTCGGGGCGGAACCCGACAAAATCCCGCTGCTCTGGCTGGCTGCGCCCATGACCGGCTTGCTCGTGCAGCCGGTGATCGGCTACTACTCCGACCGCACCTGGACCCGCTTGGGGCGCCGTCGCCCCTATTTTTTGGTGGGCGCGCTGCTCGCCTCGGTCGCCTTATTCTTAATGCCGCAGTCCAGCGCGCTGTGGATGGCCGCGGGCCTGCTTTGGATCCTGGACGCCAGCATCAACATTTCGATGGAGCCGATGCGCGCGTTTGTCGTCGACATGCTCCCTGAAAAGCAGCATTCGCGCGGCTTTGCTTTTCAGTCCTTCATGATCGGAATCGGGTCGGTGGTGGCCAGCGCCATGCCCTGGATGCTCTCGAACTGGTTCGGCTTCACCGACGACGGCTCGGGCGGAATCCCCGACTCCATCAAGTGGTCGTTTTATGCCGGGGCCGTGGTACTGCTCGTCGCGGTGCTCTACACGGTGTTCACCACCAAGCCCTACCCGCCCGCCGACATGGAGGCGTTCAAGTCCTTCCAGAAGGAGGCCAGCGTGAAGGGCATGATCCAAGAGGTCTTTGGTGCGATCACGCACATGCCCGACACCATGAAAAAGGTGGCGCTGGTCCAGTTTTTCACGTGGCCGGCACTCTTCCTCTTCTGGTTTTACTACGGGCCCGCCGTGGCCGTCGGCATTTTTGGTGCGGAACCGGGAACGCCTGAGTACACGCGCGGCGTGGAATTCGCGGGACTCACCCAGTCGTTCTACAACCTGATCACCTTTGCGGTGGCCCTGGCGCTGCCGTTTTTGGCGGTCCGCTTTGGCAACGCCACCACCCACATCCTCGGGCTGCTCGCCGGAGCCGCGGGCCTGTTCAGCCTGCAGCTGATTGAGAATCCCAATTTGCTCTTCCTCTCCATGGCCGGAATCGGCGTCGCCTGGGCCAGCATCCTCGCCATGCCGTACGCCATGCTGGCCAGCTCGCTTCCCGACGGGCAAACCGGCCTTTACATGGGCATTTTCAACTTTTTCATTGTGCTTCCTGAGATCATTGCTTCGCTCTTTTTCGGACCCATCATGGAGCACGTGCTCGACAACGACCGCATGGCCGCCATCACGGTGGCTGGCGGACTCATGGTCCTCGCGGCGGTACTGACGTTGCGCTTGCGAAACGAGTAGCTAGTCGCTAGTAACTCGTTTCTAGCGTTTGTTGTAAATCAATGAGTTGCGTGGTTTGGTATCTCGTGTGAAAAACGAAATCCGGATTTATCCGAATAAATTCTGGATACTCGCGCCGAGGGCGCATTGCGGGGAACTAGTTGCTGCTTACTAGTTGCTGCTTACGGGTTTTCCAACTCGACGGTCACCATGTTGCCTTCGCGGTGCGTGATGCGCAGCTTGGTTCCGGCTTCGTAGTCGCGGTCGGCCTCAAACGCCCAGCTGTCGCCGTCGATTTTCACGTAGCCCCGCTGTCCGGCGACTACCGCAGACTCCGCGCGGCCGACCGCTCCGATAAGGGCGTCTTGGTTGGTCTTCGCGCCGGTGGCGGCGAACCAAGTGCGCAGCACGGGCCGGAGCAGCCAGAGCGACAAGCCGCTGCACACCGAAAAAAGCGCCAGCTGGCCCTCGATCGACAAACCCAAGGCTGCTCCGGCCGAGGCGCCTGCGGCGCCCACCGCGAGGCAAGCCAGCAGAAAGCCCGGGGTGAACACCTCGAGAACCAGAAGAACGGCGGCGGCAATCAGCCAAAGAGTCCAAGTCATGCTTTTGATTTGCGGTACTGCCCTAAGATAAGCACCAACGAAAGGGCGCTGAGCACGGCGCCGGCGACGAACGGGGCTCCGGGAAAATAAACGGGCGCTCCGTCCTCCGTGAAGGTCGCAAAAATGGTCGTCATGAGGGGCGGACCCACGATGCTCGTCGCGCTCATCATGCTGCTCATGGCGCCTTGAAGTTCGCCCTGCTCGTTCTCGGGAACGCCGTTGCTGAGCAGACCCTGAAGGGCCGGGCCGGCGAGGCCTCCGAACGCATAAGGAATGAGGAAGGCGTAGAGCATCCATTGACTTTGGACCAGGGCGAAGAGCACGAGTCCGGTCACGTTGCAGACCATGCCCACGATGAGGGTGCGCCAGGCGCCGAGGGCGGGAATCGCTTTGCGGATCAGAAAGCCCTGCACGAAGGCGCTGAGGATTCCGACGGCTCCGAGCGAAAGGCCGATGTCTTTGGGCGACCAATTAAATTTCTCGATCGTGAAGTAGGCCCAGGTGCCCTGCACGGCGTGGCTGGCGATGTAGACAAAGACGAGCGAGCTGATCAGGCCGACGACCTGCGGGTAGCGGCGCAGCGCGAGCAGGGTTCCGAGCGGATTGGCGCGCTTCCACTCAAAGGGGCGGCGGCGGTCGGCCGGAAGCGATTCGGGCAGCACAAAGTAGCCGTAGGCCATGTTGAGCAGCGTGAGACCGGCCGCGACCAAGAAGGGCACGCGGGGTCCGAGTTCGCCCAAGATTCCGCCCGTGACGGGGCCGATGATGAAGCCGAGGCCAAAGGCGGCGCCCACGAGGCCAAAGTTTTGGGCGCGCTTCTCGGGCGGCGAGACGTCGGCGATGTAGGCGAAGCCGGTGGTGAAGCTGGCTCCGAAAATGCCCGAAACCACGCGGGCCACGAACAGCCAGGCCAGGGTCGGAGCAAACGCCAGCACGAGGTAGTCGAGGCCAAATCCGAGCAGCGAAAGCAGCAGCACGGGGCGGCGGCCGTAGCGGTCGCTCAGCGCCCCCACCAGAGGAGCAAACAGAAACTGAAAGAAGGCGTAGGCGAACAGCAGCCATCCGCCGTAGCGCGAAGCCTCAGACACGTCGGCCCCGGTGAGCTCCTGAATGAGCTGGGGAATGACCGGAATGATGATTCCCAGCCCGACAATGTCGAGCAGCAGGGTCACAAAAATGAAGCCCACTGCGGCGGGGCGCGCGGAATTTGCCATGCGCAAACCTACGCGTTTTTAGCCTTGGCTTTTGAGGAGCTCCTTGATTCCGCCCAGGGAACTGAGCACGCCGCTGGCCTCGTAGGGCAAAAAGACGGTTTTGGTCTCGTTGCCCGAGGTCATTTGGTGGAGCGTTTCGAGGTACTTCTGCGCGATCAGGTACTGCACGGGATCGCCGGCGTATCCCTTCACGGCTTCAGACACGAGGCGAATGGCTTCTGCCTCGGCCTCGGCTACGCGAATGCGCGCTTGGGCTTGGCCTTCGGCTTCGAGAATGGCGGACTGCTTCTGGCCTTCGGCCCGCTGGATGTCGGACTCGCGCTGCCCTTCGGCCGTCAAAATTTGGCTGCCCTTCTCGCCCTCGGCCTCGAGGATGGTGGCGCGGCGGTTGCGCTCGGCGCGCATCTGCTTTTCCATCGCGTCGCGGATCGCCAACGGCGGATTGATGTCCTGAAGTTCGACGCGGTTCACCTTGACGCCCCACTTGTTGGTGGCGTCGTCGAGTATGGCGCGGAGCTTGGCGTTGATGGTGTCGCGGCTGCTCAAGCACTCGTCGAGGTCCATTTCACCGACGACGTTGCGCAGGGTTGTTTGCGTCAGTTTTTCGATGGCGTTCGGAAGGTTTCCGATTTCGTACACCGACTTGAGGGGGTCGACGATTTGAAAGTAAATCAGCGCATTGATTTCGGTGACGACGTTGTCGCGCGTAATCACGTTTTGCTTCGGAAAGTCGTACACGTTTTCACGCAGGTCGATGCGGTCTTGGAGCTTGAAAATGCTGATGATTTCGCCGTTAAAGCCCGTTTCGGTGTAGCGCCAGTTGATTTGGCGCGGACGGTCAATGACCGGAATGATGACGTTGATTCCCGACTCGAGGGTGCGGTGGTACCTGCCCAGCCGCTCGACGATCATGGCTTCGGACTGCTTGACAATGCGGATTCCCTTGGCCAGCAGCACGGCGACGAGGAGCGCCAGGACGGCGAATAAAATGAGCGTAGGCATACTTAAAGATACGGCCTGCGGCGGTGATGGCGGCTCCGCCACCGCAACTAGTTGCTAGCAGCTAGTAACTGGTTTTATTCGTGTCCGCCGCGCGGAACCCGGAAGTAGTCGCTGTCTGCCCCAGGGGCGTGGCGCAGGGCGTCGGCATGGCTCAAGGGCTCGGTCGGAACGTCTTCGCGCAGCACGTTCTCGCGGTCGGTCATGTAGACCAGCGGTTCGACGCCGTCGAGGTCCAGGGCGCGCACCTTGTCGACGAACCCGAGCATCTTTTCGAGGTCTCCGAGCAGCGCGTCGGCTTGGGCCTCGCTGAGTTCGAGCTTGGCGATGTCGGCGAGCTTGAGGACGTCTTCGCGGGTGAGGTTCATGATTCGGCGGCGTAGCGGTTGAGTTCCGCCAAAATTAGGTCATAAACCTGGGCGTTGAGCGCGTCGGGATCAGCTCCGGCGGTCTCGATGGGGGCGTGCACGGTGGCGCGAATGCGGCCGGGGAATCCGCCCTGGTTAAAGTCGGGGAAGTGCCGGCGGTTGTCGGGAAAAGTGATGGGCAGTATGGGGACACCGGCCTCGACGGCGAGCTGGAACGCGCCGTTTTTGAAGGGAGCCAGGCGCACGAGCGGGTCCTTGGGAATTCCGCCCTCGGGGTAAATGCACATGCCGCTGCCGCGCGCCAGTCGGCGACGGGCCTTCTCGAGCACCTGCCGCTTGGAAGCGATCGAGTTGCGGTCCACGGTGATGCTGCTGCGCTTAAAAAAGAACCCGAAAAGCGGAAGCTTTGCGAGTTCCGCCTTGCCAATGAACACCGTTGGCGACTTGACCAGGCGGTAGCAGAACATGACGTCGAGTTCCGACGAGTGGTTGGAAACCACCATGTACGGGCGCGACCAGTCGATTCGGGCCTCGTAGCGGACCTTGCGAATCAGGCCCATTCCGTTGAGGATCCAGGCGGCCCACAAGCGCCCGAAGCGGTAAAAGCGCGGAAACTGCTCCACGCGACGGCTGTACCAGAGCAACCACGGGAACAGGCCCAGGATGCTCACCAGCATCAGGGCGTAGTACCAGATGTGGTAGAGGATGCCGAAGGCGCGCTTCATGGGTAGTATAGGTTTCTGGTTTCTTGTTTCTAGTTTGCGCGGGCTGCGCCCCAAGCGCCAAGACACATGTTTCTGGCAACTAGTAACTAGGCCCACGGCGTGGCCGCAAAACCAGTAGCTAGAAACCAGTACCGCGCATCAGCGCATCCTACTTCATCTCCCAGGACTCCATGAACTTCGTCGTGTAGTTTCCGGCGACGAAGTCGGGGTGGTCCATGAGCTGGCGGTGGAACGGAATCGTCGTCTGCACGCCCTCGATGATGAACTCGTCCAGCGCGCGCTTCATGCGCTCGATGGCCTGCTCGCGGTTGCGGCCGGTGCAGATGAGTTTGGCGATCATTGAGTCGTAGTTCGACGGAATTGTGTAGCCTGCGTACACGTGGGTGTCAATGCGCACTCCGTGGCCGCCGGGGGCGTGGAACGCGGTGATCTTGCCCGGGCAGGGGCGGAAGTTGTGGTAGGGGTCCTCGGCGTTGATGCGGCACTCGATGGCGTGCATGTGCGGCTCGTGGTTGCGCCCTGAAATCTTGGTTCCGCTTGCGATTTTAATTTGCTCGCGGATCAAGTCGTAGTCCGTAACCTCTTCGGTAATGGGGTGCTCCACCTGAATGCGGGTGTTCATCTCCATGAAGTAGAAGTTGCGGTGCTTGTCGACCAGGAACTCGATGGTGCCGGCGCCTTCGTAGCCAATGTACTTGGCGGCCTTGACGGCGGCGTCGCCCATGGCCTGGCGCAGTTCGGGTGTCATAAAGGGCGACGGAGTCTCTTCAAGCAACTTTTGGTTGCGGCGCTGGATCGAGCAGTCGCGCTCGCTAAGGTGCGCGGCTTGGCCCGACTGGTCGCCCACGACCTGAATCTCGATGTGGCGCGGCTCTTCGATGAGCTTTTCCATGTACATGCCGTCGTTGCCAAAGGCCGCAGCGGCTTCTTGTCGGGCAGACTCCCAGGCCTTCTCAAGGTCGGCCTCGGCCCACACCGCGCGCATGCCTTTGCCCCCGCCTCCGGCGGTGGCTTTCATCATGACGGGGTAGCCGATTTCTTTGGCGGTCTTCTTGGCGTGCGCCAACGAGTCGAGCAGGCCTTGCGATCCGGGAACGCAGGGTACCCCGGCCTCGTTCATGGTTGCCTTGGCCGTGGCCTTGTCGCCCATCTTGTCAATTTGCTCGGGTGTGGCGCCGATGAACTTGATTCCGTGCTCGGCGCAAATGCGCGAAAACTTGGAGTTTTCTGACAAAAATCCGTATCCCGGGTGAATGGCGTCGGCGTTGGTGATTTCGGCAGCCGCAATGAGGTGCGAAATCTTGAGGTAGCTGTCGCGCGAAGGGGCGGGACCGATGCACACGGCTTCGTCGGCGAAGCGAACGTGGAGCGAATCGCGGTCGGCCTCTGAATACACGGCGACCGTCTTGATGCCCATCTCGCGGCAGGTGCGAATGATGCGCATGGCGATTTCACCGCGGTTCGCGATGAGGATTTTCTTAATCATGGCGCGGGCGAATTAAGCCGGGTCAACCAAGAACAGGGGCTGGCCGTACTCGACCGGCTTCATGTCGTCGGCGAGGACCTTGACCACCGTGCCTGAAACTTCGCACTCGATTTCGTTGAAGAGCTTCATGGCCTCAATGATGCAGACCGTTTGGCCCGCCTTCACCGTGTCGCCCACGTTGACAAACACGGGCTTGTCGGGGCTGGGCTTGCGGTAGAACGTGCCGATCATCGGAGCCGTTACCGTCACGTACTTGGACGTGTCTTCGGCCGGAGCCGCTGCGGCGGCTGGTGCAGCGGGTGCGGGAGCAGCGGCCACTGGGGCGGCGGCTACCGCAGGGGCGGCAGCGAGCACAGGCGCTTGGGCGTACACGACGCCGTCGGGGCCCGTTTTGACCGTAATCTTAAAGTCATCCGTCTCGAGGGAAACCTCTTGGGCGCCGCTCTTGGCGACAAAACGAATGAAATTCTGGAGTTCTTTAAGGTCCATAGCTAAGGAGTTAGAGGGGCAAAAGTGCGGCGAAAAAAGCAAAAACCCGGCATCAAGGCCATGCTTGAACCGGGTTTTTATTCACAAAAGGGCGCAAAGGCCCGCAAGCCTTAGGCCTCAGCGGCTTCAGCGGGAGCGCTGTTGTCGATAACTACCTTGCCTTTGTAGTACATCTTGCCCTCGTGCCAGTAGGCGCGGTGCATCAGGTGGGCTTCACCCGTGGCCGAGCACACCGTCAGGGTAGGCATCACGGCCTTGTCGTGGGTGCGGCGCTTGTCGCGGCGGGTACTGGATTGTCGGCGTTTGGGATGTGCCATGGTTCCTCAGTTTAAAAGTTCAACGTCTCGTTGGTCAAAAATCTTACTCTTCTTCGTCGTCTAAAAAGTCCAAATCGAATTCGTCCCAGGCGTCGCCCTCGACTTCCTCGCGGAGTTCGGGCTTGACGCGCTGCAGCGGAACCGACAGCGCCACCAATTCGTAGAGGTACTGCTTGAGGTCGGCCTCATAGGAACCGTGCGGAAGCACGAGCACCTCGGGTTCCCTGTCGTCGAAGGCTTCGCCAAACTTCACCACGACGCTAAAGGCATTCTTCAGCTCGAGCACGAACGGGTCATTGCTCAGGTCGCAGGTGGTGTCCATGGCGCCTTCGTAGGCAAAATCCAGCTCCAGCATGTGGTTGGCTTTGCGCATTGCGACGCGGACGGTGGCCGGGCGCAGGCCTTCGAGGTCCTGCAGGGGGAATTCAGAAAAGAACGTTTCGTCGAGGACGAACTCAAAGTGGTGCTCGCCAAGTGCAAGACCCGAAAACTGGAGTATGGTTTCACGTGGTCTCACGACGAATTTCGCTTTGAGCCTGCAAAGGTACTAAATTTTCTTTAACGCTCAGCGCGTTGCGCGGCGATTCTTTACTACCGCGATGGCGGTGTGGAGGGCGGCCAGCATGCTGCCGGCGTCGGCTCGCCCGTGGCCGGCGAGGTCCCAGGCGGTCCCGTGGTCGGGCGAGGTCCGCACCAAATCCAGGCCCGCGGTGGCATTGACGCCGTCGTGAAAGGCGAGCATTTTAAACGGAATCAGGCCCTGGTCGTGGTAGAGCGCCAAGGTGGCGTCGACGTCGCGGTAGCCCCGCGCGGCAAAAAACCCGTCGGCGGCAAAGGGTCCGCGCACGTCCAACCCCTCGCTACGCGCGGCGTCCATCGCCTCCAAAAGCCAGGTTTGCTCGTCGATGCCGATGCGCCCGCCGTCTCCGGCGTGGGGGTTGAGGGCGAGCAGGGCCAGGCGCGGATTGGCCACTCCGTAGTCCCGACGCAGCGCCGCGTCCAGCGCGCAGAGCTTGCGCACGACAAGGTCTACTGAGAGCGCGCCCCGAACCTCAGAAAGGGGGACGTGCTCGGTCGCGAGGGCGACGGTGAGTTCCGATCCGCGAAGAAGCATCAGGGCCTCGCCCCCCGCGGCGTGGGCCAGGTAGCTGGTATGGCCGGTGAACCCGGTCAGCGGAACGTGTTCTTTACTTAGCGGCGGCGTGACCACCGCGTCGATTTGGCCGGCGCGCCAGGCGTCCAGGGCCAGGTTGAGGCTGTCGAGGGCCGCTTGGCCCGAGGTGGAGGTTCCGCGCCCAAATGCCCATTGAACCGAAGCCAATGGCCAGGAACAAGTAACTGCCGGCTCGGGCAAACCCAACGCTGCTGCTTGCCCCTTGACCAGCAGCGGGTCGGCAAACCAGACCCACTCGACGTCGGCCGAGGGAGTCCACTGCGCCAGCGCCTTGAGCACCACCTCGGGCCCGATGCCGTGGGGGTCGCCTAGGGTGATGCCGACGCGAACCGCCATTAGGCGCGGGATTGGGCGGTCAAAAAGTGGGTGAGCAGGCGCACGCCGACGCCGGTTCCGCCCTTACCGTAGTAGGCGACGGGTCGGTCCAAAAACGCCGGCCCGGCGATGTCGAGGTGCACGTAGGGGTAGTCGATGAAGTACTCCAGGAACTTGCCGGCGGTGATCATTCCGGCCTCGGCGCCCCCGATGTTTTTGATGTCGGCGATGTCGCTCTTAATCAACTCTTTGTAGTCGTCCCAGAAGGGGAACTCGACGAGGCGCTCGTGCGTCATTCCGGCGCTGGCCTGCAGGGCGTCCCAGGTGGCGCGGTCGGCGGTTCCCATGGCGACGGTGGCGTAGGGGCCGATGGCGCGCGAGGCGGCTCCGGTCAGGGTGGCCAAGTCGATGACGAGCTTGGGCTGGTACTTTTTGGCGTAGTGCAGCGCGTCGGCCAAGATCAGTCGGCCCTCGGCGTCGGTGTTGAGCACCTCGACGGTGACGCCGTTCGAGATCGTGATGACGTCGCCCGGAACCAACGCGTTGCCGTTCAGGCGGTTGTCGGTGGCCGGAATCAGGCCCACCACGTTCACCGGAAGCTTGGCGGCGGCCACGGCGCAGAAGGTGCCGAGCACGGCCGCGGCGCCCGACATATCGCACTTCATGTCTTCCATGAAGTTGCTGGGCTTCAGGCTGATGCCGCCGGTGTCGTACACCACGCCCTTACCAACCAAGACGGTGGGATGCTCCTGGGGAGCGCCTTCGCCGCGGTACTCGAGCACGATGAACACGGGCGGGTCGACCGACCCCTTGTTCACGCCCAGCAACCCGCCCATTTTCAGGGC
>VFQT010003379.1_pt1 | contig 14603 bp, 11 predicted proteins | sample 3512381 | NCBI WGS metagenome assembly VFQT01 (sample SAMN10412376, study PRJNA504923) | tailings metagenome | isolation source: Relicate 2 Philex TSF3 active mining site | place: Philippines: Tuba, Benguet | collected 2017-08-29 | reverse complement strand
ACGAGCGGCCGAGGACACATCGGAAGATATCGGAAGCTATGGTGCCCAGGGGCGGAATCGAACCACCGACACTGCGATTTTCAGTCGCATGCTCTACCAACTGAGCTACCTGGGCGCTGTCGGTGTCCGCGTTGCGTCACCGGAAGCGCGGTCCTTATAGGTGCTAGATCGGGCACTTGTCCAGCACCAACATTACGGTCCTGTGAAACAGTTTGGGAGGATGGGGCGAGCGGGTTTCGGGAAGCCCAGTGCATGGCCGATTTCGCGCGAGAAATCCGGGAGGGTTGGCGATATGGCGCGCGTCAATCCTCGTCCGCATCTGCGCCGATGAACGCGGCGACCTCCGCGGCGCGCGCGCCGCCGGAGTTCTCGTCCGCGGGCACGGTCAATTCGGCCAGTTCGTTCGCCGTCGTGAAAAAAGTTTTTGGCAGCGGCGGCCTTGGTCCTGCCTGACGCCTTGCTTCCTGGGCGCGTGCCTCGCTGATGGCGAACACAGCGCCGCGACCACGAACAGAGTCTTGACGTCGCGGGCCTGCTGGAAGGCATCGAGGATGCTCGTCTTGGGATCGTTGCCCATGCGCGCGGTGCCGACCTCGTGGACGGACGAGCCCTCCGAGAGCTTTTCGCCGTGCGCGTAGGCGAAGCGCAGCGGGGCCATACCGCCGACAGTTCCCGAACCCACGGGGATCCCGTCGTAGGTCATCGAGAGGTTCACCGTCGCCAGATCGGGCAATAGCGGTTCGGCTTCCATGCGTCTTTCCCCGTCCCAATCCGTACAGGTCGTACTTGATTGGGCAGCTCAGGGCGACGCCCTTGCTCACCCAAGGGCGAAGATGGTCGCGTGTCGCGCGATATGGGCGATGCTCAACCGGCAGCGCATTGTGCTTCGAACTCCCGGAAGCCGATCAAGCGGCGGCTGTCCTCGTCCCAAAGCGTGAGCTTTGCGCATTTGAGGCTTTCCCAGAAGCGCAGGCGGTTCAGATTGCGCAGTTCCGGGCTCGCCGCCAGGCATTCCTGCAGTCGGTAGTTCGGGATGGTGCTGTTGAGATGATGGATGTGGTGAAGGCCGATGTTGCCGGTGAACCAGTTCATGATCGGCGGGAGATCGTAGAACGAGCTGCCCATCACGGACGCGACCTGGAAATCCCAGTCACGACCGCTGGACCAATGTGTTTCTTCGAACTGGTGCTGGATGAAGAACAGCCAGCCGCCGACGACGGACGCCACGAGCACTGCCGGAATGACGACCAATGCCATCGCGAATGGCCCCACGGCGATGGCCAAGGGGACATAAAGGGCGATCAGTGCAAGATCGAGCCCGACGATGCTGCGCCATGCGTCGCGCGCGGGAACCGGATGGAACCAGGGTAGGCGCTGGATGAGCAGGAAGAAAGCCGGCACCCCGATCAGGAACAGGAACAGCGGGTTGCGGTAGACCTTGTAGAAGAATTTGCCGGATGGCGTCAGCGAGGCGTACTCGCGCACGGTCAAGGTCTTGATGTCACCGGCCCCGCGCTTGTCGAGATTGCCGGAGGTTGCATGGTGGCGTGCATGCACACGCCGCCACAGACCATACGGTGTGACCGTGAGAACGCTCATGCAGCGGCCGATGACGTCGTTGAGGCGCTGAGATGACGTGAAGGAACCGTGCCCGCAATCGTGCTGAATGATGAAGCAGCGCACGAGGAGGCCACCGACGGGCAGGGCCAGAAGCAGCGCCAGCCACGGATGGCTTTCTGACAGCCAAATCATTGCCGCTACGAGAACAATCAACGGAACGACCGTCGTCGCGACTTGCACCATCGCATGGCGCATCGAGGGCTTGCGATAGGCCGCACAATGACGTGCCAGCCGCATCACCATTGCCTTTTCCGGCGAAGCCGTAGCGGGATCACGATCCCGAGCCGGCGCAGTGTTATGGGCGTATTTCTGCAATCGGTTCTTCCGACGTTTGCGAGCGCCGAATCCTGGCGACTCATTGCTCCCCAAGCGCCGCGTAGCATGATCGGGCGCCAACAGCGATGACGCAGATTGTCAGCCCCTGGAAAGATCGTGGAAGAAGACGAAAATGCCGCAGGCCGCGCGTATGGGCGACCCACGGCGTCAAGCACTCGAATTCCAACCAGCGCAACGGGTCTATCGCCTCAGCACGCTTCGCCGTGGGCCTTGTATACGGGGCGCGCGTAGGTCTGCCCCTTCCGGAAGAGTACCTTCTGCTCGACGTAGTCATAGACGGGCGGATGCCAGATTTTCTGTTCGTAGGCTGGTTTGACCACAACCTTCTCGGTCCGGGTCGTATAGACGGGCGGATGCCAGATTCGGGTGTGGTGCGCCGGTTTGACGAGAACCTTCACTGTCTCGGTCTTGTAGACAGCCTCCGTCTTCTCGACGCTTTGTTTGGCTGGCTGTTCCTGGATCCGGCGCGCCTTCGTGACGTAGTGCTCGTGGCCGTAGTCGTCGTGCACCTTGTGCTTCGTTTTCTCGATCCGGAACACGGGCGGCGTGACGTGCACGATTTCCTTGGCGGGCGCGACAAGAACCTTGCGTTCGCGATTCTCGTAGACGGCAGGTTCGCTTTTGACCTCCCACCGGCCTTCCTGCACCAGCACCTTGCGATGGGCTTCGCCGTAGACGGCCGCGATCTGCTTGATCTCCCAGCGGCCTTCCGTCTTCACGACCGGCTTGCGGACGATGCCGTAAACGTCGGGCGTGCTGAATTTCTCATAGCAGACATGGGCCTTAGGCGCATGGGCATAGCCGCCGTGGCCATTACCATAGCCTTGCGCGGAGGCTGAGGATGTGGCCGAGAGCAGCGCGGTGAGGCCCGTGAGGGTCGATATGACGATGGGCTTCATGGACATTTTCGGATCTCCGAATGAGTTTGATCCGAATGTATTGTGCGATGTTCAATCGCGCCAATCACGTGTTGCTGCCCGGCCGTCACAGCATCGAGAGACGCGCGTGAAGACGTCCCGTCGTGGCGTCAGTCGAGACTGACCACGATATTGCCGCTGGCCGCGACTTCGAATCGCGCGCCGGGGTCGACAACGAGGGTGGACGATGCCTCCTCGATGACGGCAGGACCGTCGAAGCAGTCGCCGGCCTGGAGCGCGTCTCGGTCATAGACCGGGGTTGCCCGGTGCTCACGCCACTGCGGAAAGTAGACGGGACGCTCTCCCTTCCGGCGCGCGCGGCCAGAGGCTGCCGAAGTACCGGTGGCGCGGTTGCTGCCAGGCGCTGCGGCCGTCACGGCGACGCGGATATTGATGATCTCCACCGGTGTCTGCGGTGGCGTCCGTGTGAATGCCGCGATGTAGCTCGCTGCGAAGGCCGCATCGAATGCGGCGCGCGTTGCGCTGTCGTAGGGCCCCGAGGGCAGCGTCACGACGAGCTCCGATGCCTGCCCGACGTATCGCACGTCGGCGAGACGCTCCGTCGCGGCGCTGGCGAGATCGAGGCCTGTCTCGGCGATGGTGCGCCGGGCGTCGTCTTCGAGAGCCGCGAACTGGTGTTCGAGGGCCTTCCAGTCGATCTGAGAGACTTCCCGCGCGACGGTGGCGACGCGGTCGATGCGGGCGGGCGCCACGAGCAGGCCAAGGGCCGATGCGACGCCGGCTGCGCGTGGAGCGATGAGACGCTTCAGCCCCAATTTGCGGGCGACATGACAGGCGTGCACCGGACCGGCGCCGCCCGTGCAGAGTAGCGCGTAGCTGCGCGGGTCCTTGCCGTGCTCGGCGATGTGCACGCGAGCAGCGTTGGCCATGTTCTCGTTGACGAGGTCATGCACGCCCCAGGCCAAAGCAATCTCGGACAGCGAGGCTTGGGCAGCGAGTGGCGCGAAGGCGCGGCGGGTGGCCTCCATGTCGATCTGCATCGTGCCGCCGGCGAAATAGTCGGGATTGAGATAGCCGAGCATGAGATCGGCGTCCGTCACGGTTGGCAAGGTGCCGCCGCGTCCATAGCCCGCCGGTCCCGGCTCCGAGCCTGCGCTTTGCGGGCCGACCTTCAAGAGGCCGACTTCGTCCAGGTGTGCGATGGAGCCACCACCCGCGCCGATCTCGATCAACTCGATCGTGGAGATGCGGATGGGCAAGCCGCTGCCTTCCACGAAACGCTTCTGGCGGGCTGCCTCGAACACGTAGGCGATCTTGGGCTTGCCGTCGTCGACGACGCTGAGTTTGGCCGTCGTGCCGCCCATGTCGAAGGCGAGTACATGGGCGCCGCCGTCATGCGCGCCGAGTGTCGCTGCCGCGAGCGCGCCGGCGGCTGGTCCCGATTCAAGCAATTGCACCGGCGAGCGCTTGGCTTCTGCAACGCTGGCCAACCCTCCGTTCGACAGCATCATCAGCAAGGGCACGGGGATGCCGCGTTTCTCGATCTCGGTGGCCAAGGTCGACAGATATTTCTCGGCGAGCGGCTTGATGTAAGCGTTGGCGACGGTGGTCGAGGTGCGCTCGTACTCGCGGATCTCTGGCGCCACATGGATCGATGCGCTGAGCGCCAGAGACGGATAGCTGTGCGCGATCGCGTCGAGCGCCTGCTGCTCGTGGGCGGGATTGGCATAAGAGTGCAGGAAGACGATCGCGAGAGAGGTGACGCCTTCGGCGACGAGACGCCCGGCCGCGTCGAGAAGTGCCGTCTCGTCCAGCGGCGTGAGCACGCTGCCGTCGACGCGCACGCGCTCGGGCACTTCGAGCCGAAGGTTGCGGGGCACGAGCGGTTCGGGCTTCCGGATGGTGATGTCGTAGAGTTCGAACTTGCGCTCGCGGCCGATTTCCAGCGTGTCGCGGAAGCCTTGCGTGGTGATGAGGCCCGTGCATGCGCCTTTGCGCTCGATCAGCGCATTTGTGAAGAGGGTGGTGGCATGCACCACGCGAGCGATCGCGGCCGGCGGGATGCCACCGGCCGCAAGTACCCGGTCGATGGCCGCCATGACGCCGCGTGAAGGATCGTCGTGGGTCGTCAGCTCCTTGTGGCTCGCCTGTGCGCCGGTCGCGGTGTCGTAGACGACGATATCGGTGAACGTGCCGCCGATGTCGATGCCGAGTGCGTAGCGCTGCACGATGCCTCTCCCCCGCTTGCGGCGGTGTTCCCCGTCAGGCCTTCGTCGGGATGCCCTTTCCCTCGCCGATGTCCCAATAGAGCCCGGCCATAAGGCCGATGGCGCTGCGTGACAGGCTCATCAGGATATGCTCGTCGGGCCAATGTTGCGAGCAAGATGCGTAGGAATGTGGGATCCAGATCGCCGGCATGCCGATGGCATCGGTGAACACGTCGTTACAGATCGAGCCACCGCTCGATGGGATCACCGCAGGCTTGCCGTTCGTGGAACGCTGGATGGAGTTGCGCACGAACATCGACCAGGGATGATCGGGCTCTATGCGGGATGCGGCGAACTCGCCGTCGTTCGAGGCGGGTGGCGGCGTCACCTTCACGAGGTTGTGGCCCTTCGCCGCGAGATGCCGTTCCAGCGCCGGAATGATGTTGCCGACGTCGGTGCCGGCAATGAAGCGGAGCTGGCAGTTGGCGACGGCCTTGGGTGGAATGGCGTTGACGGGGCGGCCGGGCGTGCCGGTCCAGAACGTGAGGATGTTGAACGTGTTGGCCGCATAGACGCGCTCGGCCGGTTTGAGGCCCGGTTCTCCCCACCATTCGTCGACCTGCGGACCCTTGTCGCCGCCGTCGATTTCCACGTCCTCGAGGACCTCCTTGACCGCCTTCGACATGGGCGGCGCCTTCAACTCGTCCACCAGCAACTCGCCCTTGGGCCCCACGATCGAGGCCAGAGCATGGGCCAGGATGAATCCGGGATTGGCGATGAGGCCACCCCAGTTACCGGAATGATGGCCGCCTTCGCGTAGATCCACGACGAGATCGAAATTGACTGCTCCGCGACAGCCGAGGGCCATGGTCGGGCGATCCGCACGCACTCGTGGGCCATCGGAGGCGATCAACACGTCGGCGGCGAAATCCGCCTTGTTGCGCAGGGCAAGCTCCTTCAACCCCTTCGAGCCCGCCTCCTCGCCCATCTCGATCATGAACTTGGCATTGAAACCGAGCCTTCCGCCGCGCTCCTCCATCACGGCACGCAAGGCCGCCATGTTGAGGGTGTGCTGGCCCTTGTTGTCGGCGGTGCCGCGTCCATAGAGGCGGTCACCGTCCCGGGCGGTGATCCAGGGGCCCTTGCCCTTGGTCCACTGGTCTTCGAGCCCGCGCACGACGTCGCCGTGGCCGTAGCCGAGGACAGTGGGAAGGCTTGGATCTTCGATGCGGGTGGCGAGGAGCACGGGGCCCTGGCCGGGGATGGGGTTCTCGTAGGTTCGCGTGGTGAACCCCAGGCCGCCAAAGGCAGGTTCCATCTCGGATTCGAGATACCGGTGACACTCCGCGATGGCGGCAGGATCGGGGAACTTCTGGCTTTCCGTCCTAATCGCGACGCGCGCCGCCAATTCCTGCTCGAAGCGGCCGTCGTCGATGTAGGTCTCGGCGCGCGCGATGGCGTTGGCGCGTGTGCCTTTGGCAGAGGATTGGGACATCGGGGGCTTGCTCCTTCGGGCTCGATGCGTTCGCGCCGGACGCGTACGTCAGGCGCCGGCTGCGCGGGCGTGTGCGTCGTCGTAGAGATGGCATTCGACGAAGCCGTCCGCCTGACGCAGTGGTCGGGGGGCAATCTTGTCGCACTGAGGCAACCGCTGGGCGCAGCGCGGGTGGAAGCGACAGCCCGGGGGCATCTGCAGAGGGTTCGGGTAGGCGGCGCCCAGGTGTGTGTCGGGGATCCCCAGGCCAGGCTCCGGCGTCAGGACGGACTTCAACAGTGCCTGAGTATAGGGATGGCGCGGCGCGTCGAAGAGCGTGGCGGTCGAAGCCTCTTCGACGATGCGGCCGAGGTACATGACCGCGACGCGGTCCGCCATATGCTCCACCACTGCAAGGTTGTGGCTTATGAGCAGATACGTCAGACCGAGCTCGCGGCGCAGATCCTGCAACAGGTTCAGGATTTGCGATTGCACGGACACATCCAATGCCGAGGTCGGCTCGTCGCAGATGACGATGCGTGGCTTGTTGATGAGTGCGCGCGCGATGGCGACACGCTGGCGCTGACCGCCCGAAAGCTGGCTCGGATAGTTGTCGTAGAGCCGGCGCGCGAGGCCAACCAGCTCCATCATTTCCTCGACGCGCTGGCGCCAACTTGCTTCATCGCCGTCACCCTGTACGCGCAGCGGCAGCGAGATGATCGTGCCGATACTCTTGCGGGGATTGAGCGAGGAGTAGGGGTCTTGGAATACGGGCTGCACCAGGCGGGCGACGTCGCGCCGCTTCAATCCGGCGATCGGTTGGCCGCCGATGCGGATGGCGCCCGATGTCGGGTCGAGCAGGCCGAGCAGCATGCGCGCCAGCGTGGTCTTGCCGCAGCCGGACTCACCCACAAGCCCGAGCACTTCACCCTGGCGGACGGTCAGCGTGACCCCGTTTACGGCGTGCAGCGGTTTCTTGCCGCGCATGAAGCCCTGGGAGACCTGGAACGTCTTCGTGACGTCGAAGGCCTCCAGCATGGGTGTCCCGGGCGACGGGGTGTCGGCAAGCGAAGATGTTGCGGTCATGCGTTGGCTCCCGCTGATGTCGGCAGGACTGTCGGCAGTTCATTCGCCCGGATGCAGCGGACGTGATGCTCGGGGGTGGCGCCTTCCGTCAACGGCACGGCATCGGCGCGGCAGGCGTCCATGGCGTGGGGGCAGCGATCCGCGAAATGGCAACCTTGGATATGGCCGACGAGCGAGGGCACCATGCCGGTGATCGTCCCCAATTTGCCGCCACGCTCGGTGCGGCCGGGGATCGGGATGCATTCGAGCAGGCCGCGCGTGTAGGGATGGCTCGGCGCGTTGAAGATCTGCGCCGCCAGCCCGCTTTCCACGACCTCGCCCGCGTACATGACGACGACCCGTGTCGCGATCCGCGCGACGATGCCGAGATCGTGCGTGATGAGAACGAGCCCCATCTGGAACTCGCGCTGCAGTTCGGCGAGGAGGTGGAGGATCTGTGCCTGGATGGTGACATCGAGCGCCGTCGTCGGCTCGTCGGCGATGATGAGATCGGGCCCGCACATCAGCGCCATCGCGATCATGATGCGCTGGCGCAGACCGCCGGAGAGCTGGTGCGGGTATTGGCGCAAGCGCTGGTCGGCGGCGGTGATGCCGACGCGCTCGAGCAGGTGCACCGCGCGGTCGCGCGCTTCCCTTCGGCTCACGCGCTTGTGCCGGAGCATCGCCTCCTCGAGCTGATTGCCGATGGTGTAGGCGGGATTGAGCGACGTCATCGGCTCCTGAAAAATCATCGCCATCCGGTTGCCGCGGATGTCCGACATGGCGCGTTCTGAGACGCCGATCAGGGGCTGTCCGGCCAGCTCGAGGCGTGTCGCGGTGCGTTGCGCGCGCTTCGGCAGCAAGTCCATGACCGACAGGGCAGTCAGCGATTTGCCGCAGCCGGATTCGCCGACGATGCACACGGTTTCGCCGCGGTCGACGTGGAACGAGATGCCCTGCACGGCGTGCAGCGTGCCGGACGGCACGGGCAGGGACACCTGCAGGTTATCGACGGTGAGGATGCGCTCGCTCATGGCGGTTCTTTCTGTGCTTCCCGTCTCGGCTAGCTGCGGTTCTCGGGCGCGGTGACGTCGCGCAGGCCGTCGCCGACCAGATTGATCGAGAGGACCAGGAGGAACAGGGCGATACCGGGAATCGTGATCAGCCATGGCTCGAAATACATGAGCGCCTTGGCTTCGGAGATCATCAGGCCCCAGGACGGCGTCGGTGGTTGCACGCCCAGTCCCAGGAAGGAGAGCGCGGCTTCGAGCAGGATGGCGTGCGCCATCTCGAGCGTCGCCACCACTATCAGGTGGTTCATCACGTTGGGTGCGATCTCGGTCAGCAGGATGCGGCTCGTCGAGCAACCCAGAGCCTCGGCCGCGGTGATGAACTCGCGGTTGCGGACCTGCTGCGTGGCGCTGCGCATGACGACGGCAAAGCGGTCCCAGATGAGCAGTCCGAGCACCCAGATCACCACGGTCAGCGAGGAACCGACGATGGACACGACAGCCAACGCCACGAGGACGACCGGCATCGACAGGCGCGTCGTCACGACGAACGTGACGACCATGTCGACGCGCCCGCCGAAGTAGCCGGCGAGGACGCCGAGCACCGTGCCGATGATCCCGGAGATCACCATGGCGGAAAAACCGATCAGCAGCGAAATCTGTGCGCCGTGAAAGAGACGGGAAAGATAGTCGCGGCCGAGCTGGTCCGTGCCCAAGGGATGAGCCCACGTCGTGTTCGGACGATCCTGCCAGATGGGCGGGATGAGCTTGCGTGCCAACTGCTGGTCATAGGGGTCGTGGGCCGACAGCCAGCCGGCCAAAAGAGCCATGGCGACGATGACGGCGAGGATCGTCATGCCGATCATCAGGCCATAGTGGCCAAAGATGCGCCGGCGCATCAAGGCCCCGGGAGAGGGAGCCAGAATCTCCGTCGCGTCGGGCGTTCCTGCCCGAATGACACTTGTCTCTGCCATCTCAGGACACCCGGATTCGAGGATCGAGGAATGCGTTCAGCATGTCGGCCAGGAACGTGATGAGCACGTAGATGATCGACAACACCAGAACGATGGCCTGCATCATCGGCAGGTCCTTACGCTGGATCGACTCCCAGGCGAGGTAGCCGAGCCCGTTGATCTGGAAGATCGTCTCGATGACGATCGAGCCGCCCAGCATGAAGCCGAACTGCACGGCCGCCAACGCCACCACGGGGATGATGGCGTTGCGCAGCGCATGCTTGAACAGCACCGTCACGGGCCGGAGGCCCTTGGCGCGGGCCGTGCGGATGTAGTCCGACGAGAGCACTTCCAGCATGCCGGCACGGGTGAGGCGCATGACGGCCGGCGTGACATAGTAGCCGAGCGCGATCGAGGGCATCACGAAGTTGAGCCAGCTGTCCTGGCCGGTGATCGGCAACAGGCGCCAGTAGACTCCGAGCCAGAGGATCAACGTCAGCGCGAACCAGAAGCTGGGCATCGCCTGTCCGATCACGGCAAGCGTCAGAGCGAAGCGGTCGAAAATGCTGTTCGGCCGGATCGCGGCGAGGACCCCCAGCGGTATCGCCAGTATCAGGGCGAACGCGATGGCGCATGCGCCGAGCAGCATCGTCGTGGGCAACCGCTCGAAGATCACGTCTGCGACCGGCTGGCGAAGATTCAAGGAGCGGCCGAGATCACCGGAGACGGCATTCTTGAGCCAATCCAGGTACTGGACGGGAATCGGCCGGTCGAAACCATAGTACTTGCGGATGTTTTCCACGTCCTCGGGGCGCGCGCCTTCGCCGGCTATGGCGAGTGCGGGGTCACCGGATGCGTAGATCATGGAGAACGTGATGAGCGAGACTGTGAGCGCCACCAGGATGGCGACGCCCAGACGCTTCAAGGAGTAGGCGATCATTTTCGACGGACCATGAGGAGGTTATCCTTTTCCCGCACCTTTGCCTGAACGTGGCGCGGTGTCCACCCGTGATCGCTGTCAACGTCCATTATGACGCGACCGGGCCGGCTTGGCGCCATAGAGGTCCCGGGCAGCGGTGGCCGACACGAGGCCGTTGGTGACGTCGTGCTGCACGGCTTCGGGCGAGCGTCCCGCCGGATCGCCAAGACCTGCGCCGCCGGGGGTGTTGACGATGAGGCGATCGCCTTGGGGCACCGTCTGGAAGCCCTTGCCGCGCAGTTTCTTGCCGGATTTCAGCGACACGGAGCCGGCCTCGCCGTTGTGTCCGCCGTCACGGCCTCGGGGAGGATTGTCGATGCGGTCGAAGGCGGCGAGCAACTCGAACGGCTTGTCGATGGCGCTGCCGATCTCCATGATCTGCCCCATGCCACCACGGGTGTGCCCCGCGCCGCCCGAGTCGGGCCGCAGTTCCTTTTTCCAGAAGATCACGGGCATGAGCTGTTCCGCGATCTCGACGGGCGTGCCGCGCACGCCGGAGGGATACGCGGTGGCTGACAGCCCGTCCTTTTGCGGGCGCGCGCCGGTGCCGCCGTTCGACGTGAAGGTCATGGCAAAGCCGTAGTTGCCCAGGCTCTGCTCGGCCGTCTCGCCGCGCAGCGTGATGTTCCAGAGGCAGGACGTGCCCTCCGCCGGGACACGCTCGGGTACGGCTTGGCGCAGGCAGCCGAAGACCACGTCGGGCAGCATCTGGCCGATGATATGGCGGGCCAGGACCGGTTTGGGCTTCGGCGCGTTCAAGATCGTGCCGGGAGGGGCCGAGACGGTCAGGGGCGAGAGCGATCCGGCGTTGTTGGGGATACGGCTCGCCACCACGCAGCCGAGCCCGAACACAGTGTAGGCGGTGGTGTAGGCCATCGGCACGTTGATGCCGCGGCGGGCGGCCGGGCTGGTCCCCGTGAAGTCCACGTGAATGCCCTTGTCCGAGATGGTGGTCTTGGCAACGAGGTCGATGGGCTCGTCGTAGCCGTCGATCGTCATTTTGTTCGACCAGGAGCCGTGCGGCAGCTTGGCGATCTCGGCCATGACGCCCTCACGGCTGCGCGTGCAGATGTGCTCGGCGAGGTGGTCCAGATCGTCGAGATCGAACTCCTCCATCATCTCGGCGAGACGGCGGCAGCCCACGTCGTTGCAGTTGGCGAGCGAGTAGACGTCGCCTTCCGTATCGATGGGGAGCCGCGTGTTTGCGCGGATCATCGCCATCAGCGTCTCGTTCAAGACGCCGCCGTCGGCGAGTTTCAGCATGGGGATGTAGAGCCCCTCCATGAACACGTCCGTGGCATCGGGTCCAAAGCCTAGGCCGCCGATGTCCATCAGGTGGCTCGTGCAGGAAAAGAGCGCGACAAGCTTGCCGCGATGGAAACACGGCGTCGTCAGCACGAAGTCGTTGAGATGGCCGGTCCCCATCCACGGATCGTTGCAGATGTAGATATCGCCGGGCTTCATCGTCTCGAGCGGGAAGTGCCGGATGAAGTGGGTGACGGATTCGGCCATCGAATTGACGTGGCCGGGCGTGCCGGTGACGGCCTGGGCCAGCATGCGGCCCCGGCGGTCGAAGACACCGGCCGACAAGTCGCCGCATTCGCGCACGATGGAGGAGAACGCCGTGCGCAGAAGTGTCTGCGCCTGTTCCTCCACGACCGCGATGAGGCGGTTCCACATGACCTGCATTTCGATCTCGCCGACGCGGCTGGACGAACGGGTGGCGCGAGCCTTCGGTGCGGGGCGTTTCTCTGCCATGGGATCAGCCTTTCGCATTTGTCGTCTTGCGGCGCTCTAGGACGAGTGCGCCGCCTGTGTCTGCCGTCGCCTCGAAAGAAGCCGAGACGAATGTGGAGGTACCGGACTCCAGAATGAGAGCCGGGCCACGGATCTGCATGCCGGGCTTGATGGCGGAGCGCTCGAAGGTGTCGACCTTGCGGGCCTTATGCTCGGCTGGATCCCAGAGGAGGCGAGAGCCGGAGGGCTTCACGGCCCCGCGCGCGCCTGCTTTCGTCTCGCGCAGGCGCTTGCGCGTCTCCGCCTCCGTGGCGACAAGGAGCGACCAGGACAGGATTTCGATGCGGGCACCGGGAATGTGGCGTTCGAAGAGGCGACGATATTCGGCCTCGAACGTCTCGCGCAGCGCGGCGGCGTCGGCGGCTTTCAGCGGGCGATCGGGCAGGCGGACCGCGATCTCGTGCCCCTGGCCCGTGTAGCGCATGAAGGCATAGCGCTCTTCGGTCAACTTGCGGCCGAGAGCTGCGGGCGTTGCGAGCGCGCGGGCTTCGCGGCTCATCTCGGTGACAAGCGCGGAGGCGCCCTTGGCGTCAAAGGTGTCGAGCCGCATGTATCGGCTGCGGACCATCTCGAAGGCGGCGGGTGCGCGCAAGAAGCCGATGGCCGAACCGACGCCCGCGCCCTCGGGAATGACGATGCGGGAGATGGCCAGCTTCTCGGCCAGTCGGCAGGCGTGCAGCGGGGCCGCGCCACCGAACGCGACCAGCGTATGTTCTGCCACGACGACGCCGCGCTCGACGGCATGCACGCGGGCGGCATTGGCCATGTTCTCGTCCACGATCTCGGCGACGCCATAGGCTGCGGTTTCGCGGGGCAGGCCGAGAGGTGCGCCGATATGGGCTTCCACCGCATCGCCCGCTTTCTCGGGGGCCAGCTTCAGCATGCCGCCGGCAAAGCCCGAGACGTCGATCCGGCCGAGAACCACGTCGGCATCCGTAACGGTCGGCTGGGTGCCGCCGCGATCGTAACAAGCGGGGCCGGGCACGGAGGCCGCGCTCTCGGGGCCAACCGTGATGCGGCGCAGCGCGTCGACATGCGCGATGGACCCGCCACCGGCACCGATCTCGACCATCTCGATGACGGGGATGCGGACGGGGAGGCCGCTGCCCTTGAGGAAACGCTGGGCGCGATCGACCTCGAATGTGCGGGCCTTGAAGGGCTGGCCATCACGGATAAGGCAGATCTTGGCCGTGGTTCCGCCCATGTCGAAGGAGAGGACGCGGTCGAGGCCGCGCTCCTCGGCGACGCTGGCTGCGAGAATGGCTCCGCCGGCGGGGCCGGATTCCACGAGGCGGACCGGCAGCCGGCGGGCCGTGGCGAGGCTCGTGAGATGCCCGCCCGACGTCACGAGATGGATGGGCCGGCGGTAGCCTTCCGTGGCGAGTGCGGCTTCCAACCGGCCGAGGTATCCGGCCATCAGCGGTTGGACGTAGGCGTTCGCGATGGCGGTGGACGTTCGCTCGTATTCGCGTGATTCCGGGCAGACTTCCGAAGAGAGTGTGATCGCGATGCCCGGGCATGCCTTTTCCAGGATCTCGCCGACGCGCTGTTCATGCGCCGGGTTCGCGTAGGAGTGCAGAAGGGCGACGGCGACGGCGGTGGCCCCGCTTGCCGAGATATCCTTGGCCACCCTGGCGACGGCGGCCTCGTCCAACGGCAAGCGTACGTTGCCGTGGACGTCGAGGCGTTCCGGCACCGTGAAGCGCAGGCTGCGCGGCACCAGCACCTTGGGTTTCTCGATCTCCAGATCGTACTGGTCGTAGCGGCTTTCGTCGGCGATCTCGATGGTATCGCGGAAGCCCTCGGTCGCGATCAGCGCGGTTCTGGCGCCCTTGCGCTCGATGATGGCGTTCGTGGCGAGCGTCGTTCCGTGGATGAGGACAGCCAAGTCCTCGAAGCGCAGGCCGGCCCGCTGCAGTACGACACGGGAGCCGTCGAGGATCGCACGTTCGGGTGCATCCGGCGTCGTGAGCACCTTGGTTGCGTGGCGCGCATCGCCCCATTCGAGGACGACATCGGTGAACGTACCGCCGACGTCGACGGCGAGACGTGCTGAGGGGGATTGGGTGGCCATGAGGCGTGATCGACCCTGGTGGTGGCAGCGGAGGGTCAGGCCAGATTATCTCAGGGCCGCCGCGACGCAACCGCCGGTTCGGCGGCATGATCTTCTCCAGCTGCGGCCGGTTGCACTGCGGTGAACGGGCGTGTGCGGCCGCTCAGCTACTCCCTTCTCGTTGCCGCCGATCGGCGCCTAGGATCAGCCTCGCTGGCTCATTGGAGAGAT
>VFQT010003377.1_pt1 | contig 14610 bp, 13 predicted proteins | sample 3512381 | NCBI WGS metagenome assembly VFQT01 (sample SAMN10412376, study PRJNA504923) | tailings metagenome | isolation source: Relicate 2 Philex TSF3 active mining site | place: Philippines: Tuba, Benguet | collected 2017-08-29 | reverse complement strand
ACGACGACCTGGCCGACCCACGCGCGTGGGCGTTCGATGCGATCGCCCACACGCCCTGACGGGCGCGCACGATCACGCGGCCCACGCGCGAGTCAAAGCCCGATGGTGGAGTAGCCCGCGTCGACGTACACGACCTGGCCGGTCATGCCAGCGCCGAGCTCGCTCAACAGGAACGCAGCGCAGTCGCCGACCTGCCCGCCGGTGATGTTGCGACGCAGCGGAGCCTTGCGCTCCATGTGATCGAGGATGTCGGTGAAGCCACCGACCGCCATCGCGCTGAGCGTGCGCAGCGGACCACCGCTGATGCAGTTCACGCGCACGTTGCGCGGCCCAAGGTCCATCGCCAGGTAGCGGGTGGTTGCCTCGAGCGCAGCCTTGGCCACACCCATCACGTTGTAGCCAGGCACGGCCTTCTCGGCACCGTAGTAGGAGAGCGCGATCATGCTGCCGCCCTGGGGCATCAGGTCGACGCAACGGTTGGCCATGGCCATGTAGGTGAAGGCGCTGATGTCCATGGCCTGCGTGAAGACCTGCCGCGGCGTCGCCGTGAAGACGCCTTGGTCCATGCGCAGCCAGCTCTTGTCGGCGTACGCGATCGAATGCACGAGGAAGTCGATCGTGCCGAACTCGGCCTTGATGCGGTTGAAGACCGCATCAAGATCGGCATCATTCGCCGCATCCATCGGCGCGAGCCAGGGATCCTTCACCCCGAGCTCCTCGACGGCCATGCGGCACCGGCGCTCCATCTTCTCGCCCGGCAGGTGCGTGAACAGGCACTGCGCACCCTCGCGCACCAGGCTCTGCGTGATGTACCAGGCGTACGAGTGATCGTTGGCGATGCCGGTGACGAGGCCGCGCTTGCCCTGCATGAATCCCATCGACGTGGCTCCTTGGCTTGAGGTGAAGCGCACGCGGAGGGATTCGAACCCCCAACCCTCGGTTCCGAAGACCGATGCTCTATCCGTTGAGCTACGCGTGCGGGAAGGTGGGGATGGTAGCGCAACCCACTGCCCTACACTCCGGTCGTGTCCACGCCCCTGGGCGATCCCAACCTCGACCGGCCGCGCTCGATCCTGCTCGTGGATGACGAGCCGCTGAACCGTGACATGCTCAGCCGGCGCCTCGGCAAGTCCGGCTACGAGGTCACCACGGCCAGCGAAGGTTCCGATGCGCTTGCCCAGATCCAGGCCAAGCGCCCGGACCTGGTGCTGCTGGACCTTCTCATGCCGGGCATGTCGGGCCTGGACGTGCTGCGCGAGATCCGGCGGACCGTCGATCCCACGGAACTGCCGATCGTGGTCGCCACGGCGCTGCACGAGACCAGCTTCCTCGTCGAGGCCATGGAGGCCGGCGCCAACGACTTCGTGACCAAGCCTCTGGACTTCCCGGTCGTGCTCGCACGCGTCGAGTCGCAGCTGCGCGCCAAGGGGATCGCCGATCGCAACCGCACGCTGGCCTCGCGGCTCGAAGTCGCACGCACCCGGCTCGAAGTCGCCAATCGAGAGCTGGCCCAGATGTTCGGCGAGCTCGAGCGCGAGGCCGACATGGACCGCCGATCGCGCGACACCGCCCGTCAGCGACTGCACAGCATGGCGGTGCTTGGCGACCGCGCCTCCAAGGGCATCGACCAGGATGTGGTGATGCACGACCTCCTGCTCGGCGGCATGGTCGCCCTGCAGGCGACCAGCGCGGCGCTCTACCGCGTCGACGGCGACGTGCTCCGTCGCCAGTACGCGGTGCCCGATGCTGCGCAGATGCCCGAGGAACTTCCCCGGGAGGGACAGACGATCCTTGCGCGCATTGCGCACGGCCATTCCGTCCTCACGGAAACGTGCAAGCCCTTCGGGACCGGCACGGCGATCCCCACGCTCGGCGCGCCGATGGTGGATCCCGATGGCGAGGTTCAGGCTGTCGTGCTGCTGATGCGCGGCCGCTCGAGCCCATTCGCCCGCGAGGATGAGAACGCGGTGGCCAGCCTCGCCGCCATCCTCGAGGGCGCGCTGCAGCGCACGGCCCTCACGCGAACCAACATCGAGCGCATGATCCGCATGGCGGGCATGCGCGATCCGAGCGAGACCTTCTCCCACACCAACCGTGTCGCCGGCATGTCGCTGGTCCTCTTCAACGCCTGGTGCGACCGGCATGCCGTGCCGATGGAACGCCGTCTGCGCGAGGGCGACCTGCTGCGGACGGGCGCCATGCTCCACGACGTGGGCAAGGTCGCGATTCCGGATGGCATCCTGAAGAAGCCGGCCGCGCTCACGGCCGATGAGTACGCCACCATGATGGGGCACACGACCGAAGGCGCTGCCCTCTTCAGCGGCCACCGAACGCCGTTCGACCGCATCGCGCATGACATCGTGCTGCACCATCATCAGCGCTGGAACGGGCGCGGCTATCCGCAGGTGGCGCAGCCCGATGGCACCCTGGCACCGCTGCGCGGCGAGCAGATCCCGCTCACGGCACGCATCGTGGCCATCGCCGACGTGTACGACGCCCTCCTCAGCACGCGTCGCTACAAGCGCGCGTGGAGCCGCGAGGAGACAGCCGACTACCTTCGACAGCAAGCGGGCGAGCACTTCGATCCCGAACTCGTCGAGATCGCCACCGGCCTGCTCGATGAGCTCGACGCCGCACGCGCGGAGTTCCCCGAGGCCGACTCCCTGGGTTCGCACGCATGACCCTGCTGCGTGCGATCGCTGCGCTGCTGGCGATCCTCGGCGCCGCGGGTTGCGGTCCACCCGCGCACGTGCTCGACCGCGTTCCGGCCCCCGTGCGGCCGGCATGGCTCGCTGCGCAGCCCGAATCCGCTCAACTCGACGCCAAGGCGCGCGCCGAGCTCGATCGCGACCACGATCGCTACGGCAACGCGCTGCTCGCAGCACGCACGCAGAGGCTGGCCCCGCTCGCCGTCGCCGTCCAGGACATCGATGCCCGCTCGGTCGATCCCCAGGCGCTGCGTCGTTGGATCGCCGAGGCTCGCGCCACCCGGGCGGAGCTTGATGCGGCCGACGCCTCGCTCTTCGGCGACCTTGCGGCGTCAGGTGTGATCGGCGCTGACCTTGCCGAGCGATGGGGCCTGCGACGCCGCGTCGAGCGCGAGCTCGATCTGCTCGGCCAAGCTGGCTTCGGTTCGCTGCCTGATGCGATCGCATCGATGGCAGCGCTGCCGCCACCGGGCTGGGACACGACTCGGATCACGGCGTGGGCCGATGAGCACCGCACCTGGCTCGCGCCCAGGCTTGCTTCGCTCAACGATGGCCTGCTCGTGCGACCGCTCGATCGCCGGCTCGCGCCCGCACCGGCGCCCAATCCCGACGGTTCACCGGGCAAGGACCCCATCGACGAGTCGCTCAAGGAACGCGTGCGCACGCTTGGCGCCGAATGCACCGCGCGCACACTCATGGCCTCCGATGATGCTGCATGGCGCGCATCGATGGAGGAGCGCCTCAAGGGCGTCGTCACGCTGCCGCCAAGCCCGCCAACGCCCGGCGGCGCGCGCTATCCCGATGACGCAGGCGCGGTGGCGATGTTCCTGCCAGCTCCTCCGACCGATGCCGAGTGGACCGCGCTCGCCAACGCCGCGTCGATCGAGCCGGCTGCCATCTCGCCGCTGCGCGCCGCGTGGGAATCATCATGGACCGCTGCGGTCCAACCCATCGCCGAGCTCGCCAAGGCCGAGATCGACGGAGTGCAGGCTGCCGCCGAGGATCCATCAAGCGGCTCGCCGCGCGCGCTCGCGCAGCGCATTCATGGCGCGCTCGAGTCGGCAATCCGCAACGTGCAGCAGGCCGAATCGGCCGCCGACGATCGACTGTTCGCCGCTCTCGGCGACGGCGGCTCGCCGCAGGTCATCGCCTGGTGGCGCGCCATGCGCGCCGCACCGCCCCGCCCGAGCGATGCACCGGGCACCGGACTCGCCCGCGCCTTCGGCATGGGCGCCTGCCGTCGCGACCGCGCGCTCGTCGAACTCGCGACGCTCACCGAGGCCACGGCACCGCAGCGCGATGCCATCCTGCGCACCATGGCCGAGTCGGCTGCTGACCGGATCGCGCTCGCGCGTGAACTCGACCGATCGCGGCTCGCTGCATGGGCGTCCGTCTTCGAGGCGCTCGTCGTCGTGCAGCGCGATCCACTGGCGCTCAACCCGACGCAACCGCGCGCTGCGCTCGCCTCGAGCGCCGACATGTCCAGCCGTTTCGTGGCGGCGCAGGTCGACCTGGCGCGCGCGTGCGCGAACGCCGCACCCGGCCTCGATGCACCCATGCGCGATGCACTCCGCGCGCTGGCCTGGCCGGAGTTCTTCGCTGCAACCGGCAGCGATCCGGTCGATCAGCACAGGCTCGTCACCGCGCGCACCCTGCTGCCGGGGACCTTCGATGCCGAGCCGCTCGACGCCGCCGTCGAGCGCGAGCTTCAGCGGATCGATGCCCAGTCCGGGCGCACCACCTGGCTTCCGGGCATGCCGCTGGCCGACCCCGAGGGCGACTGGCCTGCGATCCTGCGGCGTGATCCCGCGCTCTTCGGCGCCGTGTGGGCGCGCACGGTCACGACCGACCGCGCGGTGCGCGACGCGACGCTCGATCCGGCCCGGCAGGACCGCGCGGCGCTGCAGGAGTGGCTGCAGCGCGCGGCTCTCCCGGGCGGTCGATGACCTTCTTCATGATGAAGAGGTAGTTGAAGCCCCGCAGGAAGAAGTTCTCTTCCTCGGCGACCTTGTGCCAATTGCCCTTGCCGAGCTTGGCGTTCTGCCGGACCACGGTCACGATGTCGACCGCCTCGAAACGCTTGCGCATGATCGAGAAGAGTTCGAAGCCGATGGGCATGAACGTGCCCGCGCCGCTGCCCTTGGGCCCGCCCTTGCGCTTCTTCCATGAATCGCTCACATAGAGCGCCAGGTATCGGCGGTTGCGCAGCACGCGGAAGCACTCCCCGAGCACGCGCTCCATCGCACCGTAGTAGGCGGCTCCGCCGTCATCTCCGGCCGCGCCGAGCTTGCCGATGCAGCGCGGATCGTCGCTGTAGTCAACGTGCGTCGAGTACGGCGGATCGATGAAGACGAAGTCCACGCTGGCCTCAGGCATGCCGATCGTGCGGGCATCGCCCTGACGAATGTCGGGGCGCGACGGCGCCAGATCGAATCCGATCCCCTGCCGACCAAGATCCCGGCAGACGTCAAGGGTGGTCCCCGAGCCGCACATCGGATCAAGGACCGTGTCGCCCTCGCGGGTGTAGCGCGACAGGACCTGCCAGATCACCCACGACGGCGTCGCGCCGACATAATCCTTGTCCCCCTGCATGCGGGAGCCGTCCCGGGCGTCGTAGTGCTGGCTTGGGTACTCCCAGAGCGTGGTCGTCATGACCCGAAGCGGGGGGCGGCGCATCGGATCAGGCTATCGGGAATCGTTGAGGACGAGCTTTGACCTCGATCCGACCCGGCCTACACTCTGCACGCCGTGGACCGCCTTCGCGCCATCCTCCTGCTCACCACGCTTGTGTCGGTAGCGCTGCTGCGCCCGATGCACTGGGGCGTGCACGCCTTGGGTGGGCACGCCGCGTGCCACGATGGCCGATCCGAGCTCGCGGTCGCACCGGCCCACACCTGCTGCGATCACGACCACGCCGATGCGGATGGTCCTCGGGGCACCCACCACGACCAGGACGCACCGGCTGATCGCGACGACCTCGCCGACTGCGAACTCTGCCTTGCGATCGCGCTGCTCTCGGCCGACCCTGTCGCCGCACCGCTGCAGATTCCGTACACGGTCCCGGCCGGCCAGCCGTTCCCGGCGTCGATCGCGTCGCCACGCTGCCAGGCGGACCACGCACCGCTTCACGCGCGACCCCCGCCAGCCAGCACGACCTGACCCGTCGTGCCGCACCCGTCCGTGCAGGACGGTCGCGGCCTCGTCCGCACCCCGCACGTTCATCCCATGACACGACCCCGTGCAGGCCGCCTGGCCTTCACGCTGGTCGAGGTGCTCGTCGTCATCGGCGTCATCGTGATCCTGCTCGGCATCCTCCTGCCCGGCTTGGCCTCGGTCCGCCGTGAGTCGCTCGCCTCGTCCTGCCTGTCCAACCTCCGCCAGCTCTCGCTGGCGCACCTCTCCTACATGGCCATCCACAAGGAGCGCTTTGCCGATGTGGGACTTCCGCACGGATCGCTCGGGGTCCCGGCGCGTTCCTTCGTGAACACGCTCAAGCCGTACTGCGACCAGCAACTCGTCCTGCGAAGTCCGCTCGACACCAGTCCCCACTGGCCAGTCGAGCTTGGCGGCGAGGGCGAACCGGTCAACAACGGCACGCCGCCGCTCTACCGGCTCACGAGTTACGGCATGAACAATTACCTCTCGCGCACCTTCTCGCCGACCGCAGCGATCGAGGGCGCAGGTGCGGGTGCCGATGCCCTCGCGCGGGTCCCAAGCCCCTCGACGACGGTGTGCTTCCTGCGCATGGCCGACCGAGGTGCGTACGCCAGCAGCGACCACCCGCACGTGGAGGAATGGGATCCCGATCCCACAACCACCTCGGACTCCGCCAGGCTCGCCGCCACCCAGCTCCAAGTGAACTCGATCGATGGTCAGGCGCCGAGCGAGTCAAGCCGAAGCACCTGGGCATTTCTCGATGGTCGTGTGCAGGCGATCGAGTTCGTCCGACTCTTCGAGTCCTCCACCTCCAACCGATTCGATCCCGCCGTGTCCACGGCCATGCAGTCTGGTCTCCAATGATCACCACCATGACCCCCAAGCCCCTCGACCACTCCTCAACATCGATCTCCCTGATCATGCCACGACGAACCTTCGGCAGCGCTGCGCTCATCGTCGGCTGTGCGTGCAGTGCTGCGATGGCCCAGCACGTCGGCGACATCGGCATCACCATCGATGCCGGCCGCCTCACGACGCGCGCCATCGTCGCCTCAGGCATCGCGGAACCGCTGCGGGTCTTCCCCGGTGCCTTCGCGGACACCGGTGTTCCTTGGTTCACCGCGAATCCCGGCTACGACGCCAGCCCCGGCACCCTGCCCACCGGCAGCCGCGTTGGATTCCGCTTCATGGGGCCGATCCGAGTCTGGGACGGCGATTCGTTCGAGCTCACCTCGTCAGCCGGAGCCCTGGCAGGCGAACGCATTCGGCTCTCGTTCCTCACCGTGAACGCCACCAGCGGAGCGGGGCCTTCGTCAGGCTTCGATCTTGCCGTGCAGTCCGACGGAGGGTGGCATCGTCACCTCAACATGACGCTGCTCGCAGCGCCGGGCGGGTCCGCACCCGAACCGGGCACCTACTTGATACCGCTGCAGCTCTACTCGACCGCGGTCGGCATCCAAGACTCCGAGGAGTTCTGGCTGGTGCTCAACGGCGGCAGTGATGCGGCGCAGTTCGATGCCGCGCTCAGCGCGGCGATGCAAGCCATGAACCCGCCCTGCCCGGCGGACATCGATGCGAGTGGTGCCGTCGATGGCGCCGATCTCGGCGTGCTGCTCAGTGCGTGGGGCAACGCGGGTCCGGCTGACCTCGACACGAGCGGCGTGGTCGATGGTGCGGACCTGGGCATCCTGCTGAGCGCGTGGGGGAGCTGCCCATCCACGCCTTGAACCTCACCTTTCCCTGACGGCGGCCTGAACGCCGTCCAATGCCTCATCACGAGGACTTGCGTTTCACCTTCCTTTCAGATTGGAGTTTCCATGATTCGTTCCCTGATCGCCATCTCTGCTGCTGCGGCAGCACTCGCCATGCCCGTCCTCGCCGACGAATTGCACGAGGACATCTGGGTCACCTCGCTCGGTGGCCAGCTCACCACCGGTGGCTGGAACCACACCACCGGCGAGATCACCTCGCCGTTCCTGCGCGTCTTCAAGGCTGACATGGGCGAGGACCCTCAGTTCCCGTTCAGCATCGATGAGCCCGGCATCGGATCGGACCTCATCGGCTCATCGCTGACCTTCCGCATGCTCCAGGGCCTTGGCTCCTGGAACGGAAATGGATTCAGCAGCGCAAGCGAAGGGCTCCTCGTTGGCTACGGTGGAAGCAGCTTTGACTCGTCGCTCGGCGGTTCATTCAGCTTCTCCGTGACGCAGGGCCTCGATCTGCACCCTGAGTTCACGCTCTTCGGCGCCAGCGGTGCGGACCCGGCCAACGGCATCTACCTCTCGTCGTTCGTCTTCGAGTCCGAGGGGCTCCAGTCGAGCGAGGTGTTCTACATCGTCTGGAACCTCGGCATGACCGAAGAGGACCATGACGCCGCCATCGACTGGGTCTCCAACTCGATTCCTGCCCCAGGTGCGATGGGGCTCGCGGCACTCCTGGGACTGGGCGGTCGTCGCTCGCGGCGGCGCTCAGCCTGAGCTGCGCTGCGTCGCATGGGGCACTGAAACGCCCCCGCGCGCAGGACCAATACACCAACGGAGTGCCTGGCCAAGCCGGGCACTCCGTTGTCGTTCCGGACACTCGACCGAGCGGGGCGCCCCGCCGGGTCAGTGCCCGAACAGGCGACCGAGCACGGTGCCCTTGCTCTGCGAGAGCAGGAGTTCGAGTTCGCCCTTGTCCAGGAACACGCCACCGCAGCCGGAGCAGGTGTCCACGATCACGTCGCCTCGCCGGGTCTCGGCCAGCTGGCCGCCGCACTTGGGGCAGTACATCCAGTTCGCCGGCCGCTTGGCCGACGCCTTCAGTTCCGCGCGCTGGGCATCGAGCTTTGCACGGAGCGCGGCGAGCGCCTCGGCCTCGCGACGCTTGAACTCGGCCTCTTCCTGGTTGTACCCGGTCGCTTCGTTGAACTGGCTCATGCTTGGCTCCTGCGCTGTGCGCGGGAGCAAGGTACTGCAGCGCGGTCCTTCCGCGCACGCCGCGGGAACTCCCGGTGCAAAGCCGAATCCCGGAACGCCTGGCCGGCGAAGCGCCCGACGGAGTACCGTGAACCCATGCTGATCCGCCTGCTTGCCGCCGTCGCTCTCCTGCTGTGCACCGCATGCGGGGACACGCCGTCGAGCGCCCCGGGCTCGAAGCGCCTGCGCGTGCAGCTCGACTGGGTTCCGGAGCCTGAGTTCGGCGGCCTGTACGCCGCGCAGCAGGATGGTCTCTTCGCCGCCGCCGGCCTCGAGGTCGAGATCATCAAGGGCGGCGCCGGCACGCCCACGCCCCAGCTGACCGCCGACGGCGTCTGCGACATCGGCCTGATGAGCGCCGACCAGCTGCTGCAGCTGCGCGCACGCGATGGCGCGCTTGTGGGCTTCTACGCCACCTTCATCGAAACGCCCTATGCACTGATGGCTCACGAAGCCAATCCCGCGCAGAGCCTTGAGCAGCTCTGGACCGGCGGCGGCACGATCGCGGTCGAGCCCGGGCTGCCCTACGTGCGCCTGCTCCAGGCGAAGTATGGCCAGGACAAGGCCAAGTTCGTGACCTACAACGGCTCGCTCTCGCTCTTCGAGTCGGATCCGATGGCCGCCACCCAGTGCTTCGCCACCGCCGAGCCGGTGACGATGAAGCTGAAGGGCATCGCCTGCAAGAGCTTCAGCCTGCGCGAGGTCTACAACCCCTACGTCGCGGTCTACGCGACCACCGAGTCCACGCTCGCCTCGCGCGAGTCCGACCTGCGCGCCTTCGTCGGCGCGCTCAAGGAAGGTTGGACCCGCTATCTGGCCGAGCCGGCCAAATACAACCCCGCGATCGCAGCCATGAACCCGAGCATGACCGTCCAGGCGATGAACACCGCCGCCGAACTCGAGCGCCCGCTCATCGCGCCCGGCGGCACCGAGTCGCTCGGGCGCATGGATGCCGCGCGGTGGCAAGCCGTGCTCGACGCCCTCATCGAGACCAAGCAGCTCTCGAAGCCGCAGGATGTCAACGCGGCGTTCCGCAACCTCGAGGCCGCCGCGCCGGCCACGAAGCCTGCAGGTCGATGAACTGAACGTACGGCGTCGCCTGGCAGCCAGCCCGAGAACGCTCGACCCTCAGCCCTCGTTCACTGCCGGACCTTCGGCATCCGCGGCGGCACCCGCGAGACGATCCAGCAGCGGTGGCTCCACTTGTCCTTGAAGTCCTCGCTCGTCGTGCGCGCGGTGACCTCGAGCGTGTGAAGCCCTGCGGGCACCCGTGCAGCATCGAACTCAAATCGCTTGGAATTCGTGCTGAACCAGAGCTCGCCTTCGGGCGCGAGCCACGGCTCGATCAGCCGCAGGAGCTCCGGCCAGTCGCGGTCCACGCTGAAGGAATCGACCTCCATGCGCTTGCTGTTGCTGAAGGTCGGCGGGTCGCACACAATCAGATCGAAGCGCTCGCCGCCGGGCCGGGCCAGGAACTGCAGGCAATCCGCGTGCACGAGCCCGTGGGACGCGCCCACCTCGAATCCGTTCAGCCGCAGGTTCCGTGCGGTCCAGTCCTGGTAGGTGCGGCTCATGTCGACCGTGAGCGTTCGCGATGCACCCCCAGCTGCCGCGTAGCAGCTGAACGACCCGGTGTAGGCGAACAGGTTCAGCAGCGACTTGCCCGACGCTCGCTCGCGGATGTACTGGCGCGTCTGGCGATGATCGAGGAAGAGCCCGACATCGAGATAGTCACTCAGGTTCACCTCGAACAGCAAGCCTTGCTCGCGGACCGTGCGCACCGCCGCCGACTCATCGAAGCGCTCGTACTGGTCGAGCCCCTTCTGGCGCCGCCTGAACTTGCAGTGCAGCCGATCCGGCCCGATCGCCAGTCCCTGCAGGATCTCCTGCGTGGCCAGCGCCTCGAACGCGCCCCGCTTCTCGTGCGTGTCGTCCTTGGTGCGATCGTAGAACCACGCCACGACATCACCGTCGTACCAATCCACGATCAGCGGGAACTCGGGGATGTCTCGTTCATAGATCCGGAAGCAGTCGACATCAAACCGTCGCGCCCACTTGCGCAGATGTCGGAAGCGCTTCTCGAGTCGATTGGCAAGCATGCTCGTGAAGGCACGGTATAGGATCCGCCGCATGGTCGACCGTGCACGCTCCCCCGCCGCCGGCATCTCCTTCGACGGAGTGAGCATGACCTTTGCGGGGGCGCGGGCCTTCGAGCCGGTGTCGATCGACATCAAGGCTGGTTCGTTCGTGAGCATCGTGGGCACCTCGGGCTGCGGCAAGACCACGCTCCTTCGCATTGCCGCGGGACTCATCACGCCAAGCGAGGGCGCCGTCGACCTGGGCGGTGCACGGCCGGGCATGTGCTTCCAGGATCCTCGGCTGCTTCCATGGCGCAACGCCCTGGACAATGTCTCGCTGCCGCTGGAACTGGCCGGCGTGAGCCCCGACGAGCGCCAGGACCGCGGCATCGAGATGCTGCGCATGGTCGGCATGGGCGATGCCTGGAACCGCATGCCCGCGCAGCTCTCGGGCGGCATGCGCATGCGCGTTGGACTGGCCCGCGCGCTCGTCGAGCGCCCGCCGGCGCTGTTGCTCGATGAACCCTGCAGCGCACTCGACGAGATCACCCGCGAGACGATCAACGAACTGCTCGCCGACCTCTGGAAGGAACTCGGCATGACGGTGGTGCTCGTCACGCATTCGCTGGCCGAGGCGGTCTACCTCGGTCGCCAGGTGGTGGTCATGACCGGTCGCCCCGGGCGCGTGGTGAGCGTGCACGGCATCCACCTGCCCAGCCGCGAACCCGAGGTGCGTACGACCGTTGAGTTCTCGCAGGCGCTGCAATCGATCTACCGCGACATGACGCTGCCACGCCCGCCCGGCGGCATCGCGCCAAGCAGCTTGGCCCGCCATGCGGGGGACGAGTCATGATCGCCCCGGCCACCACAACCGGAGGTGCCGCGTGAGACGCGTCGTGCAATCGCTTTGGCCGCCGCTGGCCTTGGTCGCCACCCTGCTCCTGATGTGGGAGCTGCTGGTCCACCTGCTGGCGATTCGGTCCTTCCTGCTCCCGGCTCCATCGGCGGTGCTGCGCGCGCTCATTGAAAACCGCGACTCGCTCTCGCGTTCCCTCGGCCTCACGGCCTTGGCGTCCGTCGGCGGACTGGCCGTCGCGGCCATCGTGGGCACCGTCGTCGGCAGCATCGTGGCCAGCAGCCGCCTGCTCTACCGCGGCGCGTACCCGATCGCCACGCTCCTGCAGATGGTGCCGCTGGTCGCCATCGCGCCGCTGCTGGTGATCTGGTTCGGCTACGGCGTCAAGAGTGCGCTCGCCAGTGCCGCGATCGTCAGCGTCTTCCCGATCATCGCCAACACGGTCGATGGGCTGCGCTCCACCGATCCCAACCTGCGCGAGCTGTTCAGGCTCTACGGCGCCAGCCGCTCGACCACCTGGTGGAAGCTCGCGCTGCCGTGGGCCGTCCCGAACATCGTCACGGGCCTGCGCATCGCCAGCGGCCTGGCGGTCATCGGCGCCATCGTGGGCGAGTTCGTCAGCGGCTATGCCGGCGAGGATGCGCCGCTGGGCGTCGTCGTGCTCTCGTCGCTTCGCGAAGCACGGACCGACTTGGTCTTCGCTGCGGTGGCCCTGGGCGCGCTCGTGGGCTTTGCGCTCTTTGGTGTCGTGAGCGCACTTGGCTGGGTGCTCATGCGCGGGCGCTCGTGACGCCCCGGCCGCGCCCGCCCACCGCGCCCTGCGATCGCGATCAGGGCTGCGCGTCCAGGTCGAACACACACTCCATCGCTGACCACCACTCACCCCGGCCTGCTGCCGGCACGCGCCGCTGGAACGTGCGCATGAGCGCGTCCCACTCCTGCACGCGAGGCTTCGCCGCATAGGCCTGGTAGTCGCGCGCCGGGTCGAATCCCTCGGGCGCGTCGTAGGTCATGAACAGTCGCGTACCGCTGATCCAGATCCGCATGTTGCGCAGTCCCAGTTCGCGAAGCCCCGCCGCCACCTCGGGCCAAATGCGCTCATGCAGCCGTCGATACTCGGCGATGCGCTCGGGGTCATCGACCAGATCAAGGCATTGGGCAAAGGTCGGCATGCTCGAAGCGTAGTGCTCGGAGCGGCGTCCACACTGCGGCGTCCTCGGAGCGGCGTGCTCGCTGCTTCTTCCTCACGGCGGCGCGCTCGCTGCGCCGTAGACTCGTGCGCATGGCTCCGGTGTTCGACCTGGTCATCGTCACCGCCTCGAACGAGCTGCAGGCGCAGGGATACCGGCTGGAGCTCGCGTGGCGCGCTGAGCGTGGCCACCTGCCCGGCATCGCTGCCACGCATGTCCTCCCCGATCCACTCGGTCGACGTGCCGGCAGCGGCTCAAGCACGCTGCTGGCGATCGACTGGGCCGCACGTCGCTTCGGCGCCACGCGCACGACCGGCATCGCTCGCGCCTTGGCCGGTCGCCGCATCGCGATCGTGCACTGCGGCGGCGACAGCCGCCGGCTGCCGGCCTTCAGTGCGCACGGCAAGGTGTTCGCACCCATGCCGGGCCCGCCCGGTTCCGACGACAGCGTCTTTGCCCGCCTGCTGCGCGATCTCGTCTCGATCGTGCCACGACCGGGCCAAGTGATCGTGGCGGCCGGTGACATGATGCTTGACCTCGAAGGCCGTTCGATCGACCTGTCGGGGCCGGACCTTTCGGTGCTCGTCAGCCCGCAACCATTCTCGCGAGCCCGGCGTCACGGGGTCTTCGTGACCAAGGGCGCGCGCATCACGTCGGCGCTGCAGAAGCCAACGCTTCCCGCTGCGCGAGCGGCCGGCGCGATCGATCGTCACGGCATGTTGCTCGTGGATACGGGCGTGATCGCCTTCAGTGCGTCGACCTGCCAGGCGCTGCTGCGCGCCGCCGGCCCACGGCTCCTGCGGCAGATCGCGCGGGCCGAAGCACCCGCCATCGACCTCTACGACCACCTCATGCGTGCGGCGATGCCGGGACTTTCCCTGCGCGACTTCGCCGCTCCCTACCGGGCCAGCGGCCGGTGGCATGAAGACCTCGCGCGATTGCATCAGGGGCTTCGCGCACGACGCATCGATGCCACGCGCCTGGCGCCGTGCTCCTTCGACCACGCAGGCTCGACGCGCGAGTACCTCGAGCTCCTTGCACGATTCGCCGGCACGCACCACGTCCAACTGCACGCGCGCGCTGCACGACTGCAGCGCGGTGCCGGCCGCACGGCCCTCGTCGACTGCCGGCTCGACCGGGCGCGACTGGGGGGCAGCAACCTGCTGGTCGGGCTGGGTGGGCTGGGCCCGTCGATCGCGCTGCCCAAGGGCTGGTGCGCCTTCGAAGTTCCGCTGCTCGGCCAGCGCGCCGTGCGGGTCCTGCACGGCATCGATGACGACTTCAAGACGGCGCTCGACGACGGGGCCACGCTGGGGGGCCACTCGTTGGCGAAGTTCCTGCATGAACGGTCGATCGACCGAGCCGACGTCTTCGATCCCGGCACGACCCCGCAGAGCCTCTGGACCGCCCGCTTGTGGCCCATCGTCGCCATCAAGAGCGCCGCCCGCGATCCGCGATTGATGGATCGACTGCTCGGCTGGATGATGCGCACCGGCTCGCGTCCGAGTGCCGCGTGGCGCGCGAGCGAGCGCGCCAGTGTCGCGGAGCTTGCCTCCAAGGCGGATGCGCAGGCGATGGTCAAGCATCACCACGCCTGCGTGAGCGCAGCGCTCGTGCATGATGTGCCGGACTGGATCGTGCGGGAGCGCGCGGCCAGCCCCCTGC
>VFQT010003376.1_pt1 | contig 14613 bp, 13 predicted proteins | sample 3512381 | NCBI WGS metagenome assembly VFQT01 (sample SAMN10412376, study PRJNA504923) | tailings metagenome | isolation source: Relicate 2 Philex TSF3 active mining site | place: Philippines: Tuba, Benguet | collected 2017-08-29 | reverse complement strand
CAGTGCGTCGATATGCATGCGATGGAGTAGCGCCACGTCAATGATGGTGCGCACGAAAACCTTGTGCTGAGGTGATGGGGTGGCGGCTGCTGGTGCATCATCAAGCTCGTTGATGATGGGCTGATGCATATGCCGTTCAAGCACCGCTTCGATGCTGTGATCGGTCTGCAGAATCTCATACAGAATCCGCACCGCTTGGGTGCGTGGCTTGAGCCGAGCTTGGCGAGACATGCGTTCCTTAGATGAATAAGTCGGTGACGACGACGGTGACAGTTGCATCGCGTTGGTACATCCTTTGCACGAGGATCTGGACGAGGGCTTGGATGAGCTGGCAGTGCTCGGTCACAGACCGCACCGCTGCGGGCTGGATTACCACATGGCAAGTGATAACAATGGTGTCCCCATCGTCATAGGCCACGACTCCAGACCCGATGGCACACGCAGGTGTGCTGTGATAGGGTGGTGCCGCGGGCTTGACCCCAGGGACATGTGCGATAGCCACACCGATGCGTTGCACCAGTGGTGCCAGTACATGCTGCATTGGATGTGTACGTTGCACGGCTTCCATTCTACTCACAACCATACAACACGTCAAGAATAACCGCATTGCACATAGTATCTGTGATATAATACCACCCGTGGCATTTTCGTGCCACTGTATTTCAGAACGTCGGGCCACTCCAGCCCGTACGCGATTGTCAAGGAGTGATACTCATCATGTCTTTGGAGAAAACCGAAAAGGGCGTTGTCATTGGCAACTTCCAGACGCATGCGACCGACACCGGTTCGCCCGAGGTCCAAATTGCCCTCTTGACCGAGCGCATCAACCAAATCGTTGACCACCTGCGCACGCACAAGCATGATCATGCTACGCGTCGTGGGTTGTTGAAGTTGGTTGGCCGCCGCCGTCGTTTGTTGGCATACCTCAACAAGACCAACCACGCCAGCTACCGTTCGGTAATTGAGCGCTTGGGCTTGCGCCGCTAACCTGGGCCGTATGGCACATGATGCCCTTTGAGTGGTATTGATATGCTGCGGGCTCATGGAATATGACCCGCAGCGTTATCATTTTGGCCCGCAAATCGTACCAACAGGTGCATGCGTAGGAGTTGGGGATTGGAGTATGGGGTTGGCTGTGTTGACAGCATACTCCAGTACCTGACTCCTTGCACCGTATGCTGGGAGGTCCAGCAGAGAAGTGAAGGAACACATGACCGAACGAAACATTGTGAGTGTGAGTGCCGAAATCGCCGGCCGTACGATGACACTCGAAGCCGGCCGCTTTGCCGAGCAGGCCGATGGTGCCGTCACCGTGCGCTACGGCGATACCGTGCTGCTTGCCACCGTTGTGGCAGCAAAGGCTCCACGTGATGGTATCGACTTTTTCCCATTGACTGTCGACTACGAAGAAAAAATGTACGCCGCCGGCAAAATCCCCGGTAGCTTCTTCAAGCGTGAAGGGCGTGCGACGACGACGGCCATTTTGACTGCTCGTCTGACCGACCGCCCCCTGCGCCCCTTGTTCCCCGAGGGCTACTACAACGAAGTCCAGGTCATCATCACCACGTTTTCCATTGACATGGTCAATGACCCGGGCCCGTTGTGCATCGTAGCTGCCTCAGCAGCTTTGAGCATCAGCAACATCCCCTTCTCGGGGCCAGTCGGCGCCGTGACGGTGGGCTTCCTCGATGGCCAGCACGCCATCAACCCAGCCATGGCCGATATGCCAGCTTCACGCCTTGATTTGGTCGTCGCCGGCACCAAAGATGCCGTGTTGATGGTCGAAGCCGGTGCCTTTGAATTGACCGAAGACGAAATGCTCGACGGTGTCATCAAAGGCCACGAGGTCTGCAAGCAACTGTGCGACCTACAACTCGAATTGGTGGCCAAGTGTGGCAAGCCCAAGCTGCCGTTTACCCCACCGGCCGTGGATCGCTCACTCGAAGAATCCATGCTGGCCTGGATGGGCCCACGGTTGCACGATGCCCTGCACGACAGCGACAAATTGGCTCGCCAAGATCGCATGGCCGCGTTGCACGACGAAGTCGTGGCACATTTTTGTGCTGACGAACCTGAAGAAGAGCTCGAAGCTCGCAAAAAAGCCATCAACGCTGCTTTCGAAAACATCGAATACGACGCCGTGCGCAATGCCATTCTCGACAGTGGTACCCGCGTAGACGGCCGTACCACCGAAGAAATCCGCCCCATTAGCGTCGACGTTGGTGTGATTCCACGTGTGCACGGTAGCGGTCTGTTTACGCGCGGTCAGACGCAGGTGTTGACTATCACCACCTTGGGTTCACCTGCCGAAGAACAGCGCCTCGACGATCTCGGCCTCGAGACCAGCAAGCGCTACATCCACCACTACAACTTCCCACCATACTCGACTGGTGAAGTCAAGCGCCTCGGTGCTCCGCGCCGGCGCGACATTGGGCACGGTGCTTTGGCCGAGCGTTCATTGGTAGCCGTGTTGCCGTCCAAGGACGAATTCCCCTACACCATGCGCCTCGTCTCCGAAGTGCTGTCGTCCAACGGGTCATCCTCCATGGCATCGGTCTGTGGTTCGAGCATGTCGCTCATGGATGCCGGTGTGCCCATCAAGCGCCCAGTAGCCGGTGTCGCCATGGGGTTGATTACCAGCAAAGACGGCAAGTGGCAGGTGCTGACCGACATCCAAGGCATCGAAGACCACCTCGGTGACATGGACTTCAAGGTGGCCGGTACCACCGAGGGCATCACCGGCTTGCAGATGGACATCAAGACCACTGGTATCACCTACGACATTATGAAAGTGGCCTTTGAGCAGGCACGTAAGGGCCGCATGTTCATCCTCAACAAGATGAATGATGCTATCACTCAGGCCCGTGAAGACCTGTCGCCCACTGCTCCACGTATCATCACGTTGCAGATTCCGGTCGACAAAATCGGCGCTTTGATTGGCCCTGGTGGCAAGACCATCCGTGGCATCATCGAGAGCACCGGTGCTACCGTGGATGTCGAAGACGATGGGCGCGTATTCGTGACTACTGCTGACGGTGATGCCGCCAAGAAGGCAGTCGGCATGATCGAAGGCCTCACCCGCGAAATCAAAATCGGTGATGTCTTCCTCGGCAAAGTGGTCAGCATCAAACCCTTTGGCGCATTCGTCAACCTGACCCCAGGTAAAGACGGTATGGTGCACATCTCAGAGCTCGACGTCAACCGTGTCAACGTCGTCGAAGACGTCGTCAATATCGGTGATGAAGTCAATGTGATGGTCATCGATGTTGATTCAAATGGCAAGGTCAGCTTGTCACGGCGTGCGATTATGACTGGCGAAAGCCCCGAAGACCGCCGCAGTGCTGGTCGCCCACCCCGTGAAGATCGTGGCGCCCCCCGTAGCGATCGCGGTGGCGACCGTGGTGGGGATCGTGGCGGTGACCGCGGTGATCGCCCACGCCGCCGCCCGTAGTCGTCTCATCACGTCCCACGAAGCGTGCTATAGTACCCACAGGGAGCCATCTGGCCCCTGTGGGTATTGTTTTGAGCATAGCAAGGGAGTACCGCATATGACGACCGCTTTTGCAGGGCGCATGGCTCGTGTTCAACCGTCGGCAATTCGTGAATTATTGCAACTCGGCGATAATCCCAACGTGATTTCGTTCGGAGGTGGCTATCCAGACGCCAATTTGTTCCCCTACGAGGAGTTATGTGCGGTAGCCGAGACGGCTCTGATTAGAGATGGCGCATCGTCACTACAGTACACGTCAACCAACGGTACTCCAGCACTGCGTGGTTTGATTGCTCAGCGCATGACGGCTCAGGGTACGCCCGTCAACGCCGATGATGTGCTGATTACCCACGGCGGCCAACAAGGCCTCGATCTTGTCGCCAAACTCTATCTCGATCGTGGTGATGTCATCATCACCGAAAATCCGACGTTTTTGGGCGCCATGATTGCCTTCAACCCCTATGAGCCCCAGTATGTGGGTGTCGAAATGGACGATGATGGCATGGACATGAATGCCCTCGAGCATGCCCTCAAGCACACCGCCAATGTCAAATTCATCTACACGGTGCCGGATTTCCATAATCCGACTGGTGTGACGATGAGCCTGGCCCGTCGGCAACAGCTCATTGCCCTCGCCAACCAGTACAATGTGATGATTATCGAAGATACCCCCTACCGCGAAATCCGTTTCGCAGGTACAGAGTTGCCCACGCTCAAGAGCCTCGATACCGAGGGGCGTGTGGTATATGTGGGCACATTTTCGAAAATCCTGGCCCCTGGCCTACGTATCGGTTGGACGGTAGCCACACCGGCCATCACGCGCCAACTGGTGTTGCTCAAGTTGGCTGCTGACACGCAAACCAGCACGCTCAATATGAATATCGCCTCGTTGTTTATGCAGGAATACGACATCGAAGCACACATTGCCACATTGCGCACTCAGTACCACCGCAAGTGCACGGTGATGCTCCAGACCATGCAAGAGACCTTCCCAGACACAGTCCGCTGGACCACCCCCACTGGTGGGTTGTTTACGTGGGTCACCTTTGCCGAAGGCTTCGATGCCGCTGATTTCATGCGGCATCAGCTCTTGCCCAAAGCCAATGTGGCCTATGTGCCCGGTGAACCGTTTTTCGCAGTGAATCCTCAGAAACATCACGCTCGTGTGAATTTTTCGTCACAAACCGAAGCCCGCATCGTTCAGGGCATTAGTGCCATGGGCCAGCTGTTGCGTGGCTAGCCGATAATCGCGTGTTGCACTGCCGCGAGGTCGCTGAGGTCTGCGAGTACGGCGTCGGGGCTGTGGGCCGCCAAATCTGCCACACTAAAAGGGCCTGTTGCCACTGCCACGGTACGGGCCCCATGGGCTTTGCCACAGGCGATGTCGTTGGGGGTATCGCCGATGATGACGAGGTCTGCCCCTTGTAATGAATGCCCGAGGTGCGTATGTGCGCGTTGCAAGGCAAAGCCCGGAAGCTCGACTCGGTGCCGATGGTCACTGCCATAGGCGCCGAGTTGCATGTCAATATACGGTAGCAGGTTGGTGAGTTGCAGTTTGAGCTCAGCCACGGCCTGCATGTTGCCCGTCAACACCGATTGCGCGATACCAGGCTGATGCTGGAAGTATGCCAGGGCGGCAGGTACCCCCTCGAGTACGCGCCCACGCTCGGCCATTTCGGTGCGCCGTACCGTCAGCTCGGCCATATAGGCCTGTGCGAAATCACCGAGTTTGGCGACGAGCGTCTCAGGGTCGTGTTCGGCAAAGGTCTCGATGATGATTTGTTGGTCAGTCTTGCCAGCGTATTCACGGCGATCGTTACTCGATGGTCGGCCATAAATGGTTGTCATAGCGGCGCGCATGGCTTCACCAGCCACTCCTCCGCTGTACAGTAATGTGCCATCAATATCCCACAAAAGTAATCGCATGTGGTGGGCTCCTTCGTTTGTGTGCAACGCGATTTAGAGGCCGCCAAAGTAGCGTAATGCTAGGCGGATGCGGTCGTCGATATTGGGTGAAGCGTCAGCTGGGATGTTGACCACTGCCGCATTGGCTTCGGCCGCACTATACCCCAGCCCCACCAGGATGTCGATGAGCTCGCTGTCGGGTGATGTGCTACCACCAGTCACATCACCGGCTGCTCCCATTTTGCCTTTGAGTTCGAGCACCATGCGTTCAGCTGTTTTGCGCCCGATCCCGGGCACTTTGCTGAGGCGCGTGATATCGCCACTTGCGAGTGCCAAGCGTAAATCGTTGGGGCTCAGGCTCGACAGGAGGTTGAGGGCGACTTTGGGGCCAATGCCACTGACTGCCAACAGCTGCTCGAAGAGTGCGCGTTGTGCCAGAGTTTCGAATCCATACAGCGTCTGCGCGTCTTCGCGGATGACGTGGTAGGTGAAAAAGCGCACTTGATCGCCGTCAGTGTGTTTGGCGAGCAAGGGTTTGGGGAGTGTGACGAGATAGCCGATGCCGCCAGCCTCGACAATGACCGATTCCCCAATGGTGGCGCTGATGATGCCGCTGACGAGTGCAATCATGGGCATGCTCCTTGTCAAACAAAAAACCCGGCCACGGATGGCCGAGTCGTGTAATGGAGCGGGAGACGAGATTCGAACTCGCAACCCTCTGCTTGGGAAGCAGATGCGCTACCATTGCGCCACTCCCGCTCATTGCCTTCTATTGTAGCCGGTGCACCTGCCGCTGTCAAATGAAATCGTTGGTGCGAATAGTCTCAAGGATGTGTTCGAGTTCGCGGCAGTGTTGTTGCCACGAGTACTTGGCGACTACTCGCTCGCGCCCGGCCTGGCCGAGTTGTGCCGCATATGCGGGGTCATCGATGAGCCTCTGAATGGCGTCTGCAAGTGCTGTGGCATCGCCCTCGGGTACGAGCAATCCTTCGTGTTGGTGGCGCACAATGGTGTTGAGCGGCGTGATGTCGCTGGTGACCACTGGCAGCCCACTCGCCATGTATTCGTGGACTTTGAGCGGAGACCAAAAAAAGCCTGCCGCTTGTAGGGCTGGGTGCTTGCTGGTGTCGAACGGTGCCACGCCAATGTCGGCTGTCTGGAGCAACTCGGGCATACGTTCGTAGGGCTGCATGCCGAGGAATTCAATGGCAGGGTGCCCATTAGCGAGCGCCTGTACCTCGGCGAATTGTGGCCCATGCCCCACAAAGCGAAAGCGCGCATGCACGCCGCGCTCGATGAGGATGCGCGCCGCCTTGACGGCGTGGTCGACTCCGTGCCATGCGCGGAACGACCCCACAAAGATGACCACTGGTGTGTGGCCATCTGGGCGTAGGTATGACCGTGGCTGGAAGCGTTCGACGTCGGCTCCCCATGGATGTTCGTGGATGCGGGTACGATCAATGCTGGCTGGGACCGTGGTGTGTAATGGCGTCACAATGGCATCTGCCCAGCGGCACTGCAGGGTGGCCCAGCGTTGCAGTGGCGACCCTAATGCGTCGTCGATGCGTCGTTTGCGCACACTCGGTGGATCCACAATGAGTGCGTTGACTTCAAGTAAAGTAGGGAGACGATACCTGCGGGCTGCAAGCATGCCAGCCCCAGCCAGATTGTAGTAGCGTTCCATGATGACATCGGGTTTGAGTGTACGCACCAAATGCATGATGGCGGGCGTGCTCAGCAACGACAACGCCTTGGGGATGTCAATATGATGAATGACAAAGCCGTGCCATGCGAGCGGTGTTGGAGCCCACAAGTGTGTGATGTTGAATCGCCCCTCGTGAGTGACCGCCACGACATGCACGGTGTGCCCCAGAGACGCCAAGCCCCGGGCGACTTCGAAGGCATGTGTAGAGCCTCCAAGCGACCCGGGGAGAGGGATTCCACTGGCAATGTAGAGAATATTCACGATCGGTTACATGCGCTCGTAGCGTTCCAAATCAAGCACAATGCACAAGGCACCTTCGGCGACACCACCCACGATTTGTTGGGCTTGCGTGACTGCCGTGTCTTCGACACCCACCAACAAGGTGGTGTTGCCACGGCGCAAAAAACCACCGCTTGAGGCCAGGCGGGTCACGCGAAAACTTTGTTCGACGAGCGCATCGACGGCTGCGTCAGCAACGGAATCGTCGGTAACGAAAACAAGCAGCTTCATGGTGAACTCCTTTATGTGTGAGTGCCGGCGTTGCGGATGCGCTGTGTCATGGGCACGGTGTAAGCGTGGCAAATGGCAATTGCAACTGCGTCAGCGGCATCGTCTGGACGGATAATCGCTGGTAACTTCAAGGTAAGTCGAACCATCTCTTGCATCTGGCGTTTGTCGGCGCCCCCATATCCCGCAACGGTTTGTTTGACAACAATGGGTTTGTACTCGTAGATACTCACCCCTGCTTGTGCAAGTGCCAGCAACGCAACCCCGCGTGCTTGCCCGACGGTGAGAGCCGTGGTGACGTTTTTCGAGAAAAACAACTCCTCGACGGCCCCTTCTTCGGGCTGGTATTCACGAATGCACTGCTCCAAACCGGCATAGAGGATGCGTAGTCGCTCGGGCTGGGGCATGCCTGCAGGTGTCGTGAGTGCGCCACACCCGAGCATGGTCAGATTGCTACCGTGTTGCTCGACTACACCCCACCCCATGATGGCTGTGCCGGGATCAATGCCGATGATACGCATTAGGCTTCAGCAAACTGCTCGGCCACTTCATCAGTGATGTCGAGATTGCTATAGACCTTCTGGACGTCGTCGAGATCTTCGAGCTTGTCGATGAGACGCAATGCCTTGAGAGCCTCACTCACTTCTGCTTGCATCTGCGTCTTGGGACGCATGGTCTTTTCAACGTTGGTGATGGTGAAATTACTCTGGGCTAGTACCTCACGCACGGTGATAAGTTGCTTGAAATCGGTGTAGATCTCGAGAATGTCGTCGTTGACGACTACATCATCGGCCCCAGCATCGATGGCCATCATCATGGCTTCTTCGGGGTCAATGCCACTGCCACTCAAGTCCACAGTAATCAGACCGTGCAAATCAAACATCCAACTGACTGAACCCAACTCACCCAGACTACAGCCGGCTTTGGTGAAAGCGGCCCGAACCTCGCCAGCAGTGCGGTTGCGGTTGTCGGTGGCAGCTTCGATGATGATGGCTACACCACCAGGAGCGTACCCCTCGTATTGCACTTCCTCGAGCTGTGATTCGTTGCCCTTGCCCATGCCGCGATCAATGGCACGCTGAATGCTATCGGCTGGCATGTTACTGCCACGGGCACGATCGACCGCAATCCGCAAACGGAAGTTCATATCGGGATCCCCGGACCCACCTTCGCGGGCGGCAATGGTGATATCACGGGCGAGTTTGGTGAAAAGTTGGCCACGTCGCTGATCAAGTACACCTTTTGCACGGCGAATCGTGTGCCATTTGGAATGTCCGGACATACGTATTTACCTCAAAATGACAACATAATGCGTTTATTATAGCACAGGGGTGAGCGTTGGTATACCCTTTTGAGGTGGTATTCTGATATGAGCACATGAATATGGTGCAAAAAAACGGTGCAATCCACTTCTGTGGATTGCACCGTCCGTACGCAGTACGGATTAATTTTGCACAGACTCGATCAGACCATTGGTCTGGCGTACACGGGCAACCAAGCCATGCAAACGCTCGCCATCGACCGATTCATACTCGATGAGGGCGTTCGCCATGTCGTCAAGGACATCGCGATGCAGATTCAAGATCTGGCGAGTGCGCTCATAAGCGTCAGCCACGATACGATGCACTTCAGCGTCGATTTTGCGCGCCACGTCTTCGCCGTAGTTGCGCTGTTCGCTGATTTCGCGACCGAGGAAGATCATTTCTTCCTTTTCGCCGAATGCAATAGGACCGAGCGATGGGCTCATGCCGTAGCGAGTCACCATGGAGCGAGCGATGCGTGTTACCTGTGTGATATCACCCGAAGCACCAGTGGTGACTTCTTCGATACCAAAGATAATCTCTTCGGCGACACGGCCACCCAAGGCAGCTACCAGCTGTGCAGTGAACTGCGAAGCAGTGGTGTAGCGCAAGCTGTCTTCTTCGGGCAGGAAGAGGGTGTACCCACCAGCACGCCCACGAGGAATGATGGTGACCTTCTGGACCATGTGTGACTTCGACATACCAGCAGCGGCAATGGCGTGACCAGCTTCGTGGTAGGCCACCAGCAACTTCTCGCGGTCGGTCATGACGCGGCTACGACGCTCTGGACCACCCAAGGCCACACGCTCAACAGCGTCGGTCAATTCGATTTGACCGATTTGCTTCTTGGAGCGACGGGCCGCCAAAATTGCGGCTTCGTTGATGACATTGGCCAGATCAGCACCCGAGAAACCAGGTGTCAACTTGGCGACCACGCTCATGTCGACATCATCGGCAAGTGGCTTGCCCTTGGTGTGTACATGCAATACGGCCACGCGACCCTTCATGTCGGGGGCGTCGAGCACCACCTGGCGGTCGAAGCGACCGGGACGAATCAGGGCTGGGTCAAGTACGTCAGGGCGGTTGGTCGCAGCAATCACGATGATGTTGGTGTTGGAGTCAAACCCGTCCATTTCGACCAAGATTTGGTTGAGGGTCTGCTCACGCTCGTCGTGCGAGCCACCAAGACCAGCGCCACGCTGGCGACCGACAGCGTCAATTTCGTCGATGAAGATGATACATGGGGCATTGCGCTTGGCCTGATCGAACAGGTCGCGCACACGTGATGCACCCACACCCACGAACATTTCGACGAACTCAGAGCCGGAAATCGAGAAGAACGGCACGCCTGCTTCGCCAGCTACGGCGCGTGACAGCAGTGTCTTACCGGTTCCTGGAGGACCGACCATCAGCACACCACGGGGGATGCGCGCGCCGAGTGAGGCAAATTTGTCGGGGAACTTCAAGAACTCGACGATTTCGGTGAGGTCTTGTTTGGCTTCTTCTTGGCCGGCGACGTCAGCAAATGTGACGCTGGGCTTGTCACCTGAGAACATGCGCGCACGGCTTTTGCCGAACGACATGGCCTGGTTATTGGAGCCCTGTGCCTGCCGCATAAAGAAGACAAAGAACCCGATCATCAAGAATACGGGCAGCAATACGCCCAGTACGTTGAAGAGGCCGCCCCAGGCTGGAGCTGCACCAATTTTGACATCAACACTGTCGAGAGGGACACCAGCCTGCACCAACAATGTGGTGATGCTGTCGCCAGATTCGATGCGTGAACGAACAGGAGTGCTTTCACCGACATAGCGCACGGTGATTTCACTGCTGCCTGACTGTACCTCAATGCGCTCGACCTTACCTGCTTTGGCATCGGCGAGCACCGCATAAATGCCTCGTTCCTCGCTGACGGTTTGGGCGCCGCTGAAGTAATTGAAGAATAATGCAAGCGCTGCCACGAGGATGATGAGGTAGACGAAACTGTTTTTGAGCCAGCGGTTTTCGCCCATATCTCTTCACAATCTAGGAGATGGCACTCCGGATTAGGTGTGCTCCGGTGTTTTAAGAGGGGAACACGCTACGACTAATCAGTAGTAGTACTCTGATTATAGCATTGACATTTTTGTGGGGGCAAGACAGAAAAGATGATAGTTTGCTAACTCTTATGCTTTTCTAATAGCGCAACGAGACATCCGCAGGCCACAGACTGGATGGAAACACCACCCAGTCTGACGGCGTACCAATTATTCGTGCGTGTAGACGATGGGTTTGAGGACACCGATGTACGCCAAGTTACGGTATTTTTCGGCATAATCAAGGCCATAACCGACCACGAACTCATTGGGGATGTCGAAGCCCAAGTAGTCGACTTCGAGGGTGACGGTTGGGTCGCGCCGTGCCGGTTTGTTGAGCAGTGTACAGATGCGCATACTGGCCGGCTCGCGTTGCATCAACTGGGCATGCAAGTACGACAATGTCAGACCACTGTCGATGATGTCTTCGATGATGAGCACGTGCCGCCCGGCAATGTCCATGTCCAAATCTTTGAGGAGGCGTACCACACCGGTGCTGTGTGTGCCACTGCCATAGCTTGAAGTCGCAATGAAGTCAATTGCAACATGCATGTCGATATGTCTGATGAGATCCATCATAAACATGGTGCAGCCTTTGAGGACGCCGATGACTACCAAGTCGCCCAGTGGCGCATAGTCTTGTGAGATGAGTGCTCCGAGTTCGCGGATACGTTGTTGGATTTGGGTCTCTGACAGAAGCACGGTCTCGATATCGTGATGCATAGTTACTCCCACACGCAATTGTTTGCTCTGTATCATACCTGATTCTGGGCTATGCTGCAGAGGAGTGCCGGACTACCGACACGTGCCACGTGTTCGGGGGCAGTCCGTACACCGGGTATCCACACGACGTCATCTGCATGGACCACCAACGGCCAATTGCCACGGGCTGATGCGGGGATTTTGGCGTCAACCATGACGTCTTGGATGCGCCGGCGTTGCTGATGCCCAATGGAAATGCGGTCTCCGGCCTGGCGTGTACGCAGAGTATAGGCGTTGCCAAGTGGTAATGGGATGCGCCATGGTGTACTAGCAGGAGCCTGGGATGTGAGCGTGCAGGTGAGCGTGTAGGCGCCACAGGCGACCACGAGTTGCTCATACAGTGGCTGTGCGGTGCCAAAAAACTGCAGCTTGTTGGCAGTGGATGAGAGTGGCTGTGCGGCAATGACCACACCATCAGGGTGGAGCCCGACTTGGAAGGGCTGCGGTGGTGGCGTGTGCAGTCCGTGGCCGTGGAGTAGACTGGCTCGAATCGATTCGATGTGATCCCAACTGAGATCGCGTAGATGGTGGTAGTGCTGTAGTAGTGCCATGCGAATGGCGGTGCGTTGCAGGGCCACGGGCAGGGCTTGGAGTGGTTGGCGCAGTAGTAGTGTGCCGTGTTGGTATGGTGTCGTCAGCAGGTGCCATTGTTGGGTAAGCACGTGGCGCAGCGCATCTTCTTGGTCGGCCATGTGTTGGGCAGTGCGTGCCAGAATGAGGTTGAGATTGGGCTGTTCGGCACGGAGCTGCGGCAAGATGTCGTGGCGCATGCGTACTCGTTGAGCGCTGCGTTTGTGGTTGCTAGGGTCGTCGGTGGGGGTGAGGTGATGCACGCGGCAGTAGTCGGCGATGATGGTGCGGTCGATGTCGAGCAGTGGGCGGGTGAGCAGGGCTTCGCCCTGCGGCAGGTCTGTAGGTGCCCACTGCTGCCACGGAATTTGTGGGCGCATCCCGGCTAGCCCAGTGCTACCACTCCCACGGAGGAGGTGCATGAGCACGGTTTCGGCTTGGTCATCGCGAGTATGGGCCACGAGCACTTGCTGGGCGTGTGTGGCAAGCGCACACATGGCCAGGTGCTGATAGCGCACCAAGCGACTGGCCGCACTGCTATTGGGATGTGGCATGAGTTGCGGCACAGCGACATATGCGATGGTGTGTGCGACACCGAGTTGTTCGGCCGTCTGACGCACAAACTGTGCTTCAGCGGCAGACTGATCCCCGCGCCAGCCGTGATCGAGGTGGAAGACATGCAGGTGCGCCGTCGGTACGATGCGACTGAGGGCGACGAGTAGGGCCAACGAGTCGGGCCCCCCCGATACGGCTACGACAAGTCGTTGGGTCGTGAATTCTGGCCAACGGTGGTGCAGGTGATGTTCGAGTACATGCATGGTGTCCTACTGTTGTGCGACGACATCCAACGAAATGACAAAGAGCTGTTGTTGAGTTTGCGGTTGCACCGTGGCGAGCACAGGGAACGCGATGGTTGGTTCGCTCCATCCAATCAAGAGTGCAGTTGTGGGGGGGAAGGTGGTTACCGCACCACAAGGCCCGAATATGCTTTCGTAGATGTTGTACCGATTGATGGCGTCGACGGGTGTACGGGTGATGTCACAAGGGAATTCGATTGTGGTGGTAGCAGGGGGGATTTGGGTCGGCTGTGTAGCGACAACATCAGAGAGCGGGTAGAACACCTCCCCGTACAAGATGCCGGCTTCGGTCAGCGTGACCCCTGGCGTGGTGACGGTGATGCTCCCGCGCAATGTGGTATCGTCGTCGCTGCTGAGGTCGCTGACGACGCCGAGAGCTGGCACCGTATGGTCAGCGACCATGTAGCGTACTGCCCCAATCGCACTGTCAATGGCAATCTGCTGGGTATCGTCGCTCAACCGGGTGATGGTCAGTGTGTCGTCGTTGAAGACACGCGTCCCGTCGCTGGCAGGGACGTCGAGCTGATACTCCTGGCGAAACGGTGTGTAGAAGGCCGTGTTGATATGTGCGAGAGCTTGAGGAGCGCTGGCGTGTTGTTGGATGATGGCGAGCTGATAGAGGAGTGCCGAGCTGCCACGGCGCACATTGGCGTAGGTGATAAGTGACAGACTCACGACGAATGCCAGCCCCATAATCACAAACCAGGCCTGATGCAGGCGGTTCCGTCGTTTGAGGATGTGATAGGTGATTGGGCCGATCAGCGCAACATAGAGCACAATCAGGACCAGTAGCGCAAAGGGATCTGGGCGTTGCAGTGAAGAAATCACCAGACCGGCTATGAGGGGTTCTGCGTTGATGTAGGTGCTGGACTGGCCGATAGGGGATACCAGTGATGGATAGCGCGGATCGAGGATGGTATTCCAGAACCAAGTCTGACCATCCCACCCTTGAATGGAGGCAAAATCGAGGCTGTACTGATAGACACTGCCACGCCCATACGGGGCACTCCACAGTACCGCATTATCGGGGAATACGGGTGTGGCCTGCGGGGTGAGTGGCGTGACTTGGGGCACGGCGATAGCGTCAGGCCATGCGACAGGGGCGTCTTGTGGGAGCCGTGCGGGGGTAGTCGTCATACTGGTAATCCGGAACACGGCGATGTCTTGTAGCGGGCCAGCGGCATCACCGGCCAGCACCAAAAACCCCCCCAGCGCAACCCACAACCGAATAGCGTCAGCCTGTGCGGCCGTGAGTTGTTGTGGTTGCGCCACGAAGAGTGTGGTGATGCCCTGTAGCGCCAAAGCCGTACTAGGGAGCTCGCGGTTGGGGATGACCCGGAATGTGCGTTGATTGCTCATCGAGTCGTTGGTATTGGCGAGTGATTGCAGCGTATTGGCATCATCGCTCACAATGACGTGCAGTGGGGCAGTCACGGGCATG
>VFQT010003375.1_pt1 | contig 14614 bp, 10 predicted proteins | sample 3512381 | NCBI WGS metagenome assembly VFQT01 (sample SAMN10412376, study PRJNA504923) | tailings metagenome | isolation source: Relicate 2 Philex TSF3 active mining site | place: Philippines: Tuba, Benguet | collected 2017-08-29 | reverse complement strand
CAGGTGAAAACCCTTCCGTTCATCGCCACATATACACCGGGCGGTAGGGTCTGCACGAACGCAAGGGCACTTCCCAGATTGAACAATCCATCGGAACTGCCGAACTTGTAGGGAATCATCGCACCGGTCAGCACGATCGTCTTTCCGATCGACCTGCCCGCCAATACCCTGGCCGTCTCCGCCATCGTATCGGTCCCATGGGTGATGACGATCCGATCATCCTCCGAATGCCGGCACTGCTCAACGATCAGGTCACGGTCAGCCTCCGTCATGTCCAGACTGTCGATCATCATCAGCGTGCGGATCCTGACATCGAGGCGGCTCCTGCCCAGACGGAGCATCTCGGACAGATGTGTATCCTTGAAGAACAAGGTGCCCGTCAACTCATTGTACTCCTTGTCGAAAGTGCCGCCTGTTACAAATATGCTGATCGACATGGTCCGGTATTTCTGCAAAAATAGAAAAGGCGGAACATACGTTCGATCCGTATGCCCCGCCCGGACCTTGCTGACAAATATTCCCGGTTACGGATTCAGCCAGGAAAAAATAATACCGGCCACAAAAGCCTGAAGAATGCCATAGACCAGCCAGGTCAGCACCAGTATCAAACTCAGGTTCATCGCACTGTAGGTCATCCATAGAACAGGTACCATCGCCACCACACCATACACCAGGGCAACCTCAAAGGCTCTGAGGATATTACTCCCGGTGAACACATCCTTGTAACGTTCCCAAAACCATTTCAGGGCAAAACTCACCACAAAAGGATGCACATAGAACATCCAGTCGGTTGATGCATCCGACCATCTGAACATATCACTCCAGTAAAGTTCCGCCAGGTCCGGGAAGAATTTGACCTGCAGGAAAAACAACAGCAGACTAAGTATCAGCAGGACAACCCCCGCTGTAAGTCCTGCAATGATCGCTTTTTTCATATTTGTGTATTGATGGGTTTAGGAAGGGATGACTAACCGGCACGCCGGAAAAACAAGTCCACATTGACTTTCAACTCCTCATTGATCCTGATCATTCCCGCCATCTTACTCGGTGGCTCCAGTTTGAAATCGGAAAACATGAGCTCCTTACGCCCGGAGAGATGCAACAATCTCCCCGATGCCTGATGACTGACTTCAAACCACAGATCGATCCGCTTGGTCCGACCCGCAAGTTCTATGTCCACAATACCTCTGATGCGTTGCGAAGCAGTGATCGGAAACGGGTCGTCCAATGACACGAAGTGGATCTTCATGTGCTCATACTCAGGATACTTCAACGTCTTTCGAAGATCTGAAGTGATGAATCGATGCCTGCAATCGATCTCTCCCACATCGATGTGGATCGTACACTGCCGGAATCGAAGCCGGCGCGTATTCCCATCCGGATACATGCGCAGCGTATCACAATGCAGATACTTCCTCACCGCACAACTGAACGTGTTCACATTCGAACTGCCATCAATGACCAGCCGACTCCCCGACTCAACCACCCAGGTCGTCGGAACGCTTGTACTCGGCTGAAATCCCAGCAGCAGAAAAGAGCACATGAACAACAACCCTTTCATAAGAGACCTGATTCACATGAGTTGAGATGAGTATGAAAGCCGGGTCCCCTGTCAGAAAACCCGGCTTTTCGATCGGTGTTTCTCACATCAGAAGCCTACGACAGCTTCTACAACAAGACCATTGAATCTGCCGCCAGCCAGATGATCACTGGTGGGAAAGTCAACATATTTCTGGTTAACGAGCTCCATCTTCGCAAGTACATTACGCGTGACGAACCATCCGGCGGCCAATGCTGTCCGATTGACCGTGATATCCTGAGTGAAGGCAGCACCGGCGGGACGACCCTTCACTGTATTGTACTTAGCTCCGATGAAGACCTTTTCCTGGGCACCAAAACGATACACACCCTCTATTGCCGTTTGATTGAACGTACGCTTCGTGGTCTCGGTCTTCGAACGACCTTTCGCATTTTCCAATGTGCCGAACACCTCGAATCCCCCATATTTCATGAATACGTTGAACATCAGGGCATTCACTGTTTTGTTGAAGCCGGGATTGAAACGACCAGATGTGTACATGGCCGTATATGCCGGAACTGCCGTTCCGTAGGGAACCTTGACCATCACATTCTGATAATTTGAACCCGTACGGTCTCCACTGTAGAGCGTCAATCCACTGCCGGCAGAACTGCTGTTGGTATAGTAACTACCGGTTACGCGTAACCGAAGATCATCCGTGAGCTGCTTATCAAATCCACCCTTCAAAATGAGGGAAGGGTTGCGATTGGTGTTCGGATCCGCTGCGGTAGGATAAGTAGAATCGACATGACCTTTGATCATACCATTCGTTACACCGATCATACCAATGAGCCCATTTTTCTGGAGATAAACCTCTCCGCCAATTTCAGTGGCAAAAGCATCCATGATGTTCTGCTCCATGAAGGGCGAGTACAAGGTGTGACCTCCGTCCGGACGCCTGAAGTGCGCATCACCGTAATTGACCTCAAAGTGTCCGACCTTGATCGTAGTGATCTTCATCAGATCATCCCAGAATTTTCCTTTGAAAGGCAGTTTGTCGAACTGAATGAAACCACCCTTCACCCAAGCTTCGTTGTGGTGTCTGGCAGACAAATATGTGGTAAGATTCAAACGAATGCCGTCTGCCAGTTGAACGTCCGTGTAAAGATTTGCCTGGGCCGTCATGAAACCTGACTGCAAAGCAAAAAGCTTGTTCGTGGACTGATAACCGGTGGCCAGCTTGTTCTCATGCTTCAAACGCTGGAACTGCTGCGTAAAGCCTGCACCAAATCGTACTTTGAATCCCTGGAAGGTTACATTATCCTTCGGCGTCTCAAACACGTTGATACCACGCTGATCATAATAACGGAAGTTCTGAAGACTGTCATAGTTATTCAGTACTTCCTTTACTGTGCTGCTACCCTGACCAATGCTCACATTCGAAAGGATCATTCCACCCAGGAGCAGGATCGCAGACTTGCTGAGATGAACTCGTTTCATAACACTCATTTTGATTTGATTAAAAAGTTGTTTTAAAGGAGTTATTGCGGTTTTACATTCATATTGAATTTCACGGTTACGTCCGGACTCGTCTTGATCGCCCCTAGCATGATGCTGATGGCCTTGACATTATAATCGGTCGTCTTCAATTTCTGAGCACCATCAATGGTTACACTCCGATCGGCATTCACCCTGAGCGTCGCAGTAAGCACTACATCCCTGGTCCCATTGGATATATTCAACTTTCCGGGTACCGACACTGCATAGATACCTGTGCCGGAAGGCTTGACCGTACCGGCTGCACCGGTGAATCGAATGGTTGGATGATCTTCGGCATTCATGGCCTTATAGGCGTTATTGTCCATCTGACTTCCATGCTTGCTTTTCAACGTATTGACATGGATCAGATACTCTACGCCACCGATCGCTGTCAGCTTACCGACCGGATCAAGGGTCAACTGCATGGTACAAGCAGCCTTGGGAGATATCAATTCCCAATCGTGAATGTTGGACGTACCCTCAATCACGGTATTCACCGTCTGCGTTCCATATTTGACCTGTGCTGTAAGCGAGAAGGAGAGGAACAAACAACTTAATGATATTTGGACCAGTATAGTCCGCCTGTAAATGGTCGGTAGATTCATCTGTTTGATGTTTTAGGGTGCTTACATTACTAATATTTACCCCTCAAAAATATTCCCGACCAATTCGGTAGAATATGATCTGTACTTGCCTGCTTTGTGATATTTGTTACAGAGAAATATGACCTGAGTCATCATTGAAGAACTGTGTAGAAATGAACAATAGGCGTGTACAAAAAAGGTCGCCTGAAAAGGCGACCCGTGAGTCAAACTAAAAACCAAAACCCAACTTATATGGACAGGGCAGCCTGAGCAGCGGCAAGCCGCGCGATCGGTACCCTGAAAGGCGAACAACTTACATAGTTCAAGCCCATCCGCTGGAAGAATTTTACACTCTCCGGATCACCACCATGCTCTCCACAGATGCCAACTTTGAGTTTCTTTTTGGTCTGACGACCACGCTCCGTTCCCAATCGAACCAGTTCCCCAACACCCTCCTGATCGATGCTTTGGAAGGGATCTTCGCTCAGGATCTTCTGATCCAGATAATTTGGAAGGAACCCGCCGATATCATCGCGGCTGAAACCAAAACTCATTTGTGTCAGATCATTCGTTCCGAAACTGAAAAAATCCGCATGTTCTGCCATCTGGCCAGCCATCAGGGCCGCGCGCGGGATCTCGATCATGGTACCAAATAAATATGGGATCTTCTTCACCCCCTTCGCCGCACACACTTCAGCATAAACCCGATCCACGATCTGTTTCTGGTGCACCAGCTCGTTGGATGTGCAGGTTACCGGGATCATGATCTCCGGAAAAGCCTTCTTGCCCGACTTGTTCAACTCTGCGGCCGCTTCCAGAATGGCACGTACCTGCATCTCTGTGATCTCAGGATAACTGATGCCGAGGCGAACCCCTCTGTGACCCAGCATGGGATTGTTTTCATGCAAAGACAATACCCGTCGCCTCAGGATGCTGACACTGATGCCCAGTTCCTTGCTTAGTTCATGCAGCCTGGCAGGATCATGCGGCACAAATTCATGTAATGGCGGATCCAGCAAGCGGATCGTGACCGGATGGCCACTCATTACCTTCATGGTATCCTTGATGTCCTGCTTCACATATTTGAACAACTCATTCAATGCCGTTCTACGTTCCTTTTCCGTCTTGCTGACGATCATCTTGCGCAACAGGAACAACGGCTTTTCGCTGCCCTCTCCGTAGAACATATGCTCGGTCCTGAATAATCCGATACCCTCAGCACCGAATGAAAGAGCCGTGGCCGCATCATGCGCGGTATCCGCATTGGTACGCACACCCATCACCCTGTGCTTGTCCACCAGTTTCATGAAATCACGATACGAGGTGTTCTTGTTCAGGTCAATGTCCACCAACGGCAATACACCCTCATACACCAGACCTTTCGATCCGTTCAGACTGACCCAGTCCCCCTCATGAATGACTTGTCCTGACCTGGTCTTGAATGTGCGGGTCTCAGGATGTATCTCAATGTCTCCACAGCCCACTATGCAACACTTACCCCAACCACGGGCGACCAGTGCCGCATGGGAGGTCATCCCTCCCTTCGTGGTCAATATGGCCTGCGACTTATGCATGCCGTCAACATCCTCCGGAGAAGTCTCCTCCCGAACCATGATCACCTGCTCACCACGGGATGCCCATTCCACCGCATCTGCAGAAGTGAACACCACCCGACCTTTCGCGCCGCCCGGCCCCGCCGGCAAACCCTTGGCGATCGGTTTATTCAATATTTCAGCGTCCGGATCCAGCATCGGGAGCAGCAACTCCACGAGCTGGTTGGGTGCTACCCGACCGATCGCCGTTTTTGCTGAGATCAGTTTCTCCCGGTACATCTCGACGGCCATTCTGACTGCAGCGACACCATTCCGCTTCCCCACCCTACATTGCAGCATGTAAAGCTTTCCGCGTTCGATGGTGAATTCCAGATCCTGCATATCCTGGTAATGGCGCTCCAGGCGGCGCTGATAGCCATCGAGTTCCTTGTACAACTTCGGCATGATCTCTTCCAGCGTGGGCAGATGCGCACTCTGATCGTTTCGCGAATAGGCATTGACAGGTGCCGGTGTCCGTGTACCGGCCACGACATCCTCACCCTGCGCATTGACGAGATACTCCCCGTAGAATTGATTTTCGCCGGTGCCGGGATTTCGGGTGAAGGCAACGCCCGTAGCACTGTCCATGCCCATGTTGCCAAAGACCATCGACTGCACATTCACCGCCGTACCCCACTCATGCGGGATCTTTTCGATCCGTCGGTACTCCACCGCACGCTTACCGTTCCAACTGGAGAACACTGCGCCGACACCACCCCACAACTGCTCGAACGGATCATCCGGGAATCCCCGACCCAATACCTTCTTTACCGTCTTTTTAAAATCGGTGACCAGGGTCTTGAGTTCATCCACCGTCAGATCCGTGTCGCTCTGATAGCCACGGGCATGTTTCACGGCTTCCAGCTTCTCATCGAGCACCTTACGAATGCCCTTACCTCCCTTAGGCTCCACACCTGCCGCCTTCTCCATGACCACATCCGCATACATCATGATCAAACGTCGGTAGGCATCGTATGCGAAACGCTCATCTCCCGTCTGTGCGATCAATCCCTGGATCGTTTCCGGATTCAATCCCACATTCAGGATCGTTTCCATCATCCCGGGCATCGACCTGCGCGCACCGGAACGTATCGACAACAACAAAGGATTGACAGGATCCCCAAATTTTTTGCCCATCAGGCCTTCGACCTCGCGGAGTGCAGATCTTACCTGAGCATCCAGGACCTTAGGGTATGCGTGGTGGTTAGCATAATAATAGGTACAAACATCCGTGGTGATCGTGAAACCCGGAGGTACCGGCAAACGCAACCTCGGATGACCCGCCATCTCTGCAAGATTCGCACCCTTGCCACCCAGCAGATTTTTCATGGACTCGTTGCCGTCGGCCTTCCCTCCACCAAAAAAATAAACATACTTCCCGGACCTGCCCGATCGATGAGTCGCAAGAGCCTTTGCCATAACCTGGTTTTTATTTCACCACATAGTTAGGCAGGACCTATCCGCTGTTTGATGGGGTGGCATCAGACAGATTCATGATTGTGGTCATAAAGCCTTCTGCCACTGATCAGGACCGATTTCTGATGTCTACCTTTCAAACTTCCCGGATGACAGGTCAAGATGACAGCCACGGAAGTCGTTTTATATTGAAATACAGCATATTGTGAATATTTATGGCAGCCAAGACTTGTTAAATAATGGGGTTCTCATATAAAAAAGTCCGTCCCCACGGCTGTCACCCTTTATCAATATGTTCACGTAGATGAACACCGAATACAAGATTCCTCACTCCACTCGCAATGCTAAAGCCGCAAGAACCGTACAGGACCTGAAAACGGACATCGGACAGATCTCGAAAGATATGCTAAGCTCAAAGCACAGGACTACAATGCAGAAAGTACTGCCGCACAGATGCACATACCGCCGGTCAAATGAAATGGATGTGGATGGCGGTCGCAACCGCCAGAAGAGGATGGCGCAGGGAGTCGGACGCCGTCAATGTGATGAACTGGTCGGATATCATGGAATTGCGCCATAAATAACCGGCACATACTAAAGAGTAGAGGCTTAAAAGATCAGACCCATCACCTGCTCATCAATGAACCTGTCCTCCGAAGCCAGATAACTGTAATCACGCAACACACCCTCAAAAAGAAAGCCTGCACGTTCGTATACTCGGATGGCCCGTTCATTGGTCGTAGCCACGGTCAGTTCCATGCGTTTGAAACCCTTCGTACGGGCAAGGTCAACCGCAGATAGGATCATATCCGTCCCCAATCCGCGACCCGCATGGTCCGGATCGATCGCCACACCCCCGAGATATACGATATGACTGTTGCGATGCTTCATCGGCTGCAATTTGAACATCCCCACCGCTTCACCCTCGTGTGAATAGATATACAGCATCTGCCGCTCCGTCAACATCCTGAGTTCTGCCAGGAATTCCTCCATCGGCTGCACCTCGTACAATAACCAGGGATTCGTGACCGGATGCATGTACAATCGATATAAAAAAGGGAAATGGGCCGCTGTCGCTACACTGATCATGCCCGAAAGGTAGCATGTATTCCGATTTCGTATCTTTCTTGTCACGAAACTCGCCACACACATGACTTTCCGCGCATCACTACTCACACTCCTGCTGGCCACCCTGGGCACAAACGCTCAAGACCGGGCCGATCTGATCATCAGGAACGGACGGATCATTGACGGCACCGGCAACAGTTGGTACCGGGCCGACATCGCCGTCGGGAACGGTCGCATCCTGGCCATCGGAAAAAACCTGCCATATGCAGCCCCTCGCGACATCGATGCCAAACAAATGTTCGTGACGCCGGGATTCATAGACGTGCATGCACACATCGAAGGGGGGATCTTCGAACGACCCACCGCAGATAATTATATCCGGGATGGGGTGACCACCGTAGTGACAGGTAACTGCGGGAATTCATACGATGATCTGGGATCCTTTTTCAACAGGATCGACAGCATCCGCACTTCAATTAATGTCGCATCACTGGCCGGCCACAATACCATCCGACGCCTCGGCATGGGACTGCTCGACAAGGCACCAACCCCCGATGAACAGCGGAAAATGGACTCTCTCATGCAGGACGCCATGGATGATGGCGCGGTGGGACTGTCCACCGGGCTGATCTACCTGCCCGGCATGTACGCCAGAACAGATGAGATCGTCTCCCTCGCCCGCATCGCCGGGCGCAAAGGCGGAGTGTATGCAACACATATGCGCAATGAGGGCGGGAAAGTGACAGAAGCCATCGAAGAGGCCATCACCATCGGAAGGCAGGGAGACATCCCCGTTCAGATATCCCATTTCAAGGTTGCCGGCCGGTCAAACTGGGGACGCTCCACCTTCACCCTCGATCAGGTCATCAACGCACGCCGGGAGGGATTGGATGTCACGATCGACCAATACCCTTACACCGCCAGCAGCACCAACCTGGCCGTCACCGTCCCGGACTGGGCCCTCGATGGCGGGCTCGACTCCCTGCGGAAAAGGGTCGGGGATCAGACGTTGAAAAAGAAGATCATCCTGGGGATGGTCACCAACCTGAAAAAGTCGAAAAACAAGAACTACAGCTACGCAGTCGTAGCCATGTACAGTCCGGATACGACCCTCAATGGCAAGAACATCAGTGAGATCAACAAACTCAAGGGCCGAAAGACCAAACCGGCGCTCGAAGCAGAGACCATCCTCGACATGCTCATGAAAGGCAACGCTCAGATGGTCTACCACACGATGAACGAAGAGGATGTACGATACTTCATGAAGTATCCCTTCAACATGCCCGCTGCCGACGGCGGTGTCAGCACCGGCAAGGGCATGCCGCACCCTAGAGGTTATGGCACCAACGCCCGTGTGCTCGGAAGGTACGTGCGGGAACAGGGTGTCATCAGTTTCGAAGAAGCCATCAGGAGAATGACCTCGCTGCCGGCCCAAAAGTTCGGATTGAATGACAGAGGTCTGCTGAAGGAAGGCTTTGCCGCTGATATCGTCATCTTCGATCCGGAAAAAGTGAGCGACAGATCGACCTTCGACGCACCCCACCAGTTCTCGGATGGGATACCCTGGGTACTGGTCAATGGTGTTCCGGTAGTGGAAAACAACCAGCACAACGGACAGCGCAGCGGACGATCCCTGAAAAAAACAGGCGGGAGGTGATCCCCCCCCGCCCTTCGTCTTTATTTATTTCGACATGGCTGATTTGGCCGAATCCAGCAGTCGGATGAATTTCGGAATATCGGGATCATAGCCATATCCCTCCGGCACCAGGCGCTGCTCATTACCATCGACAAAGAAATAATACGGCTGGCTATTGGCCTGGAACCGGGTAACCTGCATATCCGCATTCTTGTCGCCCAACGTGGTCACCTTCTTACCCAGGGCCTCTGAATAATAATGTTCCCGCTCAGGCAGATCGATGTTCTGCACGTCCACGTACAATGAAACGATCACGAAATCCTCCTTGAGTCTTTTCATCACCGCCGGATCACTCCACACTTCCGCCTCCATCTTCCGGCAGTTCACGCAATTGATACCGGTGAAATCGATCATCAGGGGCTTACCCAGTTTTCTGGCCACCGCCAAAGCCTCTTGATAGTCGAAATAAGTGGTCATGCCATAAGTAGTTACCACTTCCGGCTCATAGATCCGCATACGATCATGATATTTCTCCGGTGTCGGTAAACCTGAAACACCAGACTCGGCATGTTCCGCGGAAGAAACTGGTCGCTGGGCACCGGATGTCGTAATGAAATCCTGGGTACCCAGCGGCGGAACAAATGCCCCGATCGCCTTCAGGGGGGCGCCCCACAATCCGGGAACCATGTACACCGTAAAGGTCAATGACAGGATCGCAAACATCAAACGGGTCACCGTCAGATATGGAAGTCCGAAATCATTCTTGGGCAACTCGTCATCATGATGCAGCTTGATCTTGCCCAACAAATACAAACCAAGCAGGGCGAAGATGACGATCCACAGACTCAGGAACACTTCCCGGTCGAGGATCCGCCAGCCTTTCACCAGATCGGCATTCGACAGGAACTTCAACGCCAGCGCGAGTTCGAGGAAACCCAGGGTCACTTTTACAGCGTTCAGCCACCCGCCGGCCTTGCCCAGAATGTTCAGTTTGCTCGGGAAAAATGCGAACAGGGCAAAGGGAAGGGCCAGGGCTATCGAAAAACCAAGCATTCCGATCAGTGGACCCAGGTAACTGCCCTTGGCGGCCAGCACCAGCAGATTCCCGATGATGGGACCCGTGCAGGAAAAAGATACCAGAACAAGGGTCAGGGCCATGAAAAATATGCCCACAAAACTGGTCGTACCGGCACGGGCATCCGACTTATTCATCCAGGAGGAAGGGAGGTTGATCTCAAAAGCCCCAAGGAACGAGATGCCGAAAATCAGGAACAGGGCGAAGAACACCAGGTTGGCGATCCAGTTCGTTGCGAGATTATTCAATGCCGCCGGACCAAAAACAAGGGTGATCAGGAAACCCAGCAACGTGAAAATGATGATGATAGAGGCAGCATAGAACATGGCATTGCGGATGCCCTGGGCCCGGTTAGTACTGCGCTTAGTGAAGAAACTCACCGTCACGGGTATCATGGAATACACGCAGGGGGTCAGCAAGGCCAGCAATCCGCCACCGAAAGCCGCAATGAAGATCCACCACAAGGATCTTTCACCGATCGGAGCGGCCTCACCGGATCCTGACACCGGAGCGATCTCAAAACGAAAAGTCTCCGCTCCGTTCAGAAATTCATCCCCTCGCTTGTACATGAACCGCAATTCGCCCTTCAGGACCACACTGTCGGAGGATGATATCCTGACATCCTGAAACCAGCGCACAGAATCGGGATGAAAGAAGGTCTGCGCCTCCAGTGCCTCGTCACGCTCCTGCTTAGGCTCAACTTCGGATGATGGCTTGCCCTTGAGATATGCGCGGGATGTACTGTCGAACTCGATCTCCGAGTACAACACATCCTGGCCCTCCGGCAAACGGTAGATCCTGGTTCCGGGTGCAGCCTTCACATCGAATTGAAGTCGGACCGTGGAGTCATTCAGACGCGCTTTGTCAACACTGACCACAGGCGCATGCTGCGCCCGGATATTTGCAGAAATCCCCGCCGCGATCAGCAGCAGGGACATTACTTTACTCATCATGACAGGAAATTGATGTTTTTACTGAAGCGCGAGTGAGAATCGCTGGGTCGCCGGCGGAAGACATTCTGTATCGTTACACATCATGTATTCGATCGTGCCGCTGACATTCGTCTTGACCTTCCCTTTGACTGTGATCTCCTGAACGAAGGTCACCTCGTTGGAAAACTGCTTGACATTGACGCCAAACAACTTCTCGTAATGGTTCTCCAGCTTACCCACCTCCTTCACCGGACCCACCATGGCCACCAGCGGGTTCTTCGTGAATTGGACGGTCGTGGGAACCGGGCCTCCGTCCGGCGTGTGCTGGGAATAAATATGCCACCCTTTTTCCAGGACCGCCTTCATGCTGACCACATACTTACCTGCACCAGCTGCCTTGACGGTATGGGTCCATTTCACGGGGTTTTTCACCTGAGCCTTGACGGTGGATAAGGAAAAAGCCAGTGGAACGAACAGAAGCAGCCTGAATAATGGGGAATGGATCATGTTACCTCGTTTTGAATGTAGCAAAATTAGTCTTTTGCAGGGATGAGATCGGTGACTTTAAACACCTTAGGATCCGAAAGGGTTGGAAAACGAACGTCTTTATCAATGGTCTTCCAACCTGTCCGGTCCGGATCCCGGTAATATTCAGACGAGGTTCGATAGCATTTGGGTGACAATGATCTGTTAATGATGCGGAAGGGCGCGGATCAACATATCCGCAGGTTTGATATGCGTGGTGGGATTGGCCACAAAAAACTGAGGCTTCGGGGCATTGGGGAACACTTCGCGATACTTGTTCTGAAGCCTGCGCTTGAAATTTCCCAGATAACCGGGCTTGGAGATCATTTCCTTTTCCAATGGTACGGATTCGACGAGTTCGTCTCCGACATACATCAGGAGATTCATGAGGGTTGGATTTGTAACAAAAATAGTCCCGATGCACAGGGCGGGTCAAGAAGACAAGTACTCGATTTCAATCGTAATTGTACGAGTGTGTCATTACCCGCTGTTTGGGTGTTTTAGCAGATTCAATCCGTTGAAAACCACACTTGCAGCATGTTGATGGCGAGCATAAGGGCGCTCAACAGCTTTTGTTTTTCACATGGCAGCGCATGCAAGGCAATCATCCTAACTTGCGGTCATGCAAGAATACCTGAAGGGTTTGAATGACAGGCAAAGGGAGGCCGTGCTCCACATGGAAGGCCCTCTGATGATCATTGCCGGCGCCGGCAGTGGAAAAACCAAAGTGCTGACCACACGCATTGCCCATCTGATGGCCAACGGCGTGGACTCGTTCAGGATCCTGGCCCTGACCTTCACCAACAAGGCAGCCCGGGAAATGAAGGAACGCGTAGAACATATCCTGGGCAATAACGAAGCCAGGAACCTGTACATAGGTACCTTCCATTCCGTTTTCGCCCGGATCCTCAGGAGTGAAGCCCAGCGACTCGGATACCCGCAAAGCTTCACGATCTATGATACAGATGACGCCAAAAGCGTGATGAAGACCGTCATCAACGAACTCAACCTCGACGACAAACACTATAAACCAGCTGCTGTTTACAACCGCATCTCATCCGCAAAGAATGCACTCATCGGCCCCGAAGAGTACGCCACCGACAACTACCTGCAACAGGAAGACACCCGCGCCAACAGACCCGCCATCGGCCAGATCTATGCCGCCTACGTCAAACGTTGCTTTAAGAACGGAGCCATGGACTTCGACGACCTGCTCCTGAAATTCTACGAACTCCTGAAGAACTTTCCGGACAGCCTCCACAAATACCAGCATAAGTTCAGATACATCCTGATCGATGAGTATCAGGATACCAACCCCGCCCAGTACGAGATCATCAAACTCCTTGGGGCCGCCCACGAAAACGTATGCGTGGTCGGTGACGATGCCCAGTCCATCTACTCTTTCCGGGGCGCCACAATCGAGAACATCCTGCAGTTCCAGAAAGATTACGGCGAAGTACACGTCGTCAAACTCGAACAGAATTACCGCAGTACCAAACAGATCCTGGAAGTCGCCAACCAGGTCATCAGCAATAACAAGAACCAGATCCCCAAGGAACTGTGGACAGAAAACCAGGGCGGAGATAAGATCCAGGTCGTCCGCACCCTGACGGATAACGACGAAGGCAAGTTCGTGGCAGATACCATCCAGGAACAAAAACTTAGGAATCACTATTTCAACCGCGATTTCGCGATCCTGTACCGTACGAACGCCCAAAGCCGCGCCTTTGAAGAAGCCCTCCGCCGGATGGGCATCCCGTACACGATGTACGGCGGCATCAGCTTCTATCAACGGAAAGAGATCAAGGACTTCGTTGCCTACCTCAGGGTACTCATCAATCCCAAGGATGAAGAAGCCCTGAAACGGATCATCAACTACCCCGCACGAGGCATCGGTAAAACAACGGTCGATAAGATCATCCTCCTGGCCAATGAAAATAACCTCTCCATGTGGGATGTCATTGCCCAGGCAGCCAAATTCGGATTCAGATCGTCCACCCTCGAGATCATCGAAAACTTCGTGACAATGGTCCGGAGCTTCGCCAGCATGCTCGACACCAGGAACGCCTACGATGTGGCGGTACATATCGGCAAACAAACGAACATCGTCCGGGAACTCTTCAACGACAAGAGCACCGAAGGCGTGCAGCGGTACGAAAACATCCAGGAACTCCTGAACTCCATCAAAGAATGGGTAGATGACCAGGAAAACCGGGCACAGATCGATATCGACGGAGTCGTTCTCGACAACGACGCCTTCAACGACGAACCCCTGGGCAGCAACGAAGCCCCGAACCTCTTCAGCGACCTGCCAAAAGAACCCATGCCCCTGGAAAGAGGCATACAAAATGCAACACTCGCCGCATACCTTCAGCAGATCACCCTGCTCACCGACGCAGATGAAAAGGATGAAGACGCCGACACCGTCAAACTGATGACCATCCACGCCGCCAAGGGACTGGAATTCTCCTGCGTATTCGCCGCCGGGCTGGAAGAAATGCTCTTCCCCAACGCCATGAGCATCAATACACGAGAGGAATTGGAAGAGGAGCGAAGATTGTTCTATGTCGTCATCACGCGGGCCAAGAAAAAACTCTGGATCACCTACGCAAACACGAGGTATAAATTCGGTCAGGTCGTGCAAAATGAACCCAGCCGGTTCATTGATGAGCTCCCCGACGAACACCTCGACCGGTCTTATGCCGGCGGCGGACTTCGAAACATGGGA
>VFQT010003373.1_pt1 | contig 14625 bp, 13 predicted proteins | sample 3512381 | NCBI WGS metagenome assembly VFQT01 (sample SAMN10412376, study PRJNA504923) | tailings metagenome | isolation source: Relicate 2 Philex TSF3 active mining site | place: Philippines: Tuba, Benguet | collected 2017-08-29 | reverse complement strand
ATAAAATTATTTATATCTAATTTTTATAAATTATTAAATATAAATAAAATTGAAAGAAAATATAATTAAAAGATAATATGTATATAATATAATAATGGAAACAGTAGCTAAACCCGTTCAACAAAAAAAGAAAAGAGATAATAGAATACAAACTGTGTATTCTAGATGTATGCTTACAAGAAAAATTGTTTTACCTATTTCCACTATTGGTAAAACATTGAAGGAAAATATTGAAGAAAATATTAAAGTTACATTTGAAGGTAAATGTGTTGTTGAAGGTTATGTAAAGCCACATTCGTCTAAAATAATAACATATTCTAGTGGTATTATACAAGGTGGTAATAAAGTATTATTTGAAGTTGTATTTGAATGCGATGTTTGCTTTCCAGTAGAAGGTATGATTATTCCTTGTGTTGCAAAAAATATTACTAAGGCAGGCATTCGTGCGGAAAGTGCAAATGATGTTCCATCACCTATTGTTGTGTTTTTAGCAAAAGACCACCATTTTAATTCTGCGCATTTTGCCGAAATTCAAGAAGGTGATAAAATTAATGTTCGTGTTATTGGTCAGCGTTTTGAGTTAAATGATAAATATATTTCAATTATTGCCGAATTAGTTAAGGAAAAGGAAATTCCTCTTATACAAAAAGAAAAAAAACCCCGACTTGTTATTGAAGATGAATAAATTATGATGAATAAGAATATAAATTATTATTATTTACATCTGATAAAAATACGGTAACTTTATAGTTATTATTTACAAGTTCTTGCATTTTTTCTTTATTATCTGTAATAATACATTTATCTAATTCAAATTTATCACTTACTGCAGGACTACAAAGGTATAATGTTTTAATTGGTTTTTCATCTGGTGTCTCAAAATACATATCGTTATTACTATTTAATGAATGTCTATAACGTTCTATTCCGTCTTCCATTTTATAATAATTAATATACTTAATTTTTAATACAATTTTTATATATTTATAAATTGTATTAAAAACATTTTAACAATATACATTAATAAATAAATGGAGGTAACAATGACTACTAATGATGTTAATAACTATTCAGTAAGTGAATTAAATTATATTCGAGAAACTATTGAAAATATGAATAAATTTAATCAAATTGAAGTTTTGCGTATTTTAAATAAGTATACTGAGGTAACGTTAAATGAAAATAAATATGGCATTCATATTAATTTGTCAGAGTTAAAAAAGGAAATATTAGATGAATTAAATGTTTATATTAAATACGTAACTACACAAGAAATGACACTTAATAAGATTGAAAAGCAAAAAGAGGAATATAAAAATACATATTTTACAAAAGATATTAAAGATAACAGCAAAATATTTAATAAGTAAATACTATGAATACCTATTACGAAAATATGAATATAATTGATGAATTACAAGATTTTATGTTTAATGAAGAAAATATAAAATCATATATAGAAAAACGAAATGAATGTAAATTACAAAAAGACAAGATTGTAAAAAAAGAATTTGTAGAAAAAGAAAAGATTGTAAAGCCTGTTTCAACTATGTATTTCCCCAATCAACAAGATTCTCTCTATTGGTGCTATTATATGATTGCAAATGGAGATACAAAATATGAAATGCTTCAAAATAAGAACTTTTTACTTGCCAAACAAATGAAAATTGAATTAGTAGATAAAATAAGAAAAAATAAAGATATTATCAAAATGTATAAATTTGATACATTAACTGGAATTGAAAGTAATTTGGCAAATGATAATACTATTAATTCTAAAACATTTTGCAGTTTATGCGCTATTGATAATATAAATATAATTTATATTAGTAAAAACACTTATTTTGAATTATTTATGAATGATACAGATAATGTATATATTGTTAAAGAAGTGCCTGCTCAATCTAAATACACATTTAAATATGGTTTTGAGTTAGTTAATAAAGAAGCAGCAAATGCAATAATAAAAAACTTGTACAAGATTGAAAATATAAATAAGCCAATTAAAGCTGAATCCGCATATAAAGTTCAAGACTTAATTGACATATGTAGTAAATTAGGAATTGAAATAAATAATACAGAAATAGGTAAAAAGAAAACAAAGAAAGAATTATATGAATCAATTATTCAGTATTTTTAAATTATAAAAAAATTGAAGAATAATTTAAAAATATGTCTAATAATATATATAACAATGAGTACTATTGAAAAATCAAATATTCCTAATTTAGAAGGTAGTCAAGATAATATTGACTACGGAGATCCACTAATTAATGATATATATGCAAAACTAGATGCGGAAACAAAGGCAAAATTACTTGCCGATTTTCCACTTAGCCAGCCATATAGTAAAGACGTTCATGTTGGTGTTCTTAAAAATATTGGTGATCTTGAAATACAAGCAATATGGAATAAATTACCTGAAGACCAAAAAGAATTTTGGAATAAAAAAAATATTCGCGATAAATATTTGTTTTTAAGAGGTGAAGTTAATAAAACAAGACCAAAACAAAAGGTAATTCAACCACGTTCTAGTGAATCTAGTGAAGAAAAATATGGATTAGAAGGAAATAAAGATAAGGCGAAAATAGCAATTATTATTCCATTTCGTGATTTAGAAAAGGAAAAAAAGCGCACAAAACAATTAAAAACATTGGTGGAGTATTTTGCTACTTATTTAAAAGGTGATGCATATAAAATATTTGTTGTTGAACAAAACGATGATGGCCGCAAATTTAATAGAGGTCAACTTTTAAATATTGGTTTCGAAGAAGCAGAAAAGGAAGGTTTCACTAATTTTATATTTCATGACGCTGACTTATTACCATCAGAAGAGTTGAAGGAATATTATGAATATGCTCCTGAAAATAAACCCGTCCATATTGCTGCAGTTTGGGGTAGATATGGTGGAAATCAAAAATATTTTGGTGGTATTGTTGCGTTTAACAAAGATATGTTTAACCGCATAAATGGTTATCCAAATAACTTTTGGGGATGGGGTGGAGAAGACGATGAATTGTTTAATCGTACCAGAAAATTCTTTAACATTATGAAAGTGCAAAAGGGTCATATTCGTGATTTGGAAGAAATGAATTTAGAGGAGAAATTAGAATATTTAAGAGAAAATGACTTGAAATTTATGCAAAAAAGAGAGGCACTTGCAGAACACGAAAAAACATGGCAAAATAATGGTCTTAATACACTTAAATTTAGAAAAATTGGCACTTCTTCATGTGGTGAAAAATGCGAAAAAATAACTGTTGAGCTTGATAACGTGGGTAATGTTGCTAAACCAGTAGAAGGGCAAGTGCAAGGTGGTCCAGTTCCAGAGGAATTACTTCAAGGGGAGGACATCGAAGATGTGGAGGAAAAACCTAAGGAATCAAAGGAAACTCCTCAAAAACGTTTTGATCAACTTGTGAATGCATTTTATAATAATAATCCATTCACAGTTAACTGGAAATTAAACCAAGAATTAGAAGTAAAATTTGGAACAAAAGGTATTAAACCGCTTTCTCGTAATGATTATGATAATGTTATTAAAAAACTTAAATCACTTGGTTTTAGAACAATAAATAGTAATGGTTTATATTCCTTAAGAGTTAATTGTGAATTTCTTGATAATACAACAGGTCGTTTTAAAATGTCTGATATTAGAACAGAAATTGAAGATATTCATGTTATTGAATATTATTGTAGAAATAATGATATTAAAACAATATTTAATCAACACGGAACTTCTTTAAAGTTTACAAATAAAAGAATGGCTGCAGTAATGAATGGAAAGCAACTTGTACAAAAATATTATCCTGTTGATTTTGACGACTTCAACTTTAGAGTTACTTATAGTAATGAAGAAATTCCATCTGCAGGTGTAACTGGTTATATTATGGAAAATTGGAGAAAATCTAAAAAAGAATTTCGTCTTTTAAATCGTGTGACATTTACTCATCCAGATTATCCATTTAATATTGATTTAAGTATTGTTAAGTATGGCAAAAGAATGGCAGACAAATTTGGTCGTGAAAATAAAGGTCGAATTATCCCTGTATATACTTTGGACGAATCAAATGTATTTAACAACCCAGAAACATATGAAATAGAAATTGAAGTAAATAATAAAGCAATTGGTCCTGCTACTAAATTTAGTAATCCTAAGGTTATTGTGGATGCTTTAAGAAAGGTTATTAAATTTGTATTGGGTGGTCTCCAAGGAACAAACTTTCCCATCTCATATCCAGAGCAAAAAAGTGTTTTAAGTTCTTATATGAAAATGATTTGGAAAGATGAATATGACGAAAAGAAATTTGTTTCTAGTAAAAATTTTATTGGTCCCAACTCTATAACATTACAACTTGTTAATATTGCGCCAATTGATGAAAATTCAGCTGCAGCAAATATTAGAAAAAACTTTGTTGTTACGGATAAAGCAGATGGAGACCGTCATTTGATGTATATTGCTGAAGATGGTAAAATATATTTAATTAATACAAATATGGATGTTATATTTACAGGCGCAAAAACTAAAAACGAAGAATGCTTTAATTCATTACTAGATGGTGAGTTAATTTTACACGATAAAAACGACAAATTTATTAACTTATATGCTGCTTTCGATATATATTATGTCAAAAAACAAGATGTAAGAAGTTATACATTTATGCAGTTAGACGCTAAAGGCGAAGAGGAACAAAAATCAAGATATGAAATTTTGCATTATTTTAACAGACATTTAAGTCCTGTATCCATTTTAGATACAGCAAAGGAAATGCCAAAAGCATTATCATCATTCAAAGAAAAACTCGCAGAAGCTAAAAGATCGCAAGAATTCGCATCACCAATAAAATTTAAAATTAAGGAGTTTTATCCTAACTCACCCAAGCAAACTATATTTGAAGGTTGCAATACAATTTTACAAAAGGTCAGAGAAGGAAGATTTGAATATGAAACTGACGGATTAATTATTTCACATGCGTATTATGGTGTTGGAGCAAATGAAATTGGAAAAGCTGGACCCAAAACTAAAATTACGTGGGAACAATCATTTAAATGGAAGCCTCCTCAGTATAACACTGTTGATTTCTTAGTTACAACTATGAAGGGAACAAATGGTGATGATATTATAAAATCTTATTATGAAGAAGGACAAAATAATTCAGCAGCGGTCCAATATAATGATTATAAGGTAATTGAATTGCGATGTGGTTTTAAGGAATCTAAAGATGGATATATTAATCCTTGTCAAGATATTATTGAAGATAAATTACCTGAGTTTTCGCATCGTTTTGAAGATAGAGATGATAATGATTATGTTCCTAAGCGATTTTATCCAACTGAACCTTATGATCCTAATGCTGGAATGTGTAATATTATGCTTCGCTCTGATGGTTCAGGAATTGGAAAAATGTTTTCTGAAGAAAATCAAGTATTTGGCGATAATACAATTGTTGAGTTTAGATATGATTTAGATCAGCCTGAGGGTTGGCGCTGGATTCCTTTGCGTGTAAGATATGATAAAACTGCTAAGTTGCGTCGTGGAGAAAAAGAATTTGGCAACGCATATAAGGTTTGTAATGAAAATTGGAAATCTATTCATCCATCTGGTAGAATTACTGAAGCAATGATTTGCACTGGATTAGGTATTCCTGAAATAACAATTAGCGAAGATAAATATTACAATACTCCTGCAGGTAAATTTAAAACCGCTGGATTAAAAGACTTTCACAACTTATATGTTAAAAAGAGACTAATAATGGGTGCGGCAAAACAAGGTGATACGTTAATTGATTTTGCGTGTGGAAAAGCAGGCGATCTTCCTAAGTGGATTAATGCAAAATTGTCATTTGTATTTGGTGTTGACATATCCAAAGATAATTTAGAAAATCGTATTGATGGTGCTTGCGCTCGCTTCTTAAATTTAAAGAAAACTACTAAAAATATGCCATATGCGCTATTTGTTAATGGTAATAGTGCGTTTAATATTAAAAATGGAAGTGCCATGCTAAATGAAAAGGCAAAGCAAATTACAGCGGCTGTTTTTGGTAATGGACCTAAGGAAGCCGATAAAATTGGTAGAGGAGTTGCAAGACAATATGGTAGAGGAGTAGATGGGTTTAATGTATCATCGTGTCAATTTGCTATTCACTATTTCTTTGAAACACCTGATACATTAAGAGAATTTGTTAAAAATGTTGCAGAGTGCACCAAACATAATGGCTACTTTATTGGCACATGTTATGATGGCAAATTAGTATTTAATGAGCTTAAAAAGGTTAAAACTGGAGAATCTATAAAAATTATGGAAGAAAATAAAAAAATTTGGGAAATTACAAAGGCATATGGTGCGGATACTTTTGAAGACGATTCTAGTTCAATTGGTTATAGAATTGATGTTTATCAAGAATCTATTAATCAAGTAATTTCAGAGTATTTGGTAAATTTTGACTACTTTAATCGTGTTATGAGTGCGTATGGTTTTGAAGTTATTAGCCGAGATGAAGCAAAGGAATTTGGATTACCTGAAGGTTCTGGATTGTTTAGTGAGTTATTCTTATATATGTTAGATGAAATTGCAAAAAACAAATTTAAGGCAAAGGACTTTGATGAAGCGCCAAATATGACATCTATTGAAAAGAAAATTTCATTCTTAAATAGATATTTCATTTATAAAAAAGTTAGAACTGTAAATACAGAGGCAATTACGTTGGAACTTGGAGAATACAATGAAACCGCTGCATTAAGAAACAGAATTGATACAGAAAGAGCGCAAAAAACCGCAGTAAAGGAAGTAGTTGCTGAAAAAGAGGCAGAGGAGGAAAGCAAATTAAAGTCAAAGGTTCGTAAGTTAAGTAAAAAATTATTATTAGTTCCAGGAACAGAAGCGCTTGAAGAAGTAAAGGAAAAACAGGTTATAACGAAGACAAAAGAAAAAAAACCAGCTAAAAAACCCGCATTAGTAATTGAAAGCGATAGTGATTAAAGTATTATATAAAAAACAAATAATACAATATATTCGTTAGCTACTTAAATAAATTTACATATTATATAATAAACCAATGAGTTATTATATATTACCGAAAATAAATAGCCAAATAGTTATTAATCCATCAAAAACACATATTCATGATTTACAAACTTATATTTCGCATAGTTTATTACAATATGTAAATGCAATTAAAAAACAAATTGATTATCTTATTTTAAATGCAAACGATTTATCATTAAATGAAATAGTAAAATCTGTTAATCCATGTGAATATATTTTTTCCAAGATTCCTGGTTCAAAATATTCAGTAAGTAAATTAAAACCTGATTCAAATGTATTTTATGAGTTTTTAGAAATTTGTAATACATTTAATATATTTGAAATATATGAAAATATAAGTATAAATTCTCTTCATATAAGTGAAAATAAAAATGATTCAATTGAATGTTTTGAAATGTTAAGAGAAAATTATGAGGATAATATTACTTCTTATAATAATTTTAGTATTAAAGAAATAGAAATGTTGAATGAAAAATTTGAAATTTTGGTATTTGAAAAACCATCTATGAGTTTAAAGAATTATTTTACATATTTAGCTAGTTGTATGTTAACTATTTTAAAGTGTCAAATAAAAAATGGTTCTTGTATTATTAAAATAGATAATGCATGTTATAAACCTGTCATAGATTTAATGTATTTTTTGTCTTCATTATATGATAAGGTTTATATATTAAAACCAAATTCAAGTAATATAACTACATTTGAAAAATATATAATATGTAAAAATTATCAATGTAAAACAGATTTTACTAATATAAATTACCATACATTAAAAAGTTTTGTTGAAAATAATGATGATAATAATGATAATAATGATGATAATAATAATGTTATAAGTGCTTTTTTGGATTATGCAACACCTTACTATTTTCTCTCAAAAATTGAAGATATAAATGTTATTATTGGTTATCAGCAAATTGAATCACTTGATTTAATTTCAAATATTGTTAAAAATAAAAACAGAGAAGATAAAATAGAAACTTTAAAAAAAACTAATATAACAAAAGCAATTTCTTGGTGCGAAAAATACAAAATTCCTTGCAATAAATTTGCTGAAAGAGTAAATATTTTTTTACCTTTGGCAAATAAAGAAAAAGAAGAAAATGTTGTAATGACTGTATAAAATAAAATAAAATAAAATAAAATAAAATAAAATAAAATAAAATAAAATAAAATAATATATAATGTCTGAAGTAAAAAATACTAATATACTTAAAAATCAAGATTTAATGCAAAAAATAGGAATGGTTCCAACTGTATTTATGGAGCTTTATAAAGTAATGGTATCATCTTTTTTAATATTATTTGTTCCACAAAAATGCGGCGATCATGTTTGTAGTTTAAATGAAAATATGGTTGCTGAAAATAATTTATACACAAGCGGTTTAGTTATTAATTTTATAACAATGTTTTCATTTATTTTATTTTATTATATTGAAGTTAAGAGAGAAAATAGATTAATATCTTATTTAGATGTAAATCCTACAAAAGCATCAGACAATGAATCTGTTGGAAAAGAATTATTATTGTTACCATCTGACAAAAAAGACAATATTATTAGCTTAGATAAAAATTATCAACGTATTGGTTTTTTTGTATTAGGTATGTTTATGTTAAATACTATTATTAGTGGTTTTGTTGTTTACGAATATTATTTAGATAACCAAACAACGTCAACTTATATAACAAATATATTATTTATGGTTACAAAATTGGGTGATATTTATGCAATAACAAATACTGAGCAAAATATATTTTATTCTGCATATTTAAAAAATAAATTACAGTATAATGATGTTGATCCTGATAAAAAATTAGCTTTAGAAAATGCTATTGAAGAAACAGGAGAAATTATTGAATTACAAGAAAAAAATGTTGCATAAAATATATTGATGCATAAAATTTTTTAATGTATAAAATATAAAATAAATTAATCTTATATTTTATTTATCTGTTATATGCTGCAGAACCAGTAGTTGTATTATATGTATTTGGTGATTGAGAGAAATGATTGGAACTAAATATACTACCAACTGGGAAATAACGATATACTCCTTGTTGTGATGCGGGTATTTGATATTGAGGTAATGTTTTATAATAACAGAATTTTTTATTTTGATATGGTCCAGATTGAGAGAAATTAAGAGGCCAAGGTGTATTGCAACCTGTTGATGACTTGTTTTTACCAAGATTAGAATTGCGCGTTGCTGCTGCATTTGTTGTAACTGTTGTAACCGCAAGTTTTAAATTTCTTGTTGAACTTTCAACTGCACCTTGAACTGCATATTGATAATTGCTTGGTTTATAAACTGTAAGTTGACATCCTGTTTGGTTAGATGGTCCTGTTAAAGGCATGCCCCAATAAGGATTGTTAATGAAATCAACAAAAATTTTAAGTGCTGGGTCTTTTTGACCTGGCGGTAATGTATTTAACCAATTAAAAAATCCATCAATTGTATTTATACCGAGTGTATTAAATGTATTAACTTCACTTTGAGTTAATACTCCGGCATTTACCATAATAGAAAGCATTTGTGCTATTAAAGCATTTTCAGTTGCGTCATATATTTGAACGTTAGGTTGACAATTTGCCAAATATGTATTTGCTAATGCTAGCGGACTTCCAGGCTTAAATGGACTATTAATAGAGTTATAATATGGATTTGCGTCATATATAGAAGCATCCAAGTTGGTTCTATAAGATAAGAAATTAAATGCTTTTTGATCATAAGTCTTACATCTATTTTGAAGATATTGCTTAGTTGAAGTATAATAGTTTTTATTTAAATTTGTGCTGGCATAAATAACTCTGCGTTTTGCCTTATATTCTTCATTACAACATAATGTTGAATTTGTTGTATTTGGTTCAGGATTCTCTGTTAAATAACCTTTATTTGGATAATAATCCGCAACTATACCAACGCCTTCGCATGTTTGGCAATCAGTATTTAATTGAGTAACACCATCAACTTCATTAATAGGATTTTCTTTAACTATAAATGCTCCTGGTTTATCTTGCATTTCATCAATTAAACCAGCACCTCCAGCTCCACCACCAAGAGATAAACCTTTACTTGATTTAACAAAACGATTCATATTGTAATTAATTAAATCGTTTTCATTTATACCATTTAAATTAGGCACGCCAGTAATTGGTTGAGGAGGAATAACCCTACCTTTTCTAAAATGCTTAATAGGTCTTGCTAATCCAAATCCAGTTTGAAATACGTTTCCTGGATCATTATTTGTTAAAGGACGAATATGTCCTGGTGCTGTTCCAACAGGATTTGAATTAACTCCTGAACCTTTCCATGTTACATATTGTCTATTATAAGTTGTGCTTTGATGATTATATCCTGAAGATGGTTGTGATTTCATTCCTAATGGGTAAGACATTTATATTATTATTATAGAAAATAAAAAGTAATATTATATTATATTAATATTGATGTTGGTAAATGTTTTAATTATATTTTTTATTTTTTTAATTGTATATCAAATAATTTTAGCAAACTATAATATTGTAGAAGGTCTTAAAAACAATAATAGTAACAAAGTGTATAAGGATTATCCTCCAAATGCACTTATATTATCCCAACAAAATGCAGGAAACATTGAATATTTAAAGAAAAAAACGGATGATTTGCAAAATATGAATTCAGTTGTTAATGATTTAAGCGGTAATGTTGCTTCTCTCCAACAGCAAGTAAATGGATTAGTATCCGCTCAACAACAAATGGTAACGCAAATGACTGGCGGCTCACCACCTGATATTACAGGAGCTGTTGATGATAATGTAGAACAACCAGATACAAGTGATTTAGTAACTGAGTAATAATTATAAAAATAAATAGAAATATATAAATATAATATATTTGTATATTTTAAGTATAAATGTCTAATATATTTCAAGAAGTTTTAACTGACGCTCAAGGAGTTCAAAATAGATTACTTGGTCCAACATATCCATATTATAAAAATATTAAATCACCATCTCAAATTGGCATGAGTGATAAAGGAACACTTCAGCAAATGGGAAAAAATATTAATGGATTAATAAATTACGTCCAACTTTTAGTTTCTGGTAAAAGTTCTGCTTCTGCAACAGGCGGACCTTTAGGAAATAAATTTTTCTTACAAACTGGTGCTAAATGTAATGCTGTAGATACTTGCACTAATAAAAGTGATCCTTCTACTTGCCAACAAACTGATCGTTATGTATATATAAATAATGTTCCTGAAGGTAATATTCCTTTTATTTCTAACGCAATGGGTGTCAACTTTACAGAATTTAGAGGACTAATTCCTGGCGCTATGGGAAATTTAAACGTATTAAATCCATTTGCTATTATGTCAGCATTTATGTCTGGTGCAACACCACCTTGCCAGCAAATTACCATGCAAACTATTGACGTTAATAATAATAAATCATCTGAAAGCCATTATGTTACTTTATCTGACATTGCAAATATAAATCCTTGTTCTTTTCCTAACAAGCAAAATCCTGTTACAAAAGTTAAATGTAAGGAATCGTTTCAACCAAATATGGATTCAGCTGCTCCTGTTTTACCAGAAGATCCATTAGACCAATTATATTTTGCTGGATTAGCAGGCATTGGTATTTATATGTTATATCGTGTTATGGAAAAATCAAAATAAATATATCACGTATATAAATATATTACGTATAAATATACTTTTAAAATAATATAAAAATTATGGTTTATATTATCTACAAAATGTATTTTGAAAAAGAATATACTGACGGCTTCTTTAATGTATCTGGAAAGCATGGTTTTTTACCAATTAACGACCCATTAAAAGTGCTGCCATCCAAATATAACGAATTACAACAATTAATTAATAAATTACATGTTAAGCAAGATAATGGAGAGAAAGGCATATTAGGCATTCCAAATGAAATTGTAAATGCGGTTGCTATTGTTCCCAATTATAAGGCGTTAGTTGAAGAAGAGTCAGACCCTTTTATTTTACAATCATTATATCGCGCATATACATTTATTACTTCTGGATTTACACTCGAGTTATCGTATCAAGAATTTGTAAATTCTGGTAATTATGGTGTAGCTCGGGACTTTTTGCCAGCCAATATTGCAGAGCCATTAGTAGCCGTAAGTAATAAATTAAACGCATATCCTTGGCTTGATTATCATTATGCTTATTCACACGGTAATTATATAAAGAAAGATGAAAGCAAGGGACTGCATTGGTCTAACTTGGATATGGCGTGTAAATTTGTTGGCACTTCCGACGAAATTGGATTTATTATGAATCACGTATATATAAACGAACTTACACCTCATTTGGTAGAAGGTGTTATGAGATATGGTAAGGATTTATTTTACAACAATAATTATTATGATACCCCTGAAAAATACATTTGTATAAAAGCGTGCGGTTTATTAATGGAAGAAATAAATAAAAGAAGACGTGAAATGTGGTCTGCATCTAAACACGAAAATTACAACGATTTTAGAGTATTTATTATGGGTGTTAAGGGTAATGACAAAATTTTTCCAAACGGGTTAACGTATGAAAATTGTTTTACTGAACCACATTATTACAGAGGACAAACTGGCGCCCAAGATAGTATCATACCAATGATGGATATTTTTACTGGAATTGTAGACTATTATCCTGATAATCAGCTCACACAATATTTGATGGATTTGCGATCATATCGCCCACTTTGTATGCAGAATTTTTTTGCGGATTTGAGAGAATTTTATAAGGAGCATAGTATTTTTGATTACCTTAAAAAAAATAAAGACTATAAAGGTCTTATTTATTTATTAAAAATAGTAGATGAAGTATATTTATTCAGAAACGGTCACTGGCAATTCGTTCAAAAATATATTATGTCTAATACCAAATATGCGTTTGCTACTGGTGGAACTCCAATTACAACTTGGTTAATTAATCAAATAGAAGCTGTTCTTGAATTTGAAAAGGATATTATTACATTTTTAAGAAAAGAGTTTACATTTAAAGAAATGGCTAGATTTGTAAGAATAAACCCTCATTTAACAGAAGAATTTTATGAGTTGGCTACTAATTTAATAGAAGGATTAGAAAATAAACAAAAGCTACTTATTAGTCAAGTAAATGAACTTAAAAAGGCCAATTACGATATTAATTTGATTTATATAAAAAATAAAGAATTGCAATTGGAAGATGCTTCACTTTAACCGCAGGTAGCCTTCGGCTTTAAGTATTTAAAATATATATTTTACAAAACAATTTAAATAAATTAAATATATTTCTTTAAGTAGGAATTTTAATTTATTATATAAAATGTTAAATTTTTGTTGGGAAAGTTTTTTTGAATTTTCAAATTTGGACATTTATAAATGTCCAAAAATCTATTTTTCAAAAACGATGTTGAAAAAAATACAATTCTGAGACCATAATTGAATTTTATCGTCAGGCGACAAAAAAAATAATTTTCATTTTATTACGATAATTTTTTTTTTTAAAAACTTAAAAAGATTTTCTTAAGAAATAATATGGAAATAATTGGAAATAATTTAGGAGCAAAAACGAGCAAAAACGAGCAAATTAATTTTTATTGCAAAAGTTGCGACTATAGTTGCAGCAGAAAATTTAATTGGGAAAGACATTTAATAACAGCAAAACATCAAATGGAAATAAATGGAAATAATTTAGGAGTTAAAACGAGCAAAAACGAGCAAAATGACGAATATCAGTGTGCAAATTGTAATAAAATATTTAAAACAAACGCAGGATTATGGAAACATAAATCAAAAGGAAATTGTATTAAATCTGAAAGCATAATTGAAGAAAAAAATGAAGTTATTACGCTGTATAAAAATACAATATCAGATAAAGACGACCTTATTATAACACTTCTTAAACAAAATGCTGAACTAATTAAATGTCAACAAGATATGATGATTAAAATAAGTGAAAATGGTATAAATAATAATAATAGTCATAATACCACACATACCAATTCACATAACAAAGCATTTAATTTACAATTTTTCTTAAATGAAACATGTAAAGAGGCTATGAATATTGGTGAGTTTGTAGATTCAATTAAAATGCAGTTATCTGATTTAGAAAATGTAGGCGAAGTTGGCTATATTGAAGGTATATCTAATATAATTGTTAAAAATTTAAAGGCACTTGATATTACAAAAAGACCTGTTCATTGCACAGATAAGAAGAGAGAAACTGTTTACATTAAAGATGAAGATAAATGGGAAAAGGATGAAGACAAATCACAAATGCATAAACTTATTAAAAAGGTTGCATTTAAAAATGTAAATATGTTTGCCAAATTTAGAGAAGAACATCCTGATTGCATGAAATATCATTCAGCTCATAATGATAAATATAATAAAATAGTTTACGAATCAATGGGTGGTAAGGGAGATAATGATTTTGAAAAAAATGAGAAAATCATTAAAAATGTATTAAAAGAAGTGGTTGTTGATAAAAATATTTAATCAAATGTTAATAAATCTGGTGCCAAATATGTGTTTTCTTTAAGTTCAATTTTTTTTGTTAAATGTGCGATCATTTTAATATTTTCA